>Ga0099791_10000895_pt1 | contig 11389 bp, 12 predicted proteins | sample Rivendell_Oct201_7_FD_77318 | JGI IMG/M metagenome (GOLD analysis project Ga0099791, IMG submission 77318) | Vadose zone soil and rhizosphere microbial communities from the Eel River Critical Zone Observatory, Northern California to study diel... | ecosystem: Environmental > Terrestrial > Soil... | reverse complement strand
GGCATCCGGTGATGGGCTACCCGGTATTCGCGCTCCGGAAGGTTGAAGACGACGCGCGCCTCGGGCTACGTGTGTACTTCAACGTCGCGATCGGAGATTCCGCAATTCGCGAGCGCATTGCGAAACGCCTAGAGGCGGCCGGCGCCCATCCATTCAACGTCGTGTCTCTGCGCTCCAACGTGCAACGAGGCTCGCTCTTCGGCGCTGGCGCGATCGTTTGCCCGTTCGCGACGATCAACGCGAGCGCCGTGCTCGGCGAGTACGTCCACCTGAACATCTATTCATATGCCGCGCACGACGTGGTGCTCGGCGATTACGTGACCCTCGCGCCGATGGCCTGCGTGAACGGGAAGTGCAAGGTCGGCGACCACGCTTACATCGGCACCGGCGCGATCCTGCTGCCTGGCGTGACGATCGGCGCGCGCGCGGTGATCGGCGCCGGCGCCGTGGTGACCAAAGATGTCGCCGCAGGAATGGTCGTCGCCGGTGTCCCGGCGAAGTTCAGGAATTACGTCCATGGATACGAACCAGCATGATCGAAACCAAAGCAGCGGCCGCGAACGAGCGCGTCGTCAACGTGGTCGACCAGGTGACCATGATCGACCTCGAGCAGATCGAGGTCCTCATCTACTCGCGCGATTACACGAAGGCGTTCCCGCTGGTCGTGGACGCGCTCTTCAAGCTGCGGCGCGTGACGTACTTCGAGGGCCACGGTAACACCGAGGGGCCGATCATGGCGTGCTATCACCGGCTCGCCGCCGCGCTGACCTCGATGTTCGCCGACCCTAAGTTCCTGATGGCCGAGCTCGGCTTCCACCTCCTCTGCCGGCAGCACGAGGCGCTCGACATGCTCTTCGGCGCTTCGGCGTTCGACGGCACCGCTCACCTGGCGCCGCACTTTGCATCCGTCCCCGGCGAGCGCAATCCGGACAAGCTGCTCTTCGACAAGCCGGCCAACGTGGTGAAGTTCGCCGCGACCTGGACCACCGGATCGCCGATCGACTTCGAGTGGGAGAAGGTAGCCAACTCGAGCCAGGCCTCGAAGTGGCTCTTCTTCCCCTGGTACACGGCGATGCTCGGCCAGCACGTGGTGCTCTCGCCGCAGGCTCACCAGCGCCGCGAGGAGCTGCTCGGCGCCTGGAAGACGTTCGAGGGAATTGCGCTCCCCGAGCTCGCTACGCCGCAGATCTCGGACGCCTTCATGTACTGCTCCTACGGCGTGCGTCGCGACAAGCACGCCTTCAAGGGCATGGTGGCGCGCACGCTCGCCGGGATGGTGCCGCTGCCCACAGCTCTGCCGCCGCGGCCGCAGCGCGTCCGCCCGCGGATCCTGGTGATGCTCGAGTGGTCGCTCTCGATGCACGCCATGCACCGGGTCTATGGCCCGGCGATCGCCCAGCTGCGCGAGCGCTTCGAGGTCATCGGCATGCAGTTCATGCTGGACAAGGAGCTCGACCCGCCGATGCGCGCGCTCTTCGACCAGGTGATGCGCGCCACCGCCGGCAACGATCTCAAGGCGCTGCGCACGAACGTCGAGCAGGTGATCGAGCTCGCGCCCGAGGTCATCTACTACCCGTCGATCGGCATGACGCAGCACAGCGTTGCGCTGTCGGCGCTGCGCCTCGCGCCGCTGCAGGTGATGAGCTACGGGCACCCGGCCACGGCCGGCTCGCCGGCGATCGACTTCGGGCTCTCCGAGGAATTCCCGGTGCACGCGGATCTGCACGTCGAGCGGCTGTGCATGCTGCCCGAGGGATCGCTGCGCTTCGTCGAGCGCCAGGAGCCGCTGCCGCCGAAGATCGAGCGGCCGCTCAAGACGATGGCGGATCCATGCGTCATCGGGATCCCGGCGATGGTGATGAAGCTGAACCCGGCTTTCTTCGAGAGCCTTGGCAACATCGCGGAGAGGGCCCAGCGGCCGATCGAATATCGCTTCTTCCCGAACGTGGACTGGCTCGCGTTCTACTACACGGCCCGCGAGATCCGGCGTTGGTTTCCAACGGCCAAGACCTATCCGCGCCTTTTCCACGACGCCTACATGCACCACCTTGGCGAATGCGACTTCGCGCTGTCCACCTTCCCCTTCGGCGGCACCAACTCGCTGACCGATGCCTTTTTCCTCGGCCTGCCGGTCGTGGCGAAGAACGGCGAGGAGCTGCACGAGTGGTGGGACGGCCACATGCTCCGGCGCGTCGGGCTCGGGCAGCTGGTCGCCGAGACCGCAGTGCAGTACGAGGAGACGGCACTCGAGCTCATCAACAACCCGTCGAGGCTGCTCGAGCAGCAGCAGCTGATCGGCGATCGCGACAAGGTCTGGCGCGCGTTCTTCGGCGAGCCCGACGGCGTGGCGCGCGGCGCGTTCGGCCGAGCGATCGCATACCTATGGGAGCACCGTGACGCGCTGCGCGATCGCGCGCACGACTATCCAGTGAATTGGAGGGAGTTCACATGAAGCTCGAGGTGCAGCTCGCGCGCGAGGAATTCGCGCACTACAAGATCCCCGCCAAGGAACAGCCGCAGCCGCAGGGTGAGCAGATCGACGGCCTGAAGGAGCAGCGCCGCATGGTGCGCGAGCAAACCGACAAGCTGATCGGCGCGTTCATGTCGAACGACTTCATCCTGCTCGCCCAGGAGACCGCCGGCGTCGCGCTCGTCGTTGGCGGCACGGCTGTTCGCTTCTGCTGCGAGCCGAACATCATGGAGTTCGTGATGGGCGGCAAGGAGCTGATCGAGGACGCCCGCACCGTGGTCGACAAGGGCCTGCAGTTCGCCGAGTGGGACCAGGTGAAGGTCGGGCTCACCATGCTCGAGATCGCCTACCGCGGCGTCTGCGCGTGCCTGAACGTGCCCTATGAGGCGCTGGTGCGCGAGCGCCACCGCGCGATTCTCGCCGGCGAGCCAATGGACCCGCTGCGCTACCGCGAGATCCTGGTGGCTGCTGGCCTGCCGATGCCGCCCATGCCTGCGGCTAACGAGGCGACGTCGGCTGAGAACCTTTGCTCGATGTGCCAAGGGAACATGCCCTGCGGCACGCCTGGTCATCCCGGCAATGCCTAAGCTCGCGTTTTTCGCGCGCGAGCTCACCAAGCCGGCGGACATCCCGGCCGGGGCCAGCCGCTGGCTCGAGGACAGCGACTTCGCGGCGCTGAAGGCCTCGCCCGGCGGCGCTGAGGCGGTCCTGGACGTCACCCCGCGCTTCGTGTGGCTGGCGGTCTGCGAGGTGCTCAGGCGCCAAGCGGCATCCCCAACCAGGTCCACCGCGGCCGCGCTGGTCGCCTGCACGGCCTGCTGCGAGAACGGGCGCGTCAAAAACCCCATGCTGGGCTGCGAGGCCTGCGCAGGCGCGCGCCAGGTGATCGGGCTGGGCTTTGCACCCCACCTCCTCCAGCAGCATGCCAGGGCCTACGTGGCGCATCTGGCGTCCCTCGCGAAGCGTTGACAGGCGCCGGCGGGCCGAGGCACTATTGAGGCTCTAGATCCGTCTTCCACAGTCCCATGCCGCACCGAAACCCCGCCTCGCGCGGGGTTTTGCTTTTTCAGCGGCCCGTAGGCTGCCCGGTCTTGATCAGGAAGAGCTCGAAGAGCCCCGGGTGCATCCGCCGCTGCCCGCCCTCGTAGTCCTGCCAGGCGCGCAGGGTGCCGTGGATGCGCTCGGCGGCCTCGGTCTGGGTGAGCTTCGCGGCCTCGCGCGCGGCGCGGACCTCGGCCGGCGATGGGGTGGTGCTCGAGCGACGACTCTTGCTGCGGTTCTTGTGGCCGGGCATGGGGTGGCCTCTCCTGGTGGTGAAAAACCTCACCGCCCCCTTTAGAGGCGGCGAGGCCATCTTTGCATTTACGCTGCCAACAGGTCCAGCGCCCGCGACTTCATCGCGTTGCCGGTACCGAACCAGGCCGACTCGAGGCGCGTATTGTCGCTGCGGACGCGCTCGTGGTCGACGATCTGGGTAACGGCGTTCAGCATCTGCCAGCGGGTCCCGGCGATGCCCGGGATCTCGGAGCCGATCGGCCTTGCCGCTGAAGAGCTCGACGATGCGCTTGTAGCCCTTCGACTCGCGCACATCGCTCTCGCTCGAGCGGTACGGCTCGAGCAGCTCGGCGACGAACGCGTCGGCCTGCTCCTTCGACATCGGCGTGTGCGCGAGCTGGCGCGAGGTCACCATGAAGCGCTCGAATTCCGAGGTCACCACGCCCAGCTGCCGGCGGACTTCGTCGGCGTCGAACTTCTCGCGGTGCAGGACACGCACGGCCGACTTGACGTAGCCCTTGTCGGTCTCGGCCTCGCCAACGGACGCGGTGATCGTGTTGTTGCACACCACGCGGATCGCCGTGAACTTCGCAACCGTCGCCATCGAGCCGTCGAAGGACGTGCCGAGCAGGAGGTAGGGCCTGACGATGTCACCGTCTACGATCGGCGCGCCCTCGCCTACCTTCGCGAGCGCCCAGACCCGCTTGCCGCCGGACAGCGCGCCGGCAACCTCGAGCTTGAACCCGCCGAGCTCAACCAGCTGCTCGAAGAACCCCATGATCTCGGAGGGCTGCACAACGTTGTAGCCGTTCGAGACCACGGCGAGCGGGCCGCCGGTGTCGGAGCGGAAGATCACCTTGCGGTCGCTCCAGGTGTGCACTTCTCCGTTCTGGTACATCACCGGCGATTCCATCGCGGTCCAATTGAGGCCGGCTTCCTTCGTCCAGGTCGCGAGATCCGCACCCGGGGTCAGCTGCTGGCCGAGGCCGTGCCACGGCGTCTCGCCGATGAATGCGATGTTGGCGCGGTCGTTGGTCATGTCGATCATGTGTGCCATTTGCTCGTTCTCCTGGTAACCCCTGGTGCCCCGAGGCGCGGGTGCGGCGATTTGCCGCGTTGGTGGCTGGAGGCGGAGGGACTCGAACCCTCGGGAGATTGGGTCTAGATCCGTCTCCCGCACCCATGCCGCCCCCAACGGTTCTAATGATACACGCATAGCGTGCATAGTCAATAAGTATTTAGCACGCTTTGCGTGTGTTTCGCTAGGCCGAATTCAGCGCTTGGAGCACTCCGCGTAGAAGGCCTCGAGGGGAAGTTCGTAGGCCTGGCGCGCCTTCCGGTCCGCCCACAGGGTCGAGCCGATCGTGAAGATGTCCTCCTTCCCGGTGAGCACGTCGGCCGGGAACGCCGGGCGCTGCGGCACCTTGGAGCCGTCGCACGTGGCCGTGGCCACCGCTTCCTTTACGACGCCGCCGGCGGTCTCCTGCGCGGCGCACCCCGCCAGTAAGGCGATGCATGCTAGGTGTATGCCAATTGACATACAGTTCCTGATCATGGCTGGCCTCCCTTCTCCTTGGCGATCTCCTGCAGCCAGTAGCGGGATAGCGATCCGCACAAGTCCTGCGGGTTGTCCGGACGCGCGCTGAGCGCGGCGAACTGCTCCTTCTGCAGCTTGGCCACCGCGGGTGCGATCGCGTCGAGCTTCGCCCCGAGCCGCGCATCGCGCGTCTTACCGGCCTCGGCCAGGCTATCGACGCTTGCCGTGCAGACGCCGGCCTGCTGCTTCACGTCGGCCGCGAGCTGGGAGACCGTCGCCTCCTTCTGCATGATCTTGTCGCGCTCGTGGAAGAGCCATGCGTTGCCGCCGACCGAGAGCGCGAGCAGCACGCCGAGTACTGCTAGAACGTAGTTCATGCGACGGCCTCCTGGCCACGTTGCAGATACGCGAGCCGATCCTGGTAGCCGTTCAGGCCGCCATTGATGGCGAGCGTGATTCCCTCGAAGTCGCCGGCGTCCGCCAGGTCGTTCAGGTTGCAGCCATCCTGGATTCCATGCTCGTGGGCCGCTCTCGAGAGATTGAGCCCGGCGCCGACGGCCCAGAACCACGCCGCCGATCGGCAGGCCGGCGCCGGCGCCTCGAGGAGCTGAGGCGAATCGCGCAGCGGCAGCCCGAGCGCGTTGCCGCACAGCGCGTAGTTCTTGCGCCCCGTGATCTGGACGAGACCGCGCCCCTTGAATCGCGGACCGTCGCCCGGCTCGGTGTTGCCGAGGTGCCTATTGCCCTCGTAGGCGTTGCCGCTCGCGAGCTCCTTCGTGTAGACGAAGCCGCCCGACTCGTGCGCGATCTGGGCGATGAACGCGAGCTCGCGCGCGGGCGTGTTGATCTCGAATTCGGCCATCGCCTCGTTCAGCGGAGCGACGAAAGGCTGCAGCTTGGCCGCCGGCGCGTGCGGGCAGATGGCTCGGAGCTGTTCAAGACTGGTTGGCATTGTTGTTCCCTCCCTGTTGTTGTTCGCGTGCCGTCGCCTTGTTAACGAGTACGTCGATCGCAAAGCCAGTCGAGAGCGCGAGGTTGATGGTCTGCGACCAGGTGAGCGTCGGATCTACCGCCCACACCGCCCAGCCGGCTATGCAGCAAAAGGACGCGACGGTTCGCTTGCGGTGATCGAGCCACAGGTACGTCCAGAGCGAGCCCGCGATCTGGTCGGTGATCCACTTCCAGAAGTAATTGCCGAGGACGCCGGCGCACCCGAAGGCGAAGAGCACGGCGAAGTGCACGAGCTCCGGCGATCGCCAGACGCTGAGCACGTAATCCTTGAAGCTTCCGCGCTCGTTCAGGTCCGCGGCCGCGAGCGCCACCTGGCCGATCGCGCGGCCGAAGCCGAGGTAGTAGTAGACGCCGACGATGGTGCCGGCGGCGGCCGCGATGATCGCGAGGTTCTTCATGACCTTCGCGGCCAGGACTACCGCGCTGCGCAGCGCGGCGAGCACGCGCCTGATCGCGTCGGCGTAGTCGCACAGCACCGAGACGTGCAGGTTGACGCGCGTGACGACGACGTCGAGCGACGGCCGCTCCGGCGTGCTGTCGAAGAGGAACCCGTTGACGCGCTTCGCGTGCGCCTCGAGCTGCTCGAGCCGATCGATTACGTTCGGCGCAAAATCGGCGAGATACTCCTCCGCCGTCTTGGTGCTCGCCATTGTCTCCCTCCAATTCTTGTTGTAGCGGGGCAGCGTTCGGGGCGCGCCCTCGTTTGAAGCCGTTCTATTTCACGGCTTCTCCCTTTCCTTTTCGATGCGGTCCTTCAGGTCGAACGCGCCGACGGCCGCCTGCTCGGTCGCATAGACCGCGCCGCCGATGGCCGCGATGCCAGCGACTTCCACCCGGTGCGCCGATACCCAGACCGCGAACGGCACGCAGCCCTGCAGGGCGAGAGCGGCCGCCGCGGCGAACACGAGCGCGGCGCGCATCAGATGTCTCCGGCGTCTTTGGCCGCCTGGTCCAGCGCGTCCATTTCTACCGGGATCACCTCGCGCAGCGTCTTGATCGCGGCAAGGTTAGTGTCGATCTGCTTCTGGAGATCGGCGTTGGTCTGCTCCAGCCCCTTCGCGATAGTCTCGATGCCCTTGCGGTCGAGTGGCAGCTTGATCGGCTGTGCCGGCGCTCCGTTGTCCGGATCGAACTTCCGAATCTTCAGCTCGTAGAAGTCCTGCTGGTCTCGGCCAAGCGCGACCTTCTTTGCAGCCTTCTGTGACGCGTAGTCGGCGAACACCTGAATAGAAATCGGCACTCCCTGCACTTGATCTTGCGGCGGCATTTTTCATCTCCTTTTGTTTTAAGCTGCTCTGCGATAGCCCTGCTGTGCTGCCCACTGCTCGAGCGCCTCCAGGCGACGCATGGTCTCCTGGAGCGCACCGAGCACCTTCATGTTCACCACGCTGTACTGCACGCCCATCTTCTCCATCATTCCCTCGCGCGTGAAGGTGACGACGCCGGGCGAGGTCTTGACCGCCTCCTGCGCGATGAGGCCCAGCTGCCGGTGGCTTATCGAGCCGTCCGCGTTGACGATGCCGAAGTTGCGCAGCCGGAACGCCAGCACATCGCCCCACTGCGACTTGGCGTCCTGCACGTCGGTCTTAAACCGCGCGTCCGAGATCGCGCCGTAGCTGTTATTGGTGTTCGTCAGGTTGCCGTTGGAGAAGATATTGACGCGCGTGGTCGCATTGCCAACGCCACGCATGAAATATCTTGTCGTGTCGTTTGGATCGCCGCCAAGAACAATTGCCGCGCCGTACTGATTCGTTGCGGTGGCCGCATTGTTCTTAATTTGCAGGGCTTCGTTGGCGGCGTTGTTGTCAGAGTAGAGCTCGTGATAAGCGCCAGTGGCGTTGATGTACGTCCCGCTGTTGCTCGCCTTGAAGTAGCCGCCCGTCGTGAACCTAGCGAGTTCAGTGAAACTTACCGCATTGCCTGCCGTACCACTTGTACTGGTATTAACAAAAGAAATGACCCCAGATTGCATCTGAATACGAGAAGCGTAGAAGCCTGTGGTCTTGTATTTAGGGGCTGCCGCCACCGTGTAGATATTTTGTGATATTTCTAAAGTGTCGGTTCCGGGTCCACTAATGGCGCCGCCAGCAATCTCTACGCCGGCGCTGTAACCGCTCCAAGTGCTAGAAACTGAACCGGCCATGCTAATAAATGGCGTAATCGCAAGGTTCCCACCGCTCACGTCAATCGTCGGATTGCCGCTGCTTGTCGCGTTCGTGATCGTGACTATCCGAGCGCCGGAGGCAACACCGACCACGCGCAATGCTTCCAACCCAAGCGGCAATAGCTTGATGTTCGCGGTCGATGAATAGAACATCAGATCGCTCGACGAGTTGCCTTGGATTCCAGCTTCAAGGCCAACGTAGCCTGTATAAGTTCCGTTTCGAGCGAATCTGATATAGCTGCCACCGCCGGCACCACTACCGCCATTCACGTCGATCCTAGGAACGGTCGTGCCGGTGCCGCCGTTGCCTATCGTCACTGACGGCGCGGCAGCATTGACCCACACGTTACCGGGCAAATTGATGTTATTGCCAGAGTCAGCGTAAATCAGCGGCACGCTGTCCGAGGTCGCGCCGTTCACCGAGCGCAAAGCCTTCGTGTTCGACAGCACAACGTCGCCCGCAGCTGCCGAACCGCCGGCAAAGGCGCCACCAACGACCAACGTACCCGCCGCGCCGTACGTGAGATTCGCGCTCGTCGTCAGATTCCCGCTCACGTCCGTGAACACCACGCGGTTCGCCTGCGCCGCGGCGCCGACGTTCACGCCGAGCAGCGTGTCGATCTGGATCGCCGCGCGCTTCCAGATCGTCGCGGTGTCAATGTCGCCCTGCTCCATGTACGGGATCTTCTGGTTAGGCGTGTAGCTCGTCGTGAGCGAGTACGCGATGCCCGAACGCGTCGTGCCGCCGTAGTTCGACGCGAGCGTAATGGTGCCGTTCCCCGGCACGGCGGCGACGATGTAGGGCACGCCTTCGGCAGCGGCCACGAAGACCGAGCCGACGCTGACGTTGCCGAGCCACGTCGTTCCGGTGCCGGTGACTGTCGGCGATCCGTTGGTTACCGCTACGGTGCCTGTCTTATATTGCATCGGTTTTTTTTCCCTCTGGTCGCGCTAGCATGCCGGCATGGAGGCTGCCATGCGGATCGCACTTATCGTTTTGTCTGCATTGCTCGTTGCGGCAGTTGCCGCGGTATTCGCCGCGAGATATGTCGCCAACGGCCGTTATCAGATCGCGAAGGCGGACGCCACGTCGGTGTGGCGCCTCGATACGCGCAGCGGCGACATCAAGATGTGCTTCATCTTGCAGATGGAGCTCATCTGCGTGCCGACTGGCACTAAAGGGGTGGAGGTCGGCCCCGGGGTGAAGGGCCGGCCTTAGACAAGCTATTTTCATGCGAGCGCCACCTTCTTCCAGGCACCGTTGTAGACGTAGAGATTGTTGTTGGTTGTGTCGTAAACCAGCGCAACTCTCCCAGGAGCAGTGGAGCCCGGCACACCAGTAGGCGCCCCGGCTGAGGTTGGTATGTAAAGAAAACTGGTGGTACGGGTAGTCGTGCTGCTACCGCTACCTATGATTACGCTCTGATTCCGGTCCATTTTTAAGGCTTGGGTCGGAAGGTTCGAGGCATCATGCGTGTAGATCGAAACGTTCGCGCCGGTCGCAAGGCCGGTAATGAGAAACACGCTTCCGGAAGTAGTGTCAAAAGAGGTTGTGCAGTTGATGCCCGCGACCTGCACCATGCCGCTGCGCGAAGTGCTTAAGACGTCTGCCGCACTAAGGCTAAGCGTTTTGGTATCAGAGCCGCTGCCTGTATCGCTGGTGATCTGAAGGACGTTGCTACCAGCGGCTCCGGTGAGTTGGATTGTTTCTCCGCTCAGCTTCGCTTTGACAATTAAACTCGTGCCGTCCCACGTCAGCTTGTAGCCAGATGCGTCGCCGATCGAGAACTTGTAGACGCCGCCCGAGTAGCCGAGGAAAAAGCCGGTGCCGGTGTCGTAGGCGGTCTGCCCGCCACGCACATAGCCGGCGGTGTCGATGATCAGCGTGCCGGTGGTGGTGGTGATCGCCGAGAGCGAGGCGACATTGATCTTGCCAGCGGTGACGGTGTTGGCCAGGATGTCCGCGCCGTCGGTCGACTTGTCCCAGCTCGCGCCGTTGTCGCGGTAGAGCTTGCCATCGGTCGTGAGGTACACCACGCGCCCGAGGTTGCCGGCCGCCGGCAGCGAGGTGACGGTCTCGATTCCGCCAGCCGTGAACGTTGTCGTTCCCGCTATCTCGCTCGACAGATTCAGGTTGTTCTTATCGAACGTGTCGTAGCACGCGAAGCGGTAGTAGTAAGCGGTGCGCTCGGTGAGGCCGGAGAACACGCCGCCCGTGTCCGGGCCGTCATAGACCAGCGTGCTAGGGCCAGGCGTGAAGCCGGAGGTCGTCGACCGATAGACCTGCGTGCCCGCGTAGTCGCTCACGTTCGGCGTCGTGAGCTTCCAGGCCGAGGTATTGGCGCCCGACAATACGGCGATCGCCGTCGGCACCGGCGCCTGCGGGTTCGACACGTCGAGGCGCGCCGGCACGGGAGACAGCTGATTCTGCGAGCCGCGCTGCCAGACGAGAATGGTGAACGCGCGGTTCGGAGAGCCGCTCGTGTCCTCGAAGTTTTTCTCATACGTGTAGATGTAGAACGGGTCTTTGACGAACTCGATACGCTTCAGCACGCCGTTCGAGTCGATGATCTGGACCTTGTAATCCTTGAAGTACGGGTCGACGTAGCCGTCATCGCCGCCGAACGGCTCTGAACCAAGCTCATAGGAGCCCTGCGTCGCGGACTTGCGCCAGACGAACTTCGCGTCGCGGCCGGCGAACACCGTGTTTATAGAGGTCTGGTTGAATAGCTCCAGGCCGGAGACCGGAAGCACTGTCGGCACGCCGCCGAATTTCTGGCTGAGCGTGAAGGTAGTCGGGTTGACAGCGGAGATGTCCTGCAGGCCGCCGCCGTACTGATTGAACGCCGGGAACTTGAAGTAGATCGTGCGGCCCTGATACCGCGGCGGCACGGCGTAGCGAAACACCGCCTGGTCCATCCGCACGAAGGAG
>Ga0099791_10000892_pt1 | contig 11400 bp, 6 predicted proteins | sample Rivendell_Oct201_7_FD_77318 | JGI IMG/M metagenome (GOLD analysis project Ga0099791, IMG submission 77318) | Vadose zone soil and rhizosphere microbial communities from the Eel River Critical Zone Observatory, Northern California to study diel... | ecosystem: Environmental > Terrestrial > Soil >... | reverse complement strand
CGCGGTCAGTGCCGCCGCCGAGCAGCCGCCGCCCGCGATCGTCGCGGGGGCGGTGTCGATCACGAGTCCTGACGGCCAGCCGCTCGTCGTGCCCGGTGTCACGCTCACGCTGACGTGCGGAGGCGGCGATCCGCGAAGCGAGACCTCACCGCGAAGCGAGATCTCGAACGACCAAGGCGAATTTCGATTTTCCGACGTCACGGCAACCGTCAACCGCTGCTCGATCGTCGCCGACCTTCAGGGGTTCACGTCGGCGACGCAAGTCGTCGAGCTGAAGCCGGGCGAGGAGACGAGGGTCACCTTGCAGCTCGGATTCGACACGCTCCGCGAAGAGCTGACCGTCAGCGCGAAAGCCGACGCCTCCGCGGACAGTGCGATTGCGGCGCGCGTCGAGCGCATCACCGCGCAGGTGATGCAGACGGCGCCGATGGCGAGCGAGCGCTTCCAGGCCGCGCTGCCGCTCATCCCCGGCGTGGTCCGCGGTCCTGACGGTCTTCTCAACATCAACGGGGCACGAAGCAACCAGAGCGCCCTGACGTTCAACAACGCCAACGGCACCGATCCGGTCACCGGTGAGGACGCCATCGAGCTGCCGATCGACGCGGTCAGCTCGGTCCAGGTGCGCGGCGCCGCGTACGCGCCCGAGTTCGGCCTGTCGGCCGGTGCCGTGACCACGGTCGAAACGCAGAGAGCCGGAGACGCGTGGCACGTCACGCTGAACGATCTCGAGCCGCGCCTGCGCCGGCGCGGCGGCCGTTTCAAGGGTATCGAGTCGTTCACGCCGCGCGCCACCATCGGTGGACCGGTCGTGAAGGACACACTCAGCGTGCTCCAGTCGGTGCAGTACGAGTTCAGCCAGACTCGCGTCTTCGGTCTGCCGCCGTTCGAGAGCGACACGAAGCTCCAGAGCCTCGCCTCGTTCAGCCGCGCCGACTGGACGATCGGGCCGTCGAATCACTTCACGGCATCGGCGGTGGTGTCGCCGCGCAAGACGACCTACGCCGGCTTGAACACGTTCAACCCGCAAACGGTGACGCCGAACGTCAAGAACCACAACGTGCTCGCCAGCGCCTCGGATCAGATCATCGTGTCGGACAAAGGCGTGTTCGACACGCGCGTGAGCGTGAAGCAGTTCGACTCGACGATCTATCCCAATACGGGCAGCGGCACGATGGTGCTCGCGCCGGACGTCAATTCGGGCAGCTACTTCAACGATCAGGATCGCACCAGCCGCCGCGTCGAGTGGCTGAACACGTACTCGTTTGCTCCGGTCGGACCGACGCACGTGATCAAACTCGGCGCCGGCGTGACGCGCGAGTCGTTCGACGGCGTCAGCACAAGCCGTCCCATCCACATCGTCCGCGCCGACGGGACGCTGAGTCAGGCGATCTCGTTTGACGGCAACGGCGAGCTCGCCCGCAGCAAGACCGCGCTTCAGGGGTACGCGCAGGACTCCTGGACGGTCGGATCGCGGCTCACGGTGCAGTACGGCGCCCGCTACGATTACGAATCGATCGCCGGCGACGTGAACCTCGCACCTCGAGGCTCGGTCACGGCCATCGCAACGGCGGATGGCCGCACCGTCGTTCGCGCCGGCCTCGGCATGTTTTACAGCGCGGTCCCGCTCAACGTCGCGAGCTTCGACCAGATGCAGCGGCGCGTCGTGACCGCGTTCGCCGAGGATGGGGTCACGCCCCTCGGAGCGGCCGTCGAGCTGTCGAACATCGTGTTGTCGGACCTCCGCACGCCGCGGAGCGTGAATGGCAACGTCGAAGTCGATCGTGAGTGGCTGAAGAACTTTTTCATTCGAGCCGGGTATCAGCAGCGCGCAAACCGTTTCGACCCGGTGGTCGATGCGATACGCGGTGCCACGCTGCTTCGCAGCGATGGCCGCTCCCGCTACCGTGAGGGGCAAATCTCAGCACGGTACCAGTTCAACGGGACTGATCAAATCGTCGGTTCGTACACACGGTCCTCGGCGATCGGAAATCTCAACGACTTCAACGGCTTTTTCGGCAATATCGAGAATCCGGTCATCCGTCCCGATGCGCGGGGGCCGCTGCCGTGGGACGCGCCGAACCGCGTGCTCCTCTGGGGCAACATCAGCCTCCCGCGCGGCTTCACGGTATTCCCCGTGCTCGACGTGCGGACCGGATTCCCGCTGTCGAACGTCGATGCCGATCGCAACTTCGTTGGACCGCGAAACCAAGTCGGCCGATACCCGAGGTTCGTGTCGCTCGACGCGCAGGTCACCAAGAAGCTGCGGCTCTTCAATCACAACGCGACGATTGGCCTGAAGGTTTTCAACATCACGGATCATTTCAACCCGCGCGACTATCAGGGCAATCTCGCCAGCCGCGACTTCGGCCGCTTCGACAATAGCGTCGGGCGCACGTTCCGCGGCAAGTGGATCTTCGAGTTCTAGGCGGATAACTGCCGCCCTTACGGATGAGCCGGGATCGTCGCTTTATATATAAATGATGCGGCCCACGAGCGTTGGGGCGTGCCTACTCCTCGACCGTGTGTTCGACCTCAGCAATTCTCAGCACTGTACGGGTTGTCATCCGCGTTCAGCAATCCTCGACGCAAAGCAGCGGCGATGGCTTCGGGTCGACTTGCCGCACCCATCCTCCCAAAGAGCATCGTCAAGAGCGCCTCGACCGCCCGATCGCTGATACCGAGGCGGTCAGCAATTTCGTTTGTCGCTTTTCCGTCCGCCAACAGTTGGAGCACCGCTCGCTCCGCTGGAGTAATCTGCAGCACCAACGCTCCCTCCCTATTCTTGACGAACGGGACGCCCACAGATCGACACTATCGACATCTTGCCGGTCTCAATGCTGGACGGATGCTCATCCCGCTTGCAGCCGGCGCAAAGTCTAGTGGACCACGACTGCCCTCTCGAAGGGCCGGCGAGACGTTCGAATCGACTGATCACCGTTTGGGAGACGATGTCACCTCGAATGCAAAGCGCAACGCGGGTATCTTGTTTCCGGGGTGATCGTCGGCATACGTGAGTTGAGGCAAACGATACAGTTGCTGGTCCGTGGCGGGTCCTTGATAGATCCCTGGATAGAAATCGATCAGATGTGTGCCAGGTGAACCGGCCGCTGTGAAGTTGACGATCACGTCTCCCTGACTATTGAACCCACACGCGTAGCCCATATAGGCGTTGTCGTACGTGGCGACATAGATGTTGTCGAAGTCGGTCCATCCGACGCCTTTGAGATGGATCGTCACCGGAGTGCCCGGCGGACCTGACGTGGGCGAGATACTCACGACAGAAGATTCGATCGCGAAGAAGGTGCGCGCGAGCGTCTTGTCCCCGGACCTGATGGTCAGCGTGTGCATGCCTCCGAGATCTTCCGGGATCTGCAACGGAGCGTCGAGCCGGCCATCCGGACCGACGATGAGCCTCGCCAGGTCCTGTTCCTTTGGCGCGAAGCCATTGCCTGACACCCGGCTCCCGGCGTGCGTGCCCCAGATGACTGAGACGGGCGCCTTGGCGGGGAACCCGCTGCCTCTGAGCACCGCGCGCGTCTGCACGGGACCCTGCACCGGCGTGATGCTCACGTCTGCGCCCGCCAGACTGATTTCAGCCGCGGGTATCTTCTGCGCCGGGTACGGCTCGACATATCCGCCCGCCGCGACGGAGCCCGGGGTCACGTGGAACACGAACCGAGGTCTCGGCAGGTACGCGTTCGGCGCTTGCTCGTGATTCAAGTAACTTTGACCCATATAGCCGGTGTACACCTTGATCTCGTGGGCGCCCACGGGACCCGTGGCGCGGAACCGCGCGGACGCGGTGCCGCGCGTGTCAGTGGCTGACACGTAGCCGACGTCGTGATTGTCCCAATTCACCACCCACGTACTCTCCATCGTGCGCCACCCGAAACCGGTGACGCGAAGCTCGATGAGCGTCCCGACCGGTCCTTCTGATGGATGCATCTCGAAGGTCTGCGTCACTTCGATGCCGCCTTGCGCCAACGGTCTTCCCGCATCGGCGACGGTGACGGAATGAACACCGCCGAAATCTTCCGGAATGGTGAAATGGGTCTGGAGTCGCCCGTCAGAGGCGACCTGCGCGCGTCCCAAGACCTTCGTGCTGTCGGTGAACCGTTTTCCTCGAAAGCGATAACCATCCTCGACCACCCAGCCGCCCGCGACGGTCTCCCAGATCAGATCGACCGTTCGGTTTGGCGGCAGACCCTCCGCGGACGCGCCGATCTCGGTGCCCACGACAGGTTTGGCGGTTTTCGCGAGCGTGAGCTTCAGTGGTTTCAGCGCGGCCGTGTGTTCTTTCTTCGGAGTGGATTGGGTGCCCTCGGCCTGAGCGCGAGCGGATGCGGGAACGGCGGCGCGGCATCCGGCTGTCATGATGGCTGCGACGAGCGCTATGGAATGAAGAATTTGGAATTGAGAATTCAGAATTCGTGTACGCATTCCAAATTCCAAATTCCGAATTCTTTACTCGACGATGGTCAACTGCGACGCTTGGACCTCGAACGGTTTGAATTCACCGGTGCGACCGTACTTATCCGTCGCGGTCACCGTGTAGCGGACGATCCCGATCGGCGCGTCCGGGGGGACGACCCATTTAGCGACCCAGAACTGGCGCTCAGGTTGTGCCGCGGTGGCGCGGTAGCGCATCGGAATGTCCAGGGTCTTGCCGGCATAGTTCACGTGGACGACGAGCTGAGCGGATTCCTCGCGGTTTCCCGTCTGCGGATCCGCCACGAACATTCGCCAACCTACTGGATCACCGCGTTTGAAGCGACTCCTCAGGATGCAGTTTTCAGGGTTGCCCGGCGGCACGAACATGGCCATGTCGCCGTAGACAATCAGCCTGTTGGCCGGGCCACGCGGCGCATCCTGAGACTGGACGGCCGCCGTCTCTTTCCCGAGCGCCAGCGCGGCGCTGACGGCCAGAAGCGCGATCATCGTTCTCCACTGTCGCCGCACAGCTGATCTCCTCTCGTCGGAAAGGCTCCTGCGGATGTTTGGCCGGCGGACTGCATCAGGCTGAGCAGAAACCACAGCGGAGTCTAATTTCGAGGGCGCGTCAGGGTCAAGCGCGCATGTGGAAACGTGTCGCATGCGGAAACGAAGTCGAATTTCCACTGCGATCATTGACGCCTCGTCACGTATCCCCTATCGTTTCGTTCGAGGTCCCGGGAGATGAAGGCGGCGGAGACTTTCTCTTAGAACGGCGCAACTCTGATGCACGCTGGGGCGACCAGGTTGTTCGTGATCGAACTGACCTACACGGCCGGTCTCGCTGAAATCGACGCGAATATGGCCGCGCACGTCATGTTCTTGAAGAAGTACTACGCGGCCGGCAAATTCCTGATCTCGGGCAGAAAGATACCGCGAGATGGTGGAATCATTCTGGCGGCGGGCAAGAGCCGACAGCAGATCGAAGCCATCATCCGCGAAGATCCGTTCTACGAGCGCGGGCTCGCCGACTTTCGCATCATCCAGTTTCGAGCGAGCCAACGCGCGGACGACATCCAGAAACGGATCGACGGGTGATCACTGACTCTTCCCGCGCTGAAGAAGGTTGATGCTCACTCTTCGCGCCTTGCCATCCGGGCGCCTCGCCGTCCTCGGTGCACAACGAACTTCTGAGACGCGACACTAGAAATCGATCTGCGCGGCGATTTTCACAAACCGCGGCGTCAGCACGGAAGTCGGCGCAGGCCAAGTTCCGTTGGGCACGAACGCCTGATTGTAGGTGAGCACGGCGGCGGAGTTGAGCACGTTGAACACGTCGATTCCGATGCTGCTGCGCGTACGCCCGAACTTCAGGACTTTCGCGATGCGAAGGTCGACCTCATTCACGCGATCACCCCACACCTGGCCGGGCTGGACCAGATTGATCGTCACATTTGGGAGACCACCAGCGATCAGTCGTCCGAGTGCGGGTTGAACAAACGTGTTCGAAGCGGCCCAGTTCGCGGCCAGAACACCGCCCTGATCACTCCTCACGGTTCCACTGAACTGGACATCGATCTTCGGGATGAGGTACGAGCCAAAGCCGGTGACGCGCGTGATGAACCCCGGCTCGCTGTGGCACCACGGATTGGTGGGGCCGACGGCCGGGCGGCCCTGCGCGTCGGCCGTGACGATCGTGAATTCCGGCAGCTGCGATCGTGGCCCGCAGATGTCCTGTACCGTCGTCCCCGTGTTGACGCCGCCCTGGAACGTCAACCCGTTTCGTGGACGGGCGACGATGTTCAAGAGGATCCCGTGTGATCGCTGGTAGGCGTCGCCGTAGTTCTTGGCATCGGTGATGAAATTATTCGTTTGCCCAAAGAGGAGCGGGGTGACGTCGTACAGTCCGGACACGACATAGCCACCGCCGTCTGGCAGACGGGGATCGAGCGGTGCGGTGATGCTGAACGGTGTGAAGTCCGAGAGCCCAACGGCCACGTTGTCCGTCACCGTGAAATTTCGCAGCCAGCGGCGGCTGTATCCGATTTCAATGGAGACACGCGAGCGCACCTGCTGCTGCACCGATACGCCGGCCTGCCAATCGCTCGGACGGATCCCCCAGCCACCAAGGATCGCCGGATCGATGTTGTTGCTGAAGACCGGTTTGCCGAAATTCAGGTTGTCGAGTTGCGCGCACAAATCGCCGCCGCCCGCACGGTTGTCTTGCATCACGGGACTGACCAGGTCGCAGTCCGGCTTGAAGTTGCCGTTCGCATCGGTCCACGCCCGGTTCGCGGTCGTCGCGATGCGCGAGGTCGGATTGGCGATGGAATAATTACCGTTCCCATTGCTCGCGGGCTCGAGATACTTGCCGACGTTCACCTTCAACGATGTCTTGCCGGTTCCGAATACGTCGTACGCGACACCCGCGCGCGGCGTGAGGTCCTTGTAGCCCGTCACGCCGTCCGTCCGCTGAAACACGGTTGAAAACGGCAGGTAGTTCGACGGTCCGATCTTCTGCTCGGGGAAGTAGCTCCGCGCGTAGTCGAATCGTAGGGCTCCTTGCAACGTCATGCGTCCTCGTGTCCATTGGTCCTGCACGTAGAACGCGTCGTACCGAACGTCGGAGTGCGTCTGGAACGGAAGGGCCGTCTCGGTGATCCGGTTTGGCACGCCGTTGTTGACTCGGAACGTCAGGTTCTGGCTGTTCGTGAAGTTCTGCCGATCGTCGACGAGATATCCGCCTTGAAGACCGAACTTCAAGCTTTGAGCGCCGGTGACGTACGACGCGGACGCGCGCCAGGTAAACGTGCCGTTCCACGCGTGCAGCCAATTCATCGAGCGGTACGTCAGGTTCGGAATGTTCCCATTGGCCGCGCAGCCGGCCGAACACTGCTCCGTCACGCGAACGAGGTCCCCCGTCGGGTTACCTGGCGTCTCGAATGGTCCCCAGGCCGAGAGGTACGTTCCCATTCCAGCTTCCAACAGGAGCCGATTCGTCACCGGCGCCGACCACGTGGCCTGTTGTGCCCGCTGACCATACGGGCTGAGATAACCGGCCGTCTCCGGCGAGGTCGTGGCCGTCAGTCCGCCAAGTCCGAGAGGACCGATGACGGCCGGAGACGAAGGTTGCTTGCGGCAGCCTTTGACGTCATTGCTGTACACGGCGCCGTTGCACGGATGCTGCTCGTCCCAATAGAAGTTGAATTTGTTTCGCTGCGAAGCCTGCCACGTGACACGGAGCGTTGCGACGGTCCAGCTCTCGGCGCCCCGCACCTCGCGGCTCTTGTCGGGCATGTAGAGCCATTTGGTCGCGTCGCCGGCGTTGACGTTTGGATAGATTCCGGGGATGGTCCGGTACTGACCCTCGTCACGTGCGGTTCCGAAAAACCAGAGCCTATCCTTTCTTATAGGACCGCCAATGCCGACATTGAAGTCCCACTGTTTGATCAGCGCCCCAGGCGTGGTCAAACCGGCAGCCCTGAGTGCGTCGGTGTAGTTGGTCCCGACCCATCCCGATGGAACACCAGACAGATACATCTGACCTTTGAAGGTGTTACCGCCCGTCTTCGGCACGACGCTGATGGTCGGGCCGCCGACTTCGGCTTCGCCCAACCCGCCCGAAGAAGTGGTTGTGACCTCCTGCGCGTTTCCAATGTCGACGATGTAGGTCGACACGCCGCCGCCGTTGAGCGCCGCCCCGGTGTTCAACCCGTCCACCTGCATGCGGCCTTCATTGCTGCGACCGCCGGCCCCCCCGAAGACGGTCATTTGGGGCGTCACTTGGACATCCATCGTGTTGCCGGACTGGATGGTCACGGCGGGAATCAGAAACATCATGGCCGCATACGACCGCGCCGTCGGTATCGACGTGATCAAGTCACTGGTGACGGTCGTCTGTCGCCGTACGTTTTGCACGTCGACGATCGGTGATTCAGCGGCGACGGTGACCGTTTCCTGAATCGTGCCGACCTTCAGCTCCGCGTTGATCGAGGCGGTGAATGAGCCAGTGAGCTCCACGCCCTCTCGCTTGACCGTCGCGAACCCGGGCAGGTTGAAGGTCACGGTATATGTGCCGGGCCGCAGGTCGACGATTCGGTACTGGCCGGTCGCGTCGGTCGTGGCCGTGCGGCCTTTCTCAATGAGGACCGGGCTCGAGGCTTCAACCGTGACGCCGGGCATCACGCCGCCGGATGCATCCTTCACGGTTCCAGTAATCGATGCCTGGGCGAACGCCGATGCAGGAAGAATCATCAGCCAGGAGAACACGAGCAATACGCGTTTCAACGTACGCATAACGACTCCTTTGAACAACGGCCCGAGAGGAAGACCTATTTCGTCAACAGTCGACGCAGACCAAGGAATCCATTTTTTGCCCGTCCGGATGAGGCCCCTTATACATGAAAATGCTTCCACGGGCGGCGTAAATTCGCGTCGCGCGTCCTGGCTCCCGAGACCCTCGGGCTGGGTCCGCGTCGCGTTGGCGGTGAACAGAGTGATCGGTTCGACGCCCTCGGCTGGAGCGACTAGTGGCGTGTCTCTTCCGAATTACTACCGGGCCGCTCCGTTGTCGCGGCCCGAAAATCGCGGTCGAAGGCTCGTTGTGACGAGTACTCCTTCAGCGGATACGGTCCACTAGGAGGCGACGTAGCCGCGACGCGCGCGGATTCGGTAGCGCCCATTGCGGACTTCCACGCGAATCGAGTGCCAGCGGCCGTCCTTTTTTCCTGGGGAGAGATAGCCGAGGAAGTACTGCTTGCTGAGCTCGTCAGCGATACCGATGGTCGCAGCATCGAGGTCGCGCGGATCGCGGACGATCTCGGTGCGCCCTCCGCTGTCGTCCGTCATGTCGCGCAGCGCCCCACGGTCGACCGGTTCGCTGCACCCTTGGCTCCAGGTGCGGCCTTGTGGCGGCGGCCACATCGGCGGTGGCGGCGCCGGAATCGGTCTGCCCCCACGACCGCCCGGCGGGAAGGGCCGCGGAATCGGAATCGGTCCGCGCCGTTGGAACTGTGGACGCCACGGCGAGGACCGAATGGCGTTCGTCCCGCACTCGATGCCGATCGCATAGACGAGCGTTTCGCTTTCGCGAATGAGCTGTTTCACGTCGCGAAGGCGTGTTTTGCTGGAGGTGTCGTTGCCGTCCGAGATCAGAACGAGCGCCTTCTTCTGATTCTGTCCGGTGGCCGCGAGGCGCACGGCTTCTGCGACGGCGTCGTACATCGCCGTGGTACCGACAGCCGGAATGCGGCCAAGGGCTCGGCTGAGCAGTTGGCGATCGGTCGTCCACGTCTGCACGAGCACCGGACGGTCACTGAAGCGATACAGAAAGATCTCATCGTCTGCCGCGAGCAGATCGTAGAGAAAGCGGTCGAGCGCGCTTTGGGCTGCCTGGATCCTCTCACCGGCCATGCTGCCGCTCGTGTCGAGAGCGATACCGAGGCTCACCGGCACGCGCTCGGCGCTGAAATGTGTCACTGCTTGGGGCTGGTCGTCTTCGTACACAACGAAGTCTTCCTGCCGCAGGCCGGGTACGAACCGGCCAGTACCGTCGGACACGGTCGCCGTGACGTTGATCAGCTCGATGCCACTCTTGAAGCGGAACCCGGATTCGGGACTCTGGGGCGGCGGTGATTGCTGCTGGCCGTGCGCCGAGACGACACACGCTGCAGCGATCGCTATGCCGATCGCTGCATAGGCTGGGAGAGCTGATCGCCGGTCAAGTCGGGCCGGCTCCTGCGTGCTCGCGTTGACCGGATGGCGCAACGTCCGAGTCATGACTCGTTCAAGTGGATGGCGTCAACGAGGGTACGAACGTGTGCGTCCTGAGGCAAGAATCCTGCCGTGGCCGGCACATGAGGGCTGTGGATGATCCGACGGTTTTCAGCCACTTCGGCCAAGAGTTGTCGATTGTATCGGGAGTGCAGATGATCGGCCTGTACTCGCACTGTGACATGTACCCCCTTTCAGTTATCGCATCACGAAGCGGTCCGTTAGTATGACGTTTGCGGTCCCTGCGCGGCCATGATGCCTACCCGCGCGCCTGGCGATCAGCTCGGGACTGAAGCGTTTTGAGGACCGCGGTCCGGATCCGGTACATTTCCTTATTCTGGCTCTCATAGTCCGTCGTGGCAGAATCGCGCAGAGGGGAATTGCGCATGCGGTGCTGGCCGATCTTCGAAATGACAAACCGGCATCGCCTGCTGCAGGCCAGATCGGAGATGACGACTATGAGGTGGCTTGCGTTGACAGTGGCGGTACTGGTCGGGTTTGGCGCGGGCGTCGTCGCGCAACGGAGTACGACAGGCGTCAGCATGCAGGGCACCGTGATGGATGCCAACACGCTCGCTGAGGAAATCGAGTACTGGGAGCTGCGTTCGGCGTCAGGTGAGAGCGTCGTCATCACCGGTCGTAAGGATCTGCCGATCATCCGGTGGCTGCATCAGGCGAAGGGAAGGACGGCCCTTCTTTCAATCGAGCCACCGCAACAGGCCTCGAATTCTCGATGAGCTCTCGCACGGCGCGATGACTTCAACGATCGAGTGTCCGGGCGGCGTCGCGGATGGTCACACTCCGCGTCGCAACCGGGCTCGGTCTCGCGTCCGGCCAGGATTCGCTGCCGATCGCCGCGCACGCAGATCCTCTCACCCGGCGAAGACAGCTATGTCAGCGGTTCGACGCTCCTCCCCGCCTGTTCAAGGCACACGTGCGCCGACCGTCAGCCGCCAAAATAGCCGCTTCGCGTTTTGACGGTCGCAGACGGATGCTTCACTCGGACTTGAAGGCGACGCCATTCGTGGAAGTTTGAGGCTTCAATCGCGAGCACGTACTGCTGGCGCAGTTCGTCCACGATCCTGGAAGCGACGACGACGGCGTCGACGAAGGTGCTGGCGACGACGAAGTGGCCTCCGGTCCATTCCGCGAGATCACGCAGATCGGCGGCATCCGACGATCGAGACTGCGCCGCTT
>Ga0099791_10000888_pt1 | contig 11418 bp, 9 predicted proteins | sample Rivendell_Oct201_7_FD_77318 | JGI IMG/M metagenome (GOLD analysis project Ga0099791, IMG submission 77318) | Vadose zone soil and rhizosphere microbial communities from the Eel River Critical Zone Observatory, Northern California to study diel... | ecosystem: Environmental > Terrestrial > Soil >... | reverse complement strand
CGCTATGCCGGCGACCGGCGGCACTGCGGGCGCTACGGTTTGCCCCAAGGCGGGCGTGGCCGCCGCCAATGTCGCGTATAACGCGTATAAAAGGAAATCGCGCAGCTGGGCATTCATCATTCCCTCCCGTTCCTGCGATTTGCGGTCCTCAACGGATACGCCAGCAAAAATTTTAAAGCCAGATTGTCGTCGCATTCCGAATCAGTCGTTACGGTGACGAACACACTGACTGTTCCGCCAATCATCTCATAGGAACATGCTCCTACCTGATTAACCTGACAGCCCAAGGCTCCGCTCATGAGGCCCTGAGGCGTTTTAGCAGTCGCGCACTTGAACCTTTCACTCGGCGCTCGATACAAACCATGATCGAACGCGAGTATCAGCCTCCGGGAGCGCCGCGCATGGCACTTCACATTGGATTCCCGCACGATCCCGTTAAGGTGGCGAAAAATAAAGAGAAAGCGCTGAATGACCTGCTGTCTTCACGCGCACGCGCGTGGCATAGCTATTTTGCCACGATGTCGCTTGCGTATGAAGCTGCTCATAAGCAGCACGAAACGACGCTCGGTGATATCAAGCAAGATATTCGCAATAAGTTGGAATTTCTGAAGCTTGTCTTTTTTACAATCATTCCAACGATGATAGGCGGCGGCATGGGAAATCTTGTTTCAAATGCCGGAAAGTCAATCGGCCCCAAACTACTCGATATTTCAAAGAAGAATCGCGCCCTTCTTCTAGATTTTGGTGTGGGCGGATCAGGCTCCGTTACAAAAGACGTCGTGAAGGGCGAAGTGGCCAAGGCGCTCGGCGGACTAGTGCCGGAACCCGGTTCCGAATGGAACGCTGTGGGGGCCACGCCATTCGCTTTTTTCGTTCAGCTTCAACGGATGGTGGATAAGTATACCACCGACGTTACATATTCTGTAGAGCTTGCAAAACGCGCGGCTCGCACCGATGATGATCTACACAATTGGATCGATTTGATAAATAGCCACCTCCTGAGCCCTTTTATCCAAAACGCGCCTATGGATACGGACAGACTCTACAACGAAGTTGATCTCGCACCGATTTATGAACTTTTTCTTTGGGTCTTTTGGGCACGCAACAGAGATGTCAAATATTGGAGCAAAGAAATCGGTTTGGCTACCGAACCGCACGACCGCGGTCTCCTCGGAGCAGTATGGGATGGCATTACTCTCGACGATGATGCAATCGAGTGGGGGAAAGCAAAGGATGCCGTCATACAACTCGATCCGATCCTTGAGCGACTGCGACTCTGTGGAATCAACCAGATGGAAGTTACTCAAGCCGCGGGATGGGACAACAGCCGAAGAATACTAAATATATTGTGGGTGCGATTTTTGGGAAATAAACATGGCAATTCTCTGTTGTTTGACTTGGTATCAAACTTAGACAAAAAGATTCCAACATCCGCTTTCGATGATAGACCTGTAGATAAGTCTCGCAGATTAAAATAAACAGGCAATGATTCCCCGCGCAGGCGCCTTGGTGATACGGCAGAGCTTGATTGTCTGCTACTATCGATCAAACACCGACCAGTGGCAGGTATCTTTCTGACTTCAATGCATCCTTACTTCTGGGCCGGCTTGAAATATCGCAAATCAGGCGGCGCCTGGTCCTTTTTCGTGGGCATCAATAGCCCGTCCGCTCCGAGAAAATAGTTTTCCTTGCCGATGGCGATCTGGGCGTTGTTTTCGGTCGTATAAAACTCGGGCCAGTCCGGGCGCGGATTTGGATTGTGCACGTATTTCTTATCGACAGTCCAAGGGCGGGTCAGAGCGTGGTCGATCGAAGTGATCTCGTCGTGAAGAATATTTGGGTCGGCCTTGTCGCGATAAATGCGCTCCTTGAAGATTGATTGATTATCGACGTGCAGAGGCAGCCCGGCCTCGTCATAAGCGCGAGGTCCCTTGAAGCCGCGCGTCTCGACCTCAAGGACATCGTATCTGCCGTCGCCGTCCTCGTCGATCCACCGGCCGATCGAGTAGCCCGAGAAGGTCGGCTCGATAGGCTCGGGCCAGTCGCGTCCGTCGGTGAAGATGCGACGATAGTGGTCATGCCAACCGATCAAGATGTAAGTGGTATCCGCGGTCACGACGAATTCCATCGGCCCAAATCCCATCATCATGTTCGGCATCCCGGCGGCGCGGCCCAAGGTGGTGGGGAAATTGCCGAGACCGCCTTTGGCCTGATCCGCAATGCTCGCCGCCAGGACCGCCTCATACTCAGGCGTGAGCGGCGCCTGTTGTCCAAATCCCCAGGGCTTGGTCTGATCATGAGACGGCTGCGTTGGAAGCCGGACGGCAAATCGCATCCACTGCCCCGTCCAATCAGGATACTTTGCGTCGTCGGACGCTTGAGCGCCCTCAACCGCAAGCGCGGCAGCCAGTGCAGCCGCAATCGCCATAGGCCGGCTCAATAACATGATCACCACCGCTGCGGGGGCGACCCTTGTGGTCGCCCCGGTTTGCGCACCGCGCCCGCCGGCAACCGGGCGACCACAAGGGTCGCCCCTACAGCAGCCTTAAGGTCACTTTTCACGATGCTCCGATCCCTTCAGATTAGCTGAAGGCTACACGGTCTGAATTGCAGATGCAAAAGCACGGTGGCTGGATATCGATCGGAGCATTCACGCCGGCGTCAATTCGATCGGCAGGCTCGCGGACTGCCGGAGGCAGTTACTGAGCCTGCGCTGGGGTTCGCCGGCAAGTGTCGACAGGCGGCAGCCGCAAGTTTGACGGCAGATAGCCCACGTCAATCGTCTACGAAGCTCCGAAGAATCTTGGATCGCTGGGGATGCTTGAGCTTACGTAGCGCCTTGGCCTCAATCTGGCGGATCCGTTCGCGGGACACTGAGAACTGGTCGCCGACTTCAGCAAGCGTATGGTCGGCACTCATCCCAATGCCGAAGCGCATGCGAACGATGCGCTCTTCGCGCGGGCTGAGCGAAGCGAGGGCCTGCGTTGTCGCGTCGCGGAGATCCGATTGGGTCGAGGCGTCGATCGGTGACACCACGTTCTGGTCCTCGATGAAATCACCGAGCCGCAAATCGTCTTCGTCACCGACTGGCGTCTCGAGCGACAATGGCTCTTTGGCGATCTTGAGCACATGCAGCACCTTTTCGAGCGGCATGTGGAGCTTCTCGGCAATCTCGCAGGGCGCTGGCTCGCGACCGATCTCGTTGTGCAGCCGCCGGCTCATCCGGGCGATCTTGTAGAGCGCTTCCACAATGTGTGCTGGAATGCGGATGGTGCGCGCGTAGTCGGCGGTCGAACGGCTGACCGCTTGGCGAATCCACCAAGTGGCGTAGGTCCCGAACTTGTAGCCACGCCGGTAGTCGAACTTGTCGACTGCCTTCATCAAGCCAATATTTCCCTCCTGGATCAGATCGAGGAATTGGAGGCCACGATTTGTGTATTTTCTTGCTATCGAGATGACCAGGCGCAAATTCGCCTCGACCATTTCCTTCTTTGCTTGGCTGGCCTCGCGCTCGCCCTTTTGCACCATGCGGGCGATTCGTCGAATCTCACCTATCTCCAGGCCGGTCTCGCTGGCGAGCGCATTGATATCCGATCGAATGCTTTCGATGAGCGCCGTTTCGCGGGCGACCAGACTCTTCCAGCCTCTGGTGGGGAGCCTCGACACACGGACGACCCAGTGCGGGTCGAGTTCGGAGCCGTTGTAATTCTCGAGGAAATCCTCATGTGCGACGTGGTAACTCGCCGCGAGGCGTATGAGGCGGCCCTCATAGCTCATGAGGCGCCTGTTGACGTCGTAGAGCTGCTCAACCAGCGCATCGATGCGCGCCTGGCTGAGCCGCAGTGACTTCACCTCGGCGATGATCTCTTCCTTCAACCTCTTGCACTTGCGTCCTTGCGCAGGGGAGAGCGTCTCGTCATGCAGCTTGTTGCGGGCGTCCCGGTCCTGCAACTGGCGGAGGCGCTTGCACCTGTCGGCTATCTTATCGAATGTTGCCAGCACCGTAGGCTTGAGTTCGGCCTCGATGGTGGCGAGCGACATCACATTTTCGAGGTCGTCGTCCGTGTTGTCGTCACCACTCGCACTTTCGCCCAGCGCTCTGTCGCTGGAATTTGACTTGATGCGGGATTGCGGTGCGGAAGTTAGAACGGGTGGGAGCACGACCTTGACGGAAGGGGTCGCAGATGCTGGCCGCGGCGGCGCCATAGCGTCCGGTGGGGCCGTTGGAATCGCTGCCGCGTCGGAACCGGCGTAGGTCGCCTCAACGTCGATGATGTCGCGCAAGAAAATCTTGCCGTGGTTCAGTTCGTCGCGCCAAATGAGGATTGCCTGGAATGTTAGAGGGCTTTCACATAGGCCGGCAATCATCGCCCCGCGGCCGGCTTCGATGCGTTTGGCGATCGCGACCTCGCCCTCCCGCGAGAGCAAATCGACCGAGCTAATCTCGCGCAAATACAGCCGGACGGGATCATCGGTGCGATCGGACGCCAACGCCGCCGCACCTTTTGTTGGCGCTCCCCGTCGTGCCCCGACAAGCGTGTTGCCCTCGCCTTCGTCTGGTGGCTCGTCGTGCACTTCGGCGCTCTCCACTAATTCGGCTTGCCATGCCCCCACAATGACATTCCCATAGCAAGAAAAGCGCGACAGCGGGTCAAAAAAGACTTGGTGCGTTGAAATCAAAGGTGTAGCTATTCGCTTAGGACCTGCGCATAGTGAATATATCTTTGCGCTGTCAGAGCGGCTCAAAATCCCGGTGCGCACTCAAATCCCGATGCCAGCGGTGTCGCTGAAGCGGGAGCGCGGGATGGCGCTTTGACTCAGCAGCAATAAAAGTCGTTGAAGTCGATCACTACGACGCCATCGTTGCGTGCTGGCGCGAGCACTTTAATTCGGTCAATTCGCTCTACTTGAACACGAAAGGAATGTTTCTTGCAGGTATTCGTTCGCGACAACGACGTCGACCAGGCTCTGCGGGTACTCAAGAAGAAAATGCAGCGCGAAGGCGTTTTTCGCGAGATGAAGCGAAGAAGATTTTATGAGAAGCCGTCCGAAAAATCGAACCGGGAACAAGCTGAAGCAATCCGCCGCGCCCGCAAGCTCGCTCGCAAGAAGGCCCAGCGCGAGGGGCTTATCGCTGCACCGCGCGGAAAAACGGTGCCACGGGGCAGGGCGACTGGGCGTGGCCCATTCTCGGGCGCGCGCCGCGTTCCGCCTCAACCGTGATGGCAAGCTGCATCAGCCGCGATCGCTGGGCAGGGGACTTCGGACGAAACGCCGCGTCGGTCTGGATCACTTCTTGTCTCGCAGTCGCCAAAGTTGAAAACCTTCTGCATTGATTGCTTTCTCGATCGCGTCGCGCGACAAGTTGTAAGGAGGAGCATTGTCCGGTGATATGGTCCCGGTAGCGGTCCAGGGGCCGTGTTGGTGTGGAAGTTTGTTCACATCAGGGTCGCCTGCGAAGGCGCGCAGCCGGCTCGTGGTCTCCGATTTGAAAACATAGATGCGCATGGTGCTCCCTAGCTCACGTTACCTAAATGCGGCGAGTTTCAAAGGTCAGCAATACGACAATCGATCCGCGGCGCCGCGACAAATTGACGGCGCGAAGTACGAGCCTCTCTTCAATTGTCCCATTCGTCACTTGGACGGAAAACCGTGACAGATGCAAGAACAATCACTCGTTCGAGCCTCTGCTTGGGGTGCCCACAAGGTTCCTAATACTTTCAGTCTTAAGGTAAAACCGCGAAGGTCAATAGCGTCCAGCGCGAATGTCAGATATGATCGCGGCATAGCGGTTCGTACAGCCGTTCAATGTGGGCCCGGACCATGATGAGGCGCGAAAAATTAGCAATCGCGAACATCTATGTGCCCGTAAAGCGCCGTGCGACTCTTAAGCCTGACACTGTGCGAGAGATTGCGCAAAGCATGCTCGAGGTCGGGCAGACGACCCCGATCCTGGTCCGGCGCGATGGCGAGCGCTTCGTCCTCGTGCAAGGTCTGCATCGGCTTGAGGCGTGCAAGGCATTGGGCGAAGAATCGATCTTCGCGTACCTTGTCCAAGCCCAAAGGCATTAGAATCAATTCACGCTAATCCGTGGTGAGGATAGATCCGAGGGCAATCTCGGCCCCGGTGCTGAAATTGAATTGAGCTTGTCGTCGAGGTCGCGTTTTCAAACAATCCGAGGGACCGCAGTCAGCCGGGCGATCTTCTTCAAATGCATGACTGCGGCGGGCGCGCCGGTCGTGTTGGTGAGCAGATTGAGGGTCATCTCCTCGTCGTCACCGACCGGTGTGAGTGCGGTGTCCTTGTACGTTCGAGCGGCTGGCTCGCGCATGATGACAAACTTGAGCACAAGGAGGCGCGCGATCGTTGCGAAAATGACGGCATGTTTGCTGAGCGTTTCCCAAACGAACCGCGGCCAGAAGATGAAGGCGCGTTCGCGCGGCAGGCCCGGGCGGCGCTCCGAGGGATGCTTGAGCCGGAATATGCCACCCTGGAGCGGGTGCACGTTTTCGAGTTGGGCCGTGGTCGCAAAGTTGACGAGCACCTTGATAAGGCTGTTGACCGGCACTCCGGTCGCCACGGCGCGGCGGAGCAGCGTCTCCATATGCTTCGGTGTGTAATAGAGTGACCAGGCCTCGCGATAAATCGCTTCCCACTGCTCCCTGCTCATGCGCGGATGGGCGGTGCAGACATGCTCGACGTCGTACGTGTTGAGGTCCGGCTCCATCGCGACGCCCTTTTTCCAGAGAACCTGATGATCCTCCGAGCCCGGCAGCGGCGTCAGGCAGAAAAACTCGATGATATCGAGCGGCAACTCCTCCTGCATGATCGCGATGTCGCGCCGGATGGTCTCCGGCGTATCCGACGGGAAGCCGAGGATGTATCCGGCAAGCGTGAGAATGCCCTGCGCTTTCCAGGCCAGCAGCATTCTCCGATATTCGGTGATCCTGTTCTGGCGCTTTTTGGCGGCGGCTAGGTTGTCCGGATTGACGTTCTCGAGGCCGATGAACACGCGGGTGACGCCTGCCCGCTTCGCCTTCTCGATGAAATTTGGGATCTTGTGGCACAATGTGTCGACCTGGATCATCAGGCCGAGGGGGATTGCGTCCCGCTCGCGCAATGCGATCAGACGGTCGAAGATCGACTCCCATGCTTTGTTGCGCGCGAAATTGTCGTCGGTGATGAAGAATTTGTAGATGCCCTGTGCCCAGTTGAGACGGACCAGATGCTCGACGTCATCGGCCGTGCGAAAGCGCGACTTGCGCCCTTGCACGTTGATAATGGTGCAGAACGAGCACTGGTAGGGGCAGCCGCGGCCGGCATCGAAGCTCGTACTCAACCCAAGTGTCCGCTCGACGTACTGCTTGGGGAGGAACGGCACCGGCGTCCCTTCCAGGTCCGGCAGGTCCCTCATGAAGTCATAGAGCGGCGCAAGACGTCCGGCTGCGGCGTCCTGCAATACCAGTTCGAGCCGACCCTCGGCTTCACCGGCGAACATCGAAATGCCCATGTCCCGACATGCATCGAGCTCGACGGCGCGGCCGTCAAGCATCGACACACAGCCGGAAACGTGAAACCCTCCGATCGCGACCGGGATGCCGGCGGTGCGGAACGGGCGAGCGATATCGAGGGCGCGCGGATATTGGTTCGACTGGACGCCAATGAGTGCAAGCAGCCCAAAATTGCCGTGACTGCGAAAGCGCTCGAGCAATTCGGGCACGTTGACGCGCGTATGCGTCTCGTCAATAGCCTCGATGTCGATCGCAACGTCCGTCCCGAGAACCTGGCGCTCTGCGCAATCGGCCGCGATGCCGTAGACGGCGGCCAGTGAATTCGACGGAATCATTGCCCGCCACCAGCGTATCACGTAGCCATCGTCGTCATAGTGCGACGGCTTGACGAGAACGAGTTGGAAACATCGTCTTGCCGACACAGAGGCCTCCAAACAATGGAGCCGATCAGACGGCGCGCAGATTTTCCGCCGAGGACTTGCCCGTCCTTCGATCAGCAACAACGTCGAAGGAGACCTTTTGTCCTTCGTTAAGGCCGTGCATCCCGGCACGCTCGACTGCGCTGATGTGCACGAAGACATCCTTGCCGCCATCATCGGGCTGGATAAAGCCGAAGCCTTTTTGGCTGTTGAACCACTTCACGGTTCCTTGCGCCATCGAACTCTTCCTTCGTAGGTGTGTAAAGAAGGCCGCGCGCTAGCGCAGCCGGTTCGTTCGAGATTTGGAGAAAAGTCGTCAGTCCGACGCGGGGTGCGCGGCGAGGCCAAGTCGTTCGGCCGAAGCTCGATTGCGGCAACATGGGCCATTGCGGTTGGGAGTGCAAGGTTCACGCCGAGAGTTTTGACAGAAAGAGGATGTCTCAGCTCGAATTTTTGGCCGCCTGGAGGGCCATTGTGGGGACGGCGCTAGCAATCGAGCACTCATTATCGCCCCCTTTCGCGAGACCAAGGGAGTGATGTAGCCTCAATGGCGAATGGCCGGCGGGGAGTGATGTAGCCTCAATGGCGAATGGCCGGCGGGAAGTGGCGGGATCCTGTCTTGTAGCGGCGTCGTTCTGGGCAACGGACCGGAAATCGGACTGACATGCGTCGAGAAACTTTGCAAGCCGGCAAGCAGCGGCATGGGAACGCCAGCGCCGTACGAAGCGCGGAGAGTAAGCCTTTCAAACAACGGAGGAGGAGGAAATGAGAAAGCTTCTTGTCTCGGTGGCCTTGATTGCTTTGGCGGCTTCCGGCGCGCTATCGGGGGCTGGTGCCGCCGACATGTCGTTCGAGCGCGCTCTCAATGCCGACCGTGAGCCGCAGAACTGGCTGTTGCATCACAAGAATTACCAGGGCCATCGGTTCTCGGCGCTTAAGGAGATCAATGCCGGGACGGTCGGCGGGCTGCGGCTTGCCTATACGATCGGACTCGGCGGACTGCAGTCCGGCGGCCGCTACGCCCAAGGCAATCTTGAAGCGACGCCCCTGGTCGACAACGGCATGATGTACATCCCGGACGGCTGGGGCTCCGTCTATGCCATCGATGTGTCGAGCGGGAAGAAGGGCGAGATCAAGTGGAAATTCGATCCCGGCGTCGACCGCGCCTGGGCCGGCGACGTTGCGTGCTGCGGCGTCAATAATCGCGGCATCGCGCTCTGGAAAGACAAAGTGATCTCGATCGCCCTCGACGGCCGCATCTTCGCGCTCAATCGCGCTACCGGCGAGGTGGTGTGGGAGCGCAAAGCGGCGGAACCGGCCATCGGCGAGACCGTGACGCTCGCGCCACTCGTCGTTCGCGACCTCGCCATTATCGGCTCGGCCGGAGGAGAGTTCGGCATCCGCGGCTGGATCGACGCGACCGACCTCAACACCGGCCAACAAGCCTGGCGCACCTACACCATCCCGGGCGCCGGCGAGCCCGGCAATGAGACCTGGAAAGACGGCAAGGACCGCTGGAAGCACGGCGGCGCTTCGGTGTGGGTGACGGCGACCTATGATCCCGAGACGGAGACGATCTATCAGGGCATCGGCAACGCCGGTCCTGACTACGACCCCGAATATCGCCCCGGTGACAACAAATGGGCGGCGAGCGTGCTGGCGCTCGACCCCAATAGCGGCAAGATCAAGTGGGGCTTCCAATATACGCCCAACGACCCTTACGACTACGACGAAATCTCCGAGCATCAGATCATCGATGCCAAGGTCAACGGCGAGGATCGCAAACTGGTGGTGCATGGGTCGCGCAATGGCTTCTATTACGCGCTCGACCGCACCAACGGCGCCTTCATCGCCGGCAAGCAATATGTCGATCAGTTGACCTGGACGAAGGGCCTCGACCCGAAGACCGGCCGGCCGCTCGATTACGATCCCGCCAAGGACGTCCAAGCCTACGTGGAGGGGAGCCACCCGACCCGCGCCAATCCGGTGGCGACAAGGTGTCCAGCGACGCCTGGCGGTAAGAACTGGGAGCCTGCTGCTTATAATCCGGAGTTGAACCTGATCTACATCCCGTCGAGCGAGGGCTGTAATCAGCTTGAAGGCAAGGTGCAAGTCGATTTCGTCGATCAGGGCGGCACCGTGCAGCCGCGCGAACGGTTCACGGGCGGCTCCGGCAAGCCGTTGGAGCAGACCACGGGCAGCATCAAGGCGCTCGATCCGGTGAGCGGCGAGACCAAGGCGGTGGCGCGTACCGATCTGCCGAACTGGTCAGGCGTGCTCGCGACCGGCGGCAATCTGGTATTTACCGGGCTGTGGGAGGGCGCGCTTGTCGCCTATGACGGCAAGACCTTGAAAGAGGTGTGGCGCTTCGACACCGGTTGCGGCGTGGTGGCGCCGCCGATCAGCTACGCGGTCAACGGCAAGCAGTACGTCGCCGTCGCGGCCGGCCCGAAATGGAACGCTGCCACCAGGCCGGCGGCGCTGAAATACGCCAATGCGTGCTCCATGGTCTACGTTTTCACGCTTTGAGGGAGGGCGTTGCCGGTAGACGGCCTCGCGCCCCTTTCTGGTCCCTCTCCCCGCTTGCGGGGAGAGGGTCGGGGAGTGGGGCCTCTCCACACCTATCGTGTGGGCACCGGCTTGTCGCCGCGGTAGTCGTAGAATCCGCGCTTGGTCTTGCGACCGAGCCAGCCAGCCTCGACGTATTTCACCAGCAGCGGGCAGGGCCGATACTTGGAGTCCGCCAACCCTTCATGGAGCACCTGCATGACCGACAGGCAGGTATCGAGGCCGATGAAATCGGCAAGCTCCAGCGGGCCCATGGGGTGGTGGGCGCCGAGCTTCATCGCGGTGTCGATGGCGTCGACCGAGCCGACGCCCTCATAAAGCGTGTAGATCGCCTCGTTGATCATCGGCAGCAGGATGCGGTTGACGATGAAAGCCGGGAAATCCTCCGCGACCGCATATCTCTTGCCGAGCTTGGTGACGAAAGCCTTGGTGGTCTCGTAGGTGGCATCGTCGGTGGCAATACCGCGGATCACCTCGACCAACTCCATCACCGGCACCGGATTCATGAAATGAATGCCGATGAACTTTTCCGGCCGATCGGTCGAGGCCGCGAGCCTCGTGATCGAGATCGACGAGGTGTTGGTGGCGACGATGGTGCTGTCCTTCAGCATCGGGCATAACGCCGCCAGGATCTTGCGTTTGACGTCTTCCTTCTCGACCGCCGTTTCTATGATGAGATCGCAATCTGCCAGCGCTTCAAGCTTGTCGGCGGCCCCGATCCGCCCCAGCGCCGCCTGGCGGTCGTTCTCGCTGATGGCGTGCCGTGCCACCTGGCGCGCCATATTGCCGTTGATGGTTGCGATTCCCGACCTGACACGTTCCTCCGAGAGGTCGTTGAGCGCGACTTCGAAGCCGGCAAGGGCGCATACGTGAGCGATGCCGCTCCCCATTTGACCGGCGCCGATTACGCCCACTCGGT
>Ga0099791_10000887_pt1 | contig 11419 bp, 10 predicted proteins | sample Rivendell_Oct201_7_FD_77318 | JGI IMG/M metagenome (GOLD analysis project Ga0099791, IMG submission 77318) | Vadose zone soil and rhizosphere microbial communities from the Eel River Critical Zone Observatory, Northern California to study diel... | ecosystem: Environmental > Terrestrial > Soil... | reverse complement strand
TCACCATTTTCGAGCGGAACTCCTCGCGTGCATGAACGTTGGAGATGTGCACCTCTACGGTCGGGACGGCAAGCGCCTGCAGGCAGTCGAAAAGGGCCAGCGGGTAATGCGCGAAAGAGGCCGGGTTGATGATGATGCCCGCCGACGTTGGAGCCTCCTTCTGCAGGAAGTCGATGATCTCGCCCTCTCCATTGCCCTGAAAGAAGTCGACCTGGACACTGAGTTCAGTCGCTTTGTCGCGAATCGCGTCCATCAGGTCGGCCAGCGACCGGGTCCCGTAGATGTGAGGCTCGCGCTTCCCGAGCAGGTTCAGGTTGGGGCCGTTGACGACGAGGAACCGCTTCACGCGAGCGCCTTGCGCACGAACCTGCGCACGACCCCGGCCGGCACCACGTGCCCAGGCTCCGCGTGGCCGAGGCGTCGTGGCATCACCCAGGCCACCCGGCCTCGGAGCGCCTTCTTGTCGTGCTCGATCGCGGCCAGGACGCGGGCGGGATCGACGGCCGGCGACCGGTCGGGCAATCCGTACTCGGTCAGCAGCGCGTCCTGCGCCTCGACCAGGCGCGGTCCGCACAGGTCCAGCGACAGGGCGATCCTCGCCGCCACACGCATGCCGAACGCCACCGCCCGGCCGTGGGAAACGCGAAATCGGCTCGCGGCTTCGAGAGCGTGGCCGGCGGTGTGGCCGTAGTTGAGGATCGCGCGCGGTCCGCGCTCGCGCTCGTCCCTCGCCACGACGAGGGCTTTGGCTGTGACGCAGCGGAAGACGACCCGCTCGAGGGCGCGACGGTCACCGGCCAGCAGCCGCTCACGTTCATTCTGCAAGAGCTCGAAGATGCCCCGATCCATCGCGACGCCGTACTTTACAACCTCGGCGAACGCGTCCCGATAGTTCACCGGCGGCAGCGTTTCCAGACAGGCCATGTCGGCCACGACCGCCGATGGCGGCCAGAAAGTTCCGATTGCATTTTTGGAACGCACACCGTTTACACCCGTCTTGCCTCCGACGCTCGAATCAACCATCGCGAGCAAAGTCGTGGGCACGGCGAGCAGGCGAACTCCGCGGAGCCAGATCGAGGCGGCGAACCCAGCCAGGTCGCCGACCGTGCCACCGCCCACCGCGATCACCAGGCCGGCCCGGTCGACCTTCTGCCTCTCGAAGAAAGCGAGCACGTCGTGCAGCGCGATGATCGACTTCGAGCGCTCGCCTGCCGGCACCACGTAGATCGACGGCTTCACACCTGACGGCTTGACGGCCTTGGCGACCTTGTGGGCCCACGGCCGCACGTTGGAGTCGGTGACGATCACCGCAGACGAAGGGTCTAAACGGCGCACGAGGTTGCGCAACTCGCGGTGGACCTCGCTGCCGATGACCACGGGGTAGCTCCCCCGCGCCGCGTCGACGATCAGGCGGACCAAAGCTTCATGACCTCGCTCGCCACCTCGTCCAGCGGAGCGTCCGCGTTGACGCGATGCGACGCCTCCTCATAGCGGGGCCGGCGCCGGTTCATGAGCGCCTGGATCTCTTCGCGTGGATGGCCGAAAAACAGCGGTCGATTTGCCTGGTGGCCGATCCGCGCCCAGATCGTCTCGAAGGATGCTTCGAGGTAAACGGTGGTCGCGAGCTCTCTGATGAGCTTCCAGTTGGAGTCGTTGACGGTAGCGCCGCCACCGAGCGCGACTACAGTGTCGGGCTGGAGAGCCTTGGGCAGCAGGCTCGATTCGATGGCGCGGAAAACAGGCTCGCTGTGAATCGCGAAGATGTCGGAGACCGCCATGCCGGCCTGGTCTTCGACCATCAGGTCCAGGTCGCGAAATGCTGCTCCCGAACGCTGGGCGACCAGGCCGCCGACGACCGTCTTGCCCGAACCCATGAACCCGATGAGCGCGAGTGGCTTCCGGATCGACTAAACGCCGCTCGGGTTCGCCGGCGCCGGCGCGCCCGAGGCGCCGCCACGACGCCGCTCGGACAGCATGAAGACCTGGTCGCGGAACGCGCCCGGGTTGGGCATATGGTCGAGCACCTCGGCGCCCTGTGCGCCGGCGGCATCGACCTCGACCCGGCCATAGCCGAGCATGCGCCCGAAGACGGTCTGCTTGGTCGTGGCGTCCTGGATGCGGTCGATGGGGATGGTCTTCGAGGATCGGCCGAACACGCCCGTCTCGATCTTGATGCGCTGGTCGGTGAGCGTGTAGGCCGTGGACTGCCAGCGGATCCAGACCACGATCAACCACGCACCGGCGATAGCGATCGCGGCCAGGCTGACGATGGTCCGGAAGTGCGGAATGCCGGTGCCCGACCTCACAAAGAGGTCCACGACGCCGGCGATGACCAGTAAGGCGACCGGGATCACCAACGACTTCACGATCACGATCCAGTGCTGGTGGGCCTCGAGGACGAGGTTTTCGCCCGGAAGCAGCTCAGACGGCATGAGGCGCCTACCCTATCGCATTTCGAAGAGGAGGATCAGCGCGCCGACGGCCAGGTACGGACCGTAGGCGATCGTCCCCTTCAACGATCGCTTCCAGATCACGTATCCGATCGAGACCACGCCGGCGAGGAACACGCCGTAGAAGAGCGCCGTCACGGTCTGCGGCCACCCCAGCAGCAGGCCGATGAACACCGCGAGCTTGACGTCTCCGAAACCCATCGCCTCGGCCTTGAATATCAGCGCGCCGATCAGGGCGATGAGCGCGAAAAGGAGGCCGGCGCCGAGGCCGGTCGCCAGGCCGGCCCACCACGGGTGGTTGAAGATGCTCACGGCCAGGGCGAGCCCCATCGCCGGGAAGATCACGCGGTCGAGGATGAGCCGGTGCTCGAGGTCGAAGAAGATCACCTGCACCAGGACCAGGCCGAACACGCTGTGCAGCAGCAGCAGCCACGTCGTGCCGAGCTCGTAGCCGAAGGCTGCCAAGACCAGCGCCGACGCGATCACCGGCCCCCAGACCTGCCAGGGCTTGGTGCCCGGCTCGAGGCCCTCCAGCTTCGCGAGCCGTACGGAGCCCCAGCGCACCAGCCAGCCGCCCGCCGCTCCGACGACTACGGCGGCGACTGCGACGAGCAGGTGGCTCATTGCGGGAGAGTTTGGCGCATGGCCTCGAGGGGGGCGGGCTTTCCGGTCCAGATCTCAAAGGAGCGCGCGCCCTGAGCGAGGAGAATTCCCCACCCGTCGGCAACGCGCAGCCCCAGCGAGCGCGCCTTGCGCACCAGCGGCGTGCCGCCCCGGACGTAGACGAGGTCGATGACAGCGCCATCCCGAGGGAGGGCGTTGGGCCGCAGGGGCATCTCCTCGCGTCGACCCAAGGGTGTCGCGTTCAACAGGAGATCGGCGGACCGCGCCGCCCGGGGCCACGACGGATTGGTCCACGCGACCACCCGCCCGGGTAGGTCGACTTCGTCCGGTCGCCTGGCCACGAAGGTCAGGTGCGCGCCTTCGAGGGCGATGGCCGCCGACCGGGCTGATCCGCCGGCCCCGAGGATCAACACGTCCGCTCCGCGGGCCTCGAGCCCGATATCCGCGATCGCCGACCGGATGCCTGCCACGTCGGTGTTCGACCCTGTCAGCCGGGCCCCCTCCTTGGCGATCGTGTTGACCGCGCCGGCGCGCACGGCCTCCGCGTCGATGGTGTCCAGGTGGTCCATCACCGCACGCTTGTACGGAATCGTCACGTTGGCTCCACCCGCGTCATGGGCTCGCAGCGTGCGCACGGCGTCGGGCAGCCGGCCCGGCGGGACATCGAGCAGCTCGTACGTCCAGTCCAGCCCCAGCGCCGCAAACGCCGCGTTTTGCATGGCGGGACTCGCCGAATAGGAGATCCCCTGACCCAGTAAATACGCCTTCAGCAGCTCATGCCGTGCTGTGCCAGTTCGCGGCAGAAGTCGTTCTGGTTCGTCTCGAAATGCGTGACCCCGTCTGGGTCCGTGAAGTAGTAGAGGTAGCCGGTCTGGGGCGGGTTGATGCACGCAAGCAGCGCCGCCTTGCCTGGATTGCTGATCGGTCCTGGCGGGAGGCCCGCATGCGTGCGAGTGTTGAACGGGGTGTTGAGCTGCAGCTCTGGATAGGTCGGCTCCGGCGTGAGCCTGCCGAGCGCGTACAGGAGCGTGGCGTCGACCCCAAGCAGCATGCCGGCCTTCAACCGGTTGTAGTAAACGCTGCAGACATTGCCGCGATCGGCGTCTTTGTTGGCCTCTCGCTCGACCATGGATGCAAGGATCACGATCGCCTCTACGCTTTCCGCCGGCCGGGTCGCCGTCGCCTGAGCGATCTGTCCGCGGAGGTCAGGCGAGAACACGGTCCCGAACTGGTCGAGCTGTTTTTTGACGAGCTGCGTCACTCCTCCGGTGCGGTCGATGCTATAGGTGTCCGGGAACAGGTATCCCTCCAGGGGCGGGTCAGCGTTGGTCGGGCGCGACGCCAGGAAAGGATAGGCAGCGGCCAGGGCCGGGTCCTTGGCGGCACTGAGGTAATCGGCGGCGGTCCCAAGACCCGACTTCTCGACGTCCTGGGCCTGGAACTTCAGCGGGAAGCCCTCCCGAATGGTGACCACGACCTGGTCCGCCGTTCCGTGCTCGAGCCTGTCGACGATCTGCGCCAGGTTCATGTTGCGGTTGAGCACGAAGGTCCCGGCCTCGAACTTGGGGCCGGCGTTGGTGATCCGGACGTACAGGTCGAACGCGTTGCGATCGCGGATGAGGTGCTGGGTGTAAAGGTCATCGCCGATCTGGCTGGCCAACTCGCCGCGATCGACATGAAACACGACCTGCTGGCTCGTCGTCGAGGGCGGCGTGTTCACGCTGTAGTTCCACCAGTCGAGCCCGCGCGAGGTCCCGAAGCCGAGCACGGCGATGACGACCACGACCGTCGCCAGCCGCCTCATTCGACCTCATCCCCTTCGAGCGCGGCGATCACCCGCTCGAACTCCTCACCTTCGACGGTCTCGAGCCCGCCGCCCGCCTCGCGCAAAAGCAGGACCTGCGAAGGGTCGTCGACGTTCTCGACGAGGTAGTAGACGCCACCCTCGTGGTCGAACGCGTCGTGGAGCTGAAACTGCCGCTCGCGGCCGGCCTCGTCGATCAGCGTTATGTGCTGTGGGTGTTCTGTGTCTTCAGCCAGGCTTCTGTCTCCGGCGGTGGTCGAGGTGGCCTTGGAGCAACATCGTAGCCGCCACTCGGTCGACGTCCTGCCGCCGCTGCTCGCGTCTGACCCCGCCTGCTATCAATGCACGTTCCGCAGCTTTGGTCGTGAGGCGCTCGTCCACGAGCTCAACGGGCAGGCCGGATTCGTGGCGGATCGCCGAGGCCAGCCTCCTTGCGGCCGCGGCTTCAGGACCGTGGGTGGCGTCGAGTCGTAAGGGCAGGCCGACGATGATCCTGGCGACCTCGTGGCTGCGCGCGATGTCCGCGAGCCGCTTGGCCAGGCTTGCTTCGGGCTCGGCCGGAACCGTAGCGAGCGCCTGGGCGATGGTTTCGGTCGGGTCGCTCAGGGCGAGGCCGATACGCTTCGACCCGGGATCGACCGCCAGGATCCGCACTGCCCGCGCTACGGAGATGGTTTCGGCGTCGGTGAAGGCGTGGGAGTCCCCGTCGATGGCGGCGCCACACCCTGTTCGACCACGTAGTGGATCGCAATACGCTTCGAGAGCACCGGCATCAACGGCAGCGTCATCGGCAGCTCTTTGATGGTCACGGACTTGACGCCGAGCGACTGGAGATAGATCTTGGCGGCCGTCACGGGCCTGCCGACGATCTGAGCGCGGACCTTGGCCTCGTCGAGCTTGGCCGCGATGTAGGCGGTCGCGCTGCCGACGAACGTCAGGTTGCCGCCTTTGCTCGCGCTCAGGAGTCGATATGTGGTCTGGATCCCGCTCTCGGTCAGCAGCTGCTGATCGTTCGGCACGCGCTGCGTGAGGTACATCTGAAACGCCTTGGTGACATCGGTGTCGAAGTAGTAGTCGCCTTCGCCGACGACGGTCATCGTTCCGCTGAAGCTCGGGACGGTGTCATTAGGCTGGTGGTCGGTGTTGAACTGGGGTGCGTTGTAGACGATGTTCTCACTGAGCTTTTCACCCGTCAGCAAACCGGCTGCGAGCTGCTGGGCGATCGCCTGGTGGAGCTGAGCCTCGAGCTGGGCGCGGGCGGCATCGAAGTCCGTCTCGGTCATCTGTGGGGTCGACGACGCGTCAGCCCCGCCGCCTGTCGCCTGAGGGTTGTCGACGGTGAGGCAGGCGAAATCGTTGGGAACGATCTGAGTGATCACGTGACTGCCTACGTTCCCGGCGAGGCCCGGCACCACGGCCTGGATGTTGACCGTCACGCTCTTGCCGGCATCCACCGCGACAGTCGAAGAGGTCTGGGCGAACGTGAGCTGGTTGCTGGGGTCGTACAAACGCTGGCCGCTCTTGAAGTAGAAGGTCGGGCTGTTGTGCGTGCAGCCGTTTGTATAAACGGCCTGACCGATCGCCGGCGCCAGCTGCACCTGCTTGACACCCGTCGTCTTGAAGCCCTGCGAGTCGGAGCGCGAGACGACGCTCACCCGCACCCGGATCGGCGGCTTGCCAGGCTGGGCCTGAATCTCGACGTCACGCTGCGAGAAAGGCTGCGCCTGCGCGACCAGGGTCACCGACGCCGACGGGACGAAGATCGCCGCCCCGACCAGCCCCACCAGCAGCAGCACCGCGGCGACCAGGTAAAGCAGCACGCGGCCGGGCTTGACCTCGGTGGCGCTCTTGGTGAGGAGCTTGGTCGGCGCGGACACCCCGACGTGGGTGACGGGGGCCACGATCCGGCGCTGCCACCACTTCCGCGGCGGCGGCTCCTGCTCTGGCTCGGAGGCGATGCCTTCGCCCATCGGGCCGACCGCCCCGAAGACCGGGAACCCGCTCTCGGAGGCCATCTTCTGCACGGCCGGGTCGTCGCACACGACGGTGACTCGCTTGCCCATACGCGCTGCGTAGTTGCGAAGCAGCTGGAAGTTGAACCGGCTCTGGCCGATGCGCGAACGCATCGGCAGCACAAGCATGGTGTCGTCGCCGCGATACCGGCGAAGACGCTCTACGAGCTCGGGGATCTCCTCCTCGGTCTCGACGTAGATCGGATTGGTTGCCATGGCGTCTAGAGGTCTCCTGGCGAGGCGGAATTCATACCTTTATACCGCTTAGGACCCGACGCATGACTGTGTTCATCCGGGCCCGGTCCTCAGCCTCGGTCCTCAACGCGTGGTTGGCAAGACCCATCGGGGCGATGTCCTGAGGGCTCGAGAGCTGGCCGGTCGAGTCGGTGATGTTGCGAACGTCAGGCGGGACCAGGTGGCGGATGTGCGGTTCGCGGGGGAACGGCAGGCCGGTCGCCCAGTGGTTCTTGACCATCTCGAGCGTGAGCTCGGGCAACAGGCTGCCGCCGCCGCAAAGGTAGATGTTGGTCGGCAGCCTCTCACCACGCGAGAGCTCTTTGACGCTGAGCGCCAGCCCTTGCAGCAGCACCTCGGCGTCGGCGCTGAGAAGCTCGGAAACCTGCCTGTGCTGCTCCGCGGAAAGGAGCCCCTCGGAGTGCCGGAGCTTGCGCGCCTCAGCCTCCTCGTAGCTGAGGCCGAACGCCAGCGCGAGCCTGCGCGTGAAGGCCCGGCCGCCAAGGTTGAACATGCGGGTGCCCTCGACGCCGCCGTCCCGGACGAGCGCCACGTCCGTGGTGCCGCCGCCGACGTCGACGAAGATGCCGCCCTCAGCCCAGGTCTCCTCACTCGCGCATGCACGTGCGAGCGCGTACGGCTGCGCGACCGCGGCCGCCAGCTCGAGGTCCAGCTCCCGCACGACGGAGTCGATGGCGTCGATGTGGGTCATCGGGGCGAAGGTGTTGAAGACGGTGATCTCGAGGTTCTTGCCGGTGAAGCCGACGGGGTTGGTGACGGGATAGCCGTCGACCCGGATGTTCGTGATCGCGGAATGCACGAGGCGGGCCTCGAGCTGGCCGTAGCTGCGCTCAAGCTCGAGCAGGTGCTGGGCCTCGCGCAGCGCGCGGCGCTGGACCATCTGCAGCATCGCCGACACCTCGCCCGACCGCACGCGTCCCTTGGAGTCCTCCCGCGGGTAGGCGATCGTCGAGGAGAAGCCCTTGATGAGCTCGCCCGCGATCCCCACGACGACCTGGCCGGGGACGGTCTTGGCCATGTCTTCTGCCGCCTCGAGCGCACGGTTGCAGGACTGGATCACCGACTCCAGGTCCGCGATTGCGCCTCCTGACATGGCTGCCGGTGCCTGCGGCTCGCGGCCGACCCCGAGGACCTCTCCGTCAAGACCGTCTCGCCGCACCACGAGCACCTTGATGAGGTCGGTGCCGATGTCGAGCACGGTGAAGTGGCGGTAGTAGTCGCTCCGCTTGCGCAGGAACTTGAACTTGGTCAACTCAGCTCCCGTTCGAGGCGTTTGAACGCCTCGGCCGCCGGGACGTCGAGCTTGCCGCGCGCGAGGTGCGCCTGGCCGCCGCCCTTGCCCAGCAGCGTCGCCAGGCGGGCAGCACTGTATTCAGGCGTCAGGTCCTTGGACACCTTGATCACAAACTGATCGCCGGCCACAACGGTTACGACGCCGGATTCCACCATCTCGAGGTAACGGTCGGCATATGCGGCCAGCTCGTCAGGCGTGGAAGCTTCGACGGTCTCGGTCACGAACGGTACTTTGCCCTGTTTGATGGCCAGGCCGTTGCCACCCTGACCCTTGACCCTGGCGGAGCGCAGCTGCTCTGACAGGGCTTTCAGCCTGCGCTCTGCGTCCTTGAGCTGGCTGCGCAGGGATTCCACCCGCTCAAGTAGGTGCTCCGGGGCTGTGTTGAACGATCGGGCGAGCTCTGACAAGTGCCGCCGCTCGCGCCAGATGAGATCGTCCGCGGCCTCGCCGACGACCATGTCGATGCGGCGGAGGCCAGAGCCGATGCTCGACTCCGAGACGATCACCGCCGGCCCGATGTCCGCGGTGTTGGCAACATGCGTGCCACCACAAAGCTCGCAGGTCCAGTCGCCGAAGCACACCACCCGCACGACATCGCCGTATTTCTCGTCGAACAGGTGCATCGCGCCTTGCGCCACCGCCTCCTGGTAAGGCTTCTGGCTCTCGTGGAACGGCAGCGCCTCGCGAATCTTCTCGGTCACGCGATGGTTGATGCGCTTGAGCTCATCGTCTTTGAGGGCACGGTTCAGCGGGATGTCGAACGTGGTGTGGTCCGGTCCGACCCATGAGCCTTTCTGAACCACCTGCTCGCCCAGTGTCTCGCGGAGCGCCTTGTGCAGCAGATGGGTCGCGGAGTGGTGGCGAGCAATCTGCCTTCGGCGGCCGGCGTCGACTGCCGCGGTCGCGGTCTCGCCGACTCTGAGCTCGCCAGTGACCACCGCGCCGAGGTGGGCGATCACACCGTCGGCGGGCTTCTGCGTGTCTTCCACCCGCAGGCGGCCGCTCTCCGTCGTGATGGTGCCGGTGTCGCCGACCTGGCCGCCCGACTCCGCGTAGAACGGAGTGCGCTCGAGAAACACCTCGACGTCCTCACCCTCGACGGCCCGGTCGGCGGGCTTGCCATCTTTGCGCATGGCCACGATCGACGTCCGGGTCGCCAGCTCTTGATAGCCTGTGAACGCCGATCCCGGAAGGTCCTTCGCGGTGCTCCAACCGGTTGGCAGCACACGGCGTGAACGTTCCTTCTGGGCCGCCATCGCCGCCCTGAAGCCTTCCTCATCGACGTCAAGGCCTCGCTCAGCGGCCAGCTCGCGCGTGAGGTCGATCGGAAATCCAAACGTGTCGTGCAGCAAGAAGGCGTCCGCCCCCGAGATCACCTTCGGGTGCTTGGCGACGATCCGCTCGAACCGCTCCGTGCCTTCAGTCAGGGTGTGCTGGAATCGCGCCGCCTCCTGGTTGATGCCCGCGCGGATGAAATCCTTCTGTTGAACCAGATCGGGATATGGCTCGCCCATCACTGAGGCGACATCGTCAACGAGCTGGCCGACTTGCGACCTCATCGCCAACCGCTCGGCGTGCAGCGTGGCTCGGCGAATCAGCCGGCGCAGCACGTACCCGCGTCCTTCATTGCTCGGCACGACGCCGTCCAGCATCACGAAGCACGCGGCGCGGACGTGATCGGCCACGATTCGCTCTGAAAGCGCCGACTGTTTCTCTGACAGGTCGCGAATCCGATTGAGGATCGGCTCGAACAGGTCGGTTTCGAAAACGTCGTTCTTGCCCTGCAGGATGTAAGTGATGCGCTCGAGTCCCATGCCTGTGTCGATGGCAGGCCGCGCCAGGGGGACCAGGCTTCCGTCGGCCACGCCACGTAGGACCGCTTCGCCCGACGTACCTGCGATCGGGCCGCGCTGGTCGTACTGCGGGAAGACCAGGTTCCAGAACTCGGTGAAACGATCGCAGTGGTCGGGCACGCAGTCTTCTTGCCCGCACCCCAGCTCGCGGCCGCGATCCCACCAGATCTCCGAATCCGGGCCGCACGGTCCCGAGCCGAGTCCCCACCAGTTGTCCTCGAGCCGGGTGATGTGGTCAGCGGTCATGCCCGGCTGCTGGAGCCAGATGTCGTGAGCCTGCTCGTCGGTCGGATGGATGGTGACGCGCAGCCGTTCCACCGGCATCTGGAAGCGCTTCGTCACGAGCTCCCAGGCGAGCGGGATCGCCGTCTCTTTGAAGTAATCGCCGGTAGGTGCGAAGTTGCCGAGCATCTCGAAAAAGGTGTGATGGCGGTCGGTCTTCCCCACCTCATCGATGTCGCCGGTGCGCAGGCACTTTTGACAGCTGGCCAGCCTGGGCGCGGGCGGCTGACTCACGCCCAGGAAGTAGGGCTTAAGCGGCTGCATTCCGGCCGAGATGAAGAGCGTGCTCGGGTCTCCCTGCGGCACCAGCGGCGCGCTGGGGAGGACCAGATGCTCCCGACTCGCGAAATGCTCTAGAAAACGCTTGCGGATCTCGTTCCCGGTCACGGGGCTGATTCAGTTTAGGGGGCCAGACGCTCCAATCGCCAACCACCCCCACGCTTCCGGACGTAGCGGAGGCGGTCGTGGAGGCGATCGGCGCGATGCTCCCAGAACTCGATCCAGTCGGGCTGCAGCGCATAACCACCCCAATCCGGGGGTAACGGCACAGATTCGGGATATCGCCGGTCGAGCTCGGCGACCGACTTCTCCAGGACCCCGCGCGAAGGGACCACCCGGCTCTGGCGCGAGGCCAGCGCGGAGAGCTGCGCGCCGCGCGGGCGCGAGTGAAAGTACGCGGCCGAGGCCGCTCGCGGCAACCGGCTGACCCGCCCGGACACTCTTACCTGGTGGCCCGTGGCCGGCCAGTAGAAGACCAGCGCGGCCCGGCGGTTGGACGCGAGGTCGCGGCCCTTGCGGCTGCCGTAGTTCGAGTAAAAAAGAACTCGCTCCTTCTCCATCCCTTT
>Ga0099791_10000886_pt1 | contig 11420 bp, 9 predicted proteins | sample Rivendell_Oct201_7_FD_77318 | JGI IMG/M metagenome (GOLD analysis project Ga0099791, IMG submission 77318) | Vadose zone soil and rhizosphere microbial communities from the Eel River Critical Zone Observatory, Northern California to study diel... | ecosystem: Environmental > Terrestrial > Soil >... | reverse complement strand
GCGACCGGCGAGCCCAGCGGCATCGAGATGCGGCCGCGCTCTCCCCTGGTGGTCGGGCTCGACTGGCGATTCTGATCCCTTTCGAAGCTCCCAACCTTCACCGCATCGCCTCTCCGATCCTCTCCGCTTGTCACAAACCGAGCGGGATCCCGGTTCCTTGTCGTGGAGACCGGAGTGGAACCTGAGAGCGCGCGATCGTTCCATGACCATTTCGTGGAGTTGTTCGAGGCGCATTTCCAGCGCCTGTACCGATATCTGAGCCGCGTCTCCGGCGATCCGGAGCTGGCCGCGGACGTCGCGCAGGATGCGTTCGCGAAGCTGTACCAGAGGGGGTCGCTTCCGGACGCGCCGGAAGCTTGGCTGATCACGGTGGCGCTGAATCTCTTCCGGAACGCGGCGTCCACCCGGACCCGTCGGCTTCGCCTTCTGACGCCGGCCCGCGGCGAGGCGGTCCTGGCCGACCCGCCCTCTTCTCCCGACGCGGCACTGGAAGCAGAGGACACGCGCCGGCGGGTCCGCCAGGCACTCGATCGAATGCCGGAGCGCGAGCGGAACATGCTCCTGCTTCGAGCGGAGGGGTACAGCTACCGTGACATCGCTCAAGCGTTGCACGTGAACGAGACGAGCGTGGGCGTTCTTCTGGCGCGAGCGCGCCGGGCGTTCCGCGAGATCTACGGGGAGTCGACGGATGCATCTTGACGAGGAACGGATTCAGCGGCTCCTGCACGGCGAGCTCTCGGCAGCTCTGGAGCGCGAGGCGCGCAAGCATCTCTCCGGGTGTGTCGAGTGCAGGCGGCTTCTCGCGGAAGCGGAGCGCGAGGAGAGGGAGGTGAACGCGCTGCTCGAGATGATCGACCAGCCGGGCCCGCCCGTTCGCGCCGAGGCGGTGGCGCTCCGCGCCGAGCTCGTGACGGCTGCTTCGCGAGCGCAGCGCGCCTCCTTGCTGAGGCGCGGCGCGGCGTTCGTGCTGGTCGCTGGGATCGCGGGAGCGGCGTACGCAATTCCGGGATCGCCGCTGAGGGAGTGGGTCCATGGCATCACGGAGAAGATGGCAGGCCGGCCGGAGAGAAACACCGTTTCGCCTGATTCCAGGACGACGGGTGTCTCCGGCATCTCGGTCCAGGCGGATCAAAGGCTCGTGATTCTCTTCTCGGGCGACTCGCTGGGCGGGCAAGTGCGGGTTACGTTGAGCGAGGGGTCGCAGGTTCAGATTCAGGCGCCGCCTGGCGCGGCCACCTTCACTTCCAAATCGGAATACCTTCTGATCGGCGTGAAGAATCCCGCCGCGAGTTTCGATGTCCGGGTTCCTCGCTCCGCTCCCTGGGTCGAGATCCGGGCGGGGGAGGACCGGCTCTTCCTCAAGGAAGGCCAACGCATCAGCACGAGCGGATCCGGCTCAGCCGGCGACTACGTCCTACGATTGACCACGGGGCCGTGATCGTGGTTTCCTTTTGGCAGCACCCCTTTGCATCCGGCCCGAGACTACCCAACGGGCTGAACCTCCTCGAGCGCTCCGAAATACGCGGACCCCGATCAGTAATTCATTATACAGCTGCAGTTTAACGGCATAACGGACACACTTTGATAATTGTTGATGAATCAGTGGCCGGTTTATTGCATCATTCAGGAGTGAGGTGGAGGGGGGGATGGGGAAGGTGGACTGTTTCGAGATTCCAGGTTTGCGGCTGACCTTCATGTCCGCGGATCACCTTCCCGAACACTTCCACGCAGACGAGCCCGGAGAATGGGGAATACGAGTGTTCTTTCTCACCTGTACCGAGATCCATCTCGATTAGGACGTCGTTTGGAAGAGGAGATCGGGACCGCGTGCTCCAATTCTGGCGGAGCTTCGCTCGAATGTAGTCGCTCATCGTGAAGAGCTCCTTCTCGAGTGGGAAAGAAAGGTCTTACTGGGATGACGACAACTCTTGAAAAACCGAATCTAACACTCCTTGTGTGCGACCCGAAGGCTCGCTCTGCCGTGCCGCATCGTTCTGCTCTCTGGACCATCAGTCGGGGAACGCATGACATCGAGCAATGGCGGAACCTCTTTGTGCTCGCAACCGCTACCTGTCTGGCAGACGTCGCCGATTCCGTCACTGCGGCGAACAAACAGAATCAACTGCGGGCGTTATTTGTGCGATGTGATGTGGAATCAGATTGGCTCCCTCGGATGTTTGAGATCGCGAACCTAAGAACGATGCGAAACACGATTGTGCATTCAGACTTCAGGGTACCGAATCGCGTCCTGAGGGCCTGGGAAGCTGGTGCTCAGGCAGCCCTGATCGCCGATGCGCAGGTTGTTGCCAACGACCTCTTGGTGATGTCCTGTGAGCCGGAGACCTATCGGATTCCGTTCGCGTCTGTCCCGGCTCTCAAAACGTTGCCGAAGGAGGAGCGAGGCCATTTCGAGATTGCCGATGATGGAAGTTTCATCCACTGGCCCTCGCAGGACATTCATCTCGACCTTGATTCGTTGCTCGTCGCGATCGATCCTGATCGTCGAGCAAAGGCCGACAGAGTAAAGCGAGCGTATGGTCAGCGATATGGGGCAGCGATCGCGCGCTTGCGCAACGAGAGACACTTGCGACAGACGGATATTCCCGGGCTCTCGGAGCGAGAGGTGCGTCGAATCGAAGAGTCAGGAGAGATCACCACAGAGTCCCTCAGGAAACTGGCGGAAGCTCATGAGATGAGCCTCTCGGATTACTTGAATGCGATTGCGAGTCACGCACTGCCGAAACCAGAGGAAGAAGCGCTCGTCGTGGGCAACGCATCTGGGATCGGCCGTCCGAGACCAAAGAAGAAGTAGACTCGTCACCGAATCTTCCGCTTGTCCGGGCGTCTCCGCTGCTCCATGTGGATCCTCCGCCACCTCCGGTTCTCCTCGATCCGGAGCCGCACGTCCGTCTTCATGGCCTCGTGCCGGATCTCACGGCCCACCTTGCGATAGTTCGCGAACCTTCCAGCGTCTAGCTCGCCCGTCTCGAGTGCCGCCTGCACCGCGCAGCCTGGCTCCGTCGAGTGACCGCAATCGCGGAAGCGGCAACGGGACGCCAGCGCCTCGATGTCCTGGAACGCGGTCTTCAGCCCCTGCTCTCCCTCCCACATGAGCACGGTACGCATCCCCGGCGTGTCGAGCAGCATTCCGCCACCGGGAAGAATGAATAGGTGACGCGAGGTGGTCGTGTGGCGTCCGCGGTCGTCCTCTCGAATTCCCTGAACGCGCATGACATCGCTCCCCAGGAGGCGATTCACGATGGTCGATTTCCCTACGCCCGAGGATCCCACCAAAGCGACGGTGCGGCCCACGCCCAGATAGGGCGCCAGCACATCCAGCCCGCCCGTCGCGAGCGCGCTCGTCACGTGCACGGTGACGCCCCGCGCCGCGTCCCTTGCGATCTCCACGAGAGGCTCGGCCTTCTCACATAGGTCCGCCTTGCTCAGCACCACGACCGGCTCGGCTCCACTCTCCCAGAGGAGCGCCAGGTAGCGCTCGAGCCGCCGCGGATTCAAGTCGCGGTTCAGCGACTGCACGAGGAAGATCGTGTCCACGTTCGCCGCGATGATCTGCTCGCGGGTTCGATCTCCCGCCTCCTTGCGCGAGAACTTCGTCCGCCGCAAGAGGACGCGATGAATCAGCGCAGGGCTCCCATCCTCGGACGCGGGCGGTACGCGCGCCAGCACCCAATCGCCGGTGCACGGCGCCTCCGACCCGTCGCCCCCGGCCATCTCGTGGCGCATCCGCCCCGCCAGCTCGCCACGCCAGGTCCCGGCCGCGCCCATGACTTGATAGCTGTCTCGTTGCTCCTCGACCACGCGCACGGGCGTCAGCTCCGCGTCGCGATCAGGATCGAATTGTGCTTCGAAAAAAGGTGTCCAACCCAATGACTCCAGACTCTGCACGTTCGTCTCCCGTGTGTAGTGGGCAATCGCGGCCGCACGGCCCCTAGAACGCAGACGACGAGAACGTCGCCGCGCACGGAGATGCCGCCGCGGGGCACGCGAAAGCCCAGATTTCAGTTATCGGTTCGTGGAGAAGCCGGCGTGAAACTCGGCCGGGAGGCGAGCGCGAGAACGCGGCCTAGCGGCCGGAGACGGCCCCTTCGGCAATGGCGATTTTCATGAGCACACCCTCCATCGTTGAGGGTCGACAACGGCCTGAACGGGCGCCCAAGACCGCGCTCGAATGTACCAGCCTCCCGAGGCAGCGTCAAACTGTCCCCTGGGCTGGCGCCCCCAGATCAGAGATTATCATCCGACTCAGCCCCATAACCGCCTATCCCTCTATGCCTTACGAGAGCCAATCAAAAGGATCTAAAGGCCTTGACGAGTCGAGCCGATGGTTATAACATATGTACTAACAAAGGGAGGCTCCATGGTTCTCACGGTTCGAAAGGTCGGCAACTCACTAGGCGTGCTGCTTTCCGCGCAGGTTGCGGAAAAGCTCCGCGTCAAGAAGGGCGATAAGCTTTTTCTGACTGAGACCCCAGACGGGTTCAAGTTGAGTGCATTCGATCCGGGCTTTGCCGAGACAATGGGAGTGGCAGAGGGTTTCATGCGGCGCTACCGAAACGCTCTTCGTGACCTTGCGAAGTGACGGCGGAGCCTCGATGGGTGACCAAAGAGGCCGCGCTGGCAATTCATGACATCCTCCTGGCTCAACACGGCGGCAAGGCTGGAATCCTCGACGAGGGCCTGCTCGACGCTGCAATGGAGGCACCCAGGAACCATTTCGCGTATGAGCAGGCTCGCCCCTTTCGGCTGGCGGCGATCTACGCGCACGGCTTGACCCAGAACCACCCTTTCGTTGACGGGAACAAGCGCATCGCGCTCACCGTAGCGGGCGTCTTTCTCGAGCGGAATGGATTCCGGCTCGAGGCTACGGAACAGGACGCGGCTTCCGCGATGAACGCACTGTCGGCTGGGACACTGAGTCGCGACGACTTTGAGTCTTGGCTCGAGGTGTCCAGCTCCCCCGCTTCGCCCCCTCTGTAGGACAAACACCGGCACCATTTTCAGATTTCCGCTGATAGGAGGCGCGTCGCAGCATCTCATAGCATCTACGCACCTTTCCACAGGCCGCCGCGGCGGCCTAGGCAATCGTGCGGAAGCCTTCTTCCTACGGAGGTCCCCGATGTGGACGCCGAAGCGTGTCCAGCCAGTACCCGCGCTGCTCCTCGTGTTCCTCTTCTCTCTGGTCACGTTCATCGCGCTTCCACCGATCCTGAATGCCGCGACTCCGTCGAGCGGAACGATCACGCCGACGAGCACGACGCTCACGTGGGGAGGCGGTCCGTTCACCGAATCCACATCGGATCCGGTGTCCGCGGACTGCACCAACTCCACGTGCGATAACTTCATCATCACCGTCACCGGCACCAACCCTTCGGTCCACAAGATCACGGTCGTGGCGAACTGGGGAAATCCGCTGAACGATTTCGATCTCCATGCATTCAACGACGCCACCGGCGCCCAGATTGCTGTAGACGGCCAGGCGGTTGGGAATTCCGAGAGTGTCACGTTTGCGGCGGGACCGGGCGTGTACCGAGTCTCCATGCTGGTGTACCGTGTGGTGAACGACTCCTACACCGCGGTCGCCACACTCACCACGGGCACGCCCGAACCGCCCAATCAGTTCCGGACCGCCAACTACCAGCGATTCGATTTCGGATTCAAGCCCGAGGTGAAGCTCCCGGAGCAGGAGCGGAGCCTGATCTTCATCGACCAGGACACCGAGCCCGAGATCGAGATCGATCGCTTCGGGACGATTTACGTCGGCGCCATCCGCGGCATTCCGGGCGGCGTGGATTTCTGGCGCTCCAAGGACGGCGGGGCCTCGTTCACCTATCTCGGACAGCCCGACGGCGCGCAGAATCCCTCGCCCGTTCCGCCCTCTCCCGAGGGAGGCGCGGGCGGAGGCGACGACGACATAGCACTCGGCGATCCCTTCTACGTCGTTCCGCCTGTGCCGGGTGTCTCGCCGGGGATCATGTCCACGGGGCGCGTCTACTGCACGAGCCTCTGGCTGGGCTCGGCCACGATGTCGGTCTCCTCGGACGAAGGAGACAACTGGACGCCGTTCCCCTTCACGACCGCGCAGCTCGACCGGCAGTGGAATCTCGCGCGAGGAGAGCAGACGGTCTACATGGCCCTTCGGAAGGTAGCACAGCTGCAGCTGGGCCAGCACGACGTCTATGTGGCGCAGTCGGACGACGGCGGTGCCACGTGGCCCAAGGGGTCCTTCGTTCAGGATCCCGCGACCGGCGTCCCCGACGACGTGGGCGGAAACAACATCCTCCAGACCGACGGAACGATGATCGGGACGTTCGTGAGCCGGGACAAACACGACCTCTACATCTGGCGCGCGCCGAAATTCGGGCAGCCCGGCCCGGCGAACATTCCCGTCGGCACCATGGACGCTCCGGTGTTTGCGCCGAACGCGTTCGACACCGGCCTCATCTTCCACGGAGCCGGCGAGCTCACGGTGAGCAACCGGTTCCCGATCATGGGCGTGGATCAGGGGAACAACATTCACATCGTGTTCTCCGACCGCCACAACATCTATCTCATGAGTTGCCCCGCGGGAGCCAACCCCAGCTTGGCGGCGAGCTGGACCAAACCCGTGCCGCTCAACGCTCCGCGTGTGGCCGGGTTCGAGTTCACGCGGACGTGCGTGCTTCCGTGGATCCGGGGAGGCGCCTCCGGCAAGGTCGCCGTGATGTGGTACGGCACCGCCGTTGAAGGCGACCCCGACACGCCCGCGTTCGAGACGGACCAGGTTCCCTGGGTGCTGGTTTACGCACAGGTCGAGAACGCGCTCGAGGCGACGCCGAACGTGTATCTCGACATCGCGAGCAAACAGGGAGGCGGCGTGATCCACAGGGGGCAGATCTGTCTCCGCGGTCTGGGATGCCCCAGCGGAACGCGCGAGCTGGCGGAGTACTCCTCGCTGACGGTGGACAACGACGGGTTCCCGAACATGATCTATCAGGCGACGATCATCGACGGAGTGAATCCGCCCTCCACCTCGGCGATCTGCTTCTTCACGAAGGCCGTGAACCGGCCGCTGATACCTTCCGTGGTGACCGAGACGGACTGCAGCAAGCACGGGATGTCCCAGGCAGGGGGCTGGCACGACGTGCAGGACGTTCGTGCCACGGATGGCCATTACTGCCGGAACGTCGGGGCGAACAAGGCTACCAAAGCGTATCTGCAATTTACCTACACCGGCGATCGGGTGGATCTCCTGATCGCGCGCGGACCGCGCGGGGGCAACGCGCAGATCAAGATCGACGGCGTCTCCAAGGGAACGGTGGACTTCTATCGCCCGCCCTCCGATCCCGCGCATCCCGACAACACCGGAAAACAGGACCTGACGTTTCATGAGTTCGCCACGTTCACGAGCACGACCGGCACGCACACGCTTCGCCTCGATGTGCTCAACAACTCGGGGATTCAAGGACGCGACATGGTCTACGTGGACGGGTTCCTGATCCACGGCGCGGCGGGAACCGCCGCGGGGAACCCGACCGAGAACACGATCGTATTCACCGGGACAGCGCCCTCAGGGGTCGCGGGCACCCCCGGAGTGGCCGTGAACCGGGTCACGACCACCAGCAAGACCAAGTTGATCGAGGGAGTGCTCGAGACGCCCGAGGAGGCGCTGGGCGGACGCGAGCTGAAGATCTTCGCGCCGTCCGGTGGATTGCTCGGAGACGCAGCGAATCTCCTGCCCACGGCCTCCCTTCAGACCCCGACAGCGGTGGTAGGCAGCTACGCCGTCTCGGTCGTCAACACGAGCGGGGCCGCCTTGCCCTACACGCTCCGCGTGATCACGACGAATACGACCACCGGCAAGCTCGCGGACGACGCGCCCCAGCCCGTCGCAGCCGCGCGAATCGGGGATCCGATCGACGGCACCGCCGTCGTGAGGTACGCGCTGGATCGGGGCGGCCGCGTGACGGTGCGCATTTACGACGTCGCGGGACGCCTGGTGCGGACGTTCGAGGAAAATCAGCCGGCGGGGAACTACGGAATCAGCTGGGACGGCCGGCGGCCCGACGGCGCCCGCGTGCCGAGCGGGATCTACTTCTATCGGGTGACGCTGCCCGACGGGACGGAAGCGACGCAGAGGACAGCAATCTTGCGGTAGGGCGCTGAACCCGAGAATGGCGCTAAGGGCGCCAGCGCTTTACTGAGAGGAGCGGCGAGGCAGAGTGTCTCGCCGCTCCGCCATTTTTACCGGGGCGGCGACTCCATGAATTTGCTCACCTCGGAATGGCCGATCGTGTCCGCCGCGAAGGTGAACGTTCCTTTCTCCTTCACCTCGCGCGCGGCATGCAAGAAAGCTCCCAGGGCGACGCGGGCGAAGGTTCCGCCCACGCTGATCCGCTTCGCGCCGGCGGCTTCCAGCTGTTCCATGGAGTAGGTGTCGGAGCCTCTCCCCATCAGGACGTTGACTGGCTTGGGCGCGAGCGCGCCGCACACGTGCCGGATCGCCTCGAGGCTCGGCAGTCCAGGTGCATAGAGAACATCGGCGCCCGCCTCTGCAAAGGCACGCAACCGCCTGACCGTGTCGTCGAGGTCCAGGCGGCCATGGAGGAAATTCTCGGCCCTCGCCGTCAAAACGAACTTGGCCTTGCGGGCCGCTTCCGCCGCGGCCTCGACGCGCTCCACGGCGAGCCCGAAATCGTAGATGGGATCGCTCTCATCGTCGGTCGCATCCTCGATCGAGCCTCCAGCCAGGCCGAGATCCGCGGCGAGCCGGATCGTCTCCGCGCACTTCTCCGGCGACCGGCCGAACCCATTCTGCAGATCCGCGGACACCGGCAGATGCGTCGCCTCGACGATGGCCTTTGCGTTTGCCAGGACCCCCTCGCGCGTCAGGCCCGAGTCCACGTGCCCCGCCGAGAACGCGTACCCCGCGCTCGTCGTCGCCAGCGCCTCGAAGCCGAGCGATGTCAAAATCTTCGCGGAGCCCGCGTCCCAGGGATTCGGGATCACGAAAATCCCCGGCCGCGCGTGGAGCGCCCGGAACGCCTCGTATTTCTGTTCGTGTTTCGTTTTGGTTGCCACTCCGCCCTCCCGATCGCTCTCCATCAAAACAGCCCCTCCACCGTGTACATCCGGCTCAAGCGCTGATAGTAGCTGTACGCGAGCGCCTTCCCGTCCGGCGTCATTCGCGCGTTCGCGATGCCCTCGACGCCGGTCGTGTCGGGCGGGGAGAGCTCGCGAAACAGCTTCCGCTCCCCGGTCTCGAGATCCATCCGCCAGATCTTCACCGGCAGCTCGCCCCGCGCGAACACATAGATCGCGTCTCCCTCGGCGGACCACGAGACCATGCGCTCGAACGGGACCGCGCCCCTGAGCGGTCTCGGCGCGCCGCCGTCGACCGGGTAGATGGTAAGTGTCCGGCTTGGCCCGTGCGCGACCGCGTAGCGGCCGTCCGGAGATACCAGGGTGTCGTAGTACGTGATCCCCTCCTCGGAGAAGGGTTCCCGCTTTCCGCTCGCGAGGTCGACCTTGTAGAGCCTTCTGGCCCTGCCCGCCTCGCTCGCAAGGCAGCAGATCGAGCGGCCGTCGGGAAACCAGGAGGCGTGATCTACCTCGAGATCCCCGGACGGGATCGTCCGCGGCTCGCCGGCGCCGCAGGGCACCAGCTCCAGCCGGCCCTTCTTCAGTCCGACGCTCGTGAGCGCCCACTCGCCGTCCGGGGAAAGACTGAAGGCGGCGCCTTCCCCCAGGCGTATCGCGGGAGAGCCGTCCGTGCCGCGGATGTACACCGCTCCCAGCTCGCCCCCTCCGAGGGCCGTCTCGTCGAACAGAATCCGCGACCCGTCAGCCGTGATCCCGCGCAGGAGGGACCAGTCAAACCAGGTCAGATCGCGTGTATCGCCCTCGGTGGGGCCGATGAAACGGGTCCTCATCCGCTCGTTCTCGACGGCGAGGAGCGTGCTTCCCTGACGCGAGATGTCGTTGAGGGTCAGGTTGGCGGGAATCCCGAGCACGGTGCGGATCACGCCTTCCATGTCGACCGCGTGGAGCGCGCGGCACCCCTCGTTCGACCCCGCGAACACCACTTCGCGGCCGTCCGGCGACCAGGCAAGGCCCCGCGTGCTGGAAAAGATGGGCGAGAGCTTCTTCACGTTCCCGTTCATGTCGACCACCGCGGCACAGGCGGCGTCATTGCCGCGGGACGGATGGTCCAGGAACGCGATCTTCGATCCATCCGGAGAGAAACGGATCGAGCTCGCCGAAGCGGGCGTCTTGTAGAGCACGCTCCCCGCCGGGAACTCGATGCGCCCCATGCCTTCCTCCTCGCGCGTGATCGCGAGCCTGCGTCCGTCGGGGTGGAAATCGGCCTCCCAGACGCGGTCCAGGATCTCTCTCGGAGCGCCAACGCCGATCGGCATGCGCGCCAGCATCCCGGTGTAGAAGAATCCCCCTCTCGACAGGCGGCGTACGGAGACCGCCATCTCGCCGGTGTGCGCGATCGAGAGGAGGTCCGTTCCGGGCGGGCCGAGCGTGCGCGATTCCGGGTTGCCGGGGTGAATCCACGAGAGCTCGACCGGACGGCCTTCCCATGCCCCGCCGAAGCAAACCGCCTTGCCGTCGGGGGCGAATCGCGCTCCGTGGGCGGCGCCCTCGTGGACGGTGATTCGGCGGTTCGGGAGGTCGCGGGGGAGCGTGAGGGCGGAGGCGGCGGTGCCGGTTTCTGCGGCGGCCGCGCTTCCGGGCCGGGGCGTGGGGCGGCCGGTGATGAGCGAGAGCGCGAAGGCAACATCGCTCGCAGAATCGAACCGGTCGGTCGGTGATTTTTCGAGGGTGTGCGCAATGATCGCACCAATGCCCGAGACCGCCTCTTCTATGTCTGTCGGTAGCGGCGGCGGCTCGGAGGTGAGAATGGCCGTCATGCGGTCCGCCGGGGTAGGGCCGTCGAAGGCGCGCTTCGCGGTCAGCATCTCGTAGAGGATCGCGCCCAAGGCGAAGATGTCGGTGCGATGGTCGGACGGCTGGTCGCGGACCTGCTCCGGGGACATGTAGCTCGGCGTGCCGAAGATCTCGCCGGTCATGGTCAGGGTGCCCGCGATGGGTCCCGAGTCGTCGTCTTTCGTGCCGCTGGCGGGGTCGGGCCGGAGCAACTTCGCCAGTCCGAAGTCGAGGATCTTGACGTGGTCGCCCGCGAGGATCATGAGATTTTCAGGCTTCAGGTCACGATGCGCGATCCCCTTCGCATGCGCCGCCGCGAGGGCGCGCGCGACCTGTGTGGCGTACTGGATCGCCTTGCGCGGCGGGATCGGGCCTTGCGCTAGCTTGGTGCGGAGGGTGGCGCCCTCGAGCAGCTCGCAGACGATGTAGGGGAGTCCGCCGCCGTTGGCTTCGGTCGAGCCGATGTCGTGGACGGCCATGATGTTCGG
>Ga0099791_10000885_pt1 | contig 11421 bp, 12 predicted proteins | sample Rivendell_Oct201_7_FD_77318 | JGI IMG/M metagenome (GOLD analysis project Ga0099791, IMG submission 77318) | Vadose zone soil and rhizosphere microbial communities from the Eel River Critical Zone Observatory, Northern California to study diel... | ecosystem: Environmental > Terrestrial > Soil... | reverse complement strand
TCGCGCGATCGTCGACCCGCAGGCCGTCGAATTTCGCGCGCAGACGGTCGGCTGCGTCGTAGTCGCGCGTCGCGCGTGCCAGCTCGTGGCCCGCCACGGCCGCGAGCGCCACCGAGGGCGCGTCGGTGCGCTCGCGCGCGACGGCAGCGAGGTCGAGACCCAGCACCACGTCGGCGTCGCGGATGAACTGGAGGCGCACCGAGGGCGGGATGTCGGCGTCGGTGACGCAGGCCTGCACGAGCGCGAGCGCTCCCGGTAGGTCGAGGTCGTCGGCGAGCCGCTCCCGGAGGAGCTCGTTCCAACGGTCGAGCGCCACGGAGCCGAACGCGACGCGCACGCGCTCCGGCAGACGCGGCGGCGACGTCGCGGGATCGGAGAGCTGAGCGAGGACGCGGACGCGCTGACGGAGGTGGTCGAGACCTTCGGCTGCCTGGCGCAGCGCCGCGATGCTGAAGTGCATGCGCGCGCGGTAATGCGTGAGGAGACACTGGAAGCGGAAGGCCAGCGGATCGAGACCGAGCGCCTCGATCTCGTGGACCTCGAGCGTGTTCCGCGCGGACTTCGCCATCTTCACGCCGTCGGCGAGCAGATGCTGCCCGTGCACCCAGGTGCCGACGACCGGGTGCCCGAGCGCGCCCTCCGACTGCGCGATCTCGTCCTCGTGATGCGGGAAGATGTTGTCCACGCCGCCGGTGTGCACGTCGAAGCGTTCGCCGAGGTACTTCGTGCTCATCGCCGAACACTCGATGTGCCAGCCGGGATAGCCCGATCCCCACGGCGATTCCCACACGAGCGCGCTCCGCCCCTGTTCCGCGCGCTTCCAGAGGGCGAAGTCCGCGGCGTTGCGCTTGTTCGGGTCGACCTCGGAGCGGACGCCCTGCCGCAGCGCCTCGCCGACGTTCCCCGACAGGCGGCCGTAGGTCGCGAAACGCTTCACCGCGTAGTAGACGGTCCCGTCCACGACGTAGGCGAGACTCCGCGCGACCAAGCGCTCGATGAGCGCGATCATCTCGCCAACGTGAGCGGTCGCGCGTGGATACACCGTCGCGGGGAGAATGCCGAGCCGGCGCTCGTCTTCGCGGAACGCCGCCTCGTAGAACTCCGCGATCTGCATCGGCGTCTTGCCCTCGGCGAGGGCGGCGGCGATGACCTTGTCCTCCCCGCGGTCGACCGCGTCCTGCCGCATGTGCCCGACGTCGGTGATGTTCTTCACGGAAACGACGCGGTGATCGAACAGCTCGAACGTGCGCCGCAGCCAGTCGGCCAGCAGATACGAGCGGAGATTGCCGACATGGACCGGTCGGTAGACCGTGGGTCCGCAGGTGTACATGCGGATCTCGCCCGCGTGAACCGGTACGACCGGCTCCACGCGCCGCGTCAGCGTGTTGTGGAGACGTATCTGCACGCGGCCTCCCCTGTCGAGTAACAGGCTAACGCCGTTCAGTCACGCAGCATGCCCTCGACGATGCTCACCGCCTTCTCGAGCGCGTCCACCTCGGAACGGTCCAGACGTCGCACGCGACCTTCGATATCGGCGATGCGCAGCTCGCGTCCCTTATCCAGCACGCGCCGGCCTTTCGCGGTCATCTCGACGCGCACGACACGACCGTCCCCCGGATCGTCGCGCCTTCGAATGAGATCGATCCGCACCATCTCCGCGGCGAGCCGGCTGATCGTGGGAGCGCGCACCTGCTCCGCGGCGGCGAGGTCGCCGAGCGTCTTCGGCCCGCTCATGAGCACCGACAGCGCGGAGAGCTGCGCCGGCGTCGCGCCGGTCAGCGGATCGCCGCGCCGCGCGCGCCGCAGGAGATGGATCGCCGCGGAGTGGAGGCGGTCCGCGAGCTCACGCTCACGCGGTCGACCAGGCCCTCTTGCGTTCGACGGCATGCCATGATATTAGTTAGCAACGCTAAGTAATGCGACCAAGGGGAGACCGGTGATGACGGCGCCGTTCCTTGACGCGGTGAAGAAGGGCGACCGCTCAGCGGTCGACAAGATGCTCGACGCCGATCCCTCGCTGGTGTCCGCGCGAGACGAGCACGGTACGTCGGCCGTCCTGCTCGCCCACTATTACGGCAAGGCCGATGTCGCGGCCGCACTGGTGTCCCGCGCGGGGGCGCTCGACATCTTCGAAGCCGCGACCGCGGGCGACGCGACGCGGGTGGCCGCGCTCGTGGATGCCGACCGCTCGCTCGCCGACGCGGTCGCCCGCGACGGCTACACGCCGCTCGGCCTCGCGGCGTTCTTCAAGCGCGAGAGTGTCGTGAAGACGCTTCTCGAGCGCGGCGCGAAACCGAACCTGCCCTCACGCGATCAGGGCTTCACCCCGCTCCACTCGGCGGTCGCGACGGACGCGGGCGCGAGCGAGGACCACATCGTTCGTCTGCTCCTCGAGGCGGGCGCCGATCCGAACGCGAAGAGCCGCGAGGGTGGGACGCCGCTGCACAGCGCCGCGTTCACCGGCGATATCGAGATCGCCGAGCTGCTGCTCGCCTACGGCGCCGACCCGAACGCGACGGACCCGAAGGGCCTCACCCCCCTCGACATCGCGCGCGATCGACGCAGCGCCCTGGTCGCGGCACTCCTGCACCGCGCCGTCACCAACCGCAGGCGCGCGTAGGGCGACGGCCGACGCGTCACTGCGGACGCGGAGGGTATGTGCCGGCCGGCGGCCAATCGGCAGGAGTGCGACCGCGCCGAGGAGCGCGACACCGCGAGACATCAGAGGATCGTCTCGCCGAGCGCACTCGCGACGAGCTCGACGGCGAGCGCCGCGGTGCGATTGATCTGGTCGAGGATCGGGTTCACCTCGGCGATCTCGACCGAACGCAGCTTGCCTGACGCGGCGAGCATCTCCATCGCGAGCTGCGCTTCGCGGTAGGTGAGGCCCCCGCGCACCGGCGTCCCGACGCCCGGCGCCTCATCGGGATCGAGCGCATCCATGTCGAGCGACAGGTGGATTCCGTCTCCCTTCCCCGCGACCGCGATCGCCTTTTCCATCGCCGGCCCCATGCCCAGGCGATCGATGTCGGCCATCGTGAGCGCGGTCACGCCGGCCTTCTTGATGTTGTCGCGCTCGCCGGGATCGACGTCGCGCAGCCCGAGCAACACGCCGCGGTCGCCGCCCGTCGTACCGCGCAGGTCCGCCGGGAACGGATCGCCCGCGAGCCCCAGCGCGACCGCGAAGGGCATGCCGTGCACGTTCCCCGACGGCGTCGTCTCGGGCGTGTTGATATCGCCGTGGGCGTCGATCCAGATCACGCCGGGCCGCTTCCCTGCACGCGCGAGGCCGGCGAGCGTGCCCATGGCCATCGAGTGGTCACCGCCGAGGACGAGCGGGATGTTGCCGGCGCGCACGATGTCCGCCACCGCGCTCGCGAGCTCCTCGCAGGCTCGCACGATCTCGGCGACGTTGTGCGCGCGCGGACTCTTGAACATGCGCTCCGCGTCGACCTTCTTGTACGCGTGCGTCGCGAGACCCTCATCGGGATCGGCGACGCGGATGTTGCCCCGGTCGCGCACTCGGAAGCCGATCTCGGAGAGCTTCGCGACGAGTCCGCTGTAGCGGATGCCCGACGGGCCCATGTCGACCCCGCGCCGGTTGCCGCCGAGATCCATCGGCACCCCGATGATCTCGATGACCGGGCGACCCTCCATGCGGCGCATCTTCTCGGGATCCACGTGGCGCAGGAAGCGTTCCCCGCTCACCGCGCCGTCTGCTCCGCCGCGGTCGCGGCGCGCGGCTGGAAGATCGCCTGGATCACGCCCTCGGCGGCGAGCTCGTCGCCGACGAACGCGCGCACGTTCACCCGCGCGTAACCGCGGCGCATCTTGTCGATGACCGCCTCATACCGCGCCGTGTCACCGGGTCGGACGATGCGTTTGAAGCGCATCTCGTCGATGCCGGCGAAGAGACCGAGCCCGTCGCGGTATTCGGGCAGCGCCATGGCCATCACCGTCGCGGTCTGGGCGAGCGACTCCACCAGGATCACGCCCGGGACGATGGGGTCGCCCGGAAAGTGTCCCGGTTGATACCACTCCTCGCCGGTGAAGGTGTGCTCGGCGACGGCGCGCACGCCGGGCTCGAGCTCGGTCACGCGGTCGATGAGGAGGAACGGATCGCGGTGCGGGATGAGCGCTTCGATGCCCGCACGATCCAGCGTTGTCACGCCGCGAGTCTAGAGGGCACTACGCGCTCAGCGCGTCGACTCCGACGGTGTCGATGAGGTGCGTCGTGACCTGACCCGAGCGGAAAAGCTCGCTCGCGAGGATCTTCTTGTGCGCCGGAATGTTCGTCGTCACGCCGACGATCGTGAACTCGTCGAGTGCCCGCTGCATCCGCGTGACGGCCTCGGCGCGGTCGCGGCCCCAGGCGATGACCTTCGCGAGCAGCGAGTCGTAGTAGGGCGGGACTTCGTACCCCTGGAAGCAGTGCGTATCGATGCGGATCCCCGGCCCGCCGGGCGTCAGCCACGTAGTGAGCACGCCCGTCGACGGCGCGAAGTTCTGCTCGCTGTCCTCGGCATTGATGCGGCACTCGATCGCATGCCCGCTCACCCAGATCTGCTCCTCGCTGAACGACAGGGGCTGTCCGGACGCGAGCGCGATCTGCTCTTTCACGAGGTCGATGCCGGTGGTCATCTCGGTCACGGTGTGCTCGACCTGGATGCGCGAGTTCACCTCGATGAAGTAGAACTCGCCGCGCGCGTCGACGAGGAACTCGAACGTGCCGACGTTGCGATAGCCGCAGCGGACCGCCGCATCGACGGCGCGGCGCGCGATCTCCTGCCGCAGCTCCTCGCTGATCGACGCCGAAGGCGCCTCCTCGATCATCTTCTGGTTGCGCCGCTGGATCGAGCACTCGCGCTCGCCGAGGCAGATCCCGCTCCCGTACTCATCCACCGCGATCTGCGCCTCGACGTGGCGCACGCCCTCGAGGCAGCGCTCGACGTACAGGCCCGCGTCGCCGAAAGACGCCTTCGCCTCCGAGCTGGCCTGATCCCACAGGCGCTGAAGCTCCTGCGGCGCGGACACCTTGCGCATGCCGCGGCCACCGCCGCCCGATCGCGCCTTCAGCATCACCGGATAGCCGACGGCCTCCGCGATGCGCAGCGCCTCGGCCATCGTCTTCACCGGGCCATCGGAGCCGGGGATCACCGGCAGACCGAGCTTCTTCATCGCGACGCGCGTCGCGACCTTGTCGTGGAAACGACGGAGGATCTCGGGCGGCGGGCCGATGAACACGAGTCCGTGCTCTTTGCAGACCTCGGCGAAGTCGGCGTTCTCCGCGAGGAACCCGTACCCCGGATGGATCGCCTGCGCTCCGCTGATGAGCGCGGCTGACATGATCGACGGTATGTTGAGGTAGCTCTCGCGCGAAGACGCGGGACCGACGCAGATCGCTTCGTCGGCCAGGTGCACCGGGAGGCTATGCGCGTCGGCCTCGCTGTATACGAGCACGGTCTGAATGCCGAGCTCGCGGCACGCGCGGATGATCCGCAGCGCGATCTCGCCGCGATTGGCGATGAGGATCTTATCGAAGGACAGTGAGAGCCTCCTCGAGCGTCTTCACGTCGGACACATTCGCGGTCCGCGCTTCGGGGAGGATCCGCTTCGCGAGCCCGGTGAGGACGCTCGACGGACCGAACTCAACGAACGCGGTCGCGCCCTCCCCTCGAGCGCGCCGCATGCAGGCGACCCACTGTACCGGAGACCACACCTGTTTCTCCAGCAATGGCGGGAAATCCGCCGCATGTTCGTGCACTTGTGCATCGACGTTCGCCACGACTCGGTAACGGAGCGCGCTGAAGGGCGTCACGTTGATGGCTTCGGCGAGCCGTGGTCCGACCGGACGCATCGCGGGCGAATGGAAGGCCGCCGAGGTCCGCAGCGGGATCACGCGTTTCGCTCCAGCTTTTTTCAACGCCGCGGTCGCGCGATCGAACCCATCCTTCGGTCCGGAGATGACGACCTGCCCCGGCGCGTTGTCGTTCGCGACCACGAGGCCGGTCTCCGCGATCGCCTCCGCGATCGCGTCGGCATCGAGACCGATGACCGCGAGCATGCCGCCGGATGGATCCGCTTCCTGCATCAGCTCGCCGCGACGCCGCACCAGGACGACCGCGGCCGCGAGCGGCAGCGCGCCCGCGGCGACGAGCGCCGTGAACTCACCAAGCGAGTGACCCATGGCGACGACGGGCTCGTCGAGACCACCGGCCGCTTCCTCCGCGGCGCGGAGCGCGGCGATGGACGCGGTGAGGAGAGCGGGCTGCGTATTCGCGGTGCGGTCGAGATCGCTCTGCGGTCCTTCCCAACTGAGACGCCGCAGGTCGATCTTGAGCGCGGCGCTGGCCTCTACGAATGCGCGCGCCGCGCTCGAGTAACGCTCGGCGAGCTCGCGGCCCATGCCGACCGTTTGGGATCCCTGACCGGGAAAGAGCCAGGCGACTCCGCTCCCCATGGACGCGGAATGCTAAACGCGAAGCGCGGCCTAGCTCTTCTTCATCGCCGCCGGGTAGTCCGGGAAGTAGCGCTCGATCGTGCCGAGGTCGAACTCCGGCAGGATCGACGTGTTCGCCTCGTGATCGAGCAGGAATTCGAACGAGCGTCGGATCAGCTCGTGCACGTCGCCGCCGCCGTAGCGCTCGAGCTCCGCGCGTGAGATGCGCACGACGTGCGACGTTTTTCTGGGTGCCGTCGTCGTCACGTGCGCGACCCAGCCGTTTCCCGACTCGCTGTAGGAGATCTCGATCTTGCGCGTCGCCATCAGCGCAGCGTAATGACCAGGAGCGGCTGACCGTACTCCACCGGCGCGCCGCCGGCGACCAGCACTTCGCGGACCTCGCCGTCAGCGGGAGCGACGATCTTCGCGACCTGACCGAGCGACTTGATCCCACCGAGGAGATCGCCGCGCGACACCGTGTCACCGGCCTGCCACTCCTTCGACGGGCTGAAGATGCCGACGGTCGTCGCATGCACGCGCTGCGTCGGCGGGCGCGTCGGCTGCGCGTCGCCGGCGACCGTGGGCCGCTCTGTCGTGGCCAGGATCGCATCGGGTCGCGCAGCTCCGCGCCGCGTCACCGAGACGGAGAAGCTGTCGGCCTCGACCTCGATGGTCACCGCCGGCGAGCCGTCGGCGAGGCGCACGAGGTCATCGAGGAGGCCAAGGACGTGATCGGTGTCGCTCAAGAGCTCGCTCGCTTCACGATGCGCCGCCACCACGAATCCGGCGGTGGTGGCGGTGGCGCGACGCCCGGCTCGTCCAGCGCACCGAAGGCGCGGAACCGCTCGTAGCGGGCGGACATGAGGTCGGCCGCCGGGACGCGTTCGAGCTTCGCGAGCTGCGCCGCCAGCGCGGTGCGGATCGCGGCGGCGGTCGCGGCGTGATCGGTGTGTGCGCCACCGGCCGGCTCGGGGATGAGCGCGTCGACGACACCCAGCTCGAGCAGGTCGGGACCCGATATGCGCATCGCTTTCGCGGCGCGCTCGGCTTCGGCCGGGCTTCGCCACAGGATGGCGGCGCAGCCTTCCGGCGAGATGACGGAGTAGATCGCGTTCTGCAGCGCGAGGACGACGTCGCCGACGCCGAGCGCGAGCGCGCCCCCCGAGCCACCCTCGCCGAGGATGACGACGACGATCGGCGTCTGCAGTCGCGCCATGAGCAGGATCGACTGCGCGATCGCCTCGGCCTGTCCGCGCTCCTCGCCCTCGGGACCCGGGTATGCACCCGGCGTGTCGATGAAGGTGATGAGCGGCAGGTGGAATTTCTCCGCGAGACGGTAGAGGCGCATGGCCTTGCGGTAGCCCTCGGGGTGCGGCATCCCGAAGTTGCGCGCGATGTTCTCCTCCGTCGACGCGCCCTTCTGCTCGCCGACGATGACGACCGGCCGTCCGTCGAGATCCGCGATGCCACCGACGATCGCGGGGTCGTCACGGAAGCCGCGGTCCCCGTGCAGCTCGTGGAAACGATCGAAGACGCGTCCGATGATGTCGAGTGTGTGCGGACGCTGGATGTTGCGCGCGGCCTGCACCGCCTCCCAGGGGGTCACACGCGATGCGAGCTGCGCGGGCTCGGTGATGAGGTTCGCGTCCACCGGGAGATGACCGTTGCCTTCCACGGTGCGCTTCGTTCCGGTGATGCGGTCGAGCATGGACACGCTTAGAGGCTCCACCGCAGGTCCTGCGACGCGGCGCGGAACGCGGTGAGGAAGAATCCGATGCGCTCGCGCAGCTGGGGCCGCGGCACGATCTGGTCGATGAAGCCGCGCTCGAGGAGGAACTCGGCCTTTCCGAAGCCGGTCGGCAGCTTCTCGCCCACCGTTCCGCTCGTGACGCGTTCTCCCGAGAAGCGGACGAGCGCGCCCGGCTCGGCCACGATGACGTCGCCGAGGGACGCGTAGGACGCGAGGACGCCGCCGGTCGTCGGGTCGGTGATGACGCTCACATACGGAAGGCGCGCCTGGTCGAGCCGCGCCAGCGCGCCAAGGATCTTCGCCATCTGCATGAGCGCGATCGTGCCCTCTTGCATGCGGGCGCCGCCCGAGGCGGAAACGATAACGAGCGCCCGGCGCTCCGCAAGCGCGCGCTCGGCGGCACGCGTGATCTTCTCGCCGACGACCGCGCCCATCGAGCCACCCATGAACTCGAAGTCCATGACCGCGAGGATCACCGGGTTGTCCCCGATCGTGGCTTCACCGGTGATGATCGCGTCCTTCTCGCCGCTCTTCGCCTGCGCCGCCGCGATCCGCTCTGGATACGGCTTGCTGTCGGTGAAGCCGAGCGGGTCGCCGGAGGTGAGCGCCGCGTCATGCTCGTGGAACGAGCCTTTGTCGACGAGGAGCTCGATGCGCTCCCGCGCGCCGAGGCGGAAGTGGTGCTCGCACTTCGTGCACACGTTGAGATTGCGAGCGAGCTGCTTGTTGAAGAGCATCTCGTTGCAGCTGGGACACTGCGTCCACAGATGAGAGGGGAACTCGTTCGGCTTCCGGCCGAACGGCATCCGTAACCTCATGTCGGCTTCGCCGCCATGAGAGCAGAACCTATTTCTCGCAGGGGCTCCGCCCCTGCAACCCCGGGACGAGAACCCGCCTCACTGCTCACTTCGCGTCGTCCTCACGGTACCAGCAGAGTCCAACGACACCCGGGCCGGCGCGGGCGCCGATCACGGGCCCGGCCTCGGCGATCCAGTGCTCGACGCAGTGGTAACGCTCCTGTACCCAATCCGCGACGTCGCGCGCGCGGTCGGGGGCGTTCGTGTGAAGGGTGCACGCATGGATACGTGCGCCCTCGGGGACGCGCTCCTCGACGAGCTCCTTCATGCGCTGGACGGCCTTCTCGCGCGTGCGCACACGGTCGGCGGGGTGCACGACGCCGTTCGCGACCTCGAGGATCGGCTTCATCTTGAGCATCGAGCCAAAAAGCGCCTGCGCCCCACTCACGCGCCCGGATCGCTTCAGGTACTCGAGCGTGTCCGCGACCGCGTAGATCGGGATCTTTCCCGCGAGCTTCTGCGCGAGCGTTACGGCCTGCTCGAACGAGCCGCCGCTCCGACGCAGGCGCGCGCACGCGGTCGCGATCAGCGAGATGCCGCCCGCGAGAGAGCGCGTGTCGATGACCTCGATGGTCACGCCGGGCATCGCCTGTGCGGTCGTGCTCGCTACCGAGAACGTGCCGGAGAGCTCCGTCGCGACCACGAGTACGAGCAGCTGTTTCGTTCCCTCGGCGACGATCGCGTCGTAAACATCGCGGCACTCACCCATGTTCGGCTGAGACGTTCCGGTGAGGACGCCCGGCGCCGCGATGCGCCGGTAGAACTCGTCGGCCGAGAGATCGACGTTCGCGGTGAACGTTTCGGACCCGATGTCGACGTGGAGCGGGAGCCAGCGGATGTCGAACTCGCGCTGCAGCTCCGGCGTGAGGCAGGCGGTCCCGTCGACGACGATGGCGAAGCGCTCGCTCAAGCGAGGGCGACCTCACCCGCGACCACGCGCTCCGTGCCGGTGGTCGTGCGCACCATCAGCGCACCGTCGTCGTCGATCGCGGTCGCGATGCCGCGCAGCGGCGCGCGCTCGCCGGCACGCACCTCGACCGCCTTGCCAAGGAACGTCGAACGCCGACGCCACTCGTCGAGCGCGGCAGCGCGCTCGGCGATGTCCTCGAGGCGGTCGAGTTCGCTCGTCAGGCGCGCGAGGAGGGCGAGCCGGTCGAGCGGATAGCCGGCCAGCGCGAGCGAGATCGCTCGGTCACGCAGCTCCGCCGGGAAGTCGTCCTGCCGCTGATGCACGTTGATGCCGATACCGAGCACGAGCACGCCGCCGTCGCCATCAGATGTCGCATGCGCGAGCGCACCCGCGACCTTCCTCCCCCCGACGTGTACGTCGTTGGGCCATTCTAGGCGGGCATCGGCGCGCACCAGGGCCTCGAGAGCGCGCGCGATCGCGACGCCGGCGAGCGCGGCGAAGAGCGCGGCGGCGACCGGCGCGGGCCGCACGATCCACGACGCGAGGAGGCTCGTTCCTGTCGGCGCGACCCACACGCGACCACGCGTTCCCTGACCCGCGCTCTGCTCGTTCGTGACGACGATCCCGCGCGACGCGCCCTGCGCGGCGAGCTCGCGCGCGCGCGTCTGCGTACTCGGAAGCACGTCGTGGTATTCGATGCCGCGACCGAGCTCTCTCGCGAACGCCGAGCGCACGGCGGCGTCGCCGAGAAGTGTGAGTCGCGCTATTTCAATACCTGCGCGCCCGCGGCACGCACCCGAACGACGCGACCGCGACCCGGAACGCCGGCGGCCACGGCCGCCTCCTCCATCGCGGACACGACGCGGGCGGCGAGCCGCGTCGGCGCGACCGCGAGCACGCTGGGTCCCGCGCCCGACAGGGCGGCGCCGAACGCGCCGGCCTCACGCGCCGCGGCGATGATCTCGCCGAGCGCGGGTACGAGCTTGGTGCGCGCGGCTTGATGCAGCCGATCCGCCATCGCGAGCGCGAGCAGCGCGCCATCCGCGCGCATGACCGCGGCGATGAGCGCCGCGCCGTGCGCGACATTGAACACCGCATCTTCGCGCGAGACCTGCGACGGAAGGACCGCGCGCGAATCCCCGGTCGAGAGCAGCCGTCCCGGAATGAGGAGGCACACGCGCCAGGTGCGCGGGAACACGAGACGCGTCGCGACCGGACCACCCTCGTCCGGCAGCGCGACGGTGAACGCGCCGTACAGCGCGGCGGCGACGTTGTCGGCGTGCCCCTCGACCTCGCTCGCGATGCGCAGAAGAGAGCGGCGGTCGAACGGCTCGCCGAGGAGCGCGTTCGCGGCGACGGCGCCGCCGACGATCGCCGCGGCGCTCGACCCGAGACCGCGCGCGATCGGGATCGCCGACCGCTGCGTCACGTGCTGCGCGACGAGCTCGCGGCCGGCGGCCTT
>Ga0099791_10000884_pt1 | contig 11423 bp, 6 predicted proteins | sample Rivendell_Oct201_7_FD_77318 | JGI IMG/M metagenome (GOLD analysis project Ga0099791, IMG submission 77318) | Vadose zone soil and rhizosphere microbial communities from the Eel River Critical Zone Observatory, Northern California to study diel... | ecosystem: Environmental > Terrestrial > Soil >... | reverse complement strand
TAATTAGCGGTGCATGCGAATTTACTGCGGGCGGATGTAATTCAACGCGCGCACCTTGATCGCCAATGATCCGCATCCTGCCGTCGTTCAATACCGGCACATGAACGGATCCGCGGGAGCCGAACACGTCAAGCGTGTCCTGCGGCTCGCGAGACGCGTGGGTTGCCGCGAGTACTCCGCAACCACCGAGCTCGAACTTGAACAAAGCCGCGGCGGTATCTTCTACTTCGCGATCAAACACGACGTTGGCCGTCGTTGCTTTCACTTCAATGATCGGACCGAATATGTTCATCAGCACTTCAATCCGATGACAGCCGAAATCAAACATCGGCCCACCACCCGAATGCTCTCTTTTGAGCAGCCAGCGACGTGGATGATCCGGTGGCGGATCGAATGATTCGAAGGCATTGATCTGCACCAGAACGGGCAGACCGATTTCACCCGCTTGAATTATTTCTTTAACGCGTTCAATCACCGGATAGAAATGCCGATAGTAAGCAACGCCCAGCTTCACGTTGTTGGCGCGGCAGGCAGCAATCATTCGGGCGCATTCGGTCGGGTCCATCGCCATGGGTTTTTCGCACAGTACGTGCTTCCCCGCCTCGGCCGCCGCGATCGCTTGCGTCGAATGCAAATGAACGGGCGTGGCGAGGTAAACCGCATCGATCTCTGCATCAACTAATAATTCCTGCCATGCCGAGCACCACTTTCTCGCGCCGAACTCTCTGGCAAATGATTCGGCCAGCTCACCTCGCGCGCGGCTGACCCCGACAAGATCGCAATCGTCCAAATCACGAAGGGCCGGAGCGACTCTCCGGCGCGCAATGTCTCCGCAGCCAATCAGTCCCCACGCCAGTTGCTTCATAGAAACGGTTTCCAGCTTTCCAGTATCGCGGACAGTCCATTATCGATGAATTCGATTACGGCGTCGCCTCAGCGTGCTGATTGTCAATCATTGAATCTCGCTCAAGCAAAGTACGCGCGACGGCAGATAGTTCCTGTAGTTGCTCCGACGACAGCGCTGAAAGATATGGCGGAATGACGCCGGTCTGCGCGATGCCCGCCAACTCGATCGCCGAATGCAGAACTCTGGCGGGGTTCCAGGCGTCGCGCAAATCCTCGATCGGCATGAACGCGGCTCGCAACTTCGTCGCTTCGTCAAGATCGCCGCGCGCGCAAGCCTCGAACAACTGCCGGCTGAGTCGTGGCGCAAGGCAGCCGGAACCTGTCGTGAAGCCGGGCAATTTCCAATCTCGCAAATGAACAATCGCCGGACGTTCGCCGATGCCGCTAATCACAAATTTGCGATCCACGCGGCTGAGCAAATTCTCCAGGAAAGGGTCCTGCGATGGATCGTCCCGCACTACCGCGTACTTGATCCCGACGCAAAGGTCATCATCAACCAGTCTCGCGACGACATCCAGGCCGGCTTCTTTGTCCGGGCCGAAATTGTGTTCGTCTTTGAGATAGAGAATGAGTTTCGTATCGGCGGCCCCGGCGATCTCCCGGTAACCGCGCTCCAGGCCCACGTCGTCTCGTGGATCGCTGCACGGCAACATCATCACGCAAGGGAACTGAAACTTGCGCAGCAGGTTCGCTTGATCCATCGCCCGCCCGAACGATGGTCCGACACTCGGAACTATCCAGAGTTCTTCATCGAAGCCCGCAAGCCACTCGATCAGTTGTTCATAATCAGCCAGCGTGATGTGATACAAGAATGCATTGCCGCCATAAATCAGTCGCGTAACGCCGCCGCGTACGAGGTGGCGGGCGATCAGATCGTTCTGCGCAAAGTCTATCGAGCGGGCGACGTCGCGGTTTCTCGCGAGCGGCGGCACGGCGAATACTCCACGCAAATCGTGGGGCGAAACTAAAGTCGTTTTCATCCGACTGATTAGTAGTTGTCGATAGCCGGTCGTTAGCGAGAGCGCAACGCCCGTCTCATTTAACCCACAGCACCGGCTGCCGAATGAAGAAGTTACGGATCACTTCTTCTACCTTCGAATCCGGCGAAAGCGTTCTCCACAACTCAACGTAGTCACTTCGATTCAACGCCAAACCGGCAAACAACAAACTGGCCTGCCGCATGGGCCACTGGTCGTCATACATCACGTCTTTCGGCAACGGCCAGCTCTTCTTGTTCTTTATGAAAGGCGCCATGTACGCCAGGCCCTTTCGCATGCCACGACCGTCAGGCAATTCAAAAGTCCAAAGATTGTCTCCCGGCGTCGAAAGTATGTCACAGACTGTGGCCATCGCTTCGAGATTGAACAGCGAATAGCCGTAAGGTTTCGTGCGTCGCAACTCTTGCGGAAAGCTGCCGTCCGCGGCCATCTGATTCGGCAACAGAACCGTCTTGAAACGATCGCGGCAAAAGGCGAGCAGTTGCTGATTGTTTGCCAGCCTGGCGAACTCTGCAACTTGCATGACCCAGCACGTGCCGTGATTGTTCTTGGCCTCACGTTCATCGATACCATACTGGTGCGTTGTCATCCATTGCAGGTAATCCGCGAACCACTGCTTGATCCCTTTCAGTTCGTTCACCGATAACGCACCGGAGCCTTCCATCACTTCAATAGCGCGCGCGACTTCGACCAGATGAATCGTATCGATGATTCCGGTGCCGCGGCCAGTCACGCGTCCATGAATCGCCTGCGCGAATTGCAGGTTCGGATTCATGCGCGTTCGTTCGTCGAGAAACCACGCCCGCAAATGCGTTGCGGCGTGTTGCGCGTAGCGCTTGTCCTTCGTCAGCTTCCACGCGGCAACCAGCGCCGGCACCTGCACGCTCAACCGCATCAGGTACCGCCGGTGATCGACAAAATTATTCGGGTTCGACATTCCGTCGCGCTGAATGTATGGTCCATTTGGATCTTTCGGGTCTGGCCACCAGTAATCCGCTTCGGAAAAGAAGTCGTGCAATCCACCGGCGCTGCGCGGACTCGAAGATGCAGTGATCGTGATCGGCTGCTCTGAGAGATATTCTTTGGCAGCTTTCAAGACCCGAGCGCGATCGAAGGTCCGAACATCGAATTTCTGGTGTTCAGCAGTGACAGATACAGCATTGAAGATCAGCGCAAGAGCCGTCAGTACTCTAATCATCAGCAGCGCTGAACTCAGTCTTACTTCGGCGAAATTCATCGCCTCGTTAGAGGCGAAATGCTTATAGCTCCACATAACCGATTATTTGAACCAAGCTGCGTAGCAGCGTAATGGACAAGAGGACATTTCGCTCCTTGGAGCTGAAAAACACCTCAACGACTCAAGCTATAAACATTCGGCTCCTTGGACTTTTTGTTGTCCTCAATTACCGCGTAAACCTTGCCACAAATCCTCCCCCCGCGCGCATCGTGATCGCCAGACTGTCGCGACGATTGATCGATTGGTTTTCGATCTTCACTGCCGCCGGTTCATTCTGCTGATCGCGCACGAGCGTTGCCTGATACTTTCCTGGCCCTAGAAAATCAAGAGGAACGCGAATTGTCTTGCCGGTTAGCCCGTTCATTATTCCCGCGAACCATACGTCGCCGTTACGTCGCGCGAACCCGGCCAACTCGCCGATCTCAGACTGCGGCAGCACGAGCGTTTCGTCCCACACGCTCGGAATAGTCTTGATCAATTCTGCCGCTGGATTTTCCAGAATGTGTTGCGGATGTGCGCCATAAATCATCAGCGGCGAGGTAAAGACGATCGCGCTGGCAATCTGATGCGCCCAGGAAGTTTCCCGCCGGCGTTCGCCGAAATGCACGGGAGTGTAATCCGCGTGACCTGCGAGAAACCGCGTAAAAGGCAACGTCGTGTTGTGCACTGAGCGCAAATTCATGCTGCGATATTCCAGACCGCGAATCGCTTCGCGAGTCATCTCGTTGGGCCAGGTGCGTGATTCACCGGCAGGCTTATTGGCGCCGTGGAACTCGACCATCACTTGATGCTCGGCCGAGCTGCGCAGGAGCGCCTGATATACGTCGATGATTTCTTTCGCTTCGTGATCGAAGAAATCGATCTTCGCGCCCACTACACCCAGACGTTTTAGCAGCGAGAAGAATTCTTCGCGAGCTTGCGGCGTGCGCAGGCTGCGACTGTGCTTCCAAAACCAGAGTTTGACATTCTGTTGGTTCGAGTAATCGACCAGGTCGCGGATCTGCGTTTCAGTCCAACGCTGCCAGATTCCTTCGACCACGTTGTATTCAAAGCCGAGTTGACCGGCGAGCCGCGAAAACTCCCTTATTCCTTCGAAACTATTCTCGCCGCCATCGAGATAACGCCAAACGGCGCGTCCAGGCTTTACCCAGTCAGTCCTTAATCCCTGCGGAAACATCCTTTTGTCCGGCGACGGTGAAAGATTGTTGATGAGGTCGCAGTTGACGAGCGTATTCAGATCAGAGCCGACCATGATCACGCGCCATGGCGTCGTGATCGTTCCATCAATCGCCGCAGGTTGTGACAAACGCTTCGCTTCATCTTTTCCATAACGAAGATCAAATGGATGGCTGATCGGCAGGGCGTGTCCGAGCACGGTCGTGAATGCCGTCTTTCCATCGGCACGCAAACCCATACCCGCATAGTTTATGAGGGCCGCTTCTGTGATCGCAGCGTAGCCCCGCCCGCCAGGCAGCTTGACGGTCAAAGGAGGCGCCGCCCATTCGCCCTCGTTAACCTCACTAATCGTCTTCTTTTTGTGAATCCCTTCGTAGTGACCTTCGAAATCATGAAACCACGCGGTGCTGCCGGCGGGAATCTTGAATGTGGTTGCTTCGTCTGGAATCCGTCGTCCCTCTACAGCTATCGTGAAGCGAAAGGCGATGCCGTCATTGAAAACACGGACTTCCATAACATACTCCGTCTTGCTCGCCGGATGTCTGATCGAAATCCGCGCGCCAAGGCAACTGTTTACGGCTGATGAATGGACTCCGCGCGTTGAATATTTCTCGTAAACCCGATAACGCTCAATCCTGCTGATGATGCTGTCGCGACAGAGATCAATGCCATCCAGAAGAAATGCGAGCTCGGATAGCTCGACGATAGAGCGATCAGCTCGAGTTATCTGGTACCGCAACTGAGGGCCGGTCGTGAGCAAGGCAAATTGAAGTTCTGAGTTCGGACTCTTGAAACTGATTACTTCGCCAGCCGCCTCCGCGTTTTGCAGAACGCCAATCAAGACCGGCGCAGCAAGGGCGGTCGAGAGAAAGTTGCGCCGGGAAAGGCTATTTTGGAGTGCGCCGGCAGAGCGCAGCGGCGACGGCGCTTTGGATCCAGTTGATTGAGCCAGACGCGAATCTGAATTATCGATTTTCCGCATTAGACCGAGGTCTTCTTATCTTGCGAGAACCAAAGCGCCGTCGCCGCCAGCGCACTGCCGGCGCACTCGAACTCAATTCGCTTTCCAACTTAGTGGTCTTGGTTTATAACCGATACTCGCGGCGCCCAGTTCTTCATTCATAATCAGGAAGGCGCCCAAGCCGTGAAAGTCGTTCACATTTCGCTTGCGCGCAAAGTAATACGCGAGGTCGCTGACGTTCGTGCCTTCACAAATGTCGATCAGATTCGTCATGCCGTCAGCGCCCATTGAAAGTTTCGTCATCACCCCGCGATAACCTTTTTGCGCCACCGCCTCGTAATGCTTCGGCAGAAACCCATGCTTGACGCCCATCCACATCATGTAGCTGTACATGCTTGAGCTTGATGTTTCCAACCAGTTCCCTTCGACATCGCCCTTATCAACGACCTGGTACCACAGCCCAGTCTTCGGATCCTGGTATTTCTCGTAAGCCTTCGCCAGCTGCTGCACGATCTGGATCAGATCGTTTCGTTTCGGATGGTTCTTCGGCAGAATCTCCAGGATTTGAATGAGCGTCATGCCAAACCAACCGATTGCGCGGCACCAGTGATAAGCAGACGTGTGCGTAGTCGGATTGGCCCAGGGCTGGGCCCCGCTCTCGTCGTAGGCGTGCCAAAGCAAGCCAGTCGCAGGATCGTTCAGGTGCTGATAATAGATGAGCAGCTGTTTCGTAACTTCACCGTTTGCATACGCGCTGTCGCCGAACATCTGACCATAACGTGCCAGAAACGGGAGCGACATGAAGACCCCATCGGCCCACAACTGCCATTGCCGGCTGGCATTGGTGGCATGCCAGAACCCGCCGTCCTTTGTACGCGGATAAGTGTCGAAGACTTTGCGAATGCTTTCAGCCGCGAGCTTATACTTTTCCTGCTTCGTCTCCTGGTACAGAATCAGCAGCAAATTGCCCGGCAGCATGTAATCGAGCGCGTTGATTGGCCGATTGATCGTACCTTTGTCGTCAATGTGCAAATCGATCCACGACTTGATGTGCTCGAGGTAACGTGGGTCTTTCGTCCGCAGATAGACAAGATACACACCGTAAAGGTAAAGCGATTTTGCATAGCCCCAGCCCTTCAGCGATTCAGCGGTCGGATACCGCTGCATCGTTGATTCAACGAGGGCTTTGGACCAATCGGCCGGCGACGAAAGTTTATTGTCAATCCTGACCCCGACCGGCAGGTTTACTTGGGCAGTGCTCCGCAAGACTGCTGCCTGCGCAAAAAGAATTGCGGCCACCAGAGTTGCAATCGTCTGGTGCTGGTAGTGGTATCTCATCCTTATCTTCCTGTCACAGACTTTACGTTGATTCGTTAAGTGATCGCTTCACTGATTCCATCACGCGCGTGATGTGACTCAATTCGGACTATTCGACTACATCGAAGTCAACCCACCGGGTCTCTCTCCGGTATTTGCTCTCTTTCGCCAGTTTGTCAGTGACGATAATCTGCAAGACATATTCGCCGGCCAGGTAAGTGGAGCCGAGTTCCAGGGAACCGCGGGTAACAATCTGCTTCAAATCCGCCTGCGGTCCCGGATCAAGCAATTGAACAGGCCCCTGATAGACAAGCTTTCCGTCGTGGTACAAGGCGACCTGCGTGTCGAGTTCGGGTCGCTGGCTCTCACGCGCGAGTTGGGCGTTATAAACGATCAACGCGTAGTCCAGCCGCATGCCTTGCCGGAATCTGCGTACGGCGGTGTTTGCTTCCAGATTGCCTGGCGCCGGCTGACCCGCTACATCACCCGCGTCTTGAGGCGAGGCGGCCGGCTTATTCTCCGGCGATGGCCCGCTCCCCGAAATGACTATGCTTGAGAGCGTCAGCCGGTTCTGCTCCAGATCCGGCACTTCGATGAACTGGCTGGCCGATCCGACCCGCTCGCTCTCGGCATCTTCGACCGCCGTGCGTACCTGAATGATTCCCGCCTTCCGAACGGGGATCAGCATCTCGTAGGTGAGGCCCTCTCGCTTAACCTGTTCCAGGCGCTCGTCGCGCACCCGAATCGTATATCGCTGGGTCACCGGCTCCGCCACCAACCCATTTTCGTTAAAGGTGGCCGCGAACAGGTTGATCACAGCCTTGTGCCGCCGGTCGGCTTCTTCGGTAAAGGTCAGTTGGTTGACGTCAATATGGAGGAGCGAGCGGATGAAAGAGCCGTCCTGTTTGTCATGTCCGAAGAGCGAAGTCAACCTGAGGCCAACGTCGCTGGCGTCGAAAGGCGAGGTCAGCGCTGCGAATAACTTCTGTTCGGTTGCTCCTGGCGCGGGAACCGGCTCTCTGTCAGGCGTCCCGTAGAACCCCTTCCGAAAACGGGCCGTCAGTCCCGTACGCTTCACCTTAACTTCAATTTTGTGATAGGGCCTGCCTCCGGCTTCCGGCTTGAAATCTTTCTCATCGGGTCGGTAGCCGATAAGGTAATAGCTTTTCTGATCGTTGAGAGTGCGGGATATGGCCCGGCCCAAATCAGTCGACTGCATAAAGAGTCCGCCCGTCTGTCCGGCGAGCAGAGCCAGTCCGTCCTGAGACCTCAAGAATCTCTCGACGCGCTGCTGACGCGCGGCTGCATACGTTGGGCCATTCATTACGGTGGTGCTCTTAATCGGCGTGCCAACCTGGTCATGCCGCTCGACATTCACTGAATCTAACGGGGTGAAGTTCAAGGTTTGCAGCCCTCGCGCGTCAATCGTGTAGAAGACCACTAATGCGCGCGTGGCGCGATCGGTAAGGCGTTGCAGCTCCTCGAGAGTGCGATGGTCGTCCAGGTTATCGCCGAAGAGTTGGAAGCCGTCGGAAAAGAGAATGACTGATTTACGTCCCGGCAATGGTTGGATTCCGCGCACGATTAAATTGAGGCGCTGCAGCCATGAACTGCCGACGAGGTCCTGATAGAAATCCTCTGCATCTGTCTTGGCTTTCGTCAGTTCCGGGTCAATGTCTGTAGGAACCGGCTGCGGGGAAGGGATGGCGTTCAATCTGGCACCTCCCAACGGATTCCAACGCACGCCGTTGATTGCCAGGCGCAGCAGCCTCTTGTCTGAAGTGAATTGTTGGAGCACTCCCATTCCTTCGCTGAGCCGTACGATAGCGACCAGGTCCCCTGGCTGCATCAACTCGTCCACGAACTTCTGCAAGGCCTTCTTAACATCGTGCAGGCTCTCCGCCGAGATGTTGCCAATCACGAGCGCAATCGTGCGGTGCACCTGGTCCACGCGTAAGCGCACCGGCGGCGCGGGCGGTGGCGGCAACTCCCGATCAGTTCTCCGCCGGCTTTGCGGGGCAGGCGTCGAACCAGGCTGCGCGTCGACGTAGGAGAAGTTAGTAATTTGCTGCCGGCGTCCGTCCACTAACAACTCGAAGTCCTCCTTCTTTAGATCGGTAACCGCCCGGCCATCCTTATCCGTGACCGTGCCGTCTATCTGCACCAACCTCACGGAGATGCGCACCACCTCTTCGTTTTGAGATTCCGACTGCCGGGCGGCACGCTCTTTCGATTGCTGCCCGAAGGCCGCGGTCAACGTGCAAGCTGCCAGGGCCAAGAACAGGTAAGATCTCTTCATTTGCGCCCTCCGTCTAAGTCGTGGTCTCCAGGAGAAGGCTATTTGGGGAACAACTCCGGACTGATGATGAATGAGTTGTGGTCCCAATCAACCGTGACCGTCGTTCCATCGGCAAAGCTCGTGCGCTCTTTGCGATAGTTTGGGTCGAGAAATTCGTGTCTGATCATTTCCAGCAGAGCGACTCGCTTGTGGAGCGCCATCATTGCTCGCATCAGGGAAAGTGTCTTGTCGTCGGTGGGCGTGATCGGTAACTCCGGAACGCCGCCGTTCAGAATTCCGCGCAGCAGGCTCTGCTGATCGCGCGCGCCGTAGGAAACGATTACCGCGTCGTGGTAGACCAGATTGTAGAGAGGCACCAGAATGGCTTTGCTGCCGCCGCCCGACTGATTGATCACATCGACGTAGGGGATGACCCAGTCAGCGCCGGCTTCAGTAGCAACGATTCCCAGGTGGTGACGTGACCAGTTCATGCACGCCGCCCGGCCGGCCATCGCGTCGGTGCGCGTGGTCGGATGTTCGGGATTGAAATCCTCATCCGGCGGCACGTAACCGATCACGTCCAGATAAATTCCCTGCGGCGCGATGCCGTGATCGAAAAACAACTGATAATTCTTCAGGAGATGACCAAGCCAGAAACGATTGTTGAGATAGGCCTGCTTGCCGCCGTCCCAATGCCGCATCATCGGAATGTTTCCGTCTTTCGAATCGCCAAAACGGCTGCCGGGAAATGCCTGCGGCGGTAGTTTCGCGTCCTCCTCGCGCACTGCAAACTGCGGATCATAAGAGGGAGCGTCGAGATAATAATCACGATATTGATCGTGCAGCACGTACGGATAGCCAAGCTCGCGAGCGGTATCCACCAGCCGCTTGAATCCTTCCCAACCGCCCGCTGGTTCCGGCGGCGGCAGGGAATCGGGATGCTGGCGGTCATAACCAAGATGTGGCCAACCGGAAATGAAAACCAGAACGCGATCAAAGCCGCGCGATTTCAAGTCGCGAAGCTGTTTTGCTCGCTCATCAAACGTGGTCAGGCTGTAATTCTTTGAAGCGTCTTTGGTGTCGTAGCGATCACTGTCGGGACTCATATTTCGCAGAATCCCAAGACGCGTTTGTGGTGTTCCAATCAGATCCTTCACGCCCGGAGTGCGGGCCACCTTTTCATTGAGCGAAACGAACAGCCCCGTGTCCATCACATGACGTCGATAGCGCCTGGCCATATCAACGTAGTTTCCGTCGGAAAAGAAAATCATTCGGGCTGAGCGCGAGTAGCCGAAGCGTCCGAGTTGCGCCAGCCAGCGTGGACCAATCACTGTCGGGCCCCCGGCTGGATGTCGAAACTGGTAGGCCGCGTCATCGGGTGTCTCGACGATCAGCATCATCGCCGATTTTCCTTTTTGAAATCCCCACCAGGACATGGACCACGACTCGATCACGTGGCTTTGCAAGACACTGTGATCAGTGGCCGCGATCTTTCCTTCCGGCGTAATTGTACGTATAGGAAAGTATTCCTTTGGCCAGTTGCGCGGCAGCAGCGTGCCTCGTCCATTACTCAGCAGTGTGTAATCCACGCTGCGCGCGTCAAGCGGCGCCGGCCAATCCAACTGCCGCAAAACAGTCTCCTGTTCGCGGGCAGAGACATCGAAAACCAGGTCTTCGTCGTGGCCCTCAAGGCAAACCGTAAGAAACAGCGTCAAGTCGAGATTGCCGGTCTGGCGCCGCCAATTAGAGAGATTGATCTTCACGCCGGCCTTGAAACCGACGTCGTAGGGCACAATGCTAATCTTTTGAGCGTCAGCAAGCCGTAGTGGAAACTCCTCGCCATTCGACTTAACCAGCATTTCGGCAGCCGACGATGGTACAAGTGCCCACTGAGTTGTACCCGCCTGAATACTGATCGTCAGAGCCGCATCGTCGACGGTCACTTTGTTCTTCGCGCCTGCGATTATCCATTTGCCGTTGGTATGCGAGACCGATACCGGCACTGCGCCCCATTGATCGCGCGGGAGTCTCTGCGCATGGGGCGAGGCGGAAAACAGAAAGGCGAACCCTATCGTGAAAGTAATTAGAGAGATGATCGACAAACAGGGCCTCGGCTGGTTGATGATCCTGGTCATGAAAGTTGCTTCGCACCGGTGCGCCGAAAACTCAGCGCTGAGCTTGCTTGTCCGGCACATAATCTCTAAGCAGCAAACGACTCCGATCACGCGAGTCTACGTCGGGTAACTTCGCCATCAATGCCTGGTATTGCTTGTCCTGATATGTGGTCGCCGCTCGTCGCATGAGCGGGAACAATGTTTGAGGTTTCAGACCGCCGAGTTCCTGGTACTGCCACTTTTGCGCACCCAACGCAACCGGTGTGAGGAAGTCGAGCGCCTGGCGAATGCTGCGGCCGTCCCTCGTTCTAAAATTCCACAAATCAACTCCCAGTTTTTCGCCCAGGGTAGCCAGCAACATCAAGCCATCAAGATTGCCGACGCTGTAGCTCCAGGCCTTGGTGCGCGCCAACTCCAGTGGCTGGCGCCCGTCCGG
>Ga0099791_10000883_pt1 | contig 11428 bp, 15 predicted proteins | sample Rivendell_Oct201_7_FD_77318 | JGI IMG/M metagenome (GOLD analysis project Ga0099791, IMG submission 77318) | Vadose zone soil and rhizosphere microbial communities from the Eel River Critical Zone Observatory, Northern California to study diel... | ecosystem: Environmental > Terrestrial > Soil... | reverse complement strand
TCGCGACGGGCCGATCGCCGGAGGCCTCTCTGGCTTGACTTGCCATGGCTGAAAGGTATTATGACTCACGCTTTTCGGGCCGAAGTGGCGGAATTGGCAGACGCGCTAGATTCAGGGTCTAGTGCCCGCAAGGGTGTCGGGGTTCGAGTCCCCGCTTCGGCACCAACTACAACAGCAGGTTAGCGAGCACCTTCCGAAGAGGCTACCTGGGCAGCAGGCTCATGAGAGCCAAGGCGAAGAAAACATTGGGACGGAGGAGGGTCGTATGCGTCGCTTGCTGCTCAACGGATGCCTCTGTGCGCTGGCTGTCCTCTCCGCCGCTGCATGCACGATCCCGCCTGCGCCGGGCTCGTCGGCTGCGCTGCCTGCTCAGGTGCTGCCCGCTGACGCGCGTGCGCTCGTCTACGGTCGCACGGTCAGCGAGGTGATCCAGAGTCCGGAGCTACGCGACAAGATCCCCGGTCTCTTCGGAGCGGATTGGATGCCCGCCTCACAGGGGCGCGGGCAGGTCGCTTTGGGTGCGGCGGTGTTCTTGGAAAAGGGCGGGCCGCTGCGGATGGTCAGTATCGCGGGGAAAGACTACGTCGCGGTCACCGGGTGCGTGGCAAACGCCTGCCGGACCAGCCGTGTGCTGCTGCTGATCGGTGAAGGCGGGTCGCAGCTGCTCGCGCGGCTCGACGACGGCGTGATCCCCCACTATTACGCCTACGGCAGCGGAGGCGTGGCGCCGCCGGCCAACGCATCAACCATCGTGGACGCCGGGTTGCGCGCCCTACAGAGCGTTGGCGACGCGTATCCTAGCGCGGGCTCGTGAGAGCCTCGCCTCGATGATGTCCATTTAGACCTCGCGCGCTTCGGCTCGAGCACGTGAGCCTCGACGTGGCACGGCACCTAACCGACGACGAGGCGACGTGATGGCCCGACGTACGCGGTGGCTGACGAGCGAGACACGTAGCTGGACGCTGGCGATCTCGGGCGCGACGCTGCTCGTGGTGCTGCAGGGACGACAGTCGACAAGTGGGTTCTCGTGAGCGAGTTCCTGGACCGGCGCGAGGCTGCGCTCCAGCAGCGCCCGGAGGAGTTGTCTCGGAAGCTCGACGAGGCATTCCCGTCCTCCGCGGCCCAAGGCTGGGAGTCGGCTGTTCGATCGTGATCGAGTAAGCCTCGTCATCCGTAACGCGCGCGGTCGTCGGAACTTCAGACGTTAATCCGAGCAGCACGTCCGACCGCGTACTGCTTCCAGGCCCTCCCATGCGATCAGGGGCACCATCAGGAGCCCTGCGACAGGATCAGCCCACCACCAGCCGAGCCCTGCGTGGAGGCCGAGTCCCGCGAGAAGGATTGCAGAGAGGTAGGCGCCGACCCGCGTTTGCCGCGCTTCAGCTTCGAGTGCGCCGCCGCTCCGCCGCCTCTCGCCGAACCTCGTCGGCGTCCCATCGGAGCCTCCACAACGCCGCCAGACTGCTGGTCACCTCGATGGCGGAGTCGACGCCGAAGCCGACGAGACCTCGTTGCGGCCCGCGGTCCATATGCCGGTGGCCTTGTTCGAGCGCCGCCGTCCTTGATGGATCCAAGCTCATCGATCGACGCGCGGACTCTCACCGTCAGACCGCTGACGGCACTGCCATGCGACCCCCACGAGCAATACTGCTGCGAAGAGGAATGGGGTCGTGAGCTGCATCGCGTCCGCAAGCATGCCCATGATAATGGGGCCGAGGACGTGGCCCGTATCCGTCATCGTGCGTAGCCATCCGATCGCGACTCCCTGCAGTGGTGGAACGACCCGATCCCCGATGAGGACCGTCGGGAGTCCCGCCACGCTGCCAGCGGCCACGCCGATCGCCAAGCTCCAAAGCCCCAACGCGACGAGGTGGGTCACGAGCGGCAGACTCCCGAGCAACGCCGCATAGACGAGCAAGCCGGGAACGAGCACGCGCTCTCGGCCCCACCGGTCCGAGGCATTGCCCGCGAGCCAGAGCCCCAACAGTCGGCCGAGCACGCTCAGGCTGACGAACAACCCAACCATCTCCGGCCGCAGGCCTCCTTGCTCAACCAGATAGAGGGGAAAGAGGAAGACCAACACCCCGGTCTGGATGCCGATCAACACCGCGTTGCACAGACTCATGAGCAGCACCCCGGGGATACGCAGAACGGCTCGGAGCAGCCGCCAGTCAAGCCGCGCGAACGAAGCGGCAGACCGAGGCGAAGCCGTTGAGGCACTCGTCGGCTCGATGGCGAACGCGGCGACGGCGACCAGCATGCACGTGGCCTCGAACACGAACGGGCTCACAACACTGACACCCTGGTACAGCCAGCCGCCCGTCGTACAGCCGAGGAGCAGCCCCGAGGTTTCACTCATCAATAGCCGGCTGACCGCGCGGCCGCGACGGGCGGTCTGGTCCACCATCGTGGTGGTCGCAGCCGTGCTGAATGCGGCCCAGCCCACGCCGCCGAGCGCGCGCAAGCTCAGGAAGACTCCGTAGGCCGCCGTCATGGCACTAGCGAGATCCGCCAGAGCGATCAGGATCAACCCTCCCGCCATAAGTCGCCGCCGTCCCAGACGGTCGAGCAGATATCCGGTCGGCAGACTGGCCATCCACTTTCCAAGGCCAAAGGCCACCGGAATCAATGTGACCATCTGGTAGTTGGCGGCGAAGACATGCTGCAGATACAGCGGCATCGTCGGGCGAAGAACGCCCTGGCCGAGATTGAACAGGAAGGCGCCGGCGAGAACTGCACCGGGCGAATGCCACCTAAGTCGCGGCGGCACCGCCGCCTTCTCCGCCTTGCTCACGACTTCAGCGGGGAATCAGGAGCCGGTCGAACGTCTCGGCATAGGCATAGCCGTAGGGCTTGCCGAGCGCCGCGCAACGCTCGCGCACGTGCGCCGCCACCGCCGCGAAGTCGGGGAACTGGCTCCGGTGGCACGCGAACGCCTCGAGCTTGAGGTCCATCGTCTCTGAGACGTCGACCGCGACCTGGTGGGTCTCCGCCTGCCACTGCATGATGTGAACCTCACGCACTTGGTGCGGCTCGTAATCGGGCAGCAGTTCCGGGAAGGCCAGGTGGTCCCGAGCCAGCGGATAGACGCAGTCGAGCACGACCCCTCCGGTCACGCGGTGGTCACGGTGGGAAGCGTAGAGGTTGTACGTGCGGTATGGGCTCTGCGCGATGACGACATCCGGCCGCCACTTGCGGATCTGTCGGGTGACGTCCCGCCGGAGTTCGCGCGTGTCTTCGACGTCGCCATCGCTGTAACCGAGGAACTCGACGTGCTTCACCCCGAGCATCCGCGCGGCATCCCGCTGCTCCGCTTCGCGGATTTGAACGAGACGATCGCGTGTCATCGCCCGGTCGCTGGACCCCATGCTGCCATTTGTGACGATGACGTACATGGCGTTCGCGCCCTGTCGCACGAGCTTGGCGAGGGTGCCTCCGGCGCCGGCCTCTGCATCGTCGGGATGCGCCACGACCACCAGCACGCGCTCGACCGCGTCCGCCACAGGATCCTCCTGACGTGCAGATCTCAGTTTGCGAATCGCGAATACTTGCGCGAAGCCGCCCGCACTCGCCGTGAGTTGTGCTCACTCTTTTCACGTGCGGGACCGCGACCGTTGTCTCCGTGCGCCGCAGCATTGTCCATCTCAAGACACCGGCAGCCTCCTGAATGATCCGCAGGTGGCGGCACCAGTAGTCTCTGCACGACTTGTTCGAGCTGCTGCCGGAAGAGATGCAGGTCGCTGATCTGTTGCTGCACGGCAGACAGCTGTTCCCGGACCAGTCCCAGAAGGCGGGGCCGCACCGTCGCGCGCGGTCCGTCATCTAGAGCCGCCGTCAACGATTTGAGATTCTGCAGGGACAACCCGAGCGTACGCGCTCGCCGGATAAACAGCAGTCGGTGCAGACCTTGCTCGGCGTACAGTCGATACCCAGCCGCCGTGCGATTCGCGGGGGGTAGCACACCGACTTGCTCGTAGTAACGAATCGTCTTGGCCGACACACCGGCAGCCTGCGCGAGCTGACCGATCTTCAGTACCTGGGGCATCGGCTGACCTCCCCGGCTCTCGTCTGCTGCGGAAGATAGACCTTCCAGTGGCTGGAAGGTCAAGCGGAAGTATGTGCGTCGGGAACGATCTCAGAGCGCGACGGTGCGGCCGAGTCGCGCCGCCAGGGCGGCCGCCTCGACCACGGCGAGCGCACGCACGCCGTCGGCGACGGGCACCGGGTTCGGCGCTCGACCGGAGCACGCGTCCAGAAACGATTGCAGCTCGAGCTGGAGCGGCTCCGCGCGCCGTGTCGGAAGCTCCTCCTTCCCCGCCTCCACCGCCTCCCAGACGCCGCCCCGCTCGCGATGCTCGCCCAGGTGAAGCGTGACGACGGAGGCTGCGTAGTCGGCCACGAGGGCACCCCGCTCGCCGACGATCACGCAGTCGCGCCAGGTCCCGGGGACGAAGTAGCTTGCCTCGACCACCGCGGGGATGTCGCCGTAGTGCACGACCGTCCAGGACAGATCGTCGAGGCCGCGGCCCAGATAGTCGCGCTGAATCGCGCTGACCCGTGTCGCCGCGCAGCCGAGGAGATACGCGAACAGATCGAAATAATGGATCGCGTCCGTCTGCGTGACGCCGACGTCGGCGCGTGGCCGCTTGAACCCGGAGAAGCGCCCGGTGGCGTAGCGGACTCGGCCGATGCGTCCGGCCGCCAAAGCCTCACGCAGCGTCGCGGTGACGGGATGGAAGCGAAAGATGTGACCGACCTGCACGAGCCGTCCGGCGGCCCTTGCCGCGGCTTCGAGCTCGCGCCCTTCCTCGGCTGTTCGGGCGAGCGGCTTCTCGATGAAGCAATGCCGCCCGGCGGCCAGGCCCTCGCGGGCGATTCCGTAGTGCGTGTCCGCCGACGTGACGATGTCCACTGCGTCGACGTGCGCGAGCGCCGCTCGGTAGTCCGCGACCGCGCGGCCCGGTTCCACACCCTGGCGGACTGCCCACGCCAGGCGCGCCGTGGACACGTCCGCCACCCAGAGCCCTACTCCCAGATCGCCGAGCACACGCAGGTGCTTTTCACCCCAGCGGCCGAGGCCCACCAATAGGATGTTCATTTCGGCGGCTCAGTCGCGGACGAGGTCGCCGCCCACGTCCTCGACGACTTCGTAGCGCAGGAGACGAGCGGCCATCCAGCGGACGACCAGGAGGTCGACGAAGGCCACGACCGCGCGATTCAGCACGCCGTACTTCGGCCGGCCGAAGCGACGCGGACGGTGGCTGACCGGCACCTCGATCACGCGGTAGCCCCGCATCTTGAGGAGCGTCGGGATGAACCGGTGGAAGCCGCGGTAGAGCACCAGCCCTCGCAGGCATTCCCGACGAAAGGCGCGGAAGGTGCAGCCGCTGTCCTGGATGGCTTCGTCGGACACCCAGTTGCGGATACGGTTGGCGATTCGCGACGAGACGCGCCGCACGACATTGTCGCCCTGCTCCCGTCGGACGCGCCAGCCGGTCGCCGCGTCCCAGTGGTCGAGGTGGGAGAGCAGCGTCGGGATATCCCGCGGATCGTTCTGCAGGTCGGCGTCCATCACGACGACCCGCCGGCCACGCGCCGCTTTGAACCCCGCGTCGGTCGCGGCCGTCTCGCCACCGTTCGCCTTGAGCCGCACCAGGCGCACCCGCGGGTCGGCCTCCCGGAAGGAACGGACGATCTCGGCGCTCCGATCGCGGCTGCCGTCGTCCACGAACACCACCTCGAACGCGAGCCCGAGGCGATCGAGGACCTCGCGCAGCTCCGCCCAGAGCGGCGGGAGGCTTTCTTCCTCGTTGTAGACGGGGATGACGACCGAGAGGTCAGTCACCCGGTTCTCCCGTCGAGACGCGCCGGGTTGTGCCATGCCACTCGGCGACGAGCGTCTGCGGGAGATTGAGTCGATCCAGCACGCGGGCGACCGTGTGGTTCACGATGTCGTCCAAATCTTTTGGCCGGTTGTAGAAGGCGGGCATCGGCGGCAGCACCACCGCGCCCATCTCCGCGAGCGCGAGCATGCACTTGAGGTGCCCGGTGTGCAGCGGCGTCTCGCGCACGAGCATGATGAGCGGCCGTCCCTCCTTCAGCGTGACGTCCGCCGCACGCGCGATCAGCGAATCCGTGTGACACGAGGCGATGGCGCCCGCCGTCTTGATCGAGCACGGCGCGATGACCATACCGGCGGTCCGGAACGAGCCCGACGCGATCGAGGCCCCGATATCTCGAATGTCGTAGTGGTGCGCGGCCAGCGCTTCGACGTCCCCCACCGTGTACGCGGTCTCCTCGACGATCGTCCGCTTTCCCGGCACCGAGATGACGAGGTGCGTCTGGACCTCCGCGTGCCCGCGCAGGACCTCGAGCAGGCGGATGCCGTAGATGGACCCGGTGGCGCCCGTGATGCCGACGACGAGTCGCTTCAGAGTCGGAACCTCTTGCGGAATACTTCCTCGCGGGTCTTCTGGTAGAGCACCTCCCACTCGTGGCTCCCCTCGGGCATCGGGCGCGAGTAGGATCCGAGGATCTTGCGGACCTCGCCGTCGATCGACTCGGCGAGCTTCGACTCCTCGGTCAGCGCCCGGATCACCTCCGGCCGCAGGTCGTCGGGCGCCCTGATGCTCACGCCCGCCGTCGTGCCGAGCGCCTTCAGGATGAGGTCGGCGAGGTGGAAGATGCGCTCGCGGCTCATTCGCATCATCAGAGGACGAACCCCCGCTCGCGGGCGAGCTTCTCCTTGACCTTACCGAGGAGCTGCCGGTAGTCGGCCGCCGAGTCCTTGATCTGCTTGGCGTGGTCCATGAGGAGCTTGCGCGCATCGGCCTCGAGCTGCTCCTCGGCGGCCAGGTTGTCGAGTACGACGTGGCGGATCGCCGCGCGCGCGGCGTTCTCGTCTTTGATTTCGGCGATCTTCCGCACCGTCAGGCGCTTCACCACCGCGTCCGCCATGCGATCGGCAACCGCTGCGTGGCGAGACATACCCGCCTACCCTACACGCGGGCGACGCAGAGTGTCAAGGAACGGGCCCGTGAAACGCGGGCAGAATCACGGTCACGCGCGTGCCGATGACCGGCGCGCTCTCGACGCGGACCGCGCCGCCGTGGGCTTCGACGAGCGCTTTCACGACGGCGAGCCCGATGCCGGTGCCGTGCGTCGTGCCGGCCGCGTCCGGCGCGCGATAGTAGGGCTCGAAGATGCGGCCCAGTGCCTCCGCCGGAATGCCGCGCCCCGCGTCGGCGACCTCGATCGCGACGGCGCCGCCGAGCGCACGCCCTCCCACCCGCACCACGCTGCCGAGGGGCGAGTACTTGATCGCATTCGAGAGAAGGTTCGTCAGAATGCGCTCGAGCGCGTCGGGGTCGGCGTCGACGTGCGGCAGCGACGGCTCGCACGTGATCGCGATCGGGTGCGATGCGGTCCCCTGGCGGAAGAGATCGACCGTCGCCACGATGGCTGGCTCCACCGCGAGGGGAATGCGACACAGCGCCGGATCGAGGCCGCGCTCGATCCGCGAGAGGTCGAGCAGGTCGCTGACGATCCGGCCGAGGCGCTTGGCCTCGCGGCGCATGATCCCGGCGAGCCGACTCACTTCCTCCGGCGGCAGTCGCCGCAGCGCCAGGAGCTCGCTGAAGCCCTGGAGCGCCGTCAGCGGAGTGCGGAGCTCGTGCGACGCGATCGCCACGAACGTCGACTTCGCTCGATCGAGTTCCTCGAGCTCCTGCCGCGCGGCCTTCACCTTCTCGGCCAGCTCCGCGGCGAAGAGTCGCTGCCGGGACGCGAGCCGTGCGTTCTCCAGCGCAAGACCCACGTGAGCGCCGAGGGCTTCCAGCGCCGCGCGCTCCTCCGCGGGAATCTCGCCCTTCCGCTCGACCGCCAGCACGCCGATCGCCTGCCCGCCTGCGACGAGCGGCGCCGCGAACGCTCGCCGCGATCGCACGTCGCGCCCCGCATCCCAGACCAGCTCGGGAATACCGCTGTCGAGGACCCGGGCGACGAGCGAACCGGGCACCACTCGGTCCCCTCCCGCGACCACGAGCCGCGCACCGTCACGCGCGACGAGGACCAGGTCGTCGAAGCCCAGGCGGCCCGCGAGCGCAGCGCGCAGCCGCGTGAGCGCGACGTCGAGCGTCGCCTCATCCGCCAGGGCTCGCTGGAGGGCCACAAGCGTCTCGTACCGCCGCCGGTGGCGGCCGACGCGCGTCCGCAGCGCGCCGCTCAGGGTTCCCACGATCCCCAGAACCGCGAATGTTACCAGCCCTTCCGCCGCGTCGGGGGTGAGGCCCGACCGCTCGATCTCGGGCAGGACGAACGGCGCGCTCAGCAGGACGGCAGCGCCGGCGGCGAGCGCCCCGCCGGGCGCGCCGAAGCGCAGCGCCGCCACGACGACCGGCACGAGATACGCGTGACGGAAGAGCGAGGCCGGGCCGGCGCCGTCGAGCGCGATCAGCGCCGTGACGGCCGCGAGCGCCGCCGCCATCAGGCTCATCCGGAGCCGAGGGTACGGTAGGCCGCGAAGAACACCAGCGCGCTCAGGAGCCCCGGCACCAGGCTCTCCGACCACCACAGGAGCCAGCAGTTGATCGCGCCGAGCAGCGCCAGATAGAAGACGGCGCCGACGAGGAGCTCGATGCTCTTCGGCAGGAGCGGATCGACCAGATACCGCACGACGTAACTGGTCGTTGCGAGTGTCGCGGCGACGGTGAAGGACCATCGCCGCTGGGCGCGGTTGAAGAGCGCGCCGCGGAAGAAGCACTCGGCCGCGAGCACGTTGGCTCCGACGTCGTAGCCTACCGCGGCGAGCACCTCCGGCATGTGGTCCAGGCGCACGTGAACGCCCAGAGTCCTCGACGCCGAGACCAGAAGATGCGACGAGAGGAATGCACCGGCGACGGCGCCGGTGAGCACGCTGCGCAGCGACACGGGAGCGCCGAGGCCGAGGCCGGCGAGCCGGCCGCGCCGCGCCAGCCAGGCGACCCACAGGGGTGGACCGAGATACGCGAACGCTCCGAACCCGCCGAGCGCGGCCAGCGACGCGGCCAGCCCGAGGAGCGCGACCACCACCACGCCCGATCCCGAGCGCACGCGCGCCCACGCGAACGCGGTGGCGAGCAGCGCACCGTGGCCGGCGGTCACGCCGGCGACGTGCATCGCGTGCGGAGCGAGCACACCAAGCTCGACCAGCGCCCACGTCGTCGCGGCGCCGAGCGCCAGGACGGCGAGCAGCGCCAGCGGCGTGTCAGCGAAGAGGCGCCCGGCTCGAGGCGCGCAGGGCTGGTCGAGCGCCCACATCGGCCTTCGCCGTCGAGAGCATCTGCATCAGGTCGATGAAGGCGGCGACGGCGTCTTCGTCGAGTGTGCGTCCGGCGGCCTCTCCGAGGTGTGCGATCACCGTCGCGTGGGGCAGCGCGGCGCGGTACGGCCGGTTCGACGTCAGCGCATCGTAAACGTCGGCGACGGCGATGACCCGAGCGCCGACGGGAATTTCGTCCCCGGTGAGCCCGTCCGGGTAGCCCGAGCCGTCACAGCGCTCGTGATGATGGCGGATCATCAGCGAGCCCGCCGCGAAGAAGTCGAATGGCGCGACGATCTGAGCCCCGATCAACGGATGGTTCCGCATGACCACCCATTCCTCGGCCTCGAGCGCGCCTGGCTTGCGCAACACCGTCTCGGGGATGCCGATCTTGCCGATGTCGTGGAGGAGGCCCGCCTGGCCGATCAGGTCGACTTCCGCGGGCGGCAGCCCGAGGGCCGTCGCGACCCCGCGGCTCCAGGCGCCGACCCGCTCGGAGTGCCCTTTCGTGTACGCATCCTTCGCTTCCAGCGCATTGGCCAACCCGAGCAGCGACTGGTAGATGGCGCGCTGCACCTGCTGGTAGAGGTGCCGAACGTCCTCGGCGTAGCGCAGCGTTTGCTGGTACGCGGCGTTGAGCCGACGATAGGCGACCGTCAGCTCGTCGCCCGAGCCGGCGTTCACCTGCGCTGCCATACCGGAGCGTGCGGAGCGATGCTCTCGACGAGCGAGAGCAGCCGGACGGGCGAAAATGGCTTGGTCAGATAGTGATTCGCGCCGGCGGTGAGGCCGCGCGCCACGTCCGCCTCCTGCGCGGCGGCCGTCAGCATGACGATCTTGGTTCCGACGAACCGGGGGTCCTTCCGCAGCCGCGCGCATACCTCGAACCCGCTGATGTCGGGTAGCTGAACGTCGAGGAAGATCAGATCCGGTAGCAGCGCCTCGGCCTGCACGAGCGCCGTCTCGCCGTCGAGCGCCTCGATCACGTTGATCCGCCCGTCCTCGAGCGTCAGGCGCACAAGCTCGACTACGTGCGGCTCGTCGTCGGCGATCAGGATCGTCAGCATCGCGTTTCTCTAGCGCAAGCGCGGTGCCAGACCGGCCGTATGGGCCGACGCAGACTTAGGGAGGCAGGACGGGCGCGGCCGCTCAGCTGGGTGGGCGGCATGCCCACCCCGCCGGGCAGCGGCTCGCAGCTACTTCACCTCGACGGTGCCCTTCATGTTCGGGTGCCTTACCGGCAAGCCGGGCCAGCGAGACCACGAAGTCCTGCTTCTCGTGCGGCTTGTGGCCCTGGAAACACCCTTGGTAGTTGCCTTGTCGTTGAGCTTGCCGTCAGCCGAGAAGGCCGCGTACTCCGCCGACCAGGTCGCCCTTGACGAAGCGGCTGCGGGATCGGCTTGCTAGCGGCTACGGCCGGCCGTCATGATCCTCGTCAGGGCGCGCGCCTGGGCCGCAAGCGCCCGTGTGTAGTCGATCTCCTCGTCGCCCCTGCCCGACAGCCGGCGCTCGGCGCGCTCGCGGGCGCGCTCGGCGCGGACGCGGTCGATCTCCTCGGGACGCTCCGTGGTGTCGGCGAGCACGATCACCTTGTCGTTCCGCACCTCTGCGAAGCCGCCCGACAAGGCCAGGTAGTGCTCGTCGCGTCCAACCCGATACATGAGCTCGCCGATCCCCAGGGTCGTCAGAAAGGGCGCGTGCCCCGGTAGAACGCCGAGGTACCCCTGGCTCCCCGGGATGACGATCTCGTCGGCCGTCTCGGCGACGACGAGCCGGGTCGGCGAGGCGATCTCGAGCGTGAGGCGATCGGCCACGCTAGGCGCTCGCCGCGAGCTTCTTCGATTTGTCCATCGCCTCGCCGACGTCGCCGACCATGTAGAAGGCCTGCTCGGGTAGCTCGTCGTGCTTGCCGTCGACGACTTCCCGGAAGCTCTTGATGGTGTCCGCGAGCTTCACGTACCGCCCCTGCGTGCCGGTGAACGCCTCGGCGACGAACATCGGCTGGGAGAGGAACCGCTGGATCTTCCGGGCCCGGGCGACGATGAGCTTGTCCTCGTCGGAGAGCTCCTCCATTCCGAGGATCGCGATGATGTCCTGGAGGTCCTAGTAGCGCTGGAGGATGAGCTGCAC
>Ga0099791_10000882_pt1 | contig 11434 bp, 14 predicted proteins | sample Rivendell_Oct201_7_FD_77318 | JGI IMG/M metagenome (GOLD analysis project Ga0099791, IMG submission 77318) | Vadose zone soil and rhizosphere microbial communities from the Eel River Critical Zone Observatory, Northern California to study diel... | ecosystem: Environmental > Terrestrial > Soil... | reverse complement strand
GTGGTAAGGGCGGGGTGCTCCGGATCGGGGCGACTCCGCAGTTCATCGAGGCGGCCTTGCCAGAGGTGCTGGCGAGATATCATCGAGCACGGCCAGGCGTCGAGGTGCAGGTGATGGAGGACGGCGCGAGCCCGTTGCTCATACGGGTGCACCAGGGAGAGCTCCACCTTGCGATCGGAGCGCTGCGCGCGGAGGGGCTCCAGAGCCGGCCGCTGTACCCGCTTCGCGTGCTGGCCGTCATGTCGCGTCAGCACCGGTTGGCGCGCCGACGGAGCCTGGCGGTCACCGACCTGGTGGGGGACAAGATTCTCATGCTGGAGCGCGGCTTTCAGACCCGGGATCTGTTCGAGGACGCATGCCGGGCCGCGCATGTGCAACTTCAAGTACGCATCGAGAGTCGGTCGCCTCAGTCACTCGTCGCCCTGGCGGCAGCCGGGCACGGAATCGCCATCCTCCCGTCTGTCGTCAGGCTCGATCGGCCACGGGTGGCCATTGCGGGGATGCTGCACGATGGACGGCCGCTCGGTCTATGGGGACGCGTGGTCTGGGACCCTGACCGGCACTTACCAGCCTACGCGAGCGACTTCATCGAGATCCTTGCACGCTGCACGAGGACGTCATATCCAGGTCACCGGCTTCGCCTCACCCGCGCGGTGCCTCGGCCGGCTGATGCTGAGTAAGACAACCGCATCAAATCCGGCTCAAGTGTCATGTTGCGTCCATGCACTACGGTGCGACGCTATTTGAGACTGTTCGCGGGTTTGGAAGTCCTCTTCCCCATCACTCCGGACCGCTTTCGAGAAACCAGCGACGAAGTGTCACCGTCCACGAAACCTGAGGTACTCCAAGGGGCTCCAAGGGCCACGGCCTTGCACACAGTAGGGGCATGCTAGGCATTGACAGTCCTCCCGCGCTCAACCTAGGCTCGGCGCGTAGCAGAGAAGACGAGACGCACGGGGGTGCACTGGTGCTTCCAAGTCTCGCGATTTGTGCCGTTTGGCGGCGCAGGCCGGAGAACTAAGCCGTAAAGACGGGAGGTTACCATGAAGGAAGAACAGCGCGAGGGTGCGATTCCGGCCGATCCCTCCGCAGAGGCTCCACCGGTTGCGCGGGACGCACGTAACCCCGGAGAATCCAGACGCAGGAAGAGGGGTCGCAGTAAGAGCAACCGGCGCCCCGCGGCCGGGGGTGGTACCCCGAGAGCCAAGACCGGAGGGGCCTCCGACTATCCCCGTCATCCGGTTCAGAAGGCCCTGCGCATTCCCCGCGCCATACTCGAGCAGAACGCGGGCAAGCCGTGCAGCGACCGTGACGCCGCACGCTTTTCTGGAATAGGCTATCACGGTCCGTTTGCTGTGGAACTCAGCTCCGCGATCAAGTACGGGTTCTTGTCCCGTCCGAAGCCCGGTACCGTTGAACTGACCGATCTCGCGAAGAAGGTGCTGCGACCACAGAACCCAACCGACGCTCTGGAGGGCCTTCGCCAGGCGGTCCTGAACGCACCCAAGGTCGCGGACGTGTACAAATACTACCGAGGCGAAAACATCCCTGATGAGCCCTTCTTCGGCAATGTCCTGACAGACAGTTTCGGCATTCCACAAGAGAAGCATGACGAGTTCAAATCGGTCTTCTTTGAAAGTCTGGAAGACGCAAGACTCGTCGACGTCCACGGCGAGAAGCGCCGTGTTGTCGATGTGTCCAAGGGGGCTGGCATAGAGGCGGACACAGCTTCGACACTTAAACGTCTAGAGAAGTCCGTCACGATTCAAGAGGGCGATGCCTGCTTCGTCATGATGCCCTTTGCGGACCCCACGGGCGGCTACTACAAGACGATCTACGAACCCGCGATACAGAAGGCAGGACTTCGCCCTATCAGAGCCGACGACGATATGTTCAAGATAGGCAAGATTGTTGACCAGATCTGGTCTGGCATACACGACGCCAAGGTCCTGGTCGCAGAACTGACGGGCCGAAACCCCAACGTCTTCTACGAGTTGGGCCTCGCACACGCGCTTCAGAAGCCGGTCGTTCTCGTGTCATCCAACGAAGAAGACGTTCCGTTCGATGTTCAGCACATCCGAGTGATCTACTACAACGTTTACGATCCTTTTTGGGGGGAGAAACTGATCGCCAAGATCGCGGAGAATGTCCTGTCAGCGCTCCAAAACCCCGGCGACGCAATTCTTAGGAAACCGCTTGGCGTATGAAGACTTTCTAACTTCACATTAGAGAGGATGCGACTCTCCCTCAGCCTCCCCACGAGATCCCTCAACACTCCGTCCCGGTAGGAGCCAGCTCGCACAGGAAGTCTCCTCGGGCGAGGAGCCGTCGCGGCTGATGGCCGATCACCACTTCGTCCCACAGTTCTACCTGCGTGGCTTCCGCGATCCGTTGTCGTTGGGCGCGATGCCGAAGGATCAGTGGCTGTGGGTCGCTGATCGCGCCCGCGGCGAAGTGAAGGCGCGCGCCCCACGCAATGTCGGCGCGCGCACAAACTACAACGCACTGCCCGAGGCCCAAGGGCACGAGTCGGCCGAACAGGTGCTCTCGCAGTTGGAGTCCGTCGCGGCGCCCATCATCCGGAGCTTGAATAATGGCGTGAGTCGGCTGCCAGGGCAGGAGCGGGTAGATTTGCTGTTCTTCGCGGCTTTCCTGGGGGTACGGACTCCATTCTTCCGGGATCAGATGGAAGGATTTGCAGCGGGCATCCTCGAGGATCTGCTCCAACAGACCGCGAGTCACCCCGAGTACTACCACGCGGGCGTGCGCGCCACGGCGACCGTCGAGCTGACCGACGAGGAGATCGAGGCCAGCCGCCTCCGAGCGCTGACGCCCGGGGCCTTTAAAATCCAGGTTCGCCCGTTGCTCTCGCTCTTCGCGGCGTTCGAGGGTGCGAACCGCGCTGTCTACCCGCACTTCAACGCCATGCGCTGGGCCATCCTGCGCACCGATCCGGGCCTGTTCTTCGTTACGTCCGACAACCCGGTATCCTGGGCCGACATGAGCCCCCGACCGCCGTTCTACGAGGGTCATGGGCTCCGCATGCGCAACGTCGAAGTGGTTTTCCCGGTTGGCCCCGAAGTCTGTATGCTCGGCACGTGGAACGGCCCGACCGGGGCGCTGCGCGCGCAGAAGCGTCTCGTGGACGCTATCAACCTGCGCGTGGCCCGCTTCGCCGTCAGCGAGATCTACGCGCACCGGGAAGGACTCGCCCGCCACGTGATGGCCGAGCATCGAAAGCGGTGGGTTCCAGCGAAGCAGGCTGAAGGCTCACGCCGCCCACGTCTGCCCGATGATCGGGACCAAGAGGCGCGCGGAGCTACCTAGGCTGTGCGCATCCCATTGGGGATTTGAACCTGGGTTGCCCGGCGCTTGCCACCCGCCTCTCCGAATCCACGCCTCGCCCGCACCGCCCTAGTTTGACTCGAACTCTACTCGGACCGAATCATACGTCGCTATCCGTCCTGATCCGGAAGCACAACCCAGGTCGAAGCTCCGAAGGCCACGGATCATAACGGATACCAACAGATCATTCGTCCGAGCCGGGAGTTGGTGGCGGGACTGAAAATCCTGGTGTCGGCGGTTCAATCCCGTCCCAGCCCACCAGTTTTTAACTACTTAGCAGGCAGGATTACGGGCGGGCAGGCCCTACTGTAACCAGATTGTCACCACTCGCGCTCACGGCCGCGAGCTTCTTTGCGGCGTCCTGAAGGTCCGCATCGCTCACGATGGCGTAGCGCCGGTAGATCGCCTCCGTCTTATGGCCAACCATCTTCATGGCGACTGACCGCGGTACCCCGGCGCGCTCCAGGTTCCTGACGGCCGTCCGACGGAAGTCGTGCGGGATCCGCCCAGGGGCCCCGGCGGCCTTGCAGGCGGTCTTCCACGCCTTCCAGAAGCTCTTCATGGGTGTCCCTTCGCGGTGGAACACCCACGGGATGATGCTCCCTGTCTGGCGCTGAACCGCCTCGGTGGCCGCGCGCTGGGCCTCCAGGCAGGTGCGCAGCTCGGGGGTCAGGTAGAACGTCCGGCCGTCCTTGTTCTTGGTGGTTCCCGGTTCCAGGCGCACGGTCCCAGCCTGGAAGTCCACCTGCCGCCAATGAAGGGGCAGCACCTCGCTCCTGATCCGCCACCCAGTGAGGTACATGAATGTGACGACTGGCTTGGCGTAGGCGGGTAGGTGCTTCCTCACCGCCTCGAACTGCCCCCGCTCGAAGAACCCCTGGCGGATATTGTCCTCCTGCAGCTTCTCGATGCGTGGCGGCTGGGTGGCGAGTTTCTTGTTCTGATGCGCCACCCGTAGCCCCTTCGAGAGGGTCGCCAGCTCGCGGTTGACGGTCGCGGGGGCGGCCTTCTGCTGCTTGCGATGGACGACGTAGCCGTGGATGGCGGGCGTGTCGATGCGCGCGATACGCCACCCAGCGAAGTACAGCCCCAGGTGGGCCATGCGGCTCTTCGCTTCGGCCACGTCGCGCTTGCCCGTGGCCTCGTAGTACGCGATCAGGTCTGCCTGCGCTTCCTCCCAGCGCACCCGGTCCACTTGCGGTAGGACTGACTCCCCGCGCTGAGCCGCACCGCGGCGCACGTCGAGGATGCGCTTCGCCTCGGTCAAGTTGCTGGTGCCAGTGCTCTGGTAGATGGGCCTACCGTGTTGGTAGACCTTCGTCCAGAAGATGCTGCCTCGTTGGTACAGGCCTTTCGGCAGTTTCGCCACTGTGTTCCTCCGGGTTAGGTGTGCACGGCATGCGCCGGCTGGTCGCTCGCGGCGCGCAGGTCCTTCACGTGGCCGTGCAGCTTCGCCAGTGCCACGTAGAACGCGATGAACTCCGACCGCACCGGCTCCGCCGTCGCGTGCTCGGCCATCATGCTCGCGAAGGTGCGTAGCAGGAGTAATGACCAGCGCTCGAGCAGCTGGAGTTGCAATGCCTCAAGCGCGGACACCGCGCTCATGCCCTGCTCTCGCTCTTTGCCGTGCGAAGCTGGTTGTGGTGGAAACCGATGACCGCTGCCAAGTCCTTCACGCCGTCCATGTCGCTCCTCCTCGTGAGGTTGTGTGGGCAACTCCCTAATACATTTAGCGGTGAACGTAAGTCAACAGGCACGTAACTACGCGCCCCGATGCTAGAATCCCGCGCATGGCGAAACGGAAGAATCCGGCTGCTGTCGCCCTCGGCCGGCGCGGAGGCAAGGCTGCTGCTGGGAAGGCGCAGGCTGCGAGATGGGCTGGCACCACGCCCGAGGAACGCCGCGCGATCATGCGGAAGGTGATCGAGGCGCGGTGGGGCAAAGCGAAGCGCAGGAAGACGTAGCACCCCGGTGCTCCTCTCTGGCGGGAGCGTGGGCCTCTGATGCGGCGGGAGGGCTAGAAAGCGAATGGCCAGCTAGCGCTGGCCTCGCGCCGTCCTTGCCCTCTTGGGCCGCATCTGGTGATCCGATTCGTTGTCGGACCCCGACCACCCGGCTACGGCTTCGGGTTGGTGAGGCGGCTGCTCGCCGCCTGCTCTTGATGCTATGTAGCGGTAGAATAGCCCGACTGATTTTGGGCGTCAATGCCCCGAGAGCAGTTCAGTGACGGTATCTGAAGGGAGGGCGCTGAGATGAAGAGGCCGGCGTCGCTTGTCGCTGCGATCGTGTTCCGGCTCGTCGCTAGGCAGCCACGACATACCGCTCTGGCTCAGTGCCGTGGCCTTCGTCGTCCTCGGCGCTTTGGGAATGTGGCTCTGGCGCGAACGCGCGGTCGGCTGATCCTGGTCGAGGGGAAGGCGGGATGAGCTACAACATAGTGGAGAGTATGGTGCGACAGTGGCTCCGTGAGAAGAATGGACAGGTCTACTGCGCCGACTGCTTGGCCAAGGATCTAGAGCAGGATCCCACGGAGGTCAGGGCGGCCATGGATGTGCTCGCGCCTCGCCAGAACTTCGCAGCTGGATCTTGTCCGTGTGGCCAGACGGGGCTAATGCTTCGCTGGGAGGGCTAGAGAGCCCGAAGGGGCAGCCTCTTAGAGGGCGGCTCACCCCTCTCAGGGGCGATTGCCGGGCGTGCCGTGTCTAATTCCGATTTAGTTAGCGGGCAGAGAACATGACGACGGTCTTGGTAGATAACGGGAAGAGCCCCGATGAGCCGTACAATGCGCGTCTTGGATTCTGGCTTCCGCCGGATTCCCCGTACGGCAACTTCCAGCTCAAGTTGATGAACCTATGCCAACGCCTCGACGAGGCGAATCTTAGGCTGATCGACAGCCGCAGGTACTGGGAGCTTGCCAGAGCATACGACATGCTTCCGGTCAATGCTCTTGAACGCCATGTCTACGCCAACGAACAAGCCATCTATCTAATCAGGCGAGCAGCCGACGAGATGATCGCGTTGATATGGTGCCTGTCCGAATGGGAAATGAAAGGGACCTATCCTGAACAGATTGAGATCGACTGCATTGGAGCAGTACTGAAGCAACCCAACGACCGACAGTTAAAGCCCTTCAGGGACCACGTACAGGTTCTCAAGGCACTGAACGAGATCTCGAACGCCTTCAAACATTCGTTCGTGCAGTCCGACATCACTTTGATCGGGAGGGATGAACCTTGTATCCATGCGCTCAGTTTGGACTACAACAAGCTGGCTGCAGACGCTAAGTTCTACAGTGTCTCGTTGGCGTTGCTTGTCAAAGAGTTCAACGCGTTCTATCAAGCAGGGATGGATTGGCTCAGAGCATTCTCGGAACGGCACCGCTAGCTCACCACAGCGGCGGTGCTCCTGCATGAGGGCGTCGAGGGCGGCGAGCAGCTCAAGCATCGGAGCTACTCGATCACCTGATCCGCCCGCTGCAGGAGCGACGGTGGGATCGTCAGGCCGAGGGCCTTGGCGGTCTTGAGGTTGATGGTTAGAAGGAACTTGGAGAGTACTTCGACAGGGATATCGGCGGGCTTGGCGCCCTTGAAGATTTTGTCGACAACACCTGCTGCGCGGCGCGAGACGTCACTGAAATCCTGTCCGTAAGACATGAGGCAGCCCGCGTTCGCGGTGGTGTCCCGCCTCCTGTGGAAATCGAGGGCGCAGCTTCCGGGAGATAACCTCATCAGCTCGCGAGCACCTTACCGGGTTCAGGTCGAGAGTGTCGCTCGAACAAGCTGGCTTAACGACCGGCATGGTTCAACCGGCTGCTTCCAGTAGATAGGCCAGACGGTACACACCAGCTTCACACGTTCCCGAAGAAGCGCCAGTTGCGATATCGACGACGTTGGGCATCGCCTCGTCGAGCTCACGACTACCAATCCCTTCAACGAGCACGACGTAGCTGAAGCGTGGCGTTGAGGGGGCCGGCCGGAGTCTTGTCTCAGCAGTCTCGCCAGATGTGATCTCCGGCACATGTTGCCCGATATGGACCGCCGTTACCCCGTGGAGTCGTGCGATTGCCGGAGCCGCGCTCGCAAGTGAGTGGCTCACTTCAGCCGTGTTAGCAATGTCTCCGGAGACCCGGATGGCCATGAGCGCGCCCCCCAGTCCATCACCGAGTGAGATGAGTGTGTGGCAGGGACTACGGACGAAGTTCACTAGGCCGGGCTGCACCTTCTTCGACCAATCCGTGGGGTCGTTGAGGCGGGCGACAAGACCAGGGGAGCGGAACGTCTCGATGTGCGCGGCTTCATACAGGATAAACAGCGGATGATCTGATGCTCCTGTATGTATATAACGGCGACCCCGTAGAAAGCCTGGAACGCCGAGCCTTTCGGGCATGTGCTCAATCGTGTGCCAACGATCAAGTTCTCGCTCGTAACCCTGCAATACTCCGGACCACATCGAAAGGAACGCGCGTCCCCGCAGTGGCATCATTTCCTCCGGCTACAAGCGTTTGCACGGCTCGGAGTCGACGCAGACGATCATCACGCAGCCTCTACCGTACGCTGGCTGAGCATCGAGCCGATCTTCTGCCAGCCGTCGATCCTGCGCAACTTTATCTGCCCGCTCGCCACGAGGCTGAAGAGCAGGACGACGGCGGCGTCTTCACTCGGGAGCGAGCCCTGCGTTTTTACCCGGCGGCGGAATTCTTCGTGGAGCCGCTCTATGGCGTTTGTGGTGCGCAGCGTCTTCCACTGCACTTTCGGGAACCCGAAGAAGGTGAGCAGTTCGTCGCCTCCCTCGCGCAGGCTCATAACGACGCTCGGGCACCGCTTACCCCACCTCCGCTCGAAGGCCGCATACGCGATGCGCGCGGTGTCGGCACTCATAGCGTAGACGATGCGGTGGAAGTCGTCTCGGATCTCAGCCAGCACGTGCTTCGGCGCTTTCCGCTCGAGGTTGCGGAGCTTGTGGACGCAGCAGCGTTGCACCGCCGCCCGCGGCCAGACCTCGCCAACGGAGCGGCGCAACCCGGGATTGCCGTCAATGATGCAGAGCACCGGAGCGCGCAGGCCGCGCGCCACCAGATCGTCGAGACACCCTTTCCACGCTGCCGCCGACTCGCCGCCGCACAGCTCCAAGGTCAGCAGGTGTTTGCTCCCGTCGGACTGCACCCCGACCACGCCGAGAACCGGGACGCTCACAACCTTTCCGGCGCTGCGGACGCGCAGCGCGAAGGCGTCGAGGTAGAGGTACACGGCATCCACGTCGGCCAGCGAGCGCGTCCGCCAGGCCGCTAAGTCCGTCTTCAGCGTGGCGACGACGCGCGAGACCGCGCTCTTCGACAGCGGCGCGTCCTTGAGCAGGGGTTGGAGCGCACTGCGAATCCGGCGGGTGTTGCCCCCGGCCAGGTACGTGGCCACGATCGCTTCATTCACCGCGCGCAGTCGCCGTTGATAGCGCGGCAAGATCTTCGACGTCCATTCCGTCGCGCCGAACAGCGTGGCGCGAGGCACGGTCAGGGCCACCGGACCGCTTGGACCTGTCAGCGTGCGCGTCTTTGTGCCGTTGCGGTACCCACGCCGCACTTCGCTGCGCTCATACCACCGCGCGCCCAGCGCCGCGCGCAGCTCCTCGTGGATGGCCGTCTCAATAGCGAGTCGAACGTGCTGATGGATCAGCTCACCCAGCGCGGTCCGCTCGGACTCATGCGAAGCTCCTGGCTCCCTGATACCCTTGCCCATGGCGCGTTCCTCCGGTGGCCGCCCTGCCAGGCGGCCGGCTGGTCATGCACTTCATCAACCAGAAGAATGCGCCATTTCTCTTTTTCCACATGACTCGGGACGCCACCGCGTTCGCGAATGCGTGCGTGAATCCAGCTGTGGGTAGCTTGCGCTGCAAGGCAAGCTCACAGATTTGGCCCGCGGTCTGAGAAAGAGGAGTCGAATAGTCGATCACGAGCGCGTCCGTCCCACGCTGGAACTTGGCGAACGCCTGCGCGACGCCATTCACATCACGCAGGGGAACCAACTGAACCCTTTTCCACCTGAGACGGGAGGGCCGAGGGATCATTGAGGTAGACCACCCGCTTTACAGTGGGGACGGCTTCCTTGAGCATCTGAATCAACTTACTCGGCCCTATCTCCGACGTGGCACCAGTCGCGTTCCCGCCGGGCCGCGCCAAGCTCGCGACGACGCCCTTCCGCACGGCGCTACCGACACTGTCGAAAACGATCGGGATTGTCTGTGTTGCCTGTTTGGCGGCCATCGTCGCCACTGTGCCGCTCGTAACAATCGCGTCGACCTTATTTCGCACCAAGTCAGTTGCGAGTTCGGGCAACCGTTCCGGGTGCCCTTCTGCCCACCGGTACTCCATGACAAAGTCTCGACCCTCGACATAGCCAAGGTCACGGAGCCCTTCGAGAAACCTCTGGACGGACAGCTGAGAAGCCTGCGATGTGGCGGGAGACATGTAGCCGATCCGCCAGACCTTCCCCGCCTGCTGAGCTTCGGCGGCGAACGGAGCGGCGAGGAGACTCCCCGCTAGGGCTCCAATGAACGTCCGCCGGTTCATCACTGATGTCATGAGAACGGCCGCCCGCTGCTAGTAGGCTCAGGCTGCGGGGCCGTTACCCCACTCTCAGGCAGGAGGCCGCCCTCATGACAATCGTCGGATGTGATTTGCACACGCGGAAGCAGCAGGTCGCCGTCCTTCATGCCGACACGGGCGAAGTCGTGGAGCAGGAGCTCCTCCACGCGGGCGATGCCGTGGAGCAGTTTTACCGCACGCTGCCCCGCCCGGTGATCGTCGGCATCGAGAGTACCGGCTACGCCCTGTGGTTTCACGAACTGATGCAGCACCTCGGCCACACCCTGCTCGTGGGCGAGGCCGCCAAGATCCGGGCCATGGTCGTGCGCAAGACGAAGACCGACCGCCGCGATGCCCAGCACTTGCTCGACCTGTTGAAGCATGATCGGTTCCCCGCGGTCTGGATTCCGGATCCGGCCACCCGCGATCTCCGTGCCCTCGTCACCCACCGGGTCCGCCTCGTGCGCATCCGCACCATGGTCAAAAATGGCCTGCAGGCCATCGCGCTCAATCGCCGCCTCGCTCTGGGTTCCAAGCTCTGGAGTCAGCGCGGGCGCGCCCAGCTCGTCGCCCTCGCGCTGCCGCCGCACACCGCCCAGCGCCGGGAGGACAGCCTCGACCTCTTGGCGTGGCTCGAGGCTCATATCGCCGGCCTGGACGCCCGCATCGCCGCCGCGGCCGCCGCCCATCCCGGCGCCCGCCTGCTCCTGACGCATCCGGGCGTGGGCGCCCTGACCGCCCTCACCACCGTCCTAGTGCTAGGCCCCACCGCCCGCTTCCCGGGCAGCAAGCACGTCGTGAGCTACGTCGGCTTGGCCCCCGCCGTGAGCGCCTCGGCGGACACCTGCCACCTGGGGCAGATCACCAAGCAGGGCAGCACGCTGCTCCGCTGGGTCCTCGGCCAAGCCGCTCCACTGGCCGCCCGCGCCGATGCCGATCTGCACCGGGTCTACCGCACGCTGATTCATCGCCGGGGGCGCCCCAAGGCCCGCGTGGCCGTGGCCCGCAAGCTCCTCGTCCGCCTCTTCATCATGGTTCGCGATCAGATTGACTACGCCGAGTTCCGACGCCGCGGCTGCCTCTCGCCACCACGCGAGACCCTCCTCCCGCGTCGCGCGTAGCGCGCACGCGCCGCTTGCGAGGCCTCGGGGCCTGGCGCAGCCGTTCCAGTGCGGGCGTTCTCGGAGTGATCGATGGTCGCCAGTGACCGACTCACTGTTTGAGACGCCCCCCCTCGACGATCCCGGATCGTCGACGATCGAACACGACATCATGCGCCGGCGTCCGTGCGCGAATGGATGGTTGGTGGACGTTGCCCCAGCCAGGGTCCTCCCGAGCTCTTCATCGCGACTTGCACCCCGATGCGGGAGATACCACGGTCTTGCCGCCGCCGCGATCGACGATCCTGGGCCGATTGTGCGATCGCGCCTGGCCTCATCCCGGCTCCGAAAGGAAGAGCTGCGTGCGCAGACGCCCTTGACGCCACCACCGTTCTCATGGATCGATCACCTG
>Ga0099791_10000881_pt1 | contig 11456 bp, 7 predicted proteins | sample Rivendell_Oct201_7_FD_77318 | JGI IMG/M metagenome (GOLD analysis project Ga0099791, IMG submission 77318) | Vadose zone soil and rhizosphere microbial communities from the Eel River Critical Zone Observatory, Northern California to study diel... | ecosystem: Environmental > Terrestrial > Soil >... | reverse complement strand
CTGGACGGCTAAGCGGGCGGAGTTTGGAAATCCGAAGTCTTCGTTGAAACCCCGTGCGAGGACAGCTGCCATATGGGCGTGACAGTTGATGAGGCCCGGGAGTAGCGCCTTTCCCCGGCCGTCGTAAACGTCGGCGTTGGGATACGTCCTGAGGACCGTGTCGGTGGGGCCGATCGCCACGATCTTGTCGCCTTCGACTGCGAGCGCCACGTCGTCCTGAACGGCATCGACGTTGACGACGGTTGTGTGAGCGAAGACGACGGTCCTACGCGACGTCGCCTGAGCCTGAAGGCCGCGTTGCTCGAGAAGGAGTGCTGCGGCGCCGGCGAGCAGTTCGCGCCGGCTGATGTTGACCGAACTGCGGGGGGACTGCGAAGGCGACGACGAGCAATGGATCGTCGATCTCGGCATAGTGTGGAGCCTCCGTCACGCTCAGGCAACCAACGTTTCTTGGCCTACCGTGGTAAGCGTCGGATACTCGCCCTGAGGTTGACTTCGACGCTCGCGCCAGCCACACTAGCTGAAGCGATGTCGCTCACCAGTTCACGCTCCCCGCGAAAGCGTCGTGCGTCAACGACGCGACGGTCGGCGCGCGCTTCGGTGAAGCCCCCGGCCGGCGAACGCTACACGGCCGCGCGCAAGGCGGAGTTCCTTCTGAACAACGCGGCAACGAACGCCGAATATCAGGTCGCGCGCCGAGAGGTCCAAGCACTGGGCCTCGACCCTGATGCGATTCCACACGTCGCGCCACGCTCACGCTGACGACCGACCGCGCATTCCTCGACGCCAACATCTTGTTTTCCGCCGCGTGGCGTTCCGATATATCTCCAGCACTGACGCTGTGGAGCCTCCGTGACGTCACGTTGGTGAGTTCGGCGTACGCGATCCACGAGGCAGAGCGCAACCTCGATGCAGCCGACAGTCGTGCACGGCTGTACCGATTGCTCCAGCAGATCGAGATCGCGGATGAAGCGCCAGCCACAGTCGCCTTGCCGAAAGACGTACAGCTCATCGCAAAGGATCGGCCGATCCTGCTAGCCGCCATTCATGCGAATTGTAGTCATCTTCTCACCGGCGACCATCAACACTTCGGCGAGTTGTTCGGACGATCCGTCGAAGGAGTGCGCATCCTCACCGTACGCGACTACTTGACCGTGCGCGGCATCGTCGAGGACTCGCTGCTGGACGTGGGCGATGAGTGAGCATCGCGGAACCGCAGAGAGCAGGCACTCATGGAGACCGCGCATGATCCGTTGCCGCTCGTGATCGTCGAGCGTGTCGGCGTTCGCGTCGACTGTGCCGCGCCTTAGGCGAGGGCCGCTTGCAGCGCGCGTTCGGCATCCGCTGGTGGGATTCTTTCCTGTTCGAGCATCCAAGGTCCGGCGACAACCACATTGAGCGCGGTTTGTTCAGCGACGGTCAGGTGAACATGGCGAACCGAAGGATCGCGCTTGCCGGGAACCGCGAGATGTTTCCACTGCGACCACGCTTCGTCATCCATCAGCACACTTCGCACGCGCGAGAATCTCGAACGCAAAGTCGACAGGATGCCGTAGCCGGCGTCGTCGCAGTCTCCCCAGTAGGCGATGTCGGCCGCCATCATCCAATCGCAGGCGGGAAGCAGCGACGCCGCTTTCCCTGATCCAAATACTGCTAGGGTGTGAGGAATATGCGGCAAGCAGAGAAAAACATCACGGTTTTCGACAACTAGAACGCGTTCTACGCTCCACGTTAAAGCTGCAAACGCCGGCAGCGGAACGGCACACTCTGTCACCGGCCAGCCGACGCGACGCTGCAGTTCAGGGTCAAGAAATCGGAACCTGACCTGCGGCGGTTCGATGAGGAGATGGAATCGGTCACAGAACGCTGTCGCTTCCTGATTGACTCGATCGCCGAGCACGACGTCGAGAAGTTCTCGCAATATTCCCGAGTGTTCCTCGATAAATTTTGTTCCGACCGGCAGTGGAATCTGTCGTGGAAAACACCGCGGCTCGGGATGATCATCGAAGTATCGACACACCGAAAGGAGACCCGCCCATTGGTCGAGAAGATCGACCATCCGGTCCGCTTTGATCCGCAACCAAGGTTCAAGCGCCGGGCAAGTCTCTCGCGCTAAACGGATAGCCGTTCGAATTCTCTGAAGCTGCTCAGACCGATTCAACGCCGCGGCGAGCATGTCGGCCGAGTCGAAAGCTACGCGGACGGGCCAGCGTTGGCGTCCCCACTTTCGGGTCTGGACTTCCTCCCAATCGATTCGCCAAGGTAGGGGCGCCGTCGCCAAGGCCTCGATGTCTCGCTGCAGGACGGCGAAATCAGCAGTCGTTTTTGGTCGACCGAACGGAATCTGGAGCGGAAACAGGTTGTCACCGGCGGCTTCGGCCCGCAGCACCCCGGGCCATCTGCGCGACGCCGCATCGAGAATGTCTGCCGGTGCCAACATACGATCCGATTACAACGTCGCAGCGGACGACGACCCAGCCGTCAGCGTGGTTGATTCAGGGGTGTCGATTAGTGGTGCGTCACCTTGAGGGGCGGCCTCGACCTGTTCGCGAGTCAACGCCATCAAGCGAGAGCTATTACCGGCCGGGTTGGACGCGAGATGGATTGTTTGGACAAATGGGACGGCCAGTTTTGCTTTTGCGTCAAATGGACCGACGATGAGCAACTGAAACCCAAGTTGCGAAAACAGCTGCATTGCGCGTGTTGAGTTGGATTCGTCAGTGCGAGAAAACGCCTCGTCGATCACCACGAGCCGAAAGTTCGGAGCGTCAGACGGCGCCTTCGATAGGCCGTACTGGGCGGACAGGGCGGACGCGAGTATCGTAAACGCCAGCTTTGCCTTTTGTCCTCCGGATTTCCCCGTCGTGGCCGCGTAGTAATTGACCTCTGCATCGTCTGCTCGGCGCAGTTCTTGGACACCCGCAACATACCAACTGCGCGTATCCGTGACTCGCTGAGTACCTTCAGGGTCACTCTGGAATTGCTCTAGCAGTAGGCGCACACGATCGAATATTCGCAGCCGCTCCTCAGGAGCCGGTGCAATGCCATGCTCGAAGCAATCACGCAACTTGCGACGAAATTCACTCGCTTCTTGGCTTGGGCGACTCACCAATCGAAGTTGAACATACGTGTCGTCGGCATAGTCGATGCGGCGGAGTGCGTCGTTCGTCTCATCAATGCGTGCTTCGATCATTTCCCGGTGTTCATCGAGACGGCGATTGAGCATCAAGAGGTCACCTACAAGGTTTTCGTTGAGATAGTGTTCAAACCGCTCTCGATGACGCGGAAGGTCCTCTTCTTCGATTCGACGCAAAGCCGACGTGAAGCTTTCGGCGTACGCGCGACCCGCCTGGAGTGTCTGCTTGAATTCCGGAAACTGATTGAGGAAATCGCTCATGCTGGCGATCATCTTCTCCGAGGAGTCGTTGACTTTCCGCTGCTCGTTGCTGATGCGACCCTGTAGGCTCTGATGTGCCGAATGTGTGAGCTGATCGGCGTTATCCAATGTGAGTGGTGGCAAGCCGGCAGTGATTTCAGCGAAAGCGCTTTCCAAGCCGTCCTGATCAAATCCGCTAGCCTCAGCGAGTTGGCGTTCTCGGGTCTGTGTGCGAGTCCGACAATTTTCGAGACGATCATCAAGGCGTCCGAGGTCCGCGTTGCATGCGCTCAGTTCGCTTTCGCTGGCGCGAATCCTTTCGTCAAGTTCGCGGAGACGTTCTTGCAGCGTCTGCAGTGTATCCGAGCTTCGCTCGAGCACATCTTGCTCGGTTCGGAGCCGTAGGATTTCCTTGCTCCAACTGTGCGGGTCGATGTCCAGGAATTCCGCAACAGCCAGCAGCTCGCGTGCAGCAGTCGCACGGTCACGTGCCGCCGTGGCGGCGGTTGAAGCCTCCGCCGCTGCCCGTGCCGCCGTTTCCGCTCTTCGGTCGGCGTCGACGATTTGTTGTTTCAATGCAGTGGTTTTGCGATCCGTTGACCATCCGAGCACTCTGCTGGAAAGATCGTCTACGGATCTGACATCGTCTTTTACGTGGCGTGTGCCCTCACGGACGAGGCCCTCGCGCGTTAATCCGCGATCGGCCATCTCGAGTTCACCGATCGAGGCACAACATCGATGGTTGAACCGGCGAACCAATTCGTTGGCGACCCACGAGTGCAACGGGTGGTCTGTCCGAAACTCGAGTCGGCCCGGCACACGATCCGTTGAGAGACTCGGCGGCGGCGACGAGCGAGTAGGCACGCGATGGAATGTCAGGCGCAAGCCCAATGGGGTGGAGTTGATGAACTCCGCCGCGGGTCGGTACAGATTCTCCGGAACCAACAGCGCAAGGCCGAAGCTCCGAAGCAAGCGTTCGATAGCGCCAGTCCAGTCTTCATAGGCGCTACTGACCTCCATCAGTTCTCCGGCGAACGGCATATTGTCCGGCGGCACTCCGATAGCCTGCGCCACACGAGAACGAATCGTGAGAAATTCTCTCGGAATGTTCACCCGATGCCGTTCAACGCTTTCGAGTTCGTCGGCCTTGTCGATTCGCAACTTGAGCGCCAGCTCTTGCTCGTGACGCCTGGTTGCGCGTAGCTCTTCCGCCTCGCTGGCGATCAAGCTTTCGGCCTGCTCTCGTTGTTCCCACTGTTGACGAGCGGCATTGAACGTCGTCGCATCTACGAGGCTGGAGATGGCTCCGAGGAGCTGAGCCGCAGGCTCGATCCTCGTGCGTCGTTGCGATGCACGTCGGCGTGCCTGTTCTGCGTGCTCCAAATCTCGTTGAATCGATTGCAACCGGAGGCCGACGTCGCTGCTCGCGATAGCCGCGTTTACAACGTCGCGTTCACTGCGATGTTCTGTCAATCGGGAAGAGATCGCATTACGCGAGACTTCAGCCGCCTCGACGGCTGTTGAAAGCTCCCGCTCGTACTCCCGCAACAGCGCGAGGTGACGGCTAGCGAAATAATGAACGGCGCTGTCCTGCAGTTGCCTCCAAACGTCGATTCGCTGCTCGCCTTCGCTGATACGGGCTGCTAGATCGGCAACAGGACTCAACTGCGCAATTTGTCGTTCGGCACGTTCGATCGCGGCCCAGCAGTCGAGCAATGTCCGGTAATGCGGTTGCACCGTATCGCGAATGAAAGCAAACGTGTCCGCCGACGGCAGCATGAACTGTCGCACGAAAGCATCAATGTCGCTTACCTCCTTCATGCCGATCGCCCGATTGAAGACCTCGAGAGCCTTATCGCCCGGGATGTACAGCAGTTCGCGCATCCGCTCCGCGTAGGCCGCGAAGCTCTCTTCGACGGTCCAGTCGTTGCGGCGCGCAGCCCGTTTGATTTCGGCGGTATTCGAATGGCCGTCCATCAAGTCTCGTAAGCTGCGACGCGCCGAGGTTACGGCGTACAGTTCACGAACTTGCTCTTCATGCTCCCAGAGCACCTGCGCAACGGTAACGGACGCGTTTTGCCGCGCATCAGTGAAGACCGCGGCGATTGCGCTCAAAATGCCGGCATCGCGCAGGTACTGGGTAGTAGGTGCGGTTGAATCGACAGTGCTGGAACTTGCCCACGCGCCGCGGACGTAGGATCGCCGTGTCCGGTCTCGACTTCCAAGTCGGCGTCCATCGCCCGACGCGTCGTTGTAATTCAACATCCGCGGGGGCACGAGCAACGTGCGCAGAGCATCAATCGCGGTGGACTTCCCGGAGCCGTTGTCTCCAATCAGCAGCGTCCAGCCGCCGCGCGACTCTAACGTCTGCACCTCGCCGTGAAACGTGCCCCAATTCCAGAGTTCCAAGCGCTCGAGCCTGAAGCCAGGCTCGGCGAAGCGGTCGGGGAGAGCGACATCAAGCTCCTGTTTCAGCATGGCGGGCGAGACGATCCTTTACTTGTTCAAGCTCCGACGCTCCGAACCGCGCTTTGAGGATCCGCATGACTTCAAATGTTTCAGCCTCAGGTGGTCCAAAAGCGCGCAAAAAACTCAGTTCTTCCAGCCTCCTGATTGCGCCATCAATGGTGCGGACATCGCGAATCTGATTGTTCGTTTCACGCAGAAATTGAGCGACTACATCGCGGAGCTGCTGTCGGGCGAGAACAAGCCGCGTTGAATCGTCAGGCGCCGCGTCGAAACGCGCCAGTTCTTCGCGCAAGCACACGAGAAGCAAAGTGGCGGTGTAGCCGAGTGATTGACGTCGGCCGACGCGTGGGACGACGTCACCACCTTCTGTTTCGATCTGGCAAAGAAACGCGTAGCCTTCGGCTTCGTCGATAACGACTTCTTGACCGATCTGATGGAAGTAATGCGCCACTGCATCGCGTTCAGCACGAAGCGTTTCCCAAACCGAGCCGTCTTCGCGGTAAATCGGTTGGAGCAGTAAGCGCGCCAATACGAACGATCGCTGCGGAAAAGTCGTGTTTGTTTCCATGCCTGTCACTCAGCCCGCGTGAACAAAACTTCGGGTACGCGCCAGCGTTCGCGGCCTCCGTCAATCGAGTCGAGTTGCACGTCCGAGAACTGATCGCCTGGCACGTAGTGCTGCGGATTCTGCATTGCGACGACGAGATAGCCGACGATCTCCAGAATGCCGTCACGTGGCGGAAACCGTTCGAGAACCTGCGAAAGCAGCACGGAGTCCGCCGCCAACAGGCAGGTTCGCACCTGTTCGCGCAGCCGTGTCAGGTTCAGATCTACGAGTGCGCGAAACCGCTCCACCATTTCCCAGTCGAATGCGTGTTCCCCGAACGTCAGTTCGCCCGCGAAGCGACCGGCCGCTTCTGGCTGCCAAAATGCACGGCTAAAACTGGTGAACACGCTTGGCGGACCAGAGAGTTCGAAGAATTCGTCCTCCTGTGGAGGTGTCGCGCGGCAGCCCAACGCCAATTGTTGGACCTCACGTATCAGGTCGCGGAGGCGTTTGTCTTCACCCGTGGCAGCACTCTCGAGTGCACGACGCAATGTTGCGGCCATGCGTTCATTCGACCGGACTACGCGCTCTCCCTCGACGAGCAAACGGCTGGAGAGCCGCTCGAGCAACCGGTTCGCTCGCAACTCGGAGTCTATAGCCTCCATGCGGTATACCTGCCGAATTAAATCGCGCCAGCGATCTTGTCGTTCAGGCGACGACAGCAGATTCCAGAAGGCGTAGAAGCTCTGTCCCTGCGACGAACCCTTTAACGCTGCGTGTGTGTCCAGCAATTGACCGACGATTCGCCCTTTCGTGGTTCCCGGCTTCGTCTGCTCTTCAGCCAACGCACGGGCCACTTCCTTAAAGTTCTCTTCGAGTTGGCGGAAGTCGCCGGCGAGCCCGCGCGCAAGATCCAACGCGTTCGCGAATCGTTCTGTAAGTTGGACCGCGGTAAATGCTTCCGCGGTCTTCGTCGCTTCAATCGATTCGATTTGTGCTTGGAGTGCCGCTTGCTGGGCACGCAATGCCGCGACGCGCCGTTCTGCGTCGGGCGTCGAAAACAGCACGATTTCTTCGAGCTGCCGAAAAATCAGTTCGAGACGCGATTCGGCTCCGATGAACGGCCGTGCCTGCAGGTCCTCTAACCACTGCATCGCTCGCTCGGCCGCGGTGGTTAGCTCAAAAACCGGTTCTTCTGCCTCGTCGCTGTACAACTTTTTCAGCAGCAGTTGTTCGGTGCCGCACCACGCCGCGAGATATTCAGCGGCGGTCTGTTGGTACGCTCCGGGACGGGACGAGCGGGCCTCATCAAGAAAATTCTCAAGCCGAGCCCGCAGGTGCGATTCAGGGACGGCAATGGCGTGATGCTCCTTGAATGCACGGTGCAGGAACGTCAGCGTGAGTGCACAATTCGGGCTGCGGAGCAACCGCACGGCAGGATGGTCGATCAGCCGCTGCGTTTCGGCGAGATCCCAGGCACTGTTCATTGGAGGCCCGACAAATTAACCGACGTCGAAAGAGCATACAACTTACGGCTGACAGGGCAGGTCACGAGCGACAACATCGGCTCTGGAATCGTGCCTCGATCGGAAGAGGGGCAGCGCGATCGATAACCTGTCGCGAGGAAATATTGGGCGATTTGGTCTGATTCAGCCCCCACCGGAAAAATTCTTGTTGGTGGCCGAGCAGATGTTCGTCGCGGCGTTGTTGATCGCCTGTCGCAGCCTCGACGCCGTGCGCGATCTTGCCCGAAGTGGCGCGCCCGGCAGGACTCGAACCTGCGACCCCCGGCTTAGAAGGCCGGTGCTCTATCCGGACTGAGCTACGGGCGCGTGTCTGGCAAGTGTCAGTGTAGCAAGTCCTTGATGGCGCTTCGGTGTCTTCGTGGCGAAGAGGCCGGTTCCCTGTCGGCCGCTCGTTTGCCACCGGTTTGCCACGCGTGGCGTCGAATCGCTCAAGCGTCGGCGATGCCGCGACAGGGTGATGAGCGCCAGCGCGTAGGGCCCGACCCGCAGATCGCGCACAATCCGCGGTCGACCCGGGCCATGAATTTCACCACGCCGCTCTCCGCCGGATCGAGAACGACGACACCCCGAGGAGCCGTCACGTCGCCGTGAGCGAGCAGGCGATCCGCGGTCCCGTTCCGCCAGTGAATTTCGTCGTCGCATCAGACGTGATTCGAGCTGGGTATGCGTCGCGACGGCTGAGGTCACAAGCAGCGTGCCGCGGCTGAGGCCACGGCTCAGGCATGTCGTTGGACGCGTGCGCTGCGCTGTGAAGTTGCGAGGGAGTTCTGGGAAAAGCACTTCCGCATTACGCGATAGTTCAAACACGATTCCTCGACCGAAGAAGCCAATTTCCGAAGAATCCTTAACAATCTGTCCTGTCGAGCGTCGGGCACAGCCGTGCCACTGAGCCGTATCCAGTAGCCCTGCTGGTGGGGCGCGGCACGTGGGAGCGACTGATGATGAGCAGTAAACGGGGCAGACTCCGTTGGCGTGTGTGGGTCACCGCGATGGCAATGGCCGGATCAGCCGGTCCGGCGCTCGCGCAGGTGGATCTCTCGACGAGTGGCGCGGCCGGAACGTCAATCATCTGGGCAGGTCCTCAGGCCAACGGTCGCGTCGGCGCGACAACCGTACGCGGCGATCTGAACAATGACAACCGGCTCGACTTGATCGAAGGCGCACCTGGCGGCGGTCCGGCCGGGGAAGGTCAAGTCTTCGCCGTGCTGATGGGCCCGCCTCGCAGCGGAACGGTAAGCCTCTCGACCGCGGACGTGATTTTCACGGGAGAGTCGGCCGGCGATCAATTCGGCGTCGGCATCGCGAGCGGTCAGGTCTTACACGCTTCGACCGACGGCACCCGCGATCTGCTCGTCGGCGCGCCAGGCGCGCAGGGCGGACGAGGCGTCGTGTATCTATTCCCCGGCGTCTTCGCTCGAAACGATCGGCGAGCTGCGTCAGCGGCGGTCTTCCGCGTGGTCGGCGCACCGGGCGATCGGCTCGGCGTGCAGGTCGCCGCGGGCGATCTCGACGGCGACGGCTATCGCGATCTCATCATGGTCGCCGGTGGCAGCAACCGCACGTACGTCATTTACGGCTCCCCCACGCTCGCGGGCACCTGGAATCTGTCGACGACGAGCGCGAACGTGACGATTACGTCCGGCGCGGTCAGTGCCATCGCGACATCCGACTTCAACAACGACGGCCGCTTCGATCTCGCGCTCGGCGTGCCGTCGGCCAACGGCGCCGCCGGCGCGGTGTACGTAATCAACGGCAAGGCGCGAGCGGGGCTCACGTCGACGACGCTCCCGAGCGGCGCAGACGAGACGTTCTCCGGCATCGACGCCGGCGACCATGCCGGCGCGGCCATCGACTTTGCGGATTTCAACGGCGACAACATCACCGACCTGATCATCGCGGCGCCCGACGCGAATGGACCAGGGAACACGCGCGCAGGCGCCGGCGAAGCGTACGTCCTCTGGGGCGGAAGCGGATTCAGCCTCTCGCGCACACTCGCGTTCTCGGACGTCGTCGTCTTTGGCGCTACGGCGGGAGACCATTTCGGCACCTCGATCGCGCACGGGCACGTCGCGCGCAATCTTCCCGACGACCTGGTCTTCCTCGCACCGGGCGCAGGCCCGGTCGGCGAACTGCACGTGGTCTACGGTCATGCGAAATCGATCCAGGCCGACCAGGTCGACCTCTCGCGCGGAATCGATCGCTCGCTGCGCGGTGATGTCGCGGCCGGTCCGATTCAATCCATGATCGTCGTCGAGGTGACCGGCGAAGGCGCCGAGGACATCATCGCCGTCGTCCCCGGCGCGGCGAACGGATCGAACGCGGCGGCTGGACTCTCGTTCGTCGCCTATTCGCCGACGTTGACGACGCAGCCTTCGTCGGCGGCGCTGACCGTTGCTCAAGGCGCAACGGGCAGCACGACCATCAATCTCGGCAATCTCGGCACCGGAAACATTCAGTGGTCGGCGCGCGGCAATTCAATCTGGTTGACCGTATCGCCCGCCGCAGGCACGGCATCGTCGGGCACGGCGGGCGCGGTCACGGTCACGGCGCGACCCGGCAATCTCCCGGTCGGCACGTACAGCGGCGGGTTCGTCACAGCGTCGCAGGGACAGGATCTGACGTACGCGGTGACGATTCCGGTGACGTTGACGGTGACGGCCGCACCTGGCGGCGTCACGCCACCGACGCTGCCACCGAACGTGTTCGGTGTGCCCGATCCTCCTGACGAGGGATCCCCGAACGGCGTGTCGACACCACTCGGCGCGAACGTGCGGGTCCTTCCTGTTCGCGACGTGCTGGTCACCTTCGCGAACGTGACGGTCGCGGGGCAGACGAAAGTCGACGTGCTGAGCAGCGCTCAGGCGCCGGCCGTTGGCTTCACGTATGGTCCATGGTTCTACAAGATCTCCACGACCGCCCGGTTCACAGGTCCCGTGACGATCAGCGTCGCGTATGACGCGAGCATCGTCACGCGCTGGGAAGGGGCGATGCGACTCTGGAACAACACCACAAACATCACGCGCAAAGTCGACGCCACGAAGCACATCGTCTCCGGCATGGTCAATTCACTCCCGAGCACCTTCGCCGTCGCCAACGACCTGCGCGGCGTGGTGATGGGCACCGACGCGACCTTCCAGTACTACGGCGGGCGAACGAACGCCGGCAACTGGACGGCGACTCCAATGAACCTCACGGGCGACGCTGCGACCGATTTCTTCCTCTACAACCCGGTCAGCGGCGTGTGGAAGGAAGCGCTGAACAACGGACAGGGCATGTATCGGTTCGTCGACGGTCAATGGTCGCCGGCGTGGCAGCTCTATCCCATCGATTTGAACGGTGATGGGTACGAGGATCTGTTCGTCTACAACTCGAAGACCGGGTACTGGTTCAAGTGCTTCAACGACCAGAACGGCGGGTTCACGTATGTCGGCGGCCGGTGGTCGGCGAACTGGCAGATCATCCTCCCGGGCGATCTCAACGGCGACGGGACAAAGGATCTATTCGTCTACAACGCCGACTCGGGGTACTGGTTCAAGTG
>Ga0099791_10000876_pt1 | contig 11477 bp, 10 predicted proteins | sample Rivendell_Oct201_7_FD_77318 | JGI IMG/M metagenome (GOLD analysis project Ga0099791, IMG submission 77318) | Vadose zone soil and rhizosphere microbial communities from the Eel River Critical Zone Observatory, Northern California to study diel... | ecosystem: Environmental > Terrestrial > Soil... | reverse complement strand
CCGATTGGCCTTGAAAAATCGTATGAAATGGACACGCCGGCAAGGTTATGGTTTCCGCTACTCAGCCCTACGATGCTTCCGGCTTGATTCAATCTCTCGAAGAACAGATTCATGGACGCGTTCCTGTAAATTCGCCTGCCGAATCCCAAGGTGGCCGAATAAGAGCGGAAGTCCGGTCCGCCGCTCTGCGCGGCAAGTAGCTGGCTATCCGCTGCCATAAGGTCCATTTTCATGCTCCAGTTTGGACTCAGCTGCCAGTTAAAGTGCGCCGAACCGGCATTCAGTTCCACTGCTCCCGTAACGCCTCCTCCATCGCTCACCCCGTGCGAATAATTCAAAACCATCGCCCCGCGGCGCCCGGTCATCTTGTAGATCGCTCCGCCCGACCAGGACAAAGTGTTCTGCCTGATCGGTATGTTCAATATCGCGAACCCTGCGTTCAACGCCACTTGATTGAAGATCATTGAATATTGAGGTCCAACATACAAAGTAAAACTCGTGTTTGGCGTTAACTGAACCTCATCAAAGATCGACAGCGAATGTGTCGTGGTTCGCGCGTTTACCTGCTGGAATTTCAGCACCTCGCCGCTGTACTGAACGCCCAATTGGTTTCGCGGGCTTATTTGCTGGGAGACGTAAGCTTGCCCAGACGCGACCTGAAAACCAAGCAGGGTCGAATTCGTCGGAGAGCTTGACGTGCTGCCGTAATGGCTCAGGTCGTAGTTCCCGCTTAAACCCACCGTCGTGTGCTGGCTCGGTTGGTAAGAATACTGCGCCTGCGAGATGCTCGACGTCCGGCGCACATTGGAGAGAAATACGGACTGATTCGGAGCAACCACGGGCCCCGGCGCCGTCGTAAATGGCTGCGAACCAAATTGCTGGAACGGATCGGTGCTCAGGATATAGCTTTGCATCATTGAAAAGGCGCTGTGTTTCGACAACAGCCACGTAAAATGCCCGCCGAACATGTTCGTAAACTGATCGCCGAAAAATCCATGTTGGCTGATGTCGATTCCCGGGCTGTAACTCAGCCCGTAGTCAAATCGCCGAAAGGTTTGCACCACGGCAAAGTTCGGCCTGAAGTAGTAGTCAATATCCGAACGCTTCCCCTTCGATGAACCAAAGGCGTTATCGTCGTAGTGCGCCCCTGCCGCAAAGCTCGCCGAAAATATATTTGAGCGCCTGGCCTCGTTTCCGGGAACCGCGCTTGGCATCTGGCCACTCGCCACCATCGGTACGTTGGGGCCGGCAAATTGCGCACAGAGCGTACCTGGCATCAGCAACAACAAAAGGCCCGCCGCGATTTGCCTGATTCTTTGTGACATCACTCAGTTCTCCATTTACGGAACGACAATCGTATCGCCGGGCTTGAGGGTGACGTTGTCCTGGAGATTTTTGCCCTTAATGGCGTCTTTATAGTTAAACGGCAGCCTTGCCCGGGTGCCATCCGGCATCGGCCGCAACACGTAAATCTTCGTTTGCTTGGCAAAATCCCGAAATCCCCCGGTCAATGCAATCGCATCCAGCACAGTCATCGATTCTGTCAACGGATATGTACCCGGCTTCGCCACCTGACCCACCACATTGAAATGGTGGCTCCGCGGATCGGTCACAATCACCGTGACTTCGGGGTTCGCAAGAAAACCCTTTAGACGTCGCGCTATGTCGTCTTGCAGCTGCAAGGGCGTCATCCCGCTTGCTTGGATTTCCCCGATTAAAGGTAAGGAAATCTTTCCGTCGGGCCGCACTGGGATCGCGCGTGAGATCTCTTTTTCCTTCCAAACGTCCACATCCAGAACGTCGCTCTCACCGATCACATACGTCTTGTTATCCACCTGGGAATTGCCCTGACGCGCCGCAGGCTGCGCAGTGTTTGCCGGCGCTGGCGATTCCGCGGCCGGCCTATCGGTTGTCTTCTTCGGGTCCTGAGCCATCGCGGAAACGGCTATCATCACCGACGCCGCTGCTAGCCACTTTCCCATGCTTAAAATTCGGACACCCATTTCCCTCTCCTTTTCTGAACCAGAATTCACTCCTCGCTCAGTCCGGCGGCTTGCGGATTCTGCCGACTCTTGCGTGTTGGCAAGCCGGCTTCTTTCAACTTGTAGAGCAGCGCGCGATAGCTGATTTCCAGAGCGCTTGCGGCGCGCCGGCGGTTCCAATTGTGCGCCTGCAAGGCCTTGACGATAATCTTGCCTTCCAGCTCGCGCATGGCCTCGCGCGTGACTTTTTTCAGCGAAAGCATGTTGTTGGTCACCGCCTCGGAGTCCGGCAAATCTGCGCTGCCGTGCGTCGTGTCCAGGGTGATGACGTCTTCCGATCCCAAAATAATGTACCGCTTAATCAAATTCTCCAGCTCGCGGATATTGCCCGGCCAGTGGTACCGTTGCAACATTTCGACCTTCCGCGCTGAGAGTGGCCGCGTTGGGCGGTCGAATCTTTCGGCGTACATCTTGCGTCGCGAATCGCAGATAAGGGGAATGTCCGCGACGCGCTCTCGCAAAGTCGGCATGTGAATGCTCACCACGTTAATTCGGTAGAACAGGTCCTGCCGGAAGTTTCCCTTTCGAATCTCGTCTTCCAGATTACGGTTCGTTGCGCACACCACCCGCGCCTCGATTTGCTTGTCCTCTTGTCCTCCGATTGGGCAGAACTGACCGTCCTGAAGCAGTTGCAACAGCTTGGCCTGCAAACCCAATTCGAGCTCCGCGATTTCGTCAAGAAACAACGTTCCGTGCTGAGCCATTTCCACACGCCCGGGTTTTGTGCCGTTCGCTCCCGTGAAAGCACCTTTTTGGTACCCGAACAACTCGCTCTCAACCAGGGTTCCAGGAATCGCGGGACAGTTAACCTTGACGAACGGGCCGGCTCCCCAGGGTGAGCGCGCATGGATTAAGCGGGCGATGACTTCTTTCCCCGTACCGCTTTCGCCCTGGATCAGTACCGGCACGTTGGCACCGGCTACCTTGTCGACTTTTTGCCGGACCGCCCGCATGACCTCCGACTGACCGAATACCAAAACGTCCGGCAGAACGCTTACATTTGCTTCTAATTTCACCTTATCTGCGTTGGGGCCTACCGGAACGCCCACAAGATTCCGTCCTGTGCAGCAGAAGCATCACTTCGCTTCGCCAATGTCGCATATCCTTGCACACTTAAATCCAAGTGAGTCGAGCCCCCGAGGCCTGCCCCGAGTAACCGACCTACTGTTAAGTCTAGTCTTTCTATCGTCTTACATCGAACCGGAGGGTCATGTAAGATCCTTCCCATGCCGGCAGAAGGGCAAAAATCAGGGTCAAAAGGAAAATCTTTTCACTTACCGGCGCTCGTTTTTCCTGAGGTATCTCCGGTACGCCAAACAGTTAAAGAGCGCCCGGTCGCGACGCCGCTTTAGGCTTGGAAGGATTGAAGTCTAAGAGTGCAGCCGATCGCGCCCGGTGAAAAAGGAGTGGTCTCCAGCAAAGCACCCGCATGGCCAGTGATGGCGGCTTTCGGAATGGATAAACTTCAGGCTCTGCCATTTTCTCCGCGAATGATGTCATAGCGCTCGATTACCGCAGCTACCCCCATGCGCGCGCTGCCGTCTTCAAGGCGTCTCTCGACCCGCACTACTTTTCCGAGGGCTCGCACAAATACTTCTGATCCGTGGGTAATCTCCGCTGGCAGAGTCAGGGTAATATCCAGCTCGGAACCCGGCTCCAGATCTTCGTCAAGAACAAAATAGACGCCCCGGGTGGAAATATCGCGAGTTTTGCCTTTTTGGGTATCCGCCACGCGTTCCGCCGGGACGCGAATAATTACAGGCAAACTCAGATCATAGCGTCGAGCGGTACGACGTTCCGTCATTATTCCCATCCTCCACGCGTCCGCGGCCGCTACTCGCTTAGCCGCGCCCCCTTCGCCCAATTCTCACCGTCCCAACTGAAAACTGCAACGCCAGAATGACAACACCCGATGAAATCCTCTCGCGGCATTCCCCACTGGCAGCGCCACGGCATTTGCTCCGCGTCTCGCCGCCAACCCATTCGTCCGGCTACCCGTTGCGAGTTGCCCCGACCGCAGCCGGTTCCTCCACCGCCCTCACGGCGGCGGAGCGCTTGGACCGCGGCGTGTCCAGGTTGAACTGTCGCATCTTGTAGAGCAGGGCCTTGTAGCTGATGCCCAGCATTTTCGCGGCGTCCTTGCGGCACCAGCGCGTCTTTTCCAGCGCGTCCGCGATGGCTTCCATCTCCGCTTCATCTTTCAACCCGCGGACCAACGCTTTGAGCCCCTGTTCGCGCGGTATCGTTGCTTCCGGTCGCGGTGAAGTCCGCTGGCGAGCCGCCGACATTTCGATCAATTCACGCAAGCTTCCTTCATCGTCCTCCAAAATCACATAGCGCTTCACGAAATTCTCCAGCTCACGCAGATTACCCGGCCAGGGATAGTTCGCCGCTGCGTCCAGGAGGTGCTTGGAAGGTCCTGGTGCCGCCTTCCCGAACTTCTCGCTATATTTTTCCAGGAAATGACGGAACAGCAGCGGAATCTCGGACGTCCTTTCGCGCAACGGGGGAACATTGATGGACAACACATTCAGCCGGTAATACAAATCTTCCCGGAAGCGCCCCGTCTTCATCGCTTCCTGAACCTCCACATTGGTCGCCGCCAGCACCCGTACATCCGTGTCGATCAAGTGCCGCCCGCCGAGTCGCGAATATTGGTGGTCCTGAAGGACGTGCAGCAGCTTGGCTTGCAAGTGCGTGCTCATCTCCGCGATCTCGTCGAGAAAGATGGTGCCCTTGTTGGCCAATTCGAATTTCCCCGGTTTGGCCCGCACCGCACCCGTAAAAGCTCCTTGCTCAAAACCAAACAACTCGGATTCCAGCAACTCTCCGGGCAGCGCCGCGCAGTTCACCTTCACGAATGGCTGGTTGCGCCTCGATGAGCGCAGATGAATCATCCGCGCCACCACTTCTTTCCCCACGCCGCTTTCCCCGCAGATAAACACCGGCACATCGACGGGCGCGATCTGCAGGATCTGCTGGCGGATGCGAACCATCTGTGGGCTCGCAGCCAGAAAGCTCAAATCTTCGGTGATCTGGTCGCAGTAATCGCGCAGCGCCCGGTTTTCCTGCGTCAGTTCCTTCTTCCGTCGCGATTTCAGCATCGCCGCATCCAGTTCCGTCTTCTCGAAGGGTTTGGTCAGGTAATCATGCGCGCCGATACGAATCGCCTCTACCACCGTGCCCACCTCATTCGAGCAGCTCAACATGATTACGTTCAGGCTGCGGTCCAGCTGCATCAATTCCTTCAGCGTGTCCAGCCCGTTCATCTCCGGCATCAAGACATCTAAAATAATGAAATCCGGTCGCTCCCCGGCGCTAATCTTCCCAAGCGCCTCCTTGCCAGAGCTCACCGTCTCCACATCGAAACCATCCACCTCGAGGAGCGTCTGTAAATACTTTCTTATGCTCGGTTCATCATCGACTACCAGAATCTTTTCTTTCACAGCCATCGATCTCTCCTTCACTCAAATCGTCAGGATTCCACACTACTGCCGCCGATCAACTCCAATCCATGGGCAGTAGAAACGTAAATTTGCTGCCGCCCGCCGGCTCGCTCTCCACCCATATTTTTCCTCGATGCGCCTGGATGAGCCGCTTCGCAATCGCCAGTCCCAAACCCATTCCCGTGGTGTTGCGGTCCACCCGCACAAAATCCTCGAAGATCTCCTGGTGATGTTCCGCTGGAATCCCCGGACCGTTATCCGCCACCGAAATCTCAACGCTATTGGGCCGCGGCAAGCGAAATCGCCTCCGTTCCTGGATCGGCGCTACTTCCGCCACGCGCCGTTCCCAGAAGTGCGGCCCGGCATCTAGCGTCACCATGCCCCCGGTTGGCGTGTGTTTTAATGCGTTGTCCAGCAAATTCGCCGCTGCTTGTTGCACCTTCTGGTAATCAAAGCGGAAATTTGGGATCGACGGATCGAAGGACGCCTCCAGCTTTACTCCCTTTCGCTGAAATGCATCTGACCATCGCTTCGCCACCTCATCCAGGCAATCGCGTAAGTCATTTTCGCGAAGCTGCAGCACCAGCTTTCCGCTTTCCAGGGTTGAGTAATTCAAGAACATCGACACCAGCCGGACCAACCTCTCGCAGTTTTCCTTCGATTCTTCCAGTATGTCCGTTTGCTTGTCCGACAATTTTCCCAGCGAACCCTTGAGCATCAAATCGTAATAGCCCTTGATCACTGCCAGCGGCGTCTTCAACTCGTGCGCCGCGGAAGCCAGGAACACCGTTTTTTGCCGGTTCACTTCCTGCAATTTCAGATACGCCGCAAGAAGGTTGCGGTAGGTTATTTCGCGCTCTTGCAGAAGCTCCTGCACCGTAATGTGCGTCGCCGGATCAGGTGCCTGTTGTATGTCTTGTTGCCGTTGAAATTGCACTACCACCCAGTCCGGCTCCGGGATCCATTGCACGTTGGCGAAGAATTTTTCGCCGCGCTCCACCTCCAGCCGGACCTCCTGTTTTCCGCTTTCGATCTCGCGGAAAATTTGCTTCGCATCAGTCTCTAACAGTTCAGTAAAAAGGTTGATCCCCGCTTCCGCACTGCCTTCAAGACCCAGCGATTTACGCGCTCGCGCGTTCATCAGCACAATTCGACCGCTGCGTTCCGCCACCACCAGCGCAGTTTCCACCGTGTCAAGAAGTCCGACAACCAGCCCTCTGGAGAACCCTACTGCGCCACGCGAATCGGCCAGCGGCGGATTTGCAATTGTTCCAGTCATTACTGTGCTTTGAGAACCACCTAGTCGCTGTAGGAAAAAATTTTCCCTTCGCTAATGCTCGTCATACTCCCAAACGCCCACTCGCCTGTCAATGGTAAAAGCGTTCCATTTGCACATTTGGGGAAGCCGCGTGGCCCGCAAAGTAACCTTTGTAGACCACCTTATCTCCCCTCCCCTTGGTTCGCCGCTTAACCTGCTGTGTCACTAACTACTTACAAGGACTCGTCCAAACGGTACTTCCTGGCATCGAATATGCATAAACGTACTAGTTCGGTAGTACCGCTGGGGGAGAGCTTGGAAATCGAAACAGACAACAAGGGCGAGCGCTTGGACCCTGTTCAACGCCGTCGATCCCCGCGAATCCGCCTCCAAGTACCCGTGTTTCTTCGCGGTGTCGACAACGCCGGCGTTGAGTTCATTGAGCTTACCAAGACTCTCAACATCAGTGCTACGGGCGCATGTATCGCCTCGACGCATTACCTCCGCCCCGACCAGGTCGTCAGCATCACCGTTCCGGCTCCGTCACCGCACTCCTCCTCCAGCGTCGTTCCCAACGAGACTCCCCCTATCTCTGCTAAGATCCTCCGGCAATCCGCCGTCGGCGATATCCGCCTATTCGGATTGGAATTTCTAAGGCCACTTGAGTAATTTAACTACCCCTTTTGGCCACTTCAATGCCCCTGGGGTAGTTTTGTTACTCCACACCCCCTCCAACGCGGAAGTTCGAGGGCACCTCTATCTTTATTGTTTGCTTTGGGATAGCATTACTTGTTGGGCTTGTGCTTTTCCCGATTCGGGCGGTGCTTCGGGATTGCCGTCATAGTACGGATGGACCGCCACTTGCTCCCTTGTAGCGCCGAGGTTTCGTTTTCTCCCCATACCCCGCGGGGATAGGTAGAGGTCAGGTAACTACCCAGCTATGTCCAGCCCTGGCGCCTCTGTGCCACCTCGTTTGCCAGTCGAGGATTCCTATCTCGAGCTCCTTGCAGACACGCTCGAGAGTCTTGATCTATCCGCGCGCGGACAATTCCTGCAACACTACATTCGCGCCATCACTCACCTCGATCTGCGTGAGAGCCAGTGCATTCAGCTCTGGGACGATATGCTCCTGCGTCGACGCGAGCTGAGTGAAAACCTTGGCCGCCAAGTCGCGCTGAAAACCGCCTTGATGGACGTCCTCGCTTCCGCAGGACTCTTTCGTGTCCCGATTGTCATCGAATACGACGAGCTAAAAATCCTGCAACTAAATGCAGTGACCGATCCCCTCACCGGTCTCTACAACCGTCGTCTCTTCAGCGAAACCTTTGAAAAAGAGCTCAATCGCAGCCGCCGCTACGGATCACCTTTGGGCCTTGTAGTTCTGGACCTGCATCGCTTCAAGGAAGTGAACGATCAGCACGGCCATCCTCGTGGCGATGAAGTTTTGCGCGTCGCCGCAGCGACCCTCAAAAAGGCCCTCCGCACTTCCGATTCTGCTTTCCGCATCGGAGGAGATGAGTTCGCCCTTCTCTTGCCGCAAACAGACGCGGAACAAGCATTAGCGCTTAGCCGTCGCGTGGAAACGGTTTTTGCCGAAATGCTGCAACCCTTGCAGCTGAACGTAAGCGTCAGCATGGACCATGGTGTCGCCACCTTCCCGCAAGATGGCGAGCAGGCCGAGCAGCTAATCCGCGTCGCGGACGAACGCCTTTATCGTCTAAAGCACGCAAATCACGGCAGGACTGCAAACGGTGGGACGCGCGCGCCGTCCGCCTCGGCTCCACCGGAGCCCGTTTCAACTCCAGAGCGCTCCGCAGCGCCGCCGGCTCCGATTTCCATTGAATCAGGACGCACGCCGGAACGCTCAGAGTCCAAGTCCGAACCTCCCGAGGCCCCCGTTCCCCCGGAAATGGCCACGCCTTCACAAGCTCCGCCCGCTCGAGCTTATACAGTGCAGCGTAAGGCGGAGCGTGTCTCGATGGCCGGCACCAACGCCTATGCCACGCTCGGCGAACAAGGCACGCGTCGCGCTCGCGTTATCGACCTCGGTTTCGGGGGCGTCGCCATCGAACTTGACACCCAGGAAGATCTTCCGGAAAACGTCTTGGCGGTCTTGCACGTCCCCATTCTTCCGCCCGTCCGCGTAAGCCTCAAGCCGGTATGGTTTCAACGCACCACGCAGGGCAGCTTCCGCGTCGGGTGCGCCTTCGTCTCATAAATCTTGCGTGCTCCAACAAGCTGAAGAAAGCTCTTGCTGTTTTCTTGCAGGGCTCGCAAAACGAATTCATAATTCCCAGCCCACTTGCTAAAATGTGCTCGTATCTACTCCTTCGGCAGGGCACACCATGCTTGCACCAAAAGCGAGTCATCCCTACTGGCCAGATGCGGTGGACAAGGCCAGCGGTGCCGCCTCCGACCTCAAACCCTGGTCTTGGGCGCTCGAACGCCTGGAAAATTCTCACAACTACTGGATCGCCACCTCTCGGCTCGATGGGCGTCCACATCTCATGCTGGTCTGGGGCATTTGGTGGCAAGACGCTTTCTGGTTCAGCACCGGGCCTCGAACGCGCAAAGCAAAAAATCTCGCCAACAACCCTCGCTGCGCCGTCGGTACGGAAAAAGCGGACGAGGCCGTAATCCTCGAAGGCATGGTGCAAGAAGTCACCGATCGCGCCGTCTGGAAGGAACTGGTCGGGCTCTACAACCGCAAGTATGGCGGCGACGTCGGGCCTTTGCTCGAATCTTCCGGCGGCTCCGTTTTTCGCGTCAACCCGCAAACCGTCTTCGGCCAGGATGAGCACGCAGAAAATTTCGCGGAGGCGGTGACCCGTTGGACGTTCACGAAATCTTGACCGTATTCACTTGCTTGAAGTGGTGCACTTGGCCACGTGAAATCTCTATCGGCGGCGAAATCGGTTTTGAGGCAGAATCAAGTCAAATGCCAATCTCTTTGATCGTTAAGACAGGCAAGCATGCTCACTGACGCTCAGGGCCCCCAGCCTCCCGCGACAACCAAAACCGCCTTCAAGAACCCCTTGCTTTATTCTTCGCTGCTAGTGGGGATCGTTCTCCTCTTTGTGGTTTGGACTTTGTTTTCCCGCTGGCAGGAGAATCTCGCGATTGAACGCCGGTGGCGCGAGGAAAAGACCCGAAAACAATTGGAAGACGACCGCGTCGCACTGGAACAGTTCGGCGGAAAGGGGCTTGCCATCCAAAGTTTCTATGCGAGTCCCGGGGCCATCCACAAAGGAGAAAGCGCGCAACTCTGCTACGGAGTGGCGAATGCTAAAACGGTGAAACTCGAACCTCAGCCAAATGCGGTTTGGCCCTCCTACGCGCGCTGCGTCACCGTCTCGCCGGCAAAAAACACCACCTACACGCTCACTATCAGCGATGCCTCGGGTAATACCAAGACGCAGTCACTGCGCGTCACGGTCGAGTAGGTCGCCGTCCGGCATCGTTGTGACCGCACTCTAGTGTTCTTTCTCGCTCCTGCGCTGCAGACCGTTACGTCTCTTGTAGCCGTAATCCGCCCCCATCTATAATAATTAACCTTGCTGGGCCTGCTGTTCTCACTTACTTGGGCCCTGCTTGGATAGGTTTCAATTCGCCATGTCTGACCCATTGAAGAAGATTAAGCAAAAGATCCAGGACGAGCTTACCGCGCTCGAGCACGAACTCGGCGTCGACCTCCCCAAGGAAATTGCCGTCGCCCGCGCCCACGGTGATCTCTCGGAAAACGCCGAGTATAAGTTCGCCAAGGAACGTCAGGGCTTTGTGAACGCGCGCATCGGCCAACTCAAAAAGCGCATGGGCGATCTCGGCATGCTCAACCTCACCAACATCCCCAAGGATCGCGCCGGCTACGGCTCGCGCATCGTCGTGCTGGATACCCGGCGCGACATCAAAATCGAATACAAACTGGTCAGCACCGAAGAAGCGGACGCTGAAAAGGGACTTATTTCCACCACCTCACCCATCGGCCGTGCTCTGCTCAACCGTAAAGTGGGCGATGAAGTCCAGGTCACCACCCCCGCCGGCCCTAAGGAGTTTGAAGTCGTGCGCCTCGTCACAATTCACGAAGAAGAGTAACGCCGCGGCTCATTTTCGCGTCTTAGTCAAAAGGATCCGTCTCTGCGAGGAAATATGGGTTGGGGTCAAGGCTCAGCGCTCGGAGTTCTCACAATCGTGGGCTATCTGCTCTTCGTATTGGGAGCTGCCCTGGTCTGGCGCGGCCGCGATGAAGTCTATGTTTGGATCCATGATGAAGCGTGCTTCGTCCGCCGCAGCTTTTCGCGCTATACCGTTATCGGCCCCTTCTACGGCCCGCGCCCGGATTCGCGTCTCAAAGCTGTCCCCGCCAATTTTGTCGGTTCGCTTCGCCGCATTCCCCGCAACCCCATTACCGGCGGTATGATTCTCGCTTTTCTCGGACCCCTGCTGGTCCTGCTCGATTTCTTCATGTAACCGCGATCGCCGCCCTGGTTCGATGGACAACCGCCATCTCGCTTTGCCACTCTCTTGAACTATGACACCTTCGCTCATCGTTCACGGCGGCGCCTGGGATATTCCTGATGAATCCGTTGACGCGTGCAAAGCCGGCTGCCAGCGTGCTCTCGCCGCAGGCTGGTCCGTTCTCAACAGCGGCGGCTCCGCCCTCGACGCCGTCGAAGCCGCCGTCATAGTTCTGGAAGACGACCCCGTCTTCGACGCCGGTTTTGGCTCGCATCT
>Ga0099791_10000874_pt1 | contig 11487 bp, 9 predicted proteins | sample Rivendell_Oct201_7_FD_77318 | JGI IMG/M metagenome (GOLD analysis project Ga0099791, IMG submission 77318) | Vadose zone soil and rhizosphere microbial communities from the Eel River Critical Zone Observatory, Northern California to study diel... | ecosystem: Environmental > Terrestrial > Soil >... | reverse complement strand
GAGACCCCACGCGCGGCGCGCCACGGAAGTCTATTGCCGGCGCGATAATCGCGTGTACACCGTCTGCCCGCACGTGAAGCGCGGCTCCCGGTGCCGCTGTCTCTCCGAGCTGGAGACGGCGGACGCTCTCTTCGAATCGGATGGTTCGGACGCCGCGATCGGGATCTGACGCAAATGGCTGGATTCGTCCTCGGGTTGCGCCAAAGGACGCGATCCCGGAGCGCACTCTAGGCGCGCGCGGCGCGCCAGTCAAACAAAAGCCCGCCCCAATCTTGACGCTCCCCGACGCGCTCGTGTAGCGTCGCACCGTGATGTTCGATTGCGAGCCCCACCCGGCGCGGCCTTGATCCAAAGCCTCCTTCTCACGGCAGCGCTCAAGCTCGCCCCCAGCCTCTCCGAGCCCGCGATCGATTCCCTGGCGCGCGCCACATCCAGCCTCGAGTTCGCCTTCTCCTCGAAACGCCGCAAAGCGGTCGAATCCAACGTCGCCTGGATCACGGAATCCGGCCGTCTCCCCGGAAACGCGCCACAGGTCCGCCACACCGCGCGCGCGATCTTCGAGAGCTACCACCGGTTCCTCCTCGAATACCTCTCCCAGCGCTCCCTGGGCTCGCTCGCCCTCGACCTCAAGTTCCGCTTCGAGGGAATGGAGCTTCTCTACGAGGCGCTCTCGCGGGGACGGGGCGCGGTCGTCGCGGCCCCCCACGTGGGCAACTGGGAGCTGGCGGGCATCGCCATGGCAAGGCTGGGCCACCGGGTCCACGTCGTCACGGGAGTGCAGTTCCATCCCCGGCTCACCGGGGCCGCGCGCGCGCTCAAGGGACGTGAGCGCATTCTGGTGAGCACGCCCCAGGATGGATTCCGCCCCCTCCTCGGGACGCTGCGTGAGGGGGGGATCGTGGTGCTCCTCGCGGACGGCGACGTGTTCACGCGATCGGTCGAGACGGAGTTCTTCGGCCGCCGTGTACCCCTTCCCGTCGGACCCGCGCTGCTCGCGCGGCGCGCCCGGGCTCCGATTCTCTTCGCGCACGCCGAGCGACGGCCCGCCGCGTGCCACGTGGTCTCCTTCGATGGAATGGTGGCTCCCGATCCGGCGCTTCCGGTGAAGGAGGACCTCCTGCGGCTCACGCGGCGCGTGGCGGAACATCAAGAATGCACGATCGCCGCGCACCTCGACACGTGGTGCATCTTCCGGCCTCTCTTCCCCGAGCACCATGCCGCTTAGAATCGGGATCCTGAGCCAGGCGTATCACCCCGCGGTCGGCGGCGTGACGGAGCATGTGGACGCCACCGCGCGGGCGCTCCGCGCGCGAGGGCACGGGGTGACCGTCATCACGGCGGGCTTCTCCGAGCGCGACTGGCAGGGGTTTGCCACGAACGGCAACGGCCACCCCAGGCACGAGAAGAACGGCGGGAACGGAGCGGCCCAGGACACGGAGCCACCCCGGGACGCCTCCCAGCCGCACCGGATCGTCCGGATCGGACGGAACGTCGCGGTGCCCTACAACGGCGCCGAGAACAATCTCACCGTCGGGCTTCGACTTCGAGAAAAGCTCCAGGACATCCTGGATGAGGAGCGATTCGATCTCCTCCACGTCCATTGCCCGGTCTCTCCGGTGCTCCCCCTGATCGCGCTCCGGATCGCGAAGCAGCCCATCGTGGGCACGTTCCACTCCACGGTCACCTCGGATCTCGCGTTCCGTCTGTTCCGGAAGGCACTCCTGCCCTCCTTTCGGCGGATCGACCGGAGCCTCGCGGTCTCGGAGGAGGCGCGATCCTGCGTGCTTCGGCATTTTCCCGGGCCCGTCGAAATACTTCCCAACGGGGTGAGCCTGGAGCGCTTCCGTCCCGGTCTCCCGAGGCTGGAGCGGTTCGACGACGAGATCCCCAACATCCTCTTCGTGGGAAGGCACGATCCGAGAAAGGGCCTCCCCGAGCTCATGGCCGCGTGCGACGCCCTCGCGCGCGACCAGGTCCCCTTCCGGCTCATCGTCGTGGGGGATGGATTGCTGAGGCGGCGCATCGAGCGGATGGCGGGCGGCGCGCTCTCGGGACGCGTCCACTTCGAGGGGCGCGTGAGCAACGACCGCCTCCCGAGGTATTACGCCTCGGCGGACCTCTTCTGCTCCCCCGCGCGCGGGGGCGAGAGCTTCGGCATCGTGCTCCTCGAGGCCATGGCCTCGGGCGTGCCCATCGTCGCCACGGACCTCCCCGGGTACCGCACCGTGCTCACTCCGGGGGAGGAAGGGCTCATGGTGCCCACGCGCGATCCCCAGGCGCTCGCCCAGGCGCTGCGCACCCTGCTGGGCCGCCCCGATCTCCGCCTGGCGATGGGCGCCCGGGGGATCGCGACCGCCCAGCGGTTCGCGTGGCCGGCCATCGTGGAACGGCTCGAATCGATCTACGCGTCTCTCTTGGGATGAAGGGCGCGGGCGCGCGCCTCACTAGAAACAAGAGCTTCCGGGCGCTCTGGCTCGGCCAGTTCATCTCCATCTTCGGGGACCGCCTCACCTATCTCGCCCTGCTCGCGCTCATCATGGAGCGGGCCCACGATCCAAGAAACCCCGCCCCCGAGCTGGCGCTCGTCCCGGTGGTGAGCTTCCTTCCCACGATCCTGATCGCGCCGCTCGCGGGCGCCTTCGTGGATTCGTGGAACACGAGGACCGTCCTCCTCGTGTCGGACTTCATTCGCGGATGCCTCGTGCTCCTCATGATCCCGGCCGCGATGTACGGCGGGCTGAACGCGGCGCTCGCGCTGGTCTTCCTTCTCTACGTGGCGAACTCCTTCTTCCTGCCGGCGCGCTCGGCCATCCTCCCCGACATCGTCGAGGAAGAGGAGCTGGTCGAGGCGAACTCGCTCGCGACCCTGGCGGGCGTGGCCGCGACGATCGCGGGAGCGGCGCTCGGCGGGCTCCTGGTGGAGCGAGCCGGCTGGCGATGGGGGCTCGGGGTCGACGCGATGACCTACTTCCTGTCGGTGGGATTCCTCGCGGCCATCCGGCCGCGGATCCGCGAGCGCCGGCCTCTGCCCGGGACCTGGACGGCGGGGTACCGCGCGGTGGTGCGCGACGTCCAGGAAGGCGCGCGCCTCACGTTGCGCGACCGCGCGGTGCTGGGCCCGATCCTCTGGCTCGTGCTTCTCTGGGTCGCGGGCGGCGCGCTCCACGTGGCGGGCACGGTGCTGCTCAAGCAACGCATGAGCGCGTTCGTTTCGGGAACCGGCGGGATGCTCGCGACGCTGGGATTCGGAATGGTCACCGGCACGCTGATCACGGCGGGGCCCCTGGGCCGCCGTCCCCCGCGCCTCCTGGGAGCGATCGGGCTCTGCGGAGCCGGGGTCTGCCTCGTCCTGTTCACCCGCGCCACCTCCTTCCCCGCGCTGGCGGCGGTGGCGTTCACCGCGGGAATCTTCGTGGCGCTCCTCCTCGTCACGACGGAGTCCGCCGTGCAGCGCGCGGTGGCCCCCGAGCTCCGGGGACGCGTGTTCGCGCTGCGCGATTTCTCCACGCGGGTCGCGGTGCTGGCCGCGGCGGGAGCGCTGGGGGTTGGGCTGGGGCGAGGGTGGCTCGGCCCGGAAGCCGCGGTCGCCGGCGCCGGAGCGATGCTCGTGATCGGGGCGGTGGTCTCGCTAGTGGGATGGAAGCGGTAGCTCTTCTGGAGAGCTGGCTGAAAATCTAGAAGACCTTCTTCCCCTCCGCCAGCATCTCGTTCAGCGCGTCCCGGAAATACGGCGTGGAGTTCGCGAGCTCCGGCGTCACGCGCTCCTTGTACACCTCCCAGGATTTCTTGATCTCGTAGCCCAGCACCGCCACCAGATTCCCATCCGCCACGCCGCGGTCCCGCTTTTCCTTGTTGTAGATCGCGATGTCGGACGCGAGCACGCGCGCGAAACGGCGCGCCCGCTCGTGCTTCAGCCGCTCCGGCTCGGGAAGCCCTTCGGGAATTCCCGCCGAGGGAGAGTACGGGCTCGCCGGCCTCGGAGGCGCGGCCGCGGGGGCCGCTGGAGCCGCTGGGGCGGGCGGTGGGGCCGCCTGGATCGGGGGAGGAGGAGCAGGACGCGGCGGCGGCATGGGAACCGCCGGCTGCGTCACAGGCTCCGCATCCGCGACGGCTTGCGCACCCGCGGCGAACGCCGGAGTGAAGCGCTCGATCTCCGGAGGAGCCACGCTCTCGGGGTGAGCCGAGGACGGCATGAACGGGTTCCCCGCGGGCGCTGAGGGCGGCGCGGGAGGCGTCATGGGCGGCGCGGGCGCAGGACGCGTCGCGGGCGGTGCCTGAGGCGCCGAAGCGTGGGCCGGTGGCGCGGGCTCCCGGCTCGGTTCCTCGGGCGTCGGTGGGATCAGCGGAAGAGGGGACGGTGCCGGCGCGGAAGGGCGCTCCACCAGGAAGACCGCCTGGCACTTGCGGCACCGAACGCGCGCCCCCTGCGCCGGAATCTTCTCATCCGCGATGGTATAGCGGGTGTTACACGAGCTGCATTCGACGTGCATCCGTGCCCTCGATTTGAAATCCACGATCAGAGTAGCGGGTCGATCCAAATCATCGGCGACCCGCGCGGCCATCTTTCGGGGAATGTCTAACCGCTTTCCAGGTAACGCTCCGCGTCCTCGAAATGAGCCTCGATCCAGCTCTTGAGCTTTGCTTCCCCGCGCGTTTCTTCCCCGGAGAGAAGCTCCTGCGCAAGCCCGCGGGCCGCCTCGATGAGATCCAGATCCTTCGCGGGATCCAACGCGTGGAAATCCGGGAATCCGTGCTGTGAGGTTCCGAGGAGCTCCCCGGGCCCTCGGAGCTTCAAGTCCTCCTCTGCCAGCTCCTGGCCGTTCTCCACGCGGGCGAAGATCGCAAGCCGCTGCCGCGCGACCTGGCCCACGCCCGTTCCGAGGAGGAGGACACAGCGTCCGGGGCGCTCCGCGCGGCCGACCCTGCCGCGAAGCTGATGGAGCTGGGCCAGCCCGAACCGCTCGGGATGCTCGATCACGATGAGCGTGGCGTCGGGAATGTCCAGCCCCACCTCCACGACCGTGGTCGCGACCAGGATGCGCGCGTCGCCGGTGCGGAATCGCTCGATGGCGGTCCTTCGCTCCGTCGCCTTGAGCTTGCCGTGCACCAGCACCACCCCCGCGTCCCTGAGGCGCGGCAGGCGCCCGAGGGCCTCCGCCATCGCGACCGCGGATTTGAGGTCGGTCGTCTCGCTCTCCTCCACGACCGGATAGACCACGAAGGCACTCCCCCCCTGCTCCACCTCCTCTCCCAGGATGCGGGCGAGCGAAGCGATGCCGCTCTCGCGGTGGAATGCGGTCTTCACGGGCGTGCGGCCGGCCGGGCGCTCCGTGAGAAGCGAGAGATCCAGATCGCCATAGAGGGTCATCGCGAGACTGCGCGGAATCGGGGTCGCGGTGAGCACCAGCAGATGGGCGTCCCGGATGCCGCTCGTCTTCGAGGCCAGGGAGACGCGCTGGCGCACGCCGAACCGATGCTGCTCGTCCACCACCACGAGCCCCAGGGAATCGAAGCGAAGATCCCGCTCGAGCAGCGCGTGCGTCCCGATGACCAGGGCGACTTTGCCCGAGGCCAGGCCGGCGAGGATCGTCGCCCGCTCCTTCGCGGGCGTGGCGGCCGTGAGGAGCGCCATACCCGCCTCGGTGCCTTTCAAGAGGCGCGAGGCCGTCTCGGCGTGCTGCTCCGCCAGGATCGAGGTCGGCGCCAGGATGGCCGTCTGGGTCCCCGCCCCCGCCGCGCGCACCGCGGCCGCGAGCGCGAGCACCGTCTTCCCCGACCCGACGTCCCCGAGGAGGAGCCGCCGCATGGGAACCTCGCGGTCCAGATCGCGATCGATCGCCGCGAGTGCCTCCTCCTGCGAGCGCGTCAGGCGGAATGGAAGGGATGCCCGAAACGAGGACGCCTGGGACGCGCCCGCGCCGAGCGGATGGGCGGCGCGCCGGTCGCGATGGCGCGCGCGCGCGTAGAGAAGGGAGATCTGGATCCGGAGCAGCTCCTCCATAGCGAGCCGGCGCCGGGCGGGCTCGGCGTCCTCGGGGGCGGGCGGAAAATGGACCCGCTCGAAGGCCAGGTCGAGCGCGGGGAGGCCGTGCTCCCGGCGCCACGCCGCCGGAATGGGATCGGGAAGGTCCCGCGCGGCCAGGAGCGCCTCCTCCACGCGGCCGCGGAGCCACCGCTGCGTCACGCCCTGGGTGAGCCCATACACCGGGGTCACCCGCGCGAAGTCCGTACCCTGGCCTTCCCCCTCCTCCGGCTCGAACTCGGGATTGTGCATCTCGAGCCCGTGGTAGGGCTCGACCTGGCCGGAGAAGAAGTAGCGTTCCCCGGCGCGGAGCGCGCGCTCCACGAAGGGCTGATTGAACCACACGACGCGGCGGGTCCCCGTTTCGTCCTGGATCATGGCAGCCACGTCCCGCCGTCCCCGGAACCGCCGCTCCAGCCGCAGGGACATCACCTTGGCCAGCACCGTTGCCTCGGTGTGCGGCTTCAAGAAGGCGATCGGCGTGACGAGGCGTCGGTCACGGTACGCGCGAGGAATGTGAAAGAGGAGGTCCCGAACCGTGCGGATCTCGAGCTTTCCGAGGCGGCGGGCCATTTCCGGTCCCACGCCGCTCATGAAGCGGACCGGATCGCGAAGGGAGGGCATCGAAGGCGGATGCTAGGGGGCGCTCGCCCCCGCGTCAAACCGCTTGCCCGAGGGCGGGCGCCCGGGTACACTCGGCCGCTCTCACGATACCCAGGAGGATTTCATGTCTCGAGCCTGCGACATCTGCGGCAAGGGCGTACAGCACGGCCAGAACGTGAGCCATGCCCACAACGTCACCAAGCGCCGCTGGGAAGTGAATCTGCAGACCGTGCACGCGCTGGTCGATGGAAAGCCGCGCAAGCTCCGGGTCTGCACCCGCTGCATCCGCTCCGGCGCCGTGCTGAAGAAAATGCCGCAGAGCGCCGCGCGCAGCGCCCGCGCCGTCTAGCCCGACACCGAGTCCAAGAGACGGTACGTGCGAGAAGCCCGCCTTTGCGGGCTTCTTGTTAGTCCATTTGCTTCCGCATGAAGGCCGGGACGTCCATGTTGTCGCGCGTGATCGCGCGGCCGCCGAAAGAACGGCGCGGCGAAGCGGACATCCGGTACCCCGGACGCGCGGAGGCCACGGCCCCCTCGTCTTCCGGCATCGTCTCCTCCAGAGACGGCATGGAAGGCATCTGCGGCACCGGCGCCGGCCGGACCACGTGCTGCCGCGGCTCGGCCATGGGGTAGATCCGAGGCTGCTGTGCGTGCGCCGCCACGGGGATTCCCATCGGCCGCTGCTTCTGGTCGCCCTTCCCGAATCCGGTCGCGATCACCGTGATCGAGAGGCTGTCCCCCATGTGCTCGTCGATCACCGCGCCGAAGATCACGTTCGCGTCGTGTCCCGCCGCGTCGACCACCACGGTCACCGCCTCGTTGATCTCGTGGAGCGTCATCGACTCGCCCCCCGTGACGTTCACGAGCAAGGCTTCCGCGCCCGAGATCGACACGTCGTCGAGAAGCGGGCTCGAGACCGCGGACTGCGCCGCCTCGTAGGCCCGGTTCGGTCCGGTCGCGTGCCCCGCGCCCATGAGCGCGTTCCCCCGCTCCGCCATGACCGTCTTCACGTCGGCGAAGTCCAGGTTCACGAGCCCGGGCACGGTGATGAGATCGGAGATCCCCTTCGTGGCGTGGTGCAGCACCTGGTCCGCCACGCGGAAGGCCTCCTTGAGCGGCGTGGTGCGGTCCACGATGGTCAGGAGCCGCTGGTTCGGGATGACGATGAGCGTGTCGACCCGCTCCTTGAGCTCCCGCAGCCCGTCCTCGGCGAGCTGCATGCGGCGGCGTCCCTCGAACTCGAACGGACGCGTGACCACGGCCACCGTGAGCGCGCCCTGTGCCTTGGCGATCCGCGCGACCACCGGCGCCGCGCCGGTCCCCGTGCCTCCGCCCATGCCGGCGGTCACGAACACCATGTCCGCCCCTTCCAGCATCTCCGAGATCTGGGCTTCATCCTCCTCGGCGGAATCGCGTCCCACGTTCGGGTTCGCGCCCGAGCCCAGCCCCTTCGTGATGGTGGTGCCCAGCTGCAGCTTTCTGGGGCTGAGCGACTGATCCAGCACCTGGGCATCGGTGTTGGCCGCGATGAACTCCACCCCGGTGAGCCCGGACTGGATCATGCGGTTCACCGCGTTGCCGCCTGCCCCGCCCACACCGATCACCTTGATCGAGGCCCCCAACACCTCCTGCTTCCCGTCATCGATCAGCTCGAGCATCGTCTGACTCCTCCCCGCTGGTTAGACCAGCTCCTCGATCCACCGCCGCAACCCGAATGAGATACGACTGAACACCCCCCGCTCGGCCGTGCTCGGCCGCGCACCCAGCATATGGGCGTGGATCGCGAGACCCACGCCCGTGGCAAACCGCGGATCGCACACCGCCTCGGTCAGCCCCGTGATTCCCATCGGGACGCCGCGCCGCACCGGCAGATCGAAGACCTGCTCGGCCAGCTCGACCATTCCCTCGAGGGACGAAGCGCCTCCTGTCAGCACCACGCCGGCGCCGAGCAGATCGCCGATGTGGTTCTTGCGGATCTCCTTTTTCCCGAGCTCGAAGATCTCCTCGATCCGGGGCTCGATCATCATGGCGAGCATGTGGCGCGAGACCTCGCGGTCCATCCTCCCGCCCACGCTCGGCACCTGCACCACTTCCTTGGGGCTCACCATGGACGCGAGCGCGCACCCGCTCTGGAGCTTGAGCTGCTCCGCGCGCTCCACCGGCGTGCGGAGCCCGATCGCGAGATCGTTGGTGACGTTGGCGCCCCCCAGCCCGATCACGGCGGTGTGGCGGACGCTTCCCTCGTAGAAGATCGCCACGTCGGTCGTGCCCCCGCCGATGTCGAAGAGCGCCACGCCCAGGTCGCGCTCGTCCTGGGTCAGGACCGCGTCCGCCGAGGCCAGCGGCTCCAGCACCAGTTCCTCCACCTCCAGGCCCGCGCGCTCGGCGGCGCGGATCACGTTGCGGCACGCCGAGGCGGCGCCGGTGATGATGTGGACCTCGGCCTCGAGTCGCACCCCCGACATCCCCACGGGATCTCGGATTCCGTCCTGGTCGTCCACGATGAACTCTTGCGGAAGCACGTGGAGGATCTCCCGATCGGTCGGGATCGCGACGGCCTTGGCCGCCTCGATCACGCGCTCCAGGTCGTGTGGCCGGATCTCGGCGTCCTTGCGCGAGACCGCGATGACGCCGCGGCTGTTGATGCCGCGGATGTGTTCCCCGGCGATCCCGGCGAAGACGGAGCGAATGGTCCGGCCCGACATGCGCTCCGCCTCCTGCACCGCGTACTGGATGGAGCGCGTCGTCTTCTCGAGATTGACCACCACGCCCCGCTTCAGCCCGTCCGAGGGCGCGGACCCCACGCCGATGATCCGGATCCCGTCGCCGTCCTCGTCGGACTCGGCGACGATGGCGGTGATCTTCGTCGTGCCGATGTCCAGCCCCGCTACGATTTTCTGTTCGGCCATCCGCCCTCCCCCATCAGACCTTGTCCCGAGATGTCGGTGCTTCGCCCAGACTGTCCGGAGCGCACCGGACGATCACCTGTCCCCGATACCTTGCATCCAGAACCAGCACGTGGCGGTCGTGATCGCGCAGATCGTGGAGCGTGGCCTTGAGCGCCGTGAGGCAGCGAGACGTCACGCGCTCCGGATCGATCAGGATCGGAATCTGGTCCCGGGAGGTCCGGAGCACGAACCAACGCGGATCGCTCGCGACGATCTCGGAGATCTCCGGCAGGAGCCCCACGTCCGGCGACTCGAGCAGGGTGACGACCCGGAGCACGTCGCTGAACCGCGCGTTGAGGACGCGCGTGCCCGGGCGATGGCTCATGGCCGCCAGCCCGGTGACGACCGGACGGTCGGCGATGAGCCCGCGGGCGAGCGGAGGAAGCACCGTTCCGGTCGAGTCCACCTCGAGGAGCTTGCCCGCGTTCACGAGCACGAACGGCCGCCGCTCGCGAACCAGGACCCGGAGCGCGGCGGGCAGGAACTCCACCCGGGCGCTCTCGATGCGCGGGTTCCGCTCGAGCGAGCGCACGATCTCCGCGGGACGGACCTCGAAGAGGCTCTCGCCGTACTCCACCGGAATCGAGGGACGGACCTCCTCCTGAGAGAGATAGAGAAGGCCGGTCACCTCCACGCGGCCCGCCTGAAAGAGCGGCATCCTGCCCAGCACGCGGGCCGCCGAGGGCCAGAGCCTCGAGAGCCCTGCGAGGAGGAGAAGCGAGAGGAGCGTCACGAGCAGAATCCGGCGATTTCTCCGGCGGCGTTCGGGCCGTTTCAGGCGCGTGGTGGTGCGGCATCCCGCCCTCATCGCGGCCCTCCCCGCGCCAGCTCGCCCACGCGATACACGTCCCCTGCCCCGATCGTGACCAGGAGATCCCCCTTGTGGAGGAGCTCGCGGGCGATCTTGGCCGCCTGGCCAAAGTCCTCGGCCATCCGCACGGACGATCCGTTCGCGCGGATGCGGTCCACCAGCATCTCCGTCTTGACGCCGGGGATCGGCGGCTCTCCGGCGGGATAGATCGGAAGCAGCACGAGCTCCGAGACGCCGGTGAAACAGGTCGCGAAGCGGTCTTGAAGCGCCTGCGTGCGCGAGAAGCGGTGCGGCTGGAAGACCGCGACGATCCTACGCTGGTACGTATCTCGAAGGGCCGCGATGGCGGCCTCGATCTCGGTCGGATGGTGCCCGTAGTCGTCCACCCAGAGCGCGCCGCGCACCTCGCCGCGAAGCTCGAGCCTCCGGCTCACGCCCGAGAACTCGCTCAGCGCTTCGCGGATCTTGGGAATGGGAATGCCCAGCTCCCATCCGGCGACGGTGGCCGCGAGCGCGTTCCGGGCGTTGTGGGACCCGCTCACGCGAAGCTCGAACACTCCCTCGTCCCGGCCCCGCGCCCGCAGGCGGTAGCGCACGCCGCGGGAATCCACGTGGAGCTCGGATCCCTCGAAGTCCGCCCCCTTCGTGAACCCGTACGTGAGCAGCCGCCGCTTCACCCCGGCCCGAACCGGACCGATGTTCCGGTCGTCGTGCGGCAGCACCACCGTGCCGTAGAAGGGAACCCGGTTCACGAAGTTGAGGAACGTATCCTGCACGTGGGCCAGGTCCTTGTAGTAGTCCATGTGCTCGGCATCCACGTTCGTGATCACCGCGATGGTCGGCGTGAGATAGAGGAAGCTTCCGTCGCTCTCGTCCGCCTCCGCGACCAGGAAGGGCCCCTGCCCCAGGCGCGCGTGCGCGCCCACGGCCTTGACCCGGCCGCCCACGATCACCGTGGGATCGAGGCCGCCGTGGGAGAGGATCGCGCCCACCATCGAGGTGGTCGTGGTCTTCCCGTGCGCGCCCGCGACCGCCACCGAGTACTTGATCCGCATCAGCTCCGCGAGCATCTCCGCGCGCGGAATGACGGGAATCAGGCGCCG
>Ga0099791_10000872_pt1 | contig 11509 bp, 10 predicted proteins | sample Rivendell_Oct201_7_FD_77318 | JGI IMG/M metagenome (GOLD analysis project Ga0099791, IMG submission 77318) | Vadose zone soil and rhizosphere microbial communities from the Eel River Critical Zone Observatory, Northern California to study diel... | ecosystem: Environmental > Terrestrial > Soil... | reverse complement strand
TGATTTGCCTCTTCCCGATCCCTGCGGAAGTTCTGGTGGGCCAGCCCACGCTTCCGGAAGATTAATCAGTCCGAGCGCGGTCATCGTCTCGTAGATCGCTGCCGAGCCGCCCACCAACCCGACTTGCTCCAGAAAGCGTCGGCGCGTCACACCTTTCTTTTCCCTGGTCATTTGGGTTTCTCCCTGTCGAAGTTGTGAGAATGCTGTCTGCCGACGGGCTCGAGAGCAAATAAGAATCACCTTACGAACTCGCCGACGCCTCTCGGCCTTTGCAAACTGAGAAAGACAAACTTAACTTCTGATGAAGACCGACCTACTCGAACGTACGATCTGAGAGATGTGCCTTCATACTCCTTTTCGGCTTGTTTATCAATGAGTTTTTGATACGTTCAGGGATGCCGAAATAGAGCAGCCGCGCGAAGCAGAACCCTTCCCCATGCCCGTGCTCATCTTTCAGATGCACCGTTTCCTATTTACCATTTACGATTTACCATTTACCATCCTTAGTTCATGCGCCGCGCCATCTATCCAGGTTCGTTCGATCCGGTGACCAACGGCCATCTGGACATCATCCAGCGCGGCTGCAAACTGTTTGACGAAATTATTGTCGCGGTGCTGGTGAATCCGGAAAAGAATTCTTTCTTCAGCATTGCGGAGCGATGCGAAATCCTGAGCGAGGTCTTAAGAGACATCGATCATGGGGATTGCGTCGTCAGCGTGGAGAGTTTTGAAGGGTTGATGGTCCAGTACGCGTCGGATCGAAACGCCAAGGCCATCGTGCGCGGCATCCGCGCGATTTCCGATTATGAATACGAATTGCAGATGGCGTTGATGAACCGGCGTTTGCAGCCCGGCCTGGAGACGGTTTTCATGATGCCGGCGGAAGAATACTCGTACGTGAGTTCGCGTCTGGTGAAGGAAGTGTTTCAGCTCGGCGCGCGCATCGACGGGCTGGTGCCGGCGCTGGTCGAACAGCGAATGCGGCAGCAGAAGTAGTTTCAGATTTCAAGTTTCAGGTTTGAGGTCTCAGATAGTTATGGCGGCTACAAAAATTGAATTGACATTTAAGGTTTCAGAAAACGTCGCGCGCATGAAAGCGTCGTCGACCCTGGCCGCAATGCAGGCAGCGGAAGCGATGCGCGCGGCCGGAGTTGACGTGGTTGACCTCGGCGCCGGCGAGCCGGACTTTGATACGCCGCAAAATATCAAAGACGCTGCCGCAGAGGCGATGCGTGCTGGCCAAACAAAATACACGCCGACTGCCGGCACGCGGAAACTGCAGCAGGCAATCATCGATTTTTATCAGCGCCAGTTTGGGGCCGGCTACGAACGCAATGAAGTGATGGCCACGGCCGGCGGCAAGCAGGCAGTATTCAACGCCGTCGTTTCCCTCATCAATCCCGACGACGAAGTTTTGCTGCCGAAGCCTTACTGGGTTACGTTCCCGGAAATTGTGGCATTCGCGCGCGCTAAGTCTGTTTTCATTGAGACTGAGGAGAACGATTTCACGCTCACGGCGGAAATGGTTAAGAAAGCGGTCACGCCGCGCACGCGGCTGATCATACTGAACTCGCCGTCCAACCCTTCGGGCCGCGTGATTCAACCCGAAGAGTTCGAAAACATCATGGAAATCGTCGCCGAGCGCGACCTGTACGCGATCTCTGATGAATGCTATCTGCGCTTCGTATATCCACCCGCAGGTGTTTTCAGCGCCGCATCGCTACGTCCCGAACTGCGAAGACGTTTGTGTATCGCCGGATCGTTTTCCAAGACTTACGCGATGACTGGCTGGCGGGTGGGCTATTCGCTGGCGAACGCGGACTGGACGCGCGCGATGTTGAAGGTGCAGGGACACTCGACCAGCAATGCCACTTCAATTGCGCAAGCCGCAGCGACCGAAGCGTTCAATGGTCCGCAAGATTCCGTGGCCGGGATGTTGGCCGAGTACACGCTGCGGCGCGAGTGGTTGCTGAAGGCGCTTAACGAAATTCCCGGGCTGCGCTGTCCGCAACCGGAAGGCGCCTTCTATGCTTTTCCCGATGTGCGCGGCTGTCTGAAGGGAAAGCTCAGGACCTCGGCAGAGTTTGCGACGGAGTTGCTCGAGAAAGAGCAGACTGTGGTTACCGACGGTGCGGGCTTTGGCGCCGACGGATTCATACGAATTTCATACGCGACGTCTCTGGATCGTTTGCGGGAAGGCGTGAAAAGGATGAGGCGCGTCATAGAAGGAATGGGCTAAGTCTTGGAGTGCGCCGACTTGTCGGCGCTTTTGCCTGTCACCCTCCCGAAGACCGACCAAAAGAAAGCGGCGACAAGTCGCCGCACTCCAAAAAAAAGAGGCGGGCAATGGCCCGCCTCTAAACGTTTCCATGAAGCCGGCAGGATGCCGGCGTTCCGCAGGCAAGATGCCTGCGCTCCTAAAATCAGTACAGGTTGAAGTTGTATTCCAACTGCATCCACATCGAAACCGGGCGACCATCCTTCGTCGCCGGCACGAATCTGATCTGTCTCGCGGCCCCAATCGCTTTCTCAGTCAGACCATCCGGCAGCTTCGAAATAGCACTGATGTTTGTTACCTGACCAGACGCCGAGAAGACCGCCCTGATAATTACCACGCCGGTGATCTGATTCTTGCGCGCCGCCTCGGTGTATTGCGGCTCTGGTTTCTCCAGTACGCGGGCCTTTGAAGTAACGTCTTTGCCGCTGAATACTCTGTTGTAATCGGTGCCGCCGCCGCCGCCGCCGGGACCGCCGCCACCTTCACGCCGATCACCGCCGCCGGTGTTGCCACCATTACCCGGACCATAACCGCCGCCGTTGCCCGGGCCAACGCCGCCGCCATTACCACTGCCAATTCCGTTGCCGCTGCCGGGTCCCGATGACGGCGTGGTTGATCTGGATTTTGGATCACCGTAGTTGAGATTCCTCGTGTCCGGCGGGAACAACACTGGGTCCGCATCGAGGGTCGCCGGCATCGGCAACGCCGGGTTCTTGATCACTGGCGGATGCGGATCGGGAGCTACGACTTGCGGAATGCGCAGGTCTGCCTGAGGAAGTTTGCCATTCGAAGCGTCCGTCTTTTCCTGGCGACCACCGCCGCCGCCGCCGCCCGCTTTTTCCTGTTTCGGTTTGCTGCCGCCACCGTTGCCCTTGGCCATGCCGGCTGTGCCTTCATCGGGCGTCGGCTGCTCGTTAGGAATGTCGGTAATCATCTGGGTGAGTTCCAGATTATCGTCGTCCGACTTCGCCAAAGCGGTTCCAGAATGCCAAAGCGCTGTCCAAACCACGTACGCACCAGCCGCGCCGAAGAAAAGCGCAAACGCAACCACGATGCCCGCCAGCGCGTTGCGCGAATCGGTGGGAGCCGCACCCATGACCGACGAGCCCCTGTCGCGGCCCAGCCAGGTTGCAAACAGGGCCAGCAATCCGCAGAAACCGACCAACGCGATTGCGATCACTGTACCTCTTGAAGAGCCCTTCGACTGGCTGCGATCAAGGAGAAAGATCGCCCCTACCATGGCAGCGATGGCTACGATGGCGAGCGATAGCGCGATCATCACATTGCGGCTACCGAAAAAGCCACCGACCATCTGCCCGTAACCCTGAATCGAGCGCCTGACGAAGCCGAACGGATCGCGTTTGAACTCTGGCCACGTCAGTTGGTAGCTATGCGCCACACCGCCCAGCTCGCTGGCGAGACGATAAAGTAACCCTCGGTCCTCGAGAATCGTCAGATGATAGTCGCCTACCATGCCCGTGCCTGACGCAGCCGCAGTCACCGGAATTGCCGAGTAAACCGGCTCGCTCACGCTGGGCGTGGGCACGGTAATTTCGGCAACCGGATATGAAGTTTCAATGTTGCGCGCGGACGCGCTGGTCGAAGTTGCAGGGGCGACGCCCAGAGGCGTGCCGTCAACCGGACAGAAGCTGAATCTGTCGGCAAACTGTTCCTGGCATGTATTGCAGAATTTCATCTTTACTACCTCGCTGTCCCACTGGGGATGAAGAGCTGAGTTACGTCGCTCCGCCGCGTCACCCATTAGATTGTTATACGCAGCAGCCACACGATTGTCCAGTGATCGTGACGCGTCCGGAACGCGCCAGCGCTCCAGCAAATCGCGGAGTTCTTCGTCTTTCATGAAACGCGCGTCAAAATCACCCATAGCAGATTTCAGGAATTCTCAAAGCGCAAGTTAACACCTTGGGCTACTACCCTCTGACCGAAGCCGCTTCGCGGCCAATTCGGAAGTACCGATCCAACCGTGCTCGCAGCTTTTCGCGGGCCCGAAACAAACGCTGTTTCACCGTGCCCGGATCGGCGCCCACCACCTCCGCGATCTCGGCCAGCGAAAGATCTTCATACTCAAAAAGAACCAGCGCCTCGCGTTGCAGTGGTGGCAAACTTGATACCGCCCGCTCAACTTCTCCGGCGAGTTCGTGATCCAGAACCATGCTCATCGGGCCATGACGATCCGAAACGCTCGGCTCTTCCGCCAGTTCATCGATCGCCGTCTCGCGGCCCACGCTGTGATACCGTTTCGTGGCCAGGTTCCGGGCTGCCGCATAGATGTATGTGCGCAACGAAGCCCTCGTCGAGTCGAAGCGGCCGGGCGCTTTCATCAGACTCAGGAAGCAATCGTGGGTAACGTCTTCCGCGGCTTCGACCGAGCCCAACAACCGAAACGTAAATCGAAAGATCGGATCGCGGTAACGCTCATACAGGATCTGGAAGGCCGCCGTGTCTCCGCCCGCTGCTGCGTCGAGCAGCCGTTCGTCTGTTAGCTGGTCCGCCAATCAAAGCTCTCGATCCTGCAGGAACGCGCGCTTCCTACTGTTTAATTACTCTCAATGGCCTAAAAGTTACGGAAATTTTTCGTCGGGCCGGGACAAAACTCACGCGGCAGGCCAATTATACTATCGTTTTGCCCACCTTGAGTACGCCGAATTGCTCCCCTTGATCCCGCCGGCCACGGGACTTTGATGCTGCTCGACGGCCTCAGGTTGACGGGTTTCTGCGCGGCATCTAAACTCTTTTTCGCCGCATCCCAAAAGGCTTTTACAGGGTTTAGGGAGTTGGGGAGAACTTTAATGCGCCGCGAGCGACGTCTCGGATTCAACTCGATCGGAAACTCGATTTCATGACTAACCAGATCGTCCGTCGCTCCTACCTTCGTTTCTCGCTTTGCCTGCTGCTGGCTCTGCTGATTCCTTCTCAAGCGGCCGCCCAGACGTTCCCTGAACCTGTTCGCGAACACCTCCTGAACGGACTGACGGTGCTGCTGTGGCAACGTCCCGGCGATGCGAAAGTCCTTTTGAAACTGAGAATCCACGCCGGCGCGGCGTTTGACCTGACAGGCAAGGGCGGCACGATGGCGCTGCTCGACGACGCGCTCTTTCCCGATCCATCGACCGGCCTGTATGTCAGGGAACAACTCGGCGGACAGTTTGAGTTAGCAACCAATTACGATTCGATCGATGTCACGCTTTCGGGTACTGCCAGCGAGTTTGAGCGGATGGTCGAGTTGTTGCGCGGAGCGTTGGTGACTACGCAACTGACGCCGGAGAACGTCGCCAATATTCGTACTGCCAGAATCGAGAAACTCCGCGAGCAGCCCGTCTCGCCGGCTCAGATTGCCGATCAGGCAATCGCCGCGCGGATGTTCGGAAGCTTTCCTTACGGACATCCGTCAACCGGAACGATTGAAAGCCTCTCGAAAGTGGACCGCGGCGACTTGCTGTTTGCGCGCGAGCGCTTTCTCATCGCGAGCAACGCCACGCTGGTCGTCGCCGGGCCGATTGAGAAGGCTCGCGCCATGCGCGCGATTCGGCAACTGCTTGGGCCCTGGGCTAAAGGCGATCGCGTCGTGCCGGCCACGTTTCGTCAACCCGATCCGCCGGATGCTCGGGCGTTAATCGTGAATCAGCCGGGCGCCACGAGCGCTGAGATTCGTCTGGCAGTGCGTGGGCTGACGCGTTCGGACGCGGATGCAGCCGCAGTCGCGCTGCTGGGGCGAATAGCTCGAGAACGCTGGCAAGCAACAACTCCGGATTTGTCGTCCGTATTCGCGCGTCATGAAGCGCACGCATTGCCCGGCATCTTTGTCCTGGGCGCGTCGGCGCCCACGACTTCGGCGTCGAAGGCAATTGTCGCGGCGCGCGAAGTTATGCATTCGCTGTCAACGGCCCCGCCGACGCTTGCGGAAATTGAGCGCGCGCGCAACATGGAACTGTTAGAACTCTCGCAACGAACGATGCAAACGGAGTCAATTGCTGATCGCTGGCTGGATGTTGAAACATTCAAGCTGGCTTTGTCCGGCGATCAATTGGATGCGGTCAGAAAACTTTCCGCCGCCGATCTACAGCGCGTCGCCGCCAGGCTTTTCAAAGACGCTTCCGTCGCCACGGTCGTTGTTGGTAACTACGATCAACTCAGGGCCAGCCTTGGCCCGACCGTTGAACTGCGCAGCGAAAAGCCCGACGCAAAAGCTGCTTCCGAACCGGCGGCGCCGGCAAAGAGACCCTGATGGATTCACAAACCTTTCGCAAGCTGTCTGCAACCTTCGCCCGGCCACGATGGGCTTAACTGATCCAGAGAATAATTTACCTGAAGATCACGCTCGGCGGGTGCGCGAAATGTTCGCGCAAATTTCGCCGCGATACGATCTGCTGAACCATCTGCTGTCGGCAAATATCGACAGAAAATGGCGGAAGGTTGTAGCCCGCAAGCTTCATCAATTGTTGCCCTCGGGTTCCACCGTGTTGGATGTGGCTTGCGGCACAGGTGATCTGAGCATTGAGTTGTTTGAAAGCGCGAACGTTTCGGTCATCGGCGCCGACTTTTGCCGGCCGATGCTCGAACTGGCGGCGCGAAAAGCGCCGCGGATTTCTTTTGTCGAAGCCGACGCGCTGGCACTTCCGTTTCCGGATGCGTCGTTTGCCGCAGTTACGATCGCCTTCGGCTTGAGGAATCTCGCCAGCGTCGAAAGCGGCCTGCGCGAGTTGCGGAGAGTTTTGAAACCGGGAGGCTGGCTCGCAATCCTCGAATTCTCGAGGCCGCAGCGGCCGGGATTTCGCGTTCTGGTGGAAGCGTATTCGCAGAAACTTCTGCCCCGGATCGGGGGTTGGATTAGCGGCTCGCGCAGCGCCTATACATATTTGCCTGATTCGGTTTCACGCTTTCCGGATCAGGCGCGGCTCGCCGCAATGATGCGCGCGGAGAGTTTTGCGAACGTCGCTTTTGAGGATTTGACTGGCGGCGTGGCGGCGCTGCACATCGGCCAGCGCGGATAACGCAAGACGTTATCTTGCGCAGAAGGGTTTACGCGCGAGATCACATCTTGCGCAACAGATTGATCGCAGCCACTAACGTTGGCGGCGATCAAACAACGTAGCCCGTGGGACTTGCTTAACCGCTCAGGAGTGGTTGTCGGGGCCGCGCCTGAAACACTCGGGAGAGCGAGTCCAAACGGGCTACGTTCGTCTCTGCTCCATTTGCATAGCTCCTCCCTCCGGCGATCTGCTATCATCCGCACTCGGTCCTTAACCAAAGTTCACGCGACCAGCCCAGGATGAAACGAAAACTGCGTGGAGTTGTGAGCCGTGTTGGCCTGCTGCTGCTCGTCGTGTGGACCGTTGTGTCCCTGGTCACGCTGCTGATCGAACTCGTGCCCGGCGATCCGGCGATTGCCGTCCTCGGCGAGCAAGCCACGCCTGAACAGTTGGCTCAGTTTCGCTCAAAGCACGGCCTCGATCGCCCGCCGTTCTTCTTCTCTTTTCCCCGCCAGGCGAACGGTTCGCGCCACTTTGTCTGGTACGGCCTCGAAAATCGCTACGACGATTACTGGGTCGCGATCCTGCACGGGGATCTGGGAACTTCCTTCCGCACCGACCGGCCAGTCATCGAGCTAATCACCGAACGCTACCCCGCAACCATCGAACTCGCCATCGTCGCCATGCTGATCTCGGTGTGTATCGCCATTCCGTCAGGTGTAATCGCCGGCAAGAATCGTGGCACCCTAACCGACAACGCGTTGTCGGTGATCGCCCTGGTGGGCATCAGCCTGCCCAGCTTCGTCATCGGGCCGATGCTGGTTTACTTGTTCGCGGTGAAACTCGGTTGGCTATCGCCATCGGGACGCTTTGATTGGAGCGACATCATCTTGCCGGCATTCACACTGGGCGCTGCGTTATCGGCGATCCTGACGCGCATGGTTCGTTCATCGGTGATCGAAGAAATGGGCGAGTCATACGTGCGCACGGCGCGCGCGAAGGGCCTGAGCGAGAGCAAAGTAGTTTACAAACACGTTTTGAAGAACGGCCTGATTCCTGTGGTCACTGTGCTGGGTCTACAGCTGGGCGTCCTGCTGGCCGGAGCCATCATCACCGAGAAGATTTTCGGCTGGCCGGGACTCGGCCTGCTTTTGGTTGAAGACGGAATCGGCAAGCGCGACTATGCCGTCGTGCAAGGTTGCGTGCTGGCGATCAGCACGACCTACATTATCGCGAACACGCTAACCGACATGGCTTACCGCTGGCTGGATCCGCGAATCAGGGTTTCATGAATTTGCCACAGAGGCTGGAGAGGACGAGCATTGGCCACAGATCAACACAGATTTCCACGGATAAGAGGTAAGCAATTCCAATCTGTGTCTATCTGTGTTCATCAGTGGCTTATATTTGCTTTTTCTCGGTGTCTCTGTGGCTAGTCTGCTTTTATGTCTCGTCTTAGCATCATCGGCCTCGTCATCGTCATAGTCTTCGTGGCGGTGGCGCTGCTCGCGCCGTGGATCGCGACGCACGATGTCAGCCTGACAAACCTCTCGATGCGTTACATGGCGCCTTCGGCGGGGCATTGGTTCGGGACGGACTCAACCGGCCGGGACATTTTCTCGCGCGTCGTTTTCGGCGCCCGCATCTCGCTCGAGGTTGGGATAGTTGTCGTCACCGTTTCGGCATTCGTCGGCACCCTGATCGGCGCCATAGCCGGTTACTATGGCGGCCTGATCGATCGATTCTTGTCAGGCTATGTCTTTAACGTTTTCCTCGCGTTTCCCGGGTTGCTGCTGGCGATCGCCCTGGTCGCTTTTCTCGGCGCAGGATTGAACAAACTGATCTTCGCGCTCTGCATCATCGGCTGGGTTGGTTACGCGCGTTTGATTCGCGCGCAAGTTCTAAAGGTCCGCGAATACGACTTTGTTCAGGCCGCGCGCGCCCTCGGCGCCGGCGACTTTCGCATTCTCGCTGTGCACATTCTGCCGAATGCGATCCAGCCCCTGATCGTGCAGGCGAGTCTGGGAATGGCCGGCGCGGTGCTGGCGGAAGCGTCGCTTTCATTCCTGGGTCTCGGCGTGCCGCCGCCATCGCCATCCTGGGGCGTGATGATCGAAGAGGCGCGCGATCTCTCGACGTTGCAAGCCGCGCCGCACGCGCTGATCTTTCCCGGCCTCGCGATAGCGCTCACGGTGCTGGCGTTCAACTTTATCGGCGATGGGCTCAGAGAATATCTGGATCCGCGACAGCGTCAAAGATAGTCTTTAAACGTGAGTCAAAACCTCGCTAATCCTGAACGCATTGATACTAGTGGACGGATCGCAGTTTCAGTCGATCACCTCGCGAAGACTTATCCGGTCCCTTTCCTTCGCCTGAAAAGACTTCTTCGTCGCAAGTTCAAACCTCCCGTCGAAGCGGTGCGCGACGTTTCGTTCAACGTTCACGAGGGCGAAATCTTTGGTCTCATCGGGCCGAATGGCGCGGGCAAAACCACGCTCACGAAAATCACCGTGGTTCCTTCTTGTTTTCTCTTTGTGCCGCTGTGTCTCCGTGGCGAACGTACTAATTCCCTCCGGCTTGCTTAGCAATAGCAGGCGCAGTGGAATAGCTTTCGCGAGCGCGCACGACGAGATTGGGATAGCGCACACGCACCTTGATCGAGCGCTGCGTGCCCGCGCTTGAATTTGATTTCGGATAGTAGCCGAGGCTGTATTGTACCCCGAGTTCGGCGGTGATCGCTTCAAAGGCCGGCGCCACATCACTGAGATCGTCGGCGCGATAGAAACGGCCGCCCGTCTTTTCCGCCAGCCCACGCAAGTAAGGTTCGCTGATCGCGTAACCCTTCATTAGGTGCTCCTGGATTTTGCGACGCGCTTTTTCATTCTTGATTTGGCTCAGACGCTGCGGCAGTTGCGGCAGAGTGTTGTACTGCACGGTGTAGATCAAGATGTCTGACTCTCCGATTTCCCTCAGAGTTTCCTTCAGAGAGGTGCGGCTGCTTTCATCGACACCGTCACTCATCAACACGATCGCTTTGCGCCCGGGAATCTGCGCCAAACGCTTCACCGCAAAATCAACTGCGTCGTAGAGCACCGTGCCGTCGGTCACGGCCGGGATGTGCAGTTTGCCGCGCCGGATGTCGCTCACCAGCGCCGGCTCAGTCAGAACGTGCACCTGACCATCGAACGAGATCGCCATCAAGCGATCGTTGAATCTCAGCCGACCGACGAATGTGTTGGCGGCTTCCCGGATTTGAGAGAGCTGGGCCTGCGTTGAGCCGCTCACGTCCAACATCAGCGCCACCGTGAAAGGCTTCTCAATCGAAGAGAAATTGGCGATAGTTTGTTCGACTCCATCTTCGTAGATTCGAAAGTCTTCTTTGCGCAGATTTGCTATATAGCGGCCGTTGCGATCCATGACGGTCGTCGGCACCGCGATCAGGCTGGTGCTGACGCGAACGATGCTGCCTTCGTCCACTTCGCCCGAATCCTGTGGTGCAGTTTGGGATTGTTCCTGACTAGTCCTCGACGCGCCCACTGAGCGCAGCACGGGCCGCGTTCGCGGCGGCTCCGATTGGGCGAGCGCCGTGATACTGCAAACCGAAAGTAGCAAAACCGTTGGGAAGAAAGGTCTGGTGAACACCGTCATCATCGTCCTCCAAATCGCGTCGAAAGAACTACACCCAATGAATCAGGAAAACGACGAAAACAGACGATCTTTCAATGCATGTCCGCAGATTCCGCAGATTTCACAGATTAAGTCAGGCCGCAAGACTACCCGGCGGGTCTTCGGGAGTTACTTGGGTCAGCTTCGCACCTTCTGGTTATTCCTTAACGTAATCTGTGAAATCTGCGTAATCTGCGGATGCAACTTGAGACTTGGGACTTGAGCCTCTAACATTGACCCATGCTGCGCGCGATCAGGTACACGCTCTACGCCATCACCGGCATCGCTCTGGGTGTTATGGCTTTTGAGGTGGCAACTCTTCCCAGCGTCTCGGCGCTGCGCGATCAGAATCCGGCCACGACTTCGATGATCGAGACGCGCAACCGCGAAGCTCGCGACAACGGGGTCACGCCCAGGCGCGTCCAGATCTGGATGCCCCTGGAAAAGATTTCGGTGCAACTCCAACGCGCTGTGCTGGCCGGCGAAGACACAAACTTTGCCACCCATCACGGCTTTGACTACGAAGCGATTCAGCGCGCGTATGACCAGGCGCAGAAAGAAGCGGAGAAGGAAG
>Ga0099791_10000870_pt1 | contig 11513 bp, 12 predicted proteins | sample Rivendell_Oct201_7_FD_77318 | JGI IMG/M metagenome (GOLD analysis project Ga0099791, IMG submission 77318) | Vadose zone soil and rhizosphere microbial communities from the Eel River Critical Zone Observatory, Northern California to study diel... | ecosystem: Environmental > Terrestrial > Soil... | reverse complement strand
TTGTTCGGGCTCCACACGGTCACCTGACGCAGCTGGTGGACGCGCGACAACGCCTCGAGGTGGCTGTGGGCCTGCACGCCGGATCCGATGATCGCGAGCGACGAGGCGTCTTGACGTCGCGTCTCCTCGCACGTCAAGACGCCTCGTCGCTCGCGATCATCGGATCGGGCGTGCAGGCCCACAGCCACCTCGAGGCGCTGTCGCGTGTCCACCAGCTGCGTCAGGTGACAGTGTGGAGCCCGAACAAGGAGCACCGCGACCACTTCGTCGACTGGTGTCAGACACGTGTCAGACACGTGTCAGACACCAGTCTGACACCGGTGAAGGCGGTGGATCATGCGGGAGAAGCGGTGGTCGGCGCGGACCTCATCGTGCTGGCGACCTCATCGCCGACACCGGTCCTCGAGAACAACTGGGTGAAGCCGGGTGCGCACGTGATGTCGGTCGGCGCCTGCCGGCCGAATCAGCGCGAAATGGATCCCGCGCTCGTGAAGCGCGGGCGGCTCTTCGTCGACTCGCGCGCGGCCGCGCTCGTCGAATCAGGCGACGTCGTACTGGGGATTCACGAAGGCCGCTTCACCGCCGACCACATCATCGCGGAAATCGGCGAGCTCGTCGCCGGCGGTGTTGGACGCCGCACCGAGAACGACGTGACGATCTTCAAATCGCTGGGACTGGCGGTGGAAGACGTGACGGCGGCCGACCTCGCGTATCGCCGCGCGGTCGAACGCGGGATTGGTCAGGAGCTGACGCTGTAGAAGTCTGAAGTTCGAAGTATGAAGTCTGAAGCATTCAGACTTCCGACTTCAAACTTCCGACTTACGGCGTTGCGCGAAGCTCCTTCTGCTGATCGTCGAACCACTTACGGAAGTCGGCGTCATTCTGAACCGTGATGAAGCCGCGCATGCGGAAGTGGCCGAGACCGCACAACTGCGAGCAGGAGATCTCGTACTCGCCTAGACGCGTCGGCACAAACCACACCGGCATCGTCATGCCGGGGATCGCGTCCTGTTTCACGCGCATCTCAATCAAACCGAAGCTGTGGATCACGTCCTTGCTCGACAGATGCACGAGCACGGGACGATTAATCGGCAGATAGAGCTGGTTGATCGTCGTGACGTCGTCCTTGGCCGCCGCGTCCGAGCGATCGAGGCCCAGCGGGTTGTCGGCGGTGACCTTGCTGATGTCCGTGCGGCCGAACTTGCCGTCCGGTCCGGGATAGTGGATGTTCCACGAGAACTGCTCGCCGACAATGCGCACCACCACCGCTTCGTTCTCGGACGGGAACGCCTTCACGCGAGTGGCCCAGGCCGGAATCGCGTACCCGACGAGGAGCACGATCTCGACGATGGCGACGAGGACTTCCGTGCTCTTCGCGAGCTTCCCCTTCGCGCCGGTGTAGCTCGCCCGCGGATTCGCGCCTTTGCGGAAGCGGAAGAGCACGAAAATGAAGAAGGCGCCCCACCCGACGAACAGGAACAGCATCAGCCAGTGCGTGAGCACCGTCATCTGATCGATTTCGGCCGCGTGCTGCGACGCCTGCACCGGCATGCCGAGCAACTTCGTCATCATTGAGCGGTCCCCTCGGATTCCTGGTGGCGTCCGGCTTCAGCCGGACCCGGTTCGTGCGCCGCGAGCTTCGCCCGCCGCATCAGATAGATGAAGAACGACGCGAACCCTCCGAGCACACCGGCGACGATGACGAGCATCGCGAAGATGCCCATGTTGGTCGCGATGGCCATCGGCGAATCGTTGTTGCCGAAGCACACCGGGCACGCGAACGCGACCCGCGGTGCGCCGGCGAACACAAACAACAGCACGAGAAGGCGAGACGTGTGGTTCACGACAGCTTCTTCGTCTTTCTCTGAAACGCCGTGCCGTACACCGCGAGCCCGATACCACTCGCGACCGACGCGACGCCGGTGAGCGCATAGCTCATCTCGTGCGCCCTTTGGTACTGCCCCGCCGCCCAGGCCGCGAAGAAGGCGGTCAGGACGACTGACAGCGCGATGAACAGCAGATGAAAAGCCCGAAGCGACATCTGATTAATGTCCTGCCGGGTGCTCGCCCACCCCGATGGCGGGCTGCGGCGTCCCGATCGAGTCCATTATCGTAAAAAAAGGGACGGACATCAGCACCGCGAAGAAAATCGCCGTGAGCAGCAGCGCGCCGTAGATCCATTTCTTCTCGTTACTGAGGTGCATGAACACGGCCGCGACCATCGACCCCTTCGTGACCGCGATGATCAGCGCCACGGTAATCGCAAACGGCACGGCAAGGTGCAGCCGATTGGCCGCAACAGTGATGACCGTGAACACCAACAGCGCTGCACCGATCATCACGTACTTCCGAAGACTCGCCCGAACACTGGCCGGATCCGAATGCATGCCGCGTCTCCACGTCAGGCCTGAAGGCCTGCGCTACGTCGCGCAGCCCTTCAGGGCTGCCTACAACAAATACAAAACCGGGAACAGGAAGATCCACACCAGGTCGACGAAGTGCCAGTACAGACCGGTGTACTCGATGCGGTTCGTGAACTGATCCGGGTTCTGCTTCCACAGCCTCGCGCCCGGGCCGAGCAGATACGCCATCACCACCATGCCGCCGACGATGTGAAGCCCGTGCAGCCCGGTGAGCGTGAAGTAAATCGCCAGGAATGTGCTGTGCGACGGACCCTCGCCCCTCGCGAGGTGATCGGAGTACTCAAAGTACTTGTTGACGAGGAAGATGCCGGCCAGCGCGAACGTCGCCAACAAGTACAGGCGGTGCCTGCCCCAGTTGTGCAGCTTCAGCATCGCCCACGCCATCACCATCGTGACTGACGACGAGATGAGGAGGACCGTATTGAGGGCGCCGAGCGGGACGCTCAGCTCGCCGTGCGGCCACTCAGTCGCGCCGGTGCGCAGGATGATGTAGGTCGAGAACAACGCGCCAAACAGCATGACTTCCGAGGCGAGGAAGAGCCAGATCCCGAGCTTGCCGTTCGCGAGCCCGGAATCGGGGCGTTCTTCGACGGTGTAAGGGATATTCACGAAAACTCTCCACCACTGTGGTCCATAGGTTCGTTACGCTTTTTCCGGCTCGAACTGCGGGCTGAAATCCTTCGCGGCCCCCGGGACGCTGTATTCGTAGGGCGCGCGATACACGATCGGCTCGGTCAGGAAATTGCCGTGTCCCGGCGGCGACGGCGCCAGCCACTCGAGCGTGGTCGCTTCCCACGGATTCTTGTCGACCGCCTTGCCCCACTTGAGGCTCATGAAGAAGTTGATGATGAAAAAGATCTGGAACAGACCAAGGCCCCACGCCGCGTAGCCTTGGACGACGTTCCAGTGCAGCACACCCTGGTTGTGCGCGTACTGCGCGCCGCCGTCGTACATCCGGCGGTTCATCCCGGCGAGCCCCTGGATGAACATCGGCATGAACACGAGATTGATGCAGACCAACGATCCCCAGAAGTGCAGCTTACCGAGGAGCTCGTTCATCTTCCGGCCGGTCGCCTTCGGGAACCAGTGGTAGATGCCCGCGAAGAGCGCGAAGATCGTCCCTGGCGCGACCACGTAGTGGAAGTGGCCGATGACGTAGTACGTGTCGTGCAGGTGAATGTCCGACGGCGCCAGACCGAGCGGCAGGCCGGTCAGGCCGCCGATGCCGAACATCGGCAGAAACGCCAGCGCGAACAGCATCGGCGTCGTGAAGCGAATCGACGCGCCCCACAGCGAGAGTAGCAGCGCCGTCAGAATGACGACCGACGGAATCGAGATGATCATCGTCGTCGTCTGGAAGAACGCGCTCATCGTCGTGCCCATGCCGGTCATGAACATGTGATGCGCCCAGACGATGAACGACATGAAACCGAGGAAGACGACCGAGTAGACGAGCGCTTTATAACCCCAGAGCGGCTTCCGCGTGTTGTTCGCGATGATTTCGCTGACGATGCCCATCGCCGGCAGGATGAGCACGTACACCTCGGGATGCGCGAGGAACCAGAACAGGTGCTGCCACAGAAGTGGGTTTCCCTGTCCGGCGACCGCTAGAGGCTTGCCGCTGATCACGAGGCCGCTCGGCAGGAAGAAGCTGGTGCCGGCGACCTTGTCCATCAACTGCAGAATGCCCGCGGCCTCGAGGGGCGGAAACGCCAGCAGCAGCAGGAACGATGTCACGAACTGCGCCCACACGAAGAAGGGCAGGCGCATGTAGCTCAGTCCCTTGGCGCGAAGCTGCACGATCGTGGTGATGAAGTTGATCGACCCGAGGAGCGACGAGGTGATCAGGAAGATCATGCCGACGAGCCAAAACGTCTGGCCCGACGTCGCCGTGATCACCGAAAGCGGCGTATACGACGTCCACCCTGACTGTGCGGCGCCGGTCGTCGGAAAGAAGCTGGCGAGCATGATGACGCCACCGATGAAGTACACCCAGTAGCTCATCATGTTGATCTTCGGGAACGCCATGTCGGGCGCCCCAATCTGCAGCGGCATCACGAAGTTCCCGAAGCCGCCGACGGCGAGCGGCACGACGCCGAGGAAGACCATGATGGTGCCGTGCATCGCGCCGAGTTGGTTGTAGAACTCAGGCAGCATGATGCCCATCGGCGCGCGAGACTGCCCGAGCCATGGGCCGATCAGCGGAATGGGCTTGCCAGGATAGGCGAGTTGCCACCGCATCAGCATCATGAGGCCGAAGCCGAAGAGGAGGAATAGGAGGCCGGTAATCGCGTACTGGATCCCGATCACCTTGTGATCGGTCGAGAACACGTACTTCCGCCACCAGCCGAGCTCCTCATGCGCATCGATGTGGTGAGCGTGTTCGTAGACGACGCTCGGGGGGGTTGTCGGCTGCTCCAACGTCGCGCTCCTTCTACTAATTGTCGCGCGCAGATTGTATGCAAGAGGCACAAGCGGGCGCAAGGCAAGCTTGCGGCGTAAGATCGTCGTGATGATTCGCGTTTCCGGCGCGCAGGTGCTCGCGGGCGTGGCGCTGGTGGTCGCGATAGCAGCGCCGGCGCGCGCGAACAAGGAATCGGACGCGCTGCGCGCGCGGGCCGCAGTCGACACCTACAATCTCGATCGCGACCAGGCGATCGCCGGCTTCCGAAAGGCCATTGCCGTCGATCCGCTCGATGCCCCGCCTATCGCGGATTGGCGACCGGTCTCTGGCTCAGCATTACGTTCCGGCGCGGCAACATGACGGTGGACGACTACCTCGGCCGCACCGTCACCAAGCCGAACGCGGCGGCGACGCCGCCGCCGCCGGCCGACGTCGCGGCCGCGTTTCGCGACGCCCTGGATCGGGCGATCGCGCTTGCGCGCAAGCGGATTGAGCAGAACCCGAGAGACGCGGACGCGCACTACCAGTTTGGCGCAGCCGTCGGCCTCCGTGCGTCGTACACGGCGACGGTCGACGGCAGTGTGATGGGCGCGTTCAAGGCGGCGCGCCAGGCGTACGAGGAACACGAGCAGGTGCTCTCGCTCGATCCGCGCCGTAAGGACGCGGGGCTCATCGTCGGCACCTATCGCTACATCGTGTCCGCGCTCGCCCTGCCTCTTCGCTGGATGGCGTACGTCGTCGGCTTTGGCGGCGGAAAGGAACGCGGGCTGCGGATGATCGAGGAAGCGGCGGCGTTCGGCGGCGACAACCAGGAAGATGCCCGCTTCGCCCTCATCCTTCTCTATAACCGCGAGAAACGGTACGACGATGCGTTGAGGACGCTCGCCGCGCTGCGAGAGCGGTATCCGCGCAATCGGCTCGTATGGCTCGAGACCGGCGCGACGTATCTGCGCGCCGGCCGTCCAGCCGAGGCCGAACGGTTTCTCAACGACGGAGTGGCGCGGATGGCGAGCGACTCGCGGCAGCGGATGTTCGGCGAGGACGCGCTCTGGTACTACAAGCGCGGGGCGGCGCGTGCGGCGCTTGGCCGAGGCGCTGACGCCGATGCCGATTTGCGAAAGGCGCTCCGATCCGAGGGACGCAAATGGGTATACGGCCGCACGCACCTCGAGCTCGGGAAGCTCGCGATGAAAGCCGGAAAAACGGCTGCGGCGCGCGAAGAATTCCTCACGGCGATCACGCTGTGCGAGAGCGATAATGACGCCGGCACTGCAGACGAGGCGCGCCGTCTGATGAACACAGCTCGGTAGAATTCGTAGGTAACGGGTATGAGTACCAAAAAGCTGCCGACCTGGGTGTCGGTCCTCATCGCCTCCGTGATCATCGTCGGCATTTTGGCCGTGGCGGCGGTCGGCGGCGCGGCGTTCTTCATTTACCGGCACGTGAACACGTCGTTCACGTCGAGCGAGACCGCACAGGTCGAATTCACGCAGGCCCGCGCGCGGTTCGAGGGTCAGCAGCCGCTGATTGAAATCCGGCACGACGACGATCCGATCATTCATCGCGAGCTCGTGAAGGACACCGCCGAGCGGCAAAAACTCGAGAGCCTCCGCGTGCTCGCCTACGATCGGCACGCGGGCAAACTCGTGCGGGTCTCCATTCCGTTCTGGCTGCTGCGCATGGCGCCGTCGAAGAATCTGTCCTTCCTCAACGACAACGGCATCGACGTCGACTCCGAACGTGTCCGCCTGACGCTCGACGACCTCGAGCGCCGCGGCCCGGGACTGCTCATCGACTCGAAAGGCCGCCGCGGCTCGCTGGTGCTCGTGTGGACTGAATAACGCCGAGCCGTCGCCGGCAGAGGACGCCGCTGTTCTAACTCGTCGTAAACAGGCCGAAAACTGCCCCGTTTCCGTGGCATATCACTTGAACCAGCAGGTACGGCGAGGCCTGAGGGTTCACATCATGTTGAAATCACTTCGATATTTCGCGGCGGCGCTGATCCTCGTCGGCACGTGGACGACGACGACCGCTTGCGCGTCGACGTATGGCTACGGCGGTCAGCGCAATGGCGGCGGGTACGGCAACTATGGCCGCCAGATCGAACGCATCGCCTACGACAACGGCTATCGGGACGGCGCGCGCGCGGGCGAGCGCGACGGCCGGAGCGGCCGCCCGTTCTCCTACAACCGGCACGACGACTGGCGTGAAGCCGACGACGGCTATCGGCGCGAGTACGGGAACTACGATTTTTATCGACGCTCGTACCGCAACGCCTTCGAGACCGGATACTCCGAGTCGTACAACCGGTACGGCAACTACGGTAACAACGGCGGCCGATACCCGCGCAACTACCCGAACGGTGGGTCGTACCCGACGTACCCGAGCTACCCCACCCCGAGCGGCCCCGGCGGCGTGGCCGTGCCGCGCGGCAGCTATTCACCGGCAGGCCAAAACGGCTACCGTGATGGTCTCGAAGCGGGCCGCGACGATGCACGGTCTCGCCGAGCGTTCGACCCGGTGCGGGCGAAGCGCTATCGCGAAGGCGACAACGATTACGACAACCGCTACGGATCGCGCGACGAGTACAAACGCGAATATCGCTCCGCGTTCCAGCAGGGATACCGTGATGGCTACGGAGGGCGTTAACCGCTGAGCTCCGTGGCGAATACTGCTGAGCTCACGATCGCCGGCGCAGGCGCCGATGATCGGTACGTATGAGCAGCGAAATCGCCATCGTCATCGCAGACGCGGTTCGATTGCGCGAGATTCGGCAAGACTCGCCGTTTTCGTGCCGCGTTCTGCATTTCACCGATTCGAATCTCGTCTCGGCGCTCGAAAGCATCCGCGCGCATAAACCGCGTCTGGTCGCGGTCGAATCACATTTCGCTCACACGAGTGAGGGCCGTGCGTTCGTCGACCTGTTGCACCGCCTCGCTGTGCCGGGATGCGAGATCCATCTCATCTCGTTCGTGAAGGGCCAGTGGACCACGAGTGCCCCCGACGCGACACCGATCCCGGTCGCCGCCTCGCCAGTCGTGTGCGTCAACACACGCCGCGTGCCGCGTTTCCCCGTGCTGGATCCTCTCGCGATGGTGGTTGACGGCAAGCCAATCAATCTCGTCGACATGTCGGTGATGGGGGCCCAGGTCGTCTCGCAGCCCATTCTGCGGCCGAACCAGAAGCTCAAAATCACGTTGCCGGATGAGGGCGACGAGGTGCTTTGCTTGACGGCCTTCGTGGCGTGGGCCGCCTTCGAGAAACCGCACAACGCACCGGCGGCCCAATTCCGCGCAGGCATGGAGTTCACCGACGCGGCGGCGCAGGCATTGGAAGCGTACTGCCGGCGGCATTGCGCCGACGAGCCGTTGATCCCGCGCTCGTAGTCCTCAGAACGCGAGCATGTGCGTGTACTTCAGGATCAGTCCGCGCCCAGGATTGATCGGCGTGGGCTGATCCGTGAGCTGCTGCTCGTTGTACACGACGAACAAATCGCTGAGCGGGCGGTGGATCAGATCGAACCGCACGTTCGCGCTGAACTGTTTCAGGTCCGCGTTGTACTGCAGCAGCGTATCCAGAAACGTCCGCGTGTTGAACGCGTAGCCGATGCGCGTCGTCACCAGGTTGGTGACGAAGTCGTGCATGGGAAACGGCAGCGTGATGTCGTTGCGCTGCAGCGCCATGTCGAACGTCAGGTGATATGACGGTCGAATGATCAGACTCGCCTTCGAGGTCGTCTGCGTGCCATTCCAGAATCCGCCAACCGTAATCAACGCCGATCCCGACACCTTCCGGCTGTGGTTCGTCTCGAGCTCCAGGTAGTACTCGTTCCATTCGTAACTGCCCGGTGCAAAGCGCTGGTCCGGCCGGATTTTGAACGGCGTGACGAGTCGCTCGAACCGTCCATTCCACGCGATCTCGAGGTAGCCTCCGTTTTCGAGAAAGAAGCCGTAGCCGAAATGATTGGAGTGCGTCAACTCGACGTTGGATTGATCGGTATAGATGTTCGAGCGCGTGTGTGGATGCATCTCGCGAATGCCGAACTTGCGCAGCGCGTCAGGGCGACTACGCACGCCAACGTCGGCGAAGTTCTTGCGGATCCCGGTCCGCTTGATGAATCCGATGTCGTCGCGGAAGTTGTCGCCGACGCTCAGCAGCGAATACTGGGCGTGCCAGCGATTGTCATTCCAGGCTGCGGAGCCTTTGCCCGTCCATTCGCCGCCGGCGATGCCCGGCGTCGCCGACTTGGTCAGGAATCCGTTGAAGCTGAGCGCGCGTCTGAAGCGGAAGTTCGCGTCGACGCCGGCGACCGTGTTCCGGTCGGTTGAAAGATCGCTCGACTGGCGAGAGAGAAAAATCGCGCCGACGTCTGAGTTGCGCAGGATGTCGCGGCGGCCGCGCAGCACCGTGTAGGTGTCGCCCTCGCGCGTCCCGCGTGACCCGGTGCGAATCGTCATCGCGCCGACCCCGAATCCTCCAACGCGTCCGGTCACGCGGCCGCCAGCATCGATGGGAATTTGCTCGCCGGTGTCGGTGAGGCCGATGCGCCTCGAGAAAAACAGCAGGACCTCTTCTTCGGGCGGAGAAAACCGGGTGCCGCCGACGCGCGACTCGCGCGGGATGTCGCCGAAGTAGAACATCCCGGAGTTCTCGAGGAAAAACTCGCGCTTCTCGGGAAAATACAGGCTGAACTGCGTCAGGTTGACCTGCTGCTCGTCCGCCTCGGCCTGCGCGAAATCGGGTTTGACAGTGACGTCGAGCGTCACCGACGGCGTCACGCCGTACTTGGCGTCGAGGCCCACATGCTGCCCGTTGTCGAACGCCGGGGCTCCAACGCCGCGAGTGGTGTTGGCGGCGACCCACGGTTTGATGCGGAGGTTGTGTCCCCGACTGGCGTCGGGCAGGCCGGCGAGCGTACCGCCGAGGCTCGCGCGATAGAGATTGTAGACGCGCGGCACTGGCGACCAGTAATCGACCTCGTTCTTGCGACGGATGCGCCGGCTGAAGTTGACGCCCCAAATGCGATCGCCGCCGGCTTCGCCGCGCTCGAAGCGCAGCGCCTTGAACGGAATGCGCAGCTCCGCGGACCAGCCGTCCGGGCCGACGCGCGTCGCCACCGTCCACACGCCGTCCCAGCTCGTGTTGACCTCGCGTCCCTCGTTCGCGATCTGCGCGTCACTCTTCGCGCCGCGAGGGTTGGTGGCGAACACGAATCCGTTCCGGCGATCGGCGAACGTGTCGAGGATGACTTCGAACGTGTCTTGCTCGCCCGGCGTGAAGTCTTTGCGGATGTCGTTGACGATGAGGGCCGATGCCGCCGAGTCGTGGCAGAAGACGCCGATGTAGAGCGCATCCGTGTCGAAGGCGATGCGGACTTCGGTCGGCTCTGTGGCCGCCTGCCCTTCTTGCGGCTCGGCCTGCACGAATTCCGCGGCGGGCTCGGCCGCGCGCCACACCTCTTCGTCGAGCGCGCCGTCGAGCGCGATCGGCGCGCGCGTCTCCGCCGCCGTCACGACGCGTCGTCCGTCAGGCGATTGAACAATGACGGGATGTAGAGCGGCCCTTTCCGCCTTCGCTGAAGCTACGGCGGACCGCCGAAGCCTTGGCGGAGGCTGGTCAGGGCCGCCGCTCGCAGGCTCCGCCGCGCAGAGCGATGCCCTGAAGGCGAGCAGGGCAAACAAAAGCCCCGGCCAACGGCCGGGGCCTGAACCAAAAGGGGGCACGGCGCCATCGTACACTAGTGGCATGTCTCTTCCGAATTACTACCGGGCCGCTCCGTTGTCGCGGCCCGAAAATCGCGGTCGAAGGCTCGTTGTAACTAGTACTCCTTCAGCTGATACGGTCCACTAGCTCACCGGCGCGTCAGCCGGGCGGTCACTTGGGCGCGTGCTTCTTGAGAGTGACTCAGCGATCGGAGAGCACGTGGCTGGCGTGCGACAGACCACGTTCCGATTTTCCTCGGCCGTGCCATGCCAGCTCGGCACCTTACGATTGATGGTAGAGGCGGATGTGACGCGTTTTGCGGTGTAACCGAACGTGACAGCGTTCACGCCGCGCGTCGTGATTCGTCTCGATCTGGTGAACGTCGCTGACCGCCACCGCGTCCAACGAGCAGTCTGAGCGGAGCCAGATTGTATTCACCAGTGGCGCGCAGTCCTGCGAATCCACTCGAATTGTCGTAACCACTTCAATTAGAAACTGTCGGACGCGGGCACTGACCGTCCACTCGCGCTAGACGATAGGCCGCTACGGCGGCAGGACGCGTGCCCGGCACGTGCCTTGCGAAGCGCTCACGCGCGATCATTCGCTCTTGCCGCTGCGCAGCATGTCAGCGACAAGCCACCCAGGATCAGCTGGAGGGCTCGGCCGACCAAGGAGGATCGAAAATGCTTCACAGAAAGCTTTCCGTGGTTGTCATCCTCGTTTTCGCGCTGGGGAGTGTCGTCCTCGCAGATCCGCCGACCGTCAGCATCCAGCAGCAGGCAACGCTGATCCCCGGCGGCGTTATCGTGAGGGTTGACGTGAACTGCAGCGATGGCGCTAGCATAGCGTTTCTTCTAGTCGGTGTCAGACAAGGCGACATCGCCACGGAGGCTGGCACCGAATTCGACTCTACCGGAAATAGGCAAGAAGTTTCCGTCACGGTTCCTGGCCCCTTCGCCGCCGGCGATGCGAGCGCCAGCGCC
>Ga0099791_10000868_pt1 | contig 11524 bp, 7 predicted proteins | sample Rivendell_Oct201_7_FD_77318 | JGI IMG/M metagenome (GOLD analysis project Ga0099791, IMG submission 77318) | Vadose zone soil and rhizosphere microbial communities from the Eel River Critical Zone Observatory, Northern California to study diel... | ecosystem: Environmental > Terrestrial > Soil >... | reverse complement strand
GAGAGCGCGTTGAGCGATTCCGGGCGGTTCAGCATGATGACCGCCACCTTGCCGCGCCGCTCGGTGAAGATCTCCGGGGACGTCTTGACCTCCGCCATGCGGATCAGCTCAGATCCACCCAGAGGCTATTCGTCTGGGTATATAAGTCGAGGCCGGCCATGCCGGATTCGCGCCCGAAGCCCGATCCCTTGTAGCCGCCGTAGGGGGAAGCCGCGTCGTACATGTTGTAGGTGTTGATCCAGACCGTGCCGGCCTGAAGCATGCGGGCGGCGCGATGCGCCTTCTTGATGTCGCGCGTCCAGACCGCGGCACTCAATCCGTAGAAGGAATCGTTCGCCTCCTCCAGCGCGCGATCGAAATCGTCGAAGGAGATCACGGAGAGCACCGGGCCGAAGATCTCCTCGCGCGCGATCGTCATCTGGTTCGTCACCTGATCGAAGATCGTGGGCTTCCAGAACCAGCCGCGGCCGTTGCCGACGCGGGCGGGCTCGCCTCCCATCACGAGTTTGGCGCCCTCCTTCTTCCCGATCTCCACGTACTTCGCAATCTTCTCGATCTGCGCCTCCGAGGTCTGCGCCCCCAGACGCGTCTTGGGATCGAGGGGATCTCCCTGCGGATATTTCTGTGCGCGGTCGATCACCTTCTCGAGCATGGAGTCGTGGATGGGGCGCTCTACGAAGAGCCGCGAGCCCGCCGTGCAGACCTCGCCCTTGTTGTAGAAGATCCCGAATACGGTCCCGCGCGCGGCCGCGTCCTGGTCGGCGTCCGCGAAGATGATGTTGGGCGACTTTCCGCCCAGCTCCAGCGAGACCTTCTTCAGGGACCGCGCGGCGTTCTGCATGATGAGCTTCCCCGTGGTCGTCTCGCCGGTGAAGGCGACCCCATTCACGCCCGCATGCGCCACGAGCGAAGCGCCGGCGGTGGGCCCGAATCCCGGCACCACGTTGAGCACGCCGGGTGGGATGCCCACTTCCAGGGCCAGCTCGCCCAGGCGCAACGCCGTGAGCGGCGTCTCCTCGGCGGGTTTCAAGATTACCGTGTTCCCCGCCGCGAGCGCCGGGGCGACCTTGCGCGCCGCGAGGAGCAGGGGGAAATTCCATGGAACGATGAGGCCCACAACCCCGAGCGGCTCGCGGAGCGTGTAGTTCAGGTAGGGCCCGCTGACCGGGATCGTGTCCCCCTCGAGCTTGGTCGCGGCGCCCGCGAAGTAGTAGAAGACGTCGACGGTGAGCGGCACGTCGATCTTCGAGGACTCCCAGATCGGCTTGCCGGTATCCAGCGTCTCGAGCTGCGCCAGCTCCTGGGCCTTGGCGCTGATGAGATCGCCGAGCTTCCAGAGTGCGCGCCCGCGCTCCGAGGCGGACATCTTGCCCCAGGGTCCCTCGAAGGCACGGCGCGCCGCCTGGACCGCGAGGTCGATATCCGGCGCGTCCCCTTCGGCGACTTCGAGCAGCGTGTCCCCGGTCGCGGGATTGATCGTGCGGAAGCGCTTCCCGGATTGCGCCTCGCGCCAGTCGCCTCCGATCAACATGCGGCCGCCGGAGTTGAGTGCGAGCTTGGGCAAGGTCTCGGTGGGATTCATGGTGTGTTCCTCTGGCTCGGGTATTCGTACACCCCGCGTCCCACCTTCCGGCCCAGCCGGCCGGCTTTGACGTACTGGATGAGGAGCGGGGAAGGCCGGTATTTGTCGCCCAGGGTCCGATGCAGATACTCCAGGATGCTGAGGCGCGTGTCCAGGCCGACCAGATCGACCAATTCGAAGGGCCCCATGGGGTGATTCAGGCCCAGCTTCAGGGCCTTGTCGATGTCGCGGGCGGACGCCACGCCGGACTCCAGCATGGCGAACGCCTCGTTTCCGATGAGCACGTTGATCCGGCTCGTGACGAAGCCGGGGGATTCCTTCACGAGGACGGTCTCCTTGCCCATGGCCTTGGCAACCTCTTCTCCAATTCCGAGGGCGATGTCGCTCGTCTCGAGGCCGCGCACCAGCTCGACGAGCTTCATGCGATGGACGGGATTGAAGAAGTGCATTCCCAGGAAGCGCGAGGGACGGTCGGAGGTGGCCGCAAGCTCGGTGATGCTGAGCGAGGAGGTGTTGGTGGCGATCACTCCCTCGCGCGTGAGCCGAGGAGCCAGGCTCTCGTAGACCGCGGACTTGATCGCGACCGACTCGGGGACGGCCTCGATGGCGAGATCCGCTCCCGTGGCAGCATCGTATTTGTCCGACCAGGTGAGGTTGTATCGGGCCGCGCGCGCGGCGGCTTCGTCGATCTCGTTCTTCTCACGCGCGCGATCCAGGACCTTCTCGATCTGGCCCCGGGCAGACTCGACCACGGCGGGGTTCGGCTCGATGACGCTGGTCTTGTAGCCGGCGCGCGCGGAGGCGAGCGCGATCCCGCGCCCCATGATTCCGGCACCCACGACAACGACGGTTCGAATGGTCCCGTCCTTCATTTCACCCCCTGACCTACCTGGATGGATTGGCTCCTCACCATGTTATATGATGGCGGCCTGATGCGCTCCATCCTCGCTTTGGCCCTGGCGCTCCTGGTTCTGGGCGCCGAGACGTCGGGATTGTTCCTCGAATCGCCGGTGTGCGCGGTCGTGGACGGCGCGCCGCATTCGGTGGTGCGGAAGCCCGCCGAGAAGGGCACTCCTTCCTGTTGCGGCAGCCCCACATGCCCCATGAAGGGGAGCGGTTGCGGTAAGGGCGAGGCATGCCCGATGGGGGCGGCAGGCTCGTCTCCGGCGGTGCCGTCCTCGTCCGAGCATCAGGGAACGAGTGGCGCCAAGCTGTGCGCGCCTTCCTGTGGCGGCGAGGGTGCCCGAATCGTACCTGGAACGCCGGATCCAGGAACCCTCGAGACCATCTCCGCATCCATTGCTAATTGGAGCTCCTCAGGGGCCCTAGCTTTCATGTCCAGCAATCTACCCGCCCGCAATCCCGTTCCCGATGATCCTCCTCCTCGCGCCTAGCGCGGCTCGTTTCGCATCCTGACGCCATGGGTCCGGCGCATCGCGCCGAGACCGGATTTCCTTTCGCTCCCGAGGAGGAGCTCCATGCTTTGCCGCGCGCTCTTGATTCTCATCCTGGCCGCGATCACTCCCGCGGCCGCTTTCGCGAGCTGCGGCTCCGAGCACTGTCCCATCGACATGGGGCTGCTGTGGCAGGAGTCGACGCTCACTTTCGATCTATCCCAGCAGTACATCGATCAAAACCAGCCGCGGGTCGGGACGCACAATGCCGTCGTGGGCGCGATTCCCAGCGCGGAGAACGAAGTACGCACCGTGAGCCGGATCACGTCCGCCCACGCCATGTATCAGCCCGCGGGAGGGTGGACCCTGGGAGCGACGCTGCCGTTCGTGAGCCGCTACCACGAGCACATCCACGACGCGGGCGGCACGCCGGAGCTTCAGCGGTGGAACTTCACCGGCGTCGGCGACCTCGAGGTACAGGGGTCGCGCACGTTCAAAAGCGGCGCCGAGGGTACGCGCTACCACCTGACGGGGGGATTCAAGGCGCCCACGGGCGTGAAGCACGTCGAGGAATTCAACGGCGATGAGCCCGAGCCGCCGGCTCGCCCGGGCAACGGAGCCTGGGGAGCGATCGCCGGCGCGGGTGCGCAATGGTCGCTCTCGACGAAGATGCTCGGGGGCGCTTACGGAGCGATGCCGATCCGCATCAGCGTGCTCGGGCGCGCGAACGCGCGCGGCACCGAGCGGTACCGCGTGGGCTCCGAGCTCCAGACGAACCTCGGCATCAGCTATCCCGTTGCCCGCTCCGTCGAGATGCTTCTGTCGGGAGACCTCCGCGTGCGCGCGAAGGATGACGTGGGAGATACGGACGCGGAGCCGGGGCACACCGGTGGGACGTGCGCTTTCGTGAGCCCGGGGCTTCGTGTGAGCCCGATGGCCAAGACTGCGTTCTACGGAATCGTGCAGTTACCTGTGTATCAGCGCGTCAACGGGATCAATCTCGTCTCGGACTTCAATCTCTATCTGGGTGTGACCCGCGCGGCGCTATAGACGTGGAAGCGTGATGCCTCGCTGATCCTGGTACTTGCCTTTCTTGTCCTTGTACGAGATCTCGCAGACCTCATCGCTGCCCAGGAAGAGGACCTGGGCGATGCCCTCGTTCGCGTAGATCATCGCGGGCAGCGGCGTCGTGTTCGAGATCTCCAGCGTCACGTGTCCTTCCCACTCCGGCTCGAGCGGCGTTACGTTCAGGATCTGCCCGCAACGGGCATACGAAGATTTTCCCAAGCAAATGGTCATGACGTCGCGTGGTATCCGGAAATACTCCACGCTCCGTCCCAGGGCGAAGGAATTCGGCGGCACGATGCAGACGTCGCCCTTGAAATCGACGAAGCTCTTCGCGTCGAAATTCTTCGGATCCACTCTCGTGCTGTTGATATTCGTGAAGATCTTGAACTCGTCCGCGATCCGGAGATCGTAACCGTAGGACGACACGCCGTAGGAGATCGTCCCGTCCCGCACCTGTTTCTCCGCGAAGGGCTCGATCATTCGGTGCTCGCGGCACATCCGCCGAATCCACTTGTCGCTCTTGATCATGGAAATCCTCGTTGAAAGCGTCTCTCGCGGAAGGCATTCACCGGCGCATTGTGCCATAATCCCTCCCCCATGGAACGCAGCTTCTATATCGAGACCTACGGCTGCCAGATGAACGTGGCCGACTCCGAGCTCATGCTGGGCCGGCTCGGCCAGGCGGGATATCGCCGCGTGGAGCGCGCCGAGGAAGCGGATGTGATTCTCGTGAACACCTGCGCCATCCGGGAGCACGCCGAGCAGCGCATCTACGGAAGACTGGGCGAGCTGACCCGCCACAAGCTCCGGCGCCCCGGCGTGGTCCTGGGCGTCGCGGGCTGCATGGCGCAGCATCTGCGCGGGAAGCTGATGGAGCGCGTCCCGCTGGTGGACCTCGTGGTCGGTCCGGATGGATATCGGCGGCTTCCGGAGCTGATCGATGAGGCGCGCGAGGAGCCGACGCTGGCCGTCCGGCTGAGCCGCGTCGAGACCTACGGGGATCTGGTGCCCGCCCGCGCCGATGGCGTGCGCGCGTGGGTGAGCATCATGCGCGGCTGCGACAAGTTCTGCTCCTTCTGCATCGTCCCGTATGTTCGCGGGCGGGAGCGAAGCCTCCCCGCGGACGAAGTTCTCCGGCAGGTCGAGCACGCGGCCGCGGAGGGATTCCGCGAGATCGTCTTCCTGGGGCAGACCGTGAACGCCTACCGCGACGGTGACGTGGATTTTGCCGAGCTCCTGGTCCGCGCCGACCGCGTGTCCGGGATCGCGCGGATCCGGTTCACCTCGCCGCATCCTTCCGACATGAGCGACCGCGCGATCGGCGCGATGGCAACCTGCGAGAAGGTCCCGCCGCATCTCCATCTTCCCCTTCAGTCCGGCTCGGATTCCGTGCTGCGCGCGATGCGGCGCATCTATTCCATGGACGAGTACGAGCGGCTCGTGGAGAAGGTCCGGCGCGCGATTCCGGGAATCGCCCTCTCCACCGACATCATCGTGGGTTTCCCGGGCGAGACCGACGCCGATTTCCAGGCGACTCGCCAGGCGATGGACCGGATCGGATACGAGAGCGCCTTCATCTTCAAGTACTCGCCGCGCCCGGGCGCTCGCTCCGCGGAATGGCCCGATACGGTGGATGAGGAGGAGAAGACGCGCCGCATCATGCTCCTCATCGAGGAGCAGCAGAAGCGATCGCTCCTCGAGAACGAGGCCGATGTCGGATCCGCGGTCGAAGTTCTCGTCGAGGGCCCGACGAAGCGGAATCCGTCCGAGTGGTTCGGGAAGTCCGCGCACTTCAAGACGACCGTGTTCCCGCACCGCGGGGAGCGCGTGGGGGATCTCGTTTCGGTTCGCGTCGACGCAGCGACGCCGCACGCGCTTCTCGGGGAGGGAGTACGGGCAGCCACGTTCGCGGCCGTGGAAGACGTTTTGACCTGAGCCCCATCCGCGGAGCCGCCGCCCTTTCGTTCGTTCTCCTCCTCGTCGTTGCTTCCCCCTCCGGCGGCGCCGTCTCCCCTCCGGACCTCAAGTACCGGATCGAGGTCGCGCTGGATCCGCTACGGCACCGCCTTTCGGGGCGCGAGACGGTCACCTACCGGAGCGGCGCCGACTCCACCCTTCATTCCATCTATCTCCACGCGTACCCGAACGCGTTCCGCGATCACCGCACCCTCTACGCGCGCGAGGGAGAGCGCTGGGGCGAGGACTACGCCATGCGGCTCGCTTCGGCCCAGGAGCGTGGATGGATGACGATCGATTCGGTCACGGCGAACGGCGAGGCCGCGTCGCTCTTCCTGGACGAGACCGTCGCGCGCGTCGATCTGCCGCGGCCGCTCGGCCCCCGAGGCACCGTCACGCTGAGGCTCGCGTTCGCGGTTCAGGTGCCCCAACCCATCACGCGCCTGGGTCACATCGGAAACAACTACTCGGTGAGCCAGTGGTACCCGAAGGTCGCGGTCTACGACGATCTCGGATGGCATCCCGATCCCTATCACTATTTCGCGGAATTCTACGGCGACTACGGGACCTTCGACGTCTCGATCACCCTTCCCGATCTCTTCTGGGTCGGGGCGACGGGCGTCTTGAAGAGTTTCGCCGGAGGCGACAACGAGATTCCCCTCGCCGATGACGAGACTCCGCGCGACAGCGTGACGGTGCGGCTGCGTGTCGTCACCGCGGATTCGCTTCGGGGGCGATGGCCGGGGAAGATGCTCTCGCTCGATACCGACCTCGAGCCCGCGGACGAATCCCGGAGGAAGCCGCTCGAGGTGAAGCGCGAGAGGGGCGTGAGCGTTCGCGTGCCTCGCGGGGCGCCCGTGCACTACGGCTATTCCTGGGTGGAATCCGAGAAGGAGACCCGCGCCGAGGCGGACCGCGCGGGAAGGTCCGGCCCTCTGCATCTTCTCCGTGCCTCGAGCGACATGGCCGTGACCGATACCCTTCGCGCGCTCGCGCCGCGGAGCGCGCCCAGGGACAGCCTTCCTCCATCCCTCAAGACTCTTCGGTTCGTGGCGGAGCGGGTCCACGATTTCGCCTGGGTCGCGTCGCCCGACTACGTGCGCGCCGACACCACCTGGAACGGGATCGCCATCCGGGCACTCGCCTACCGCGACGATCAGGATCGCTGGCGGGACCAGAAGGCGAACGTCCTCTCCGTCATGAAGTTCATGCATCGCGAAGTCGGTCCCTACGTCTGGCCCTCGTTCACGAGCGCGGAGAGTCCCGTCGGCGGGGGCGCCATGGAATACCCCATGCTCATCATGAACGAGCCCGACCTGCCCTCGGGCCTGTTCGAGATTCTGGACATGACCATCGCGCACGAGCTGGCCCACAACTGGTTCTACGGAATGCTGGGGAGCGACGAGCGCGCACATCCGTGGCTGGACGAGGGCTTCACGCAGTACATGGAGAACCGCTACGGCGACTGGAAATATCCGCATGGGCTCTTCAAGAAGCGGAAGCGCCTCCCCTGGATGAGCCCGGTGCGCGATTTCACGGTCGACGAGAATCGCTATCTCAGCCGCGCCTACGCCCGCGATGAGATGCCGATTGCGACGCCGGCGGATGAATTTCGAAGCTGGGCCCAGTACGGAACCGCCGCCTACAGCAAGCCCGCGATGATGCTGCACACGCTCCGGGCCTACTTCGGCGATTCCACGTTCAGCGCGTTCCTTCGCGAGTACTACAAGGCGAACCTGCTCCGGCACCCTCGGCCGTCCGACATGATCGCTGCGGCGGAGAAGGTCTCGGGGGAGCCCATGGAGAAGTGGTTCCGTCCCTGGCTCGAAGGGACGGCAACCGCCGATGTGTCGCTGCGTGACGTGGAAGACGAGAACACCGAGGGGGAGCGCGCGACGATCGTGAAGGTGCGCCGCAGAGGGGAGCGCGAGGAGAAGGTCACCGTCGAGGCGGAGCTCGGGAACGGAACACGCGAGCGTTACGTCGTGCCGGAAGGGCGCGGGGACGCTTCGGTGGACTTCGGAGGAGTGCGCCGGGTGAAGAGCGTCACCCTGGATCCGGACCATGACGTGATCGAGCTCAACCGTATGGACAATCGGAGTGGAAGGCCCCCGCTTCGCCTGAAACCCCTCTTCGACGTTCCGTCCTCGGACGCGATGACGTTCCTCTACGGTCCCATGATCTGGCATGGGCGCGCGGAGGGAGCGCGCCTGGGCCTCTGGACCGTGGGGCGCTACCTTCCTCTGTCCGATTTCCCACAGGGAATCGTGAGCGCGGGTGGAAGCATCGTGGTCGGGACCCGCAGGGGCGACCTTTCCTCCAGCGCATGGTTCTCACGTCGCGCCGGCGAGCTGGGCGCGCGCGGAAGAGTCTCGCTGGAAACAGCGCGCGACGCCGGTCTCTTCCGCATCGGAGCCGGCCTGGGCAACGTCGCCACCGCACCGGGCCGCCTTCATCCCTTCCGCGAATGGCAGCTGGGGCTCGATTACCGCGATCGCTACGATCGGGCACCCGTGGACCCGCGCTACTGGTCCTCGGGCAAAGGCCTCCACGGAAAGGCGCGGCTCGCGCTCGACACGCAGGGACCTCGGCGGGCCGAGCACGGCGAGCTGGACCTCCGCGCCGGCTCCTCGGCCTTCCGGAGGAACGGAGACCCCGACCCCGAGTTCCACTACGAGCGCGTTTCGGCCGAGGTGCGCCAGCGGCTCGATCTCTTCGCGGGTGGAGATACGCACCTGGACTGGAGACTCTTCGCCGGATCCGCGTTCGATCGCCCGCCCCACGAGCTGCAATTCGACGTCGCGGAGGGAAGCCGGGTGGATTCGCTCGGGCGCTTCTACCTGAACGACCGCGGACCCTTGCTCGCCTCGGGACGCTACCTGATCCCGGGAGGAGGCGGCCTTCGCGGCTATCGCGGCCGCGCGGCGCTGGGCAAGCGTGTGTGGGGATTCAGCACGGATCTCGAGACCCCGCGCTTGCCGGTCTCGATCTTCGGAGACGTCGGAAGGGTCGAGGCGAACGGAATCGGTGAAGACAGCGCCCCACCCGCCGCGGGCTCCGTGGAGGCGGCCGCCAATCTCCTCGGCCGCCCGCTCGTGGACGCGGGACTCACCTACACGTACGGTCCCGTCCGCGTCACGATGCCCCTCTGGGTGAGTCGCCCCGACCCCGGGCAGAAGCCCTGGCGGTTCCGCTGGCTCTTCTCGATCGAGTCATTCCCGATTTCGTTTTGAGCAAAAAGTACTAGGATCTGCTTCGGGAATGACCGTGATATCCAAGAGGCGACCCAAGATGAATGGATGCAGTGTGAGCTTCATTCCAGATACACCAGCCTCCGAGGACGAACTCGGATCTCATAAGAACATTGCCGCATCGCTCTTCGCCACGATCGGATCCCAACGAGGCGGAAAGATCATCGGTCTTGAGGGCCCTTGGGGCGCGGGTAAATCGTCGGTGATTTCGATAGTGGAAAGGCTTTCATCTGAGTCCAACGTAGCCCTCGCCATGTTCGATGCGTGGGCCCATGAGGGTGACATGCTGAGGCGAGCATTTCTTGAGAACGTAATTTCGGTTCTAGTAAGGAGAGAGTGGATATCCCACTCTAAGTGGGAAAGAGAACTCGACCGCCTCGCAGGCCGGCTACGAATATCGAAGTCGAGGAGCACTCCTGAGGTCGCTTGGTACGTAAAACTGTTTCTGGGCTCTCTGCTCTTGGTGCCCATAGGTACCGCGTTCATCACGGCCGGCCTCAAAGACGTGGTCTCAGTGTGGAACCCAGGCCTGCCCCTCGAGTTGAAGACTGCACTTGGGCTTGCGATGGTTGGTCTGCCGCTATTGATATTCATCCTGTTCAGCGGTTCAAAGCATGGTTGGCCGCTGCTCGCCCACACATCAGCCTCCGAACTTATTACTGAAACCTCCGAATTCCCTGACCCAACCTCACTTGAGTTCGAGAAGACATTTGGCGCGCTTATGTCGGATGCTCTGAGTTCGAAAGATAGAAAAGTTGTGCTAGTTGTCGATAACCTGGACAGAGTAGCACCCATTGACGCAAAGACGATATGGGCGACCTTGCGGACTTTCGTTGAACCGGGGAGCCATCAGCGCCCTGACTGGGCGGAGAAGCTGTGGGTAATAGTACCTTACGATCGGATGGGGGTGGTGCCTCATCTGAAGAGCCGCAGGGACGAGGCGAGCATTACTTCATTCCTAGACAAGGTGGTCCAGGTGCGATTCGTCGTGCCGAGGACTATCCTCTCCAACTGGCGGTCGTTCTTGTTTGGCTTACTACGCAAAGCCCTACCAAGTCATGCAGCAGACTTCCCGAGAATTTACCTGCTCAAAGCAACCCGATATGGCGCCCCAGGCTTCTCGCCCTCGCCGCGGGATCTAATTCGCTATGTGAACGACATCGTGGCCTTGCATGAGCAATGGGGGCACAGTGTACCTCTAACCGATATGGCGTTTTGGGTAGTCCTACGACATCACGGCGTCAAGATTCCGCAGTACTTGCTCCTTGACGAAAGACCTGATTGGCCGGATCCGGAGCTGCTGAGCGAGAATGTCATGGAGAATCTAGCGGCGATAGAATTCAACTTGCCGGTAAACACCGCTAGACAGCTGCTCATCGCTCGGCCTCTGAGAGAGGCCTTCCTCAGACGAGATCTTGCTGGACTGAATAAGCTCGCGTCTGAGAATGAGGGATTTTGGTCTGCATTAGAACGCGTGAACCTGGGAGGTGCGGACCTAACTGGCTTGGGAAATGCCTCTTCCTGCTTTGTCGAATGCAAACTACTCATCGACAATCGTGAGAGGGATGAGGTTCAGAGCGCGCTCCGCAATTTGCGGACCAGCCTGCGCTCCGGAGCGAGAGGAACCTTTACCGATTTGGTGTTAGTCGCTAGCCGGATCGCGACGTTCTGCGAGCAATTCCATGACAGCAAGTCATTGGAGCACATGAGACGTGTTCTCGGTTCTTTTGTGATCACTCCGGGCATGGCCGGCAGTTGGGTGGACGCGATGCTAATTCTAATGAGAAGCAGTAGAAGGACAGGCGCAGGTGTCGTCGGCCGCACCGAAATAAGTTATGCGTCAACGGATGTGTTTGTTGAGATCTGTGCACGGTTGGCGGTGGCTGACCCGAAAGGTGAATTTTGGGGTTCGTTCCACTCAAACGCAAACCTGCACACGGTTGCCCTCGAAGCGAGTGGAAGTAGTGCTGAGCAGCATGCAACGCTCATCAAGGTTGCTTCCACAATAATTGAAGCTAGGAACTGAATGCCTTGACCATCTTGACTCCAGCCCCGGCAGGGCGGAGAATTCCCGCATCGGCAAGCAACGCAGCCGGCCTCGCAGCTATCCAATGAGGAGGTGCCGTGACCATCGAGATCAAGTACTGCTCGGAATGAAACTACTTACCCAGGGCCACCAGTTTGGCGGCCGAGCTGAAGAAACGACTCGGTGTTGATTCGAAGCTGATTCCAGGCGGGGGCGGAGTCTTCGACGTCTCCTTGGATGGCAAGGT
>Ga0099791_10000863_pt1 | contig 11566 bp, 10 predicted proteins | sample Rivendell_Oct201_7_FD_77318 | JGI IMG/M metagenome (GOLD analysis project Ga0099791, IMG submission 77318) | Vadose zone soil and rhizosphere microbial communities from the Eel River Critical Zone Observatory, Northern California to study diel... | ecosystem: Environmental > Terrestrial > Soil... | reverse complement strand
TTGAAATCGCGGTCGCCTTTGCGTGCCGGCCGCGCGTGCTCCTGTTGGACGAGCCGGCCGCCGGGGTGCCGGAGGCGGAGCGCCACGAAATCCTCGCCACCATCGCGGCGTTGCCCGCAGACGTGACCGTGCTCCTGATCGAGCACGACATGGATATCGTGTTCAGCTTTGCGGACCGCATCTCGGTATTGGTCAATGGCGAGTTGTTCGTCGAAGGTCCGCCCGACGAAGTGGCGCGCGATCCGCGCGTGAAGGCCGTCTATCTCGGCGAGGCGCTCGATGGCTGAGCTGTTGAGCCTCGATCGCCTGAAGGCCGGCTACGGCGAAGCCGTGGTGCTTGCCGAGATTTCGCTGCGACTTGACTACGGCCAGTCACTGGCGCTGCTGGGCCGCAACGGCATGGGCAAGACCACGCTGATCAACTCGATCGTCGGTGTCACCCGCTACCGGAGCGGCACCATTCGCCTCGACGGCCGCGATATCACCAAGCTGCCCCCCGAAAGGCGCGCCCGCGCCGGCGTCGGCTGGGTGCCGCAGGAGCGCAACATCTTCCGCTCGCTGACGGTTCACGAAAACCTCACCGCGGTGGCGTTGCCGGGATTGTGGACGCCGCAAAAGGTCTACGCGATGTTTCCCCGCCTGGGCGAGCGCAAAGCCAATCTCGGCAACCAGCTCTCGGGCGGCGAGCAGCAGATGCTCGCGGTTGGCCGTGCGCTCGTGCTCAACCCGAAGATCATGCTGCTGGATGAGCCGCTGGAAGGGCTTGCGCCCATCATCGTCGAGGAGCTCCTGGCGGCCCTCAACCGCATCATCCGGGAGGAGGGCATGTCGGCCATCCTGGTCGAGCAGAACCCGCAAAAAATCCTCGGGGTGACCGATCGCGCAGCAATTCTCGAACGCGGGACCGTCGTGCATGAGGCCGCCAGCGCAGCCCTGCGCGCCGACCGCGCTGTCCTCGAAACCTATCTCGGCGTGACGGACCAGGGACCGCGGCGGGGCGTCAAGAACATTCACTGACCGGTTGTGCCAAACACCTGGGCGGCCTGGCTGGCAGAAGGAGGGACGACTTGCTAAATAAGCGAGACCTGCGGGTCACATGTCAAGCAAACGCAGTGGCTCGTCGAGCGCGGCGTGGAGAGCGTCTGTCGTGAAGAACTCAGCCGTACGGCGCAATAAGCGCAGCGCATTGCGTCGTTCGGTGCGAAAACTGCGTAACGCTGTTGGTTACATGCGTCCGCGATAGGCCGCCTTCGTCGTTCCACCCCGAGGTACGGGCCGAACTATTTCCGGAGGATTGGGCCCGCGACGTCTCGGCGGAAGGCGATTTTGGTGGGGCGGATGGCGCCCGCGCCGTTGGGCCATTTCCCACCTCTTCCCAATAACGGTATGGGTTTACAAATCGCGCTCGATAAGAGAAACCAGCGGTCAAGAAAAATCTCACAAGGAGGCGTCCATGACCGTCCGAACAAAATCGCCTTTCCGCGCCGACCATGTCGGCTCGATCCTGCGCTCGGCATCGCTCAAGGAGGCGCGCGAGAAGTGCGAGAAGGGCCAGATCGCGGCGGGTGACCTCAAGGCGGTGGAAGACGAGGAGATTCCGAAGATCATTGCCAGGCAGGAGGAATTGGGCCTCAAGCTCGCGACCGATGGGGAATATCGCCGCTCCTGGTGGCACTTCGACTTTTACGGCATGCTTGACGGGGTCGAGATCTACGAGCTCGACCACGGCATCCAATTCCAGGGCATCCAGACCAAGCCGCGCAGCATCCGTGTCAACGGCAAGATCGGGTTTTCCAACCACCCGATGCTGGAGCATTTCCGCTTCCTCAAGGCGCACGCCAAGGTGATGCCGAAAATGACCATTCCGAGCCCCAGTGTGCTGCATTTCCGCCTGGAGCCCGGCGCGGTCAGCAAGGATTTCTATCCGCACCGCGACGCCATCTTCGATGACATCGGCGCCGCCTATCAAAAGGCGGTGCGGGCGTTCTACGATGCCGGGTGCCGCTATCTGCAATTTGACGACACCGCCTGGGCCTATCTGTGCTCCGACGTCGAGCTCAAGAAGGCGCGCGACCGCGGCCTCGACGTCGATCATCTCCAGGAGACCTATACCCGCACCATCAACAAAGCGCTCGAAGCCAAACCCGCCGACATGACCATCACGACCCATGTCTGCCGCGGCAATTTCCGCTCCACCTGGATCTCGTCCGGCGGCTATGAGCCGGTGGCGAAGAACTTGCTGGCGAACTGCAACTACGACGGCTATTTCCTCGAATACGACAGCGAGCGCGCCGGCGGCTTCGAGCCGTTGCGGTTCCTGCCGACGGGCAACAAGATCGTGGTGCTCGGCCTCATCACCACCAAGGTCGGCGCGCTGGAGGACGAAGCCGACATCAAGCGCCGCATCGAGGAGGCGACCAAGTATGTGGCACTGGAACAGCTTGCATTGTCTCCCCAATGCGGCTTCGCCTCGACCGAGGAAGGCAACGTTCTCGCCGAAAGCGAGCAATGGGCGAAGTTGCGGATGGCGGTGGAGATTGCCGAGGAGGTGTGGGGATGACCATGAGCCGCACAACTCCCCCGTTCCGCGCCGACCACGTCGGCAGCCTGCTGCGACCCGCAGCCGTCAAGGAAGCGCGCGCCAGGCGAGCCGAAGGCGCGATCTCGGCTGCGGAGCTTGAGGCCGTCGAGAACCGCGAGATCGAACGCCTGGTGAAGAAGCAGGAAGAGATCGGGCTGCAACTTGCGACCGATGGCGAGCTGCGCCGTTCGTGGTGGCATTTTGACTTTTACGCCGGGCTCAATGGCGTCGAGCTCTACGAGGCCTCTCGCGGCATTCAGTTCGCGGGCGTCGCCACCAAATCCCAAGGCCTCCGCGTCGTCGGCCGGGTCGACTTCCCTGGCCATCCGCAAATCGACCATTTCGGTTTTCTCAAGTCGAAGGCGCACGTCGCAGCGAAGATGTGCATTCCGGCGCCCGGCACGATGCATTTTCGCCAGGGACGCCAGGCGATCTCCCGCGAAGTCTATCCGGACCTCGACGCCTTTTTCGCCGATCTCGCGGCTGCTTACAAAAAGGCGGTGCGCGCCTTCTATGATGCGGGCTGCCGCTATTTGCAGTTTGACGACACCGCCTGGGCGATGATGTGCTCGGCTTTCGAGCGCGAGCAGTCGAAAAAACGCGGCGACGATCCGGACGCGCTGCCGGCGCATTATGCCCGCATGACCAACATGGCCCTCGCCGATAAGCCAGCGGACCTTGTCGTCACCATGCATTCGTGCCGCGGCAATTTCCGCTCCAAGTGGATAGCGGAGGGCGGCTACGAGCCGGTGGCCGAGCAGATGTTCAACGACGTCAATATCGACGGCTATTTCCTCGAATGGGAAACTGAACGCGCCGGCGGCCTTGAGCCGCTCCGTTATCTGCCGAAAGGCAAGAAGATCGTGGTGCTGGGTCTCGTGTCCTCCAAGCTCGCCGCGCTGGAAAACAAGGACGATATCAAGCGCCGCATCGAGGAGGCGACGAAATACGTGGCGCTCGATCAACTTGCGCTCTCGCCGCAATGCGGATTTGCCTCGACCGAGGAGGGCAATGTGCTGACCGAGGAGGAGCAATGGGCGAAGCTGCGGCTTGTAGTGGAGATCGCGCGCGAGGTGTGGGGGTGATGATAGCGAGCCGCAAGTGGCCATCCTTCGAGACGGCGCTGCGCGCCTCCTCAGGATGAGGTTTATTCTTTTTGCAGCCTCATCCTGAGGAGCGCCCGTAGGGCGCGTCTCGAAGGATGCGGACGCGCCACAGCGCTTCAAGAAAGCTCCGCACCATGCCCCGCACCACTCCGCCCTTCCGCGCCGATCACGTCGGCAGTCTGCTGCGCACGGCTGCCCTCAAGGAGGCGCGCGCGAAGCGCGAGCGCGGCGAAATCGATCCAGATGCCTTTCGGGCGATCGAGGACCAGGAAATCATCAAGCTGATCCGCAGACAGGAAGAGGTCGGCCTCCATTCCGTCACCGACGGAGAATATCGTCGCGCCTCCTGGCAGACTGATTTTCTGCTGGGACTTGACGGCGTCGAATCCTACCAGGGCGAGCGCAAGTTCAAATTCCAGGGGGCGCAGCCGCGGCCTATTCTGTTGCGCCTCAAAGACAAGCTCGGCGGATTTTCCGGCCACGCGATGGTCGACCATTTCGGCTTCCTTGCGCAGCACGCCAAGGCGACACCCAAGATGACGATCCCGTCGCCGTCGACACTGCATTTCCGCTACGGCCGCGAGGCGGTGCCGGAAGCCATCTATCCGTCCATGGACGATTTCTATCGCGATCTCGGGACGACCTACCGCAAAGTCGTGCGCGCCTTCGCAGACGCCGGCTGCCGGTACCTGCAGCTCGACGAGGTCAACCTCGCCTATCTGTGCGATCCGGCCCTGTGCGATCAGGTCCGCGCCAGGGGCGACGATCCGGGCACCTTGCCGTTCGTCTACGCCGATATGATCAACGCCGCCATCGCGGACATTCCCGCCGACATGGTCGTGACGATGCATCTGTGCCGCGGCAATTTCCGCTCGACCTTTGTGGCGTCGGGCGGCTACGAGCCGATCGCCGAGATGCTGTTCAATACGATCGGCGTGCACGGCTATTTCATGGAATTCGACACCGCACGTGCCGGCGGTTTCGAGCCACTGCGTCTCGTGCCAAGGGGCAAGCAGGTCGTGCTCGGGCTGGTGACGTCGAAGGCCAGCACGCTTGAGCGCCGCGACGAACTCAAGCGCCGCATCGACGAGGCCGCAAAATTCGTCGACCTCGATCAGCTCTGCCTGTCGCCGCAATGCGGCTTCGCCTCGACCGAGGACGGCAATGTCCTGGCCGAGGAGGAGCAATGGGCGAAGCTGCGGATGATCGTCGAGGTGGCGCAGGAGGTGTGGGGATAAGATGCAACGCACCAAGCCGCCTTTCCGCGCCGATCATGTCGGGAGCCTGCTTCGCCCCGCGGCCCTCAAGGACGCCCGCGCTAAGCGCGCGAGGGGCGAGATTTCGGCCGCCGAGCTGACCGCCATCGAAGACCGCGAAATCGAGCGCATCGTCCGCAAGCAGGAAGAGAGCGGCCTGAAATCGATCACGGACGGGGAATTCCGCCGCTCGTGGTGGCACCTCGATTTCCTGTGGGGCCTTGATGGCGTCGAACGCTATGCGATGGATCGGGGCATGGCATTCGCCGGGATGCAGACCCGAGCCGAGGGCGCTCGCGTCGCCGACAAGCTCGGCTTTTCGGGCCACCCGATGCTCGAGCACTTCCGCTTCATCGCAGCGCGGACCTCCCGCACGTCCAAGATGACCATCCCGGCGCCATCGGCGCTCTACGGCCGCGTGGGCCGCGACGCCATCAGTCCCGATGCTTATGCGATCCTCGATCAATTTTTTATCGATCTCGGCGCCGCCTATCGCAAGGCGGTGCGCGCTTTCGCGGACGCCGGCTGCCGCTACCTCCAGCTCGACGAAGTCTTCATCGCGATGTTGTGCGACCCCGGCTATCGCGCCACCCAGGAGGGGCGCGGCGACGATCCCCAAAAGCTCGCCGAAATCTACGCCGACATGATCAACACCGCGATATCGGACATCCCGGCCGATATGACGATCACGATGCATCTTTGCCGTGGCAATTACCGCTCCACCCACATGGGCAGCGGCGCCTATGACGCGGTCGCGGAGGTGTTGTTCAACCGGATCAAGGTGCACGGCTATTTCATGGAGTATGACACCGACCGCGCCGGCAGCTTCGCGCCGCTGCGGCTGTTGCCGAAGGACCGCGTCGCCGTGCTCGGGCTCGTCACCACCAAGACCGGGCAGCTTGAATCCAAGGACGAGATCAAGCGCCGGATCGGGGAGGCGGCCCAATACGCCGATGTCGATCAGCTGTGCCTGTCCCCGCAATGCGGCTTTGCCTCGACCGAGGAGGGCAATACGCTTGCGGAGGAGGAGCAGTGGGCAAAGCTGGCGATGATCGTGGAAGTCGCGGATGAGGTTTGGGGTTAACCGGGCGTGGGGTTACGGCGTTGCCACGTATCTTGACCGCCATCGCCCCGGCTTGACCGGGCAATGGCAGTCTTGAGGAATGTCGACAGGCTTGAGATCGCTGTGAGTCCGTGGTTCACCTCGCAGGACCACGATCCACAGCCCTCCACCTGCGTGAATCCCCCATGACCCTCCCCCTCTCCGGCCTCCTCGTCGTCTCCCTCGAGCAGGCGGTGGCGGCGCCGATGTGCACGTGCCGGCTGGCCGATGCGGGCGCACGCGTCATCAAGGTCGAGCGGCCGGAAGGCGATTTTGCCCGCGGCTACGACGATCTCGTCCACGGCGAAAGCGCCTATTTTGTCTGGCTTAACCGCGGCAAGGAATCCGTGGTGCTCGATCTCGCCAAGGCCGAAGACAAGGCGCTGCTCGACGCCATGCTGGCGAAATCCGATGTCCTGGTGCAGAACCTCAAGCCCGGGGCCGTGGGCAAACTTGGCTTTGCGCCGGATCGTCTGCGCCGCGACTATCCGCGCCTCATCGTGTGCTCGATCTCCGGTTATGGCGAGAGCGGTCCCTATGCCCGGCGCAAGGCGTACGATCTCCTGATCCAGGCCGAAGCCGGCCTCGCTTCCGTCACCGGCACTCGCGAAGCGCCCGCGCGCGTTGGCGTATCGGTCGCCGATATCGCCGCCGGCATGAACGCCTATGAGGCGATTCTCGAGGCGCTGATTGCCCGCGCGCGGAGCGGACAGGGCGCCGAAATCGCCATCTCGATGTTCGACGCAATGGCGGATTGGATGACGGTGCCGCTCCTGCAGCATGAGGGCGGCAAGACTCCCCAGCGCATCGGCCTTGCTCATCCCACTATCGCGCCGTACGGGGTTTTCAAGACCCGCGACGGCGCCGATATCCTGATTTCGATTCAGAGCGACCGCGAATGGCGCGTCCTCGCCAATGACGTGCTCGGCGACGCGGCGCTCGCGGCCGATCCGGCCTTCGCCACCAATGTGGAGCGGGTGAAACGCCGCGCCGAAACCGATGCGCGGGTCCAGGCGGTGTTTGGCGCGGCCGACGTTGCGGCGCTGTCGAAGAAGCTCGATGCCGCCGAAATTGCCTTCGCACGCGTGAGCGACATGGCCGTGCTGGCCCGGCATCCCCATCTGCGCCGGATCACGATAGCGACGCCGTCGGGACCCGTCTCTTATCCGGCGCCTCCCCGTGCGAGGGCGAAAGGGTACGGCGCGGTGCCGTGTCTGGGCGAGCACTCCGAGAAAGTACGCGCGGAGTTCGTATCAGGAGTCAGGAAACAGGAAACAGGAAACAGGAAACAGGAAACAGGAAACAGGAATGACTAAGGATCCTGCTGATACGTCCTGATCCCTGATTACTGATTCCTGATTCCTGGCCTCTGCACCGCCCGCGACGAGCCAACGAACAGCACCAGCGGCATCGCGGCGACCGACAGAACGAGCAGCATCCTGTAGTCGTTGGCATAGGCGATGATCATGGCTTGCTGGGTCACGACCAGGTCGAGCAGGGCCTTGCCGGCGTCGGTCGCCATGTCGAGCGTGGAGGCGACATTCGGCATTCTCAAGGCGTCGTTGAACGGCGTGACGTTTTCGACGAGGCGCGCATGCATCACGGTCGTGGTGCTGGTCAACTCGGCGATCATCACGGAAATCCCGATCGATGAGAAGATGTTGCGAATCAGGGTGAGCATCGCGGTGCCATCGGTGCGCAGCTCGTTGCCGAGGGTCAGAAACGCAATGGTGCTCAGCGGCACGAACAGCATGCCGATGCCGAAGCCCTGGATCACGCTGGTCACCGCGATCGTAGTCCCCGATGTCTGTTCGGTGAACAGCTCCATCTGATAAAGCGTGCCGGCCATGAGGATGAGCCCGACCAGCAGCAGCCAGCGCGCCTCTATGAAGCGCAGCAGGCGGCTGATGACCAGCATGCTCAACAGGGTGCCGATGCCGCGGGTGCCGAGCAGCCAGCCCGCGGTCGTCACCGGGTAGCCGATGATGTTCTGCATGAACGGGGTCACCAGGGCCATGGTGCCGAACAGCGCCACGCCGATAAAGGCCATGAACACCAGGCCGGTCACGAAATTGCGGTCGCGGAAGACCTCGAAGCGCACGAACGGATTGGCGGTCGTCAACGAGTGGGCGAAGAAGAAATAGAAACCCGCAATCGAGAGCACGAGTTCGGCGACGATCTCGGCGGAGGAGAACCATCCAACCTGTTCGCCGCGGTCGAGCATGATCTGCAGCGCCCCAATGCCGACCGCAAGCGCCATGAACCCGAACCAATCGAAGCGCCGGCTGTTCTCCGTCGGAGTCTCGTCCATGAAAATCATCAGGCCGATCACGGTCAAAATGCCGATCGGCAGGTTGATGAGAAAGACCCAGTGCCAGCTGTACTGGTCGGTGAGCCATCCGCCGAGGGTCGGCCCCATGATCGGCCCGAGCATGACGCCGATGCCCCAGATCGCCATGGCGGAGCCGCGTTCGGCCAGCGTGTAGGCATCGAGCAGTACGGCCTGGGACAGCGGCACCAACGCGGCGCCAAACGAGCCCTGCAGCGCACGGAACACCACCATCTCTTCGATGGTCTGCGCCGAACCGCAAAGCACCGACGCAAAGGTGAAGCCGCCGACGCAGACGATAAAGAGCCGCTTGCGGCCGAACCGCTCGGCAACCCAGCCGATCGGCGCCGTCATGATGGCGGCGGTCACGATATAGGAGGTGAGCACCCAGTTGATCTGGTCCATGGAAGCCGACAGGCTGCCTTGCATGTAGGGCAGCGCCACATTGGCGATGGTCGAATCGAGCGCCTGCATGATGGTCGCCGCCATCGCGCAAACGGTGAGCAGCGAGCGGCGCATGCCGGCGGGAAGGGGGCCGGGGGCGGTCATGGTGTGCTCTCAGGCTTTATCTTTTTCGCGGCCACTCCCATCGCGATCATGCCCCGTTATCGCGTTGCCGCCTTGTCCTCGGCGAGCGAGTCTGACGGCGTGAACAGCGAGCCGATCAACTTGCCCAGCGATCGGCTTCGACCGGTATCGATCTCGACCCTTACGCTCAGGCCGAGGCGAAGATCCTTGATGTCCTGGTCAGGTGCAAATGCGATCCGCACCGGAACCCGTTGCACCACCTTGACCCAGTTCCCGCTGGCATTCTGCGGCGGCAGAATGGCGAACTGGGCGCCGGTGCCGGGGCTGACGGTGGCGACCGTGCCGTGGAAGGTATGGCCGGGAAAGGAATCGACATCCATCGAGACCCTCTGGCCGATGTGCAGATAGGTGATGTCGGTTTCCTTTGGATTGGCATCGACCCAGGGGGCGGCGTCGTCGATCACGCCGAAAACCGGCGTGCCGGCCATGACGAAGCGGCCGAGCTGGATGTTGTCGACCTGGGTCGCGGTGCCGGAGATCGGCGCACGCAATATGGTGTGATCGAGATCGCGTTCGGCCTGCGCGACGGCAGCTTTGGCCTGGCGGTAGGCCGGGAAATCCTCGATCGCCAGATCCGGATTGCCGAGCAATTGATTGAGGGTCGAGGTCTTCTGCTGCAAGGTGAATTGCGCTGCAAGCTGGGCCGTCACGGTCGCCGAGGCGGCATTGTCGAGCTCGAGCTGCGACCCCGTGTTCTTGGCGACCAGTGCCGACTTGCGCTCGACGTCGCGTTGCTTGAGCTCGACATTCTTCTGCGCAAGGTCGGCGAGGGTTGTCAGCGATTTCACGTTGGATTTGAGATTAGCAAGATCAACGCGCACACTGGCGAGCTTGGCCTGCGCCTGAGCCAGGGCGAGCCGGAAGGGCTCAGAGTCGATCTCGAAGAGAACGTCGCCAGGTGCAACATGCTGGCCTTCCCGGACCACGATGCGGCCGACCTTGCCGGAGATATCGGGCGTGATGAGCACTTTCTGGGCGCCGACATAAGCATTGTCGGTCGAGATGTAGCGGCCGCCGGAAAGATAGAATGCGAGCCCTGCCACGGCGGCGGTCGCCGGCACCACGGCGAGCAGGATCATCCGCAGTTTCCTGCGCACGAGATCCTTCAAACCCGCGGGCTTTGCGGTTGCGGGCGGCTCAACCGCGTCGGGGAATTTCAGAAGCTTTTCAGCCATAGCGTTTCTCCGTCGCGGCCTCGTTCGCCCGTTTCGCAATGGCGCTGCGCAGATTGGTCTTGAGGGTCAGAAGATGCGCAAGAAGCTGTTCGACCGCCGCTGGCTCGATTCCCGCCAGCACGGTCGCCATGATGTCCTGGCCGAGCCGCGTCAGTCCGTCGAGCACCGGCCGTGCGGCAGGCGTCAGATAGAGCCGTTTGGCGCGACGATCGTCCGGGTCGGGACGACGCTCGATGAGGCCGCTGTCGCACAAACGGTCGATCAGCCGGGTCAGCGTGATGGGTTGCAGGTCAAGCGTATCGGCGAGCTCGCACTGCTTGAGGCCTTCCGAACGCTCGACGCGGGCCAGCACCGCCCACTGGGCGCGGGTCATTCCGAAATCACGCGCCCGCTGATCCGCATAAGTCTTGAGCAGGCGCGCCACGTCATTGATATTGAACGCGACTTCTCGTTCCAGCGGCATCCGTGGCACAGCCGGTCGTTCCTCTATATGAAGTCTGATATTATAAGCTCGCTTATTAACATGGCAAAATTAGGCTCCCTCGCGTCTTCGTGATCGGCCTTCCAATGTGGAAACCGGCTATGCCAAAACGAAGCCGTCCTCCCATGAATCGTCGGCCTCACAGCCTTCCTTGGCTCTTCCGATGATCACGTGCTGCTCTTCACGGCGACCGGTTCGTTTACGGCCTATCCATTCCTGCACGAAAAGCTGCCCTACAACCTCGACCAATTGGCGCCGATCGCCCGCGTCACAAATACCGTTATCGCGGTCACGGTTCCGACATCGTTGAAGGTCAACTCGCTTGCAGAGCTGATGACGTTGGTGCGTTCGCAACCCGGCCGCTATCATTGGGCCAGCATAACCGGCGCTACGGATTTGGTTTTCTCCGGCTTCCTTAAGAGCGCCGGCCTCAGCATGGTCAGGGTGCCCTATCGCGAGAGCGTGCTTGCAGTCAACGATTTGAGCGAGGCACGCATCGAGGTGTTCTTGTCGGCGCTGGCGACCGTGCTGCCGCAAGTCACCGGCGGCAAGATCAAGATGCTGGCGCTGACCAATCACGAGCGTGCGCCCGTCGTCCCCGAGGTTCCTACCGTCAGCGAGGCCGGCTACCCGGCACTACAGTTTGATGGTCTTGTCGGCTTGTTCGCGACAGCCAGGGTGCCGGTCGAACTGCGGGAGCGGATTGCCGGCGATGTGCGAGCCGCTATTGCCGACCCCGCCGTGGCGACAATCGTTGCCGGAACGGGGCAAATCGTCAGTCCGGGATCGCCGGCCGAATTCGCGCGCGCGATAGAAGAGCAGCTGACCGCCTTCACGGCGATTGCCAAATCCTTGGATCTGCAGCCGAGACGATGACGCCGCGCAAATCCTCGGACCTCATCCTGGAGGAGGCCGCGCTCTTTGCGCGGCCATCTCGAAGGATGGCCG
>Ga0099791_10000862_pt1 | contig 11573 bp, 12 predicted proteins | sample Rivendell_Oct201_7_FD_77318 | JGI IMG/M metagenome (GOLD analysis project Ga0099791, IMG submission 77318) | Vadose zone soil and rhizosphere microbial communities from the Eel River Critical Zone Observatory, Northern California to study diel... | ecosystem: Environmental > Terrestrial > Soil... | reverse complement strand
CGAAGGAGGTCCGATGCTTCCCCCGTTCGGCTGGCAGTCGGTGCTGACCCAGTGGCAGGCAGCACCCGTCGTGACGGCTACCGTCGTCGCACTGGCCGGCTTGTACCTGTCGGGCGTTGTCCGAATTGGGCGCCAGCATCCCGCTCGGCCGTGGCCGCGGTGGCGGACCTTGCTGTTCTTCGCCGGGCTCGCCGTGGTTGTGCTGGCGCTTCAGAGTGGCATCGGCAGCTACGACGACGTCGTGTTCTGGGACCACATGGTTCAGCACCTGATGCTGATCATGGTCGCGCCGCCGCTGCTGATCTTCGGCCAGCCGATCACGTTGCTGCTGCATGCGAGCCGGAACCCGCTGCACACCTGGGTCAAGCGGATCCTACGCTCGCCGGTCGCGAGCTTCTTGACGTGGCCTGTGTTCGGGTTTGCGGCCTATGCCGTAGCGATCGTGGTGCTGCATCTCACTGCTCTGGCCAACCTTGTCGCGCGCAACCAGATAGCGCACGACGCCGAGCACGTGGTGTTCCTGCTCGTCGGCTACCTGTTCTTCCTGCCGATCGTCGGCTCTGAGCCGATCAGGTGGCGCCTGTCGTATCCGGCCAAGCTGCTCCTGCTCTTCCTCATCATGCCGGTAGACACGTTCACGGGCCTGGTGCTCGGATACGCCAACCGCGGCACGCCTGGCCTGCCGGCCGGAGCGCGGCCCGTCTGGGCGGGGACCGCGACCGCCGACCTGCATGCGGGCGGCGCGACGATGTGGATTGCCGGGGACGCTCTCATGTTCGCCATGATGATGATCGTTTTCCTGATGTGGAGCACCGACTCACGGGTCGAATCGCGTTCGCGTGGCTGGCTGGAGGCGGCCCGGCGGGCCACCGTCGCTCCTGCCGCGTCATCCGCCGACACCGACATCGACGACGATGACGAGCAGCTAGCCGCTTACAACGAGTACCTCAGCCGGCTGAACCATGCCCAGCGGGGCCCGGATCGATAGCCCGCCAGCGACGTAGTTGCTCCGGGGATGCGAGATTCGGTCTGAGGCATGTCGCCGCGGTAGCGACACGCCGGCTAGCCCTATCTACGACAATCTAGGGAAGTCGCTAGATCGCCCAATAGGCTCCTATGCCGTGGATCCAGTGCGAAATCCGTACGCGCCGGGAGCCGGGCAGCGGCCGCCCGAGCTAGCCGGGCGGGACAGGGAGCTCGCTGAGTTCGAAATCGTGCTTGAGCGCGTCGCCCGCGGCAGGCCAGAACGCAGCATGGTCCTGACCGGGTTGCGCGGCGTGGGCAAGACCGTCCTGCTGAATGCCTTCAGGTCGATGGCGATGCAGCGGCTGTGGGGGACCGGGAAGATCGAGGCCCGGCCTGATCAGTCGATCCGTCGGCCGATCGGCGGCGCCCTGCACATGGCCGTGCGGGAGCTGGCGCCAAGGCACCGGGCGCCGCAGCGAATCGACGACTTCCTCGCCGTGCTCAAGGCCTTCCTCGCCAGGGATCTCAGGGCCGCCAAGGGAGCGGGCGCGGCGATCAGCCAGCTGGGCATCGACGTGCCCATGGCGAGGGGCCGGGCAGACTCTGGCGATCTCGAGATCGACCTGACCGAACTGCTCACCGATGCAGCCTCGGTCGCCGCCGACCTGGGCGTGGGGATCGCGCTGTTCATCGACGAGATGCAGGACGTCCCCGCGCTAGATGTCTCCGCGCTCTGCGCGGCATGCCACGAGCTGTCGCAGAACGGCGGGCCGCTGATAGTCGTGGGAGCAGGGTTGCCGCACCTGCCGTCAGTGCTGTCGGCGAGCAAGAGTTACTCAGAGCGTTTGTTTCGCTACGTATCAATTGACCGTCTCGACCGGGGTGCGGCGGACATTGCGCTGCTGGCGCCTGCCAGACGCGAGGGCGCGGACTTTGACCCAGCGGCGCTCGACGCGCTTTACGCGGCAGCGGACGGCTATCCGTACTTCGTGCAGGCCTACGGCAAGGTCACCTGGGACGTGGCTCCTACCAGCCCGGTGACCCCTGCCGACGTTCAAGTCGCCGCGCCGCTGGCCGCCGGTGAGCTGGCCGTGGGGTTCTTCGGCAGCCGGTATGAGCGCGCCACCCCGGCGGAGCGCGAGTACATGCGCGCGATGGCGCTGCTCGGCGATGAGCCGGTGCCGACCGCGCAGGTCGCCGACGAGCTCGGCAGGAAGCCGTCGAGCGTGTCGCCAGCCAGGGACAGCCTGATCAAGAAGGGGCTCATTTACAGCTCAGAACGCGGCCTTATCGCCTTCACGGTCCCGCATTTCGGCCGCTTCCTGCGCGCCCAGCCCGGCTGACCTCCGCGCCGCAACCAGGCTGGACGCCCGACTCCGCGGATCTGGCCCTCTATTGCCTTATCTAGGGTGAGCGCAAGAGAACCAAAGAAAAGCGCTCAGAACTTCGGTGGCCGGACTTCACGGCCGCTCACGGCCGGGCTTCCCGCTGCTTCCGGCGGCTCAGCGCCCTAGATCTGGTTCGGGTTACGCAGCCGGCCCTGGCCAGGTTCATCACCGAGCCAGGATGGGAACGCGGGCTGCGGAGAGGCATGCGCGCCCCGGCGCAGCAACCGGGCCCAGCGCCACCCGACCGGCCGAGCGGAACTCACCGGCCACGGGATAACCACGCCGGTCGCGGCGTCGACCAGCGCGAAGAGCACGATCGGCCGACGGGTCTGCAGGTACACCGCGAACACCATCTCGGCCTCCCTGCCGTTGTACTTACTCGGGAAGGCGAGATAACGCCAGCAGAGCTCGCGCCACACGTCAAGCGGCTGGTCGGCGGCGATGAGCGTCGCACTCCTGCGCCACTGGTTCGTGCGCTGCAGGGTGGCCAGGGTCTGTTCCGGGCTCTGAACCCGCAGCTCACAGGGCTCCGAGTAGCCGATCCTGACGAGCACATCGCGGACCTCCGGCGAGAGCAACCCGAAGATCGCGAGTTCAGCGAGAAGGAAGATCAACGTCGCCGCCACGTCGCTGAAGCTTTGCGGCGGGTGGATAGGCGCCAGGTTAACGGTCCCCAGCGCTGCAAGAGCCAGCAGGCTGGAGCGGAGCAGCGTGCGCGCTGTGATGGGGGTGGAGCTGAACTCGCCGAAGCAGCCGCAGCCGATGTCAGGCCGGATGCTGCGGAGCTCGATCAGGGCGCAGGTCGCTACGACGAAGAGCACGCACGTGCCCAGCCGCACCACCATGGCCGGGGCGCCAGCGCCGAGTGTGCCCGCGGTCACGATCAGCCCGATGCCCAGGCCGAACTCGACCGCGCAGAGCGTGCCGGCGGCCCAGGGCCTAAGCCTGAGCGGGAAGAGCGCCGTCGGCCCCAGGCCTGCGTCGATCGACCGCCGCTGTACTGCGCGCGCGAACTTCGCCGAGCAGCCGCCGACCAACATGGCCGCCAGCAGCGGTATCTGGGCAACTCCAAGTGCGTTCAGCATGTGAAGCCGTCACCGGCCAATCGTCAGGGTGGCGCTGAAGCAGCCGTCTTCCAGGCAACCGCCGAGCGCGACGAAGCTGGCCACGGTCAGGTCGGCGATCCGCCCGCGCGGCGAGTTGGCGCAGGCGACGCACCGGTCGTTGAACAGGCGCGCCATCGGAGCGCAGCCGGTGACCGGGAGCATCCAGGCGATGCCGGTGCACTCGTTGCGCACATTGAGGGCGGTGCCGACAGCGAGGTAGGGAAGCTGCCGGAACGTCGGCGCCTGCCCGGGCACGATGTCGGCCGCCGAGTCCTCCGCGCATCCCGCCGCGGGGTCGATCGCGGGATAGGAGACGCCGAGCACGCCGTATGGCTCATCTGCGGAGTCGTGCCAGATCGCCGATCCGGCGATCGCGTCAGACAGGCGGCCGCCCCCGGCACGATCCGCGACAACGCGGTCGCTCCGGTACGGGGGCTGCGGATTGACGGGGATCAGGCCCTCGAGGTAGTCGCGGCGCCGGATCCCGATGACGTCGATGAGGTAGCCAGGCCTCAGGTTCGGGAACCTGACCTGAATCCGGCCGCTTGCGTTTCTGGGTATGACGACTCTGCGCTGGCCTCTCGTAGCACCCTCATCGACCAAAATGCTGGCCGAGTCGCAATCCGTGATCCGTCCGGTGACCCGGCCGATGTTCGCCCAGATCCGGTCGGCTACGCCGGGATGGGACGGCAGCAGCCTGATGATGGCCTCATCCCCGGTCCTGAGTGAGGCAGGATCTAACGGGGCGCCACGCCAGGCCGTAGCGCTTGCGGTCAGCGCGAAACGCCGCTCACCTCCGCCGTCTCCGATAGCGATGACCTGAGGACTGACGTCGATGATCCGGCCTGTCACGGTCCGGTAGAGGTTCGCGGGCGCAGGCGTTGCCGCCGATGCCTGCAAAGCTAGCGACGACTGCAGGACTACGGCCCTGCGGCCATTCCCGGCAACGCCATTGGTACGGCTCGGGCCGCCCGCGCCGCCGCCCGCGGTCTTCCCGCCAGGAGCCAGGCCCATCGCGACCTGCTGCGGCTGGAAGATCGCTGCCTTCAGCAAACGGCGCATGGCGATATGTCGCGTATCAGCCGATGTGGCACCAGGGCACTGTTCGCAGCACACGCCAGCCGCCGCTTTCACCGTGCACCAGCCTTCCTCGGGCGCGCGATCACCATGTCGTGAATCACGTTCACTGAAGTTGACCATGCTGAGCTATCGAACCCGCGTCAAGTGATTTGAGCCAATCTTCTGGGCGTCATGTTTATCTGGACACTTATGGGTTCGGAGCCGGTCGAGACTGGCTTTCGGTGCATAGGGTACTGACCAGGGTTGCGTTACTATAGGTAGCGGAACGAGAGCGGAGTGTCGTGAGTACCGTTGAGGAGTGAGCGTCGGGGGCGATCACGGTGGCCAGCGGGAACGCACAGAACTGCCCGGGGTGAGCTGTCAGGCGAGCCCCGGACCGGGGCAGCGGCCAGCCGAGGGCGGTCGCGCGTCAGACCGTGCGCTGGAAACGGTTGCTGGCGCGGTGCCACACGAGCTTGAGGCGGCCCGGATAGATGCTGATTTCCGCGAATTCGTGCGCACGCGCGGGCGAGCGCTACTGCAGTCTGCGTATCTTCTGACGGGCAATCTCGCCGACGCGGAGGACCTGGTGCAGTCGGCGCTAGCGAAGACCTTTCAGGCCTGGAACAGGATCGAGGACCACAAGGCGCTGGACGGGTACGTCAGGCGCGCCATCATCAATACCCATATCTCCTGGTGGCGGAGGCGGCGGGTCGATGAGTACCCGACTGACGAGATTCCCGATCAGCCAGTCGCGGACACGTCGGGCAACAGGGAGTTGCACGACACCCTGCAGCGTGCCATCGACCGGCTGCCGCAGCGGATGCGAGCGGCTGTCGTGCTCCGCTACTTCGAGGACATGAGCGAAGCCGAGGTCGCCGACGTGCTCGGGGTAAGCCAGGGCACGGTCAAGAGCACGGTCTCGCGGGCGGTGGCCAAGCTCCGGACTGACTCCGACCTCCTGGCTGAGTGACGTTTCGCCGCCAACGTGGCACTATCCACCCCAGGGATGGATATTCCGGCGCGCCCGGCCTCGACGACCGGGCAGCGGGCGGGGTACGCAGCCGCAGGAGGTTCCCGTGCGCAGCACGATGATGGATGTTCCGCTGACAATCACCAGGATCATGCAGTACGGCAGCACCGTGTACGGCGACCGCGAAGTGGTGACCTACGCCGCTGATGGCCTGCGGCGCCAGACCTACGCCGAGACCGGCGCCAGGGCCGCCAAGCTCGCCAACGCACTCCGGTCGCTCGGCGTCGATGGCGACCAGCGGGTGGCGACGCTGATGTGGAACAACGCCGAGCATCTCGAGGCATATCTAGCCATCCCGGCCATGGGCGCCGTACTGCACACGCTCAACCTCCGCCTAGACCCGGAGACCATCGGCTATATCGCCACGCACGCCGGCGACGAGGCCGTGATCGTGGACTCGAGCTTGGTTCCGCTGCTGGCACAGGTTCTTTCGCACGCTTCGACGATCCGCCACGTGGTGGTAACCGGTTCGTCAGGCGATACCGACCCCACGGCGCTGGCCTCGCTGGCTGGCCCGGGCCGCGAGGTGCACTCGTACGAGGACCTGCTCGGGGCGCATGCCGCCAGCTTCAACTGGCCCGACGTGGACGAACGGTCCGCCGCGGCCATGTGCTACACCAGCGGAACCACCGGCCGCCCGAAGGGTGTCGTCTACAGCCACCGGTCGATGCACCTGCATTCAATGGCAGTCAACACGGGTTCAGTGTTCGCGATGTCCGAGCGGGACAGGGTGCTGCCGGTCGTGCCGATGTTTCACGCCAACGCGTGGGGTTTGCCGTACGCGGCGGTGATGGCCGGCGCGAACCTGATCATGCCGGACCGGTACCTGCAGCCAGAGCCGCTGGTGAAGCTGATCGAGGCCGAGCGCCCCACCGTCGCCGGCGCGGTCCCGACCATCTGGAACGCCCTGCTCCAGCACGTCCGCGCGAATGGCGGGGACCTGAGCTCGCTGCGGATCGTCCCGTGCGGCGGCTCGGCCGTGCCGCATGCGCTGATGGAGGCGTACGAGAAGGAGCTCGGGGTGACCATCCTGCAGGCATGGGGCATGACCGAGACATCGCCGCTGGGCAGCGTCGCGCATCCGCCCGTCGGCGCGACCGGCGATGACGCGTGGCATTACCGGGACACGCAGGGCCGGCTGATCTGCGAGGTGGAGGCGAGGCTGGTCGGCGATGCCGGCACGGTGCTCCCGCACGACGGCGAGGCCGTCGGCGAGGTGGAGGTGCGCGGCCCGTGGATCACCGGCGCGTACTACAAGGACGACGACCCGGAGAAGTTCAGGGACGGCTGGCTGCGAACCGGCGACGTCGGCACCATCGACCCGCTCGGGTATGTCGTGCTCACCGACCGCGCCAAAGACGTGATCAAGTCCGGCGGCGAGTGGATCTCCTCGATGGAGCTTGAGAACGCGATCATGGCGCACCCAGACGTCGTCGAGGCCGCCGTCATCGGTGTCGCCGACGAGCGCTGGGGCGAGCGGCCGCTGGCTACGGTAGTCCTGTCTCCTGGTGCGGAGACGACCGCCGCTGAGCTGCGCGAGTTTCTGGCCGGACAGGTCGCGCGCTGGCAGCTGCCTGAGCGCTGGAGCTTCATCGACGAAGTGCCGAAGACCAGCGTGGGCAAGTTCGCGAAGACCAAGATGAGGGACTCTTACGCGCGCGGCGACTACGAGATCATCGAGGTGCGCTGACTGACTCGGCAAGCCCGGGCCGGCTGCTTTGCGGTGGTCAGGCTGCTGCCGGTACCCTAAACGCGCGGTCGGCCCTGCCGCCGCCGCGGTTCCCGCTCGCGGCAAGGCGGTGCCGACCCGCGCTAAACGGTACTCTGGGGACCTTCCGCAGAGGGCTGAGGAGGCTTCGCCTAGTCCGGTCTATGGCGCCGCACTGCTAATGCGGTTTGGGTTCACGCCCATCCGGGGTTCAAATCCCCGAGCCTCCGCTCCTGACCAGCCACTATGCCGAAACGGTGTGGTGGCTGGCTGCATCTGCGGTGCCCGTTTTGTCCCGAGTAACCTGCTCGAGCGTGACCGGATATTCAACAAGCAGGCGGGGTGTATGGTTCGGCGCACGACCACGCCAGCGCAGCAGCTCACGCGAACACGCGCCTGGTCACGATTCCGTCAGCGATATCGTGCCCCAGCCAGAGTGCGAAATGATCGCCAGCGCTGAAGTAGTCGGCCGCGTCTTCCGCCGCGAGCATGACCGTGACGATCGCGTGGTCGTCCCCGATCCAGTCCGGGTTGTCGTCGCTGTTCGCCACAAGCGCGCTGAAGAAGTGACTGCCGTGCGTCAGGTGATGCTCGCCGCGCACAGCCATCCGCTTGAGCTGCCCTGGCGGCAGAGTCGCAGCCGCCGGGAGCCGCGGGCAAGCCGGATCAGAATTCTGGCCAGCGCTGATGGTGACAAACGCCTGAAACTTGTACGGCTTCGGTCTCATGGCACCCCCCGAGTGCCAGCTGAGCAGAAATATTAAGCATATCAGGACATGAATTCGTGCTAACGCTCCCCGCGAATGTTCTCATCTTCACCGTTTAATTCAGGGCTGAACCAACTGCGGCCGTCAAGCGTTACCTAATGGGCGGGAGCGGCCACGGGCTGCGGCATGCCTTCGTTCAGTTCTGCCGGTACGGAGCGAAAGGAAGATCTCATGCGATTTACTCGCAGGTTCACCCTGGCAGCCGTCGGCATGGCCGCCGTTACTGGGGCGGCACTGACAGCGACTGCATCGGCCTTGGCCGCGCCAGGCGTGCACTCGGCGTTCATCGGGCACTTTCACCACACCAGCAAGGTCGCATCGACTGTGCCGCGCAATGGTGATGTCAACCCGTATGGCGTGGTGGTGGTCCGGCGCAGCCAGGGCCGCCTGCGCCAGGGCGACATCCTGGTCAGCAACTTCAACAATTCCAAGAACCTGCAGGGGACTGGATCGACGATTGTCGAGATCAGCCCGAGCGGGCGCCGGATCGTATTCGCCCACATCACCAGGGCGTCGTTGCCCGGCCGCTGCAATGGCGGCATCGGCCTGACGACGGCGCTCGTGCTCGTGCACGGCTGGGTCATCGTCGGCAACCTGCCGTCGAAGAACGGGCAGGCCGCGACCTCCTCACCCGGATGCCTGCTCGTCCTGGACAGCAGCGGCAAGGTTCGCAAGATCTTCAGCGGTCATGGCATTAACGGACCGTGGGACGCCACTGCTGTCGGCCACGGCCGGTCCGCAGCGCTGTTCGTCGCCAACGTCCTGAACGGCACCGTAGCGGCGCACGGCGGCGTGGTCCATCGCGGCACGGTGCTGCGGATCGTCATCGGGTTCGGCCGCGGCCAGCTGCCTGCGATCCGAAGCGTTACCAAGGTCGGATCGGGCTTCGCCGAGCGGACCGATCCCGCTGCCTTCGTGGTCGGGCCCACCGGGCTGGGCCTCAACCGCAATGGCACGCTGTACGTCGCCGATACGGCGATGAACCGGATCACGCAGATCAGCCAGGCGCTGGTCAGGCACTCCTCAGCCGGTACTGGCACGGTACTGACGTCGGGGGGCAAGCTCAACGCCCCGCTCGGCATGACGATCGCACCCAACGGCGACGTGCTCACCGTCAACGCCAACGACGGGCGGATCGTGGAGACCAGCCCGTCCGGCATGCAAGTAGCTTCACGGTTCCTCGACCGCTCGGGCAGCCCGCCCGGAAGCGGCGCCCTGTTCGGGGTGACGCTCGCCCCGACCGGCAGCGGCGTGTACTACGTCGATGACGCGGCCAACACGCTGCGCCTGCTGCACTGACGCCTCAGCCTGAGCAGGATCGTGCGGCCGGGTGTCACTTGGGGGGGCGCGGCCGCACGATCCTCGGGGAAGAGAGGCCGGCCGAAACCTTGCTCAGGCTTCGTCAGCCGGGTCGTCGGAAGCGTCCACCAGGTACGAGTCATCGGGCACCTCGGGCAGAGGGTTGCGGTTCGCGATCATCTCGGAGTCGAGTTCGAAGTCATCCAACTCCTGCAAGACCTCGCCCTTTTTGTCTTCCTTACCCTTTTTCTCGGTGCCCTGGTTGAAGATCTCGTCACAAACCCGGCGGTACAGATCCTCTGGATAAGGAATATGGTCGATCGTGCGCAAAGCCTGATCTTGGCCCGCTGACTCGACCACGAATTCGCCGTAGCCCAACAATCGGCCGGCAAGAGACCGGCGGAAACTCATGTCAGTCACTTTTGACAGCGGCATCATTGCCACGCTGCGGGTGAACACGCCCGAGGTCAGCAGGATGCGCTTCGAGGTAATCACGAAGTAATCGACGGCCCAGTTAATAGCCTGCCAGATCAGCCGGACCATCAGTACGCCCCAAAGGCCCCAGATGATCAAGATCAACGTGGTGTGGCCGCGCAACAAAGTAGCCGACAGGATAAAGGCAGCGAGCAATCCAGCGACTGCATAAGCGCTTGCAGGCAGAAGCACCGCCGGATGCCGCCGCACCATCGCTACGCAGTCTTCGTTCGGCAGCAAGTACCGTGCGGCGCCAGCGGGTTCCTCTTTAATGGTAGCCGCCGGGATCATGGGCTACAGCTTTATGTTGTTGAGGAACTTGGCCATCGAGTTGCCCGCCGTCTTAAGCCAGTCCAGAGCGCCGGTGACGACGTTAGCTGCTCCGTGCGGGTTGGTGGCGAGGTAGTAGATCACGAAGGCGATGCCCGCCCACGTCAGAACCTTCTTCAAATTCCCGGTCACCTCCCTACTGGACGCACGAACTCGTGCAGGCGGCACTGGCCTCAGCATAGCCCACTACCCATTGCAGACCAATGGCAGTCAACCGCTCGTGCAACCATAGCTTCAAGGGAGTCACAGCCCAGCACAACCACGCCGATTCTTGACCGAAAGCCGTTACTGTTCTTGGTGCGGCGCGCCGGCTCCCGAGCGGACGGCCCCCGCGGCCGACGTGAACGCGCTCGATGCTGGACGGAGAAGTGACTGTGGCCGAGGTAACAAGCGGTGACTTCTGCATTGCCGTCTACCGCGAGGACGACGTCTGGGAGGCCGAGGTTCTCCCCGCGGCGGTGATCGGGAGCCTGGAATCGATCATCCACGCCCTGCGCCAGCAGCCGAGCATCGGAGGCGTGGTCGGCCTTACAGCCGTCGGCGATGACTTCTTCGTCATCACCAGGGTCACCGGCACCCATACGGCGGTGTTCCTATCCGATCTGACCGCATCGGTGGACTGGCCACTTGCGAGGCAGGTGCTCGAGTACCTGGACATCCCTGTGCCCTACGACGAGGACCTGGACCAGGTGCTCCCCGCCGGGGACCTGTCCATCCTGGCCGACCTCGGCGTAGACGAGATGGAGCTCTGCGCGTTGTCCGGCGACTTGGACCTGTTCCCGGATGAAGTGCTTGCCAGCCTGGCCCGCAGGGTCGGCTTCGGTGCCGCCTTCGATCGGGCACTAGAGTCATTGACCGGGCAGTGACGGGCGGGTAGTGAAAATGATGGATCGGTGACATGCCAGATGCCGGGGTAACGTCCGGTTACGCATCCTCGTTCGAGCCCAGCATGCGGCTGGCAATGGAACAGGCGGCCCGAACCGAGACCGGCTCCGCGACGGGTTCCGACATCCCTGTCGGCGCCGTCGTCCTCGCTCCGGACGGTGCCGTCGCCGGGACGGGGCACAACCAGTGCATCGGGACCGCTGATCCGACCGCGCACGCCGAGATCGTGGCCATAAGGCAAGCAGCCGCGACGATCGGGTCATGGCGCCTGGACGGCTGCACCCTCGTGGTCACGCTCGAGCCTTGCACCATGTGCGCCGGCGCCGTGCTGAACGCCAGGATCCGCCGGCTGGTCTACGGTGCCGCAGATTCGCGGGCCGGCGCGGCCGGCTCGCTCTGGGACGTCGTTCGGGACCGCAGGCTCGGGCCGCCCGTCGAGGTGATCGGCGGGGTGCTCGCCGAACCGTGCGCGGCGCTGCTCACCGGCTTCTTCGAGCGGCTGCGGGCCGAATAGCCCCGGCTACGCGAAGTCAGCGGCGGCGGACGCGCTGCCTGGCT
>Ga0099791_10000861_pt1 | contig 11574 bp, 8 predicted proteins | sample Rivendell_Oct201_7_FD_77318 | JGI IMG/M metagenome (GOLD analysis project Ga0099791, IMG submission 77318) | Vadose zone soil and rhizosphere microbial communities from the Eel River Critical Zone Observatory, Northern California to study diel... | ecosystem: Environmental > Terrestrial > Soil >... | reverse complement strand
TCGAAATAGACTTCGGTCTTGCCGGAGCCGGTGACGCCGTCGAGCAGCGTCACGGAAAAACCGCCGCGCACGACGTCACGCAGCGCGGCGCCGGCCTCGGCCTGTGCGGCAGCGAAATCCGGCACCGCATAGGCGGGATCGGGAGCGCTCGCGACGGGCGCTGCCGGCAGTTCCAGCACTTCGAGCGTGCCCTCGTCGATCAGGCCGTTGATCACGGCGATCGACACCCCCGCCTCGTGGGCGGCTTCAGTCTTGCCACGGGCAAGGCCGTCGGCAAGCAGGCGCAGCACCGCCCTCCGTGCGGCCGTCAAGCGCTCGGGAGGCGGGCCGGCGAGCCGGATGCCCACCTGCAGCCGCTCCGGGCCCAGATGCTCACCCATCCGCAACGCCATCCGCGCCACCATGCCCCGCGAGCTCAGGCTATAGGCCGAAACCCAGTCGACGAACTTGCGCAACTCGGGCCGCAGCGGCGGAATATCGAGCTTTGCGGCCACATCCTTGAGGCGATTGTCGAGCCGCGGATTGGGCGTTGCGTTGTCGGCCCACACCACGCCCGTACATTCGCGCGTGCCCAACGGCACCCGGACGACGTCGCCGGGGGCAAGCTCAAACTGGTCCGGCGCCCGGTACGAATAGGCATGATCGAGCGCGACCGGAATCAGCACATCCACGATGCGTTTTGCCATGGCCTTTTTGTCATGGTCCTTTTGTTATGGTCCTTTTGTTGTGGTCTTGGGGCCGATTCGGCGTGTTAAAGAAGCTGACACCAGGGGGTGCGATAACGCACGAGGTGTCAAGACTCAAAAAGGATTTCGGTCCTGCCGTGAGCAAACTCAAAAATCCTGCTGCCAATTCCGCCGCCGACCTGCCTTTCGCGGCGCCCGAAGTCGCCGCCGAAGTCGTCCATTGGCTCTCTCATCTCGGCGCCGAGCGGCGCCTGTCGGCCAAGACCGTCGATGCCTATCAGCGCGATGTTCGGCAGTTTCTGGACTTTCTAGCCACGCATTTCGGCGCTCGGGTGACTCTCGCGGGCCTGCGCGACGTTGCCGTGCAGGATGTTCGTGCCTTCATGGCCTATCGCCGCAGCCAAGGCACCTGTGGACGGTCCCTGATGCGATCATTGGCGGGTGTCCGCTCATTTGCGCGTTTTCTCGAGCGGCAGGGCAACGGCAGATTGGGCGCGCCGGCTGCCATCCGGGCGCCTAAAACGCCGAGGACGCTACCGAAACCGCTGGCGATTGCACCGGCCAAGCGTCTGTCGGATGCGGGCCTGCGCGCCGGCGAAGAACGCCCACCCTGGGTGCTGGCGCGTGATGCGGCCGTGCTGGCATTGCTTTACGGATCGGGTCTGCGCATCTCCGAGGCGCTCGGCCTCAAGGTCAAGGACATTCCGGCGCCGGGCCGCGGCGACACAAACATCGTCACTGGCAAAGGCAACAAGACCCGCATGGTTCCGGTCCTGCTGCTGGTGCTGCGACTCGTTGCCGACTATTTCGCGATCTGCCCCTATGAACGCGCCCCGGACGCGCCGGCCTTCGTGGGCGCAAAGGGCAGGCCGCTGTCGCCTCGCATCATCCAACTCGTGATGGCAAGTCTGCGCAGCGCACTCAACCTGCCGGAAACCGCAACCCCGCACGCGCTGCGGCATTCCTTTGCGACCCACCTGTTGGCGCGCGGCGGCGATTTGCGCTCGATCCAAGAACTTCTCGGCCATGCGTCATTGTCGACCACGCAGGTCTATACCGCCATCGATGCTGATCGGCTCATGCAGGTCTATCGCAGCGCCCATCCCCGTGCGGCGACCTGATCGTGGACAAATCAGGCGCATAATGGTGTTGTCTTGCACAAGTCGCAACGTTTGCGCAATTTTTCCTGCGCGCTACCCTATTGTAGGGGCGACCCTTGTGGTCGCCCTGTTGCCGGTGACGCGGCGCGCAAACGGGGCGACCACAAGGTTCGCCCCTACGGTAGGGTAGGGTGGGGACCAGAGGAGGGGTGAGCCATGGAAGCGCACGAAAAGTTGGAACAAGCCGAAAACACGGAGCATGTCGGTGGCGTGAACAAGAAGATTGCGCTCATGATTGCGGTCATGGCGCTGTTTCTTGCGTTTTCCGAAACGCTCGGCAAGAGCGCCAACACGGAGGCAATCACGCTGAACATCAAGGCGTCGGACACGTGGAGTTTCTTTCAAGCCAAGACCATCCGCAGGACCATGATCCAAGCAATGGCCGACCAGATGAAGGTCGAATCGCAGGGCACGAAAGACAACATCGTCAAGGTCGCGATGACCAAGCAAATCGACGATTGGCAGAAGACGGCCGCGCGCTACCGCTCCGAACCCGAAACCCAAGAAGGGTCTGAGGAACTCATGAAGCGCGCCCAGGCGGCCGAGCACGAGCGCGACACCGCGCTCGCCCGCTACCACAATTACGAAATTGCGTCGGCCGGCTTTCAGATCGGGATCGTCCTCTGCTCGGCGGCGGTCATCACCGGCATGTTTCTCCTGGCCTGGGTTGCCGGCGGCGTTGCGATTTTGGGGCTCGCATTTACGGCGCTTGGGCTGCTAGCTCCCCATGCGCTTCATCTCGGTTAGCTGAGAGCTCAGGGCGCCGCCGCGCGCATGCGTCGGCGGATTCGCATCAGGCGCTGGAGAAGCCGGCCAGCATGGCGGGGTTGAAGTAGGCGCCGCCATCTCCGCAGCCGTTGTGCGACCGGATCGACGGTTTGACGCGACCACTCGCGAAGCCGCTGCGTGATCGGCATGATCTTTTCGTGTGCCCAGTGGCGCGCCCACAGGAAGAATTCATAAAGGCGCCGAAACCAGGCCATTTGCAAAAGTTTGTCCTTGGTCACCTCGAATATGAATGCGGTGACACCGAGGCCGACGAGTTTCGCCAGCACCAGAACCGCAATCGTCGCCACCCACTGGCGGTGCGCCAGGAACCAGAATTCCAGGAATTTGAGCGGCAGGAGGAGAATGAACGGAACGACGAAAACCACAAGGGTTGCTTGCGGCGACAGCCGATCGACCAGCCTGACAAGCAGCGGCTTGATCCGTCCCCACGGGATGACGGCGACAATGCGCCCGACGATCGGCGCAAGGCGGTCCCACAGCCATGCCTCGAAAAGGAACAGCAGGGCAAGAACGACCCAGAACAGACGGGCAAGACGTTTCATGTAGCAGCCGGGGAGATATCGCCAGTTCGCATCAGTATTAGTAGCTGTAGCTTAACACCGCGTTCGGCGAGCCGGCTGCGACCTGGGACCGCGGGCGTCCCGCCCGCTCTTTTCTCGGCCACCCTCGTAAACCGCGTCGGGCTGGGAAGGGCGGGCGGGACGCCCGCGGTCCCAGGGTAGAAGGGGCACTACATATGGATGGCACGCTTATCGACGGCGAGCGCGGCCTCCTTCACGGCCTCCGGCAAAGTCGGATGGGCATGACAGGTGCGGGCGATATCTTCCGCGGCGGCGCCGAGTTCCATCGCGATCGCGGCTTCCGCGATCATATTGCCGGCGTCCGAGCCCACAATATGGACGCCCAGCACCCGGTCGGTCTTGGCATCGGCCAGAATTTTCACGAATCCATCGGTCTGTTGATTGGCCTTGGCGCGGCCGTTGGCCGTGAAAGGAAATTTCCCCACATTGTACGCGACGTTGGCGACTTTGAGCTCCTCCTCGGTCTTGCCTACCGAGGCCAACTCCGGCGAGGTGTAAATGACGTTCGGAATGACATCGTAGTTCACGTGGCCGGCCTTGCCGGCGATGATTTCCGCCACCGCAACCCCTTCGTCCTCGCCCTTGTGGGCCAACATCGGCCCCGCGATGACGTCGCCGATGGCGTAGATGCCGGGCACCGAGGTAGCAAACCGGCCGTCGACCGCAATACGGTCATGGTTGTCGAGCTTGAGCCCGATCGCCTCCAGACCAAGGTTCTCCGTATAGGGTACGCGCCCGATGGCGACGAGCGCCACGTCGGCCTCGATTGCGGCAGCCGCGCCACCAGCCGTTGGTTCGACAGTTGCCTTCAAGACCGCCCCGCTCGAATCGATCGCAGCCACCTTGGAGGCAAGCTTGAAACTGATGCCCTGTTTTTCCAGAATGCGCTGGAACTGCCGCGCGACCTCCGTGTCGATGCCAGGCAAGATGCGGTCGAGAAACTCCACCACCGTGACCTCGGCGCCGAGACGCCGCCACACCGAGCCGAGCTCGAGACCGATCACCCCGGCGCCGACGACCAACAGATGCGTCGGCACTCTCTCAAGCGACAGCGCGCCGGTCGACGACACGATGCGTTTCTCGTCGATGGCAATCCCCTTGAGCCGCGCCACATCGGACCCGGTCGCAATGACGATTGCCTTGGCGTCCAAGGTGCCAACCGGTCCCTGCGCAGGCGTCACCTCGACCTTGCCGGGCGCCACGATCCGGCCGACGCCGCTGTGGGCCTCGATCTTGTTCTTGCGGAACAGGAAAGCGACGCCCTTGACGTTGCCGTCGACCGCCTCGTCCTTGAACTGCAGCATGGCGGGAAGATCGAGCGCAGGCGTTGCGACCTTGATGCCCATCTTGGCGAAGGCATGTCCAGCCTCCTCGAACCGCTCGGACGCATGCAGCATCGCCTTCGACGGAATGCACCCGACATTGAGACAGGTGCCGCCGAAGGTCTTCTCCTTCTCGACGACCGCAACCTTCATGCCGAGCTGCGCGGCACGGATGGCGCAGACGTACCCGCCGGGGCCGCTGCCGATGACGATGAGATCGTAGGAGGGCATGCGCGGCCTCGGAGACTTGTCAGCTCGCTATGAGTTTGTGTAGTTCGGCTTGTTTTTCGGCATCGCGCCGGAGGCCATCCGCGCCGAAATCGATCTCGTATCCCTTATCATCGATCCAAAAAACGTGATGTCCGTATTCTTCAAGCTGCACTTTGAGGAAGTTCTTCGGCTTTTGTAGCCATTTGAAGACCCGACCATGCGCGATAACGGGTCGGAGATCCACGACACCCTCATAGCCGTCGGTGAAGACGAGCTTTAGTACACCGTGAATGACAGGCTCTGCTGTGACAATTCTTGGCAGCTTTCTCATTCGATTGGTCCAGGAGGCAAGCGTGACTGTGCGTTGTTCCATGCGCTCCAAAGTGCCCTCTTGCGCGGTCCTGCCCAGTTCAACACAGCTCGGAGCTTTGACTTCGGCAAATATCCGCCGATCAGAGTAAGCCTCTCGATGTCGATTATGGCTCGATGTTCGGCGAAAAGCGCATGAAAGTGACCGGGCTCGTGATCGTTCCAATACATCATCAGCCTCACGCCGTCGACAATTGCGATAGTAGGCATGCCTCGTCACAAATCCAGCACCAGCCGCGCCGGGTCCTCCAAGCTCTCCTTCACCCGCACCAGGAACGTCACCGCTTCGCGCCCGTCGACGATGCGGTGATCGTAGGAGACCGCGAGGTACATCATCGGCCGCACCTCGATCTTGCCGGCAACGACCACCGGCCGATCCTCAATCTTGTGCATGCCGAGAATGCCCGACTGCGGCGCGTTGAGGATCGGGGTCGACATCAGCGAGCCGTAGATGCCGCCATTAGTAATGGTGAAGGTGCCGCCTTGCATTTCGTCGATCTTGAGCTGGCCGTCGCGGGCGCGCCGTCCGTAGCCGGCGATTTCCTTCTCGATATCGCCGAGCGGCTTGGCATCGCAATCGCGCACCACCGGCACCACCAAGCCTCTTTCCGTCCCGACCGCGATGCCGATGTGGTAGTAATTCTTGTAGATGATGTCGGCGCCGTCGATCTCGGCATTGACGGCGGGAATTTCCTTGAGCGCCTGAACACAGGCCCGCACGAAGAGACCCATGAAGCCGAGCTTCACCCCGTGCTTCTTCTCGAACAAATCCCGGTAATGGTTGCGCAGCGCCATCACGGCGCCCATGTCGACCTCGTTGAAGGTCGTCAGCATCGCGGCGGTGTTTTGGGCGTCCTTGAGGCGCTTCGCAATCGTCTGCCGCAGCTTCGTCATGCGCACGCGCTCTTCACGTGCCGCATCGTCGGCGGGCGACGGGGCTCGCATTTGGACGGCAGCCGCCGGCTGCGCAATCGCGGTTGGCGCCGCCGCGGCACGCTCGATGGCGGCCAACATATCCCCTTTGGTGACACGGCCGCCCGGGCCGGTCCCCGGCACCGATTCAGCCGCTACACCGGATTCTGCACTCAGCCGGCGCACCGAGGGGGCGAGCGGTATTGCGGCGGCGGCCGCCTTGGGAACCAGGGGCGCCGGTGTAGAAACGGCCTTCGGGGGAGGCGTTGCCTTCTCTGGCTCGGCGGATTTGCTGACGGTCGCTCGCGCGCCCGCGCCCTGGTCGATTTGTCCCAGCAACGCACCGATGGCAACGGTCTCGCCATCCTTGGCGACGATCTCCGATAAGACACCCGCTGCCGGGGCCGGCACTTCGATCGTCACTTTCTCGGTCTCAAGCTCGACGAGCGGTTCGTCGGCCTCGACAGGGTCGCCTAGCTGCTTAAACCATTTCCCGATCGTGGCTTCGGTTACCGATTCACCAAGCGTGGGTACCCGAATCTCGGTCATGAGGGTGGTTCCTGATTAAGGGATTGTCGGCGAAGGAGCGCCACTCTGGTCGTGCGAAAGCGAAGCAACCGCCGCCTGTGGCGCGCGGGCGTCCCGCGCGCCCTTTCTTTCTTCGATGCGGGCGAGACGCCCGCGCTCCAAGCAGGTTCACCCCTGTTGCAGCGCATCGTCGAGAAGCGCCACTAGCTGCGCGAGATGTTTGGACATGAGCCCGGTCGCGGTCGCGGCCGCGGACGGCCGGCCGACATAGCGCGGACGGGAAGAGGCGCCGCCGACCTGGTTGAGCACCCACACCACATAGGGCTCGATAAAATACCAGCCTCCCATATTGCGGGGTTCTTCCTGGCACCAGACGACCTCGGCCTGCTTGAACCGGCCGAGTTCCTGCACCAGGGCTTTCATCGGGAACGGGTAGAGCTGCTCGACGCGCAGCAGGTAAATGTCCTTGATGCCGCGTTTTTCGCGCTCCTCATAGAGGTCGAAATAGATCTTGCCGGAGCACAGAATGACCCGTCTCATCTTCTCGTCGGGCACGAGCACCGTTTTTTCGCCCTTGCGGAATTGAGCGTCGTCCCACAACAGGCGATGGAACGTTCTGGCCGGTCCCATCTCGTCGAGGCGCGAGACCGCACGCTTATGTCGGAGCAAGCTCTTGGGCGTCATCAAGATCAGCGGCTTGCGGAACTCGCGTTTGAGCTGACGCCGCAGGATGTGAAAATAGTTCGCCGGCGTCGTGCAGTTGGCGACCTGCATATTGTCCTCGGCGCACATCTGCAGAAAGCGCTCGAGCCGCGCCGACGAGTGTTCCGGTCCTTGGCCCTCATAGCCGTGCGGCAAAAGGCAAACGAGCCCCGACATGCGCAGCCATTTGCGCTCGCCCGAGGAGATAAACTGATCGAACAGCACCTGTGCGCCGTTGGCGAAATCTCCGAACTGCGCCTCCCACACCGTGAGCGCATTCGGCTCGGCCAGCGAATAGCCGTATTCGAAGCCGAGCACCGCCTCCTCGGACAGCATCGAATTCACGACTTCGTAGCGCGCCTGCCCGGGCGCCACGTCGTTAAACGGCGTATGGCGCTCTTCGCTTTCCTGATCGATCAGCACCGAATGCCGCTGTGAGAATGTGCCACGCTCAGAGTCCTGGCCCGACAGCCGGACCGGATGACCTTCGGTGAGGAGTGAGCAGAAGGCGAGCGCCTCGGCAGTGGCCCAATCAATACCATCACCGGAGTCAATGGCCTTGCGGCGGGCGTCGAGAAACCGCTGGATCGTGCGGTGAAGATGAAAACCCTGCGGCGCCGTCGTGATCTTTGCACCGGTGTTTTTGAGCACCTTGAGATCAACGCCGGTATTGCCTCGCCGCGGATCGTCGGAGGTCTCCGCGACCTTGAATCCGGCCCAACGGCCGTCCAGCCAGTCGGCCTTATTGGACTTGTAGCTCTGGCTCGCCTCCAGCTCGGCATCGAGCCGGGCGCGCCAGTCGTGTTTCATCTTCTCGACCTCGCCGTCGGTGACGACGCCCTCGGCAATCAGTTTTTTGGCATAGATCTCCAAGGCCGAAGGATGGGATTGGATCCTCTTGTACATCAACGGCTGCGTGAACATCGGCTCGTCGCCCTCGTTGTGGCCGTGGCGCCGATAGCAGAACATGTCGATGACGACCGGCTTTTGGAACTTCTGCCGGAATTCGGTGGCGATTTTCGCTGCGAACACCACGGCCTCGGGATCATCGCCGTTGGCGTGGAATATCGGCGCTTCAATCATTTTGGCCACGTCGGACGGATAAGGCGACGACCGGCTGTAGCGCGGATAGGTGGTAAAACCGATCTGGTTGTTGACGATGAAATGCACGGAGCCGCCGGTCCGGTGACCGCGCAATCCGGAAAGGCCAAAGCACTCTGCGACCACCCCCTGGCCGGCGAATGAGGCATCCCCGGATATGAGCAGCGGCATGGCGCAGGTGCGATCCTCCGGGGTCGCGCCGAGCTGATCCTGTTTGGCGCGCGTCTTGCCGAGCACGACCGGATTGACGATTTCCAGGTGCGACGGATTCGCCGTCAGCGACAGGTGAACGGTATTTTGATCGAATTCGCGATCCGATGAGACGCCAAGGTGATATTTGACGTCCCCGGAGCCGTCGACCTCGTCGGGCGACGCCGAGCCGCCCTTGAATTCGTGGAAAATTGCCCGATGCGGCTTCGCCAGAACGTGGGCGAGCACGTTGAGCCGGCCGCGATGGGCCATGCCGAGCGCGATGTCCTTCACTCCCAGCGCGCCGCCGCGCTTGATGATTTGCTCGAGCGCCGGAATCATCGCTTCCGCGCCGTCCAGCCCGAACCGCTTGGTGCCGGTGAATTTGAGGTCGCAGAACCGCTCGAACCCTTCGGCCTCGACCAGCTTGTTGAGGATCGCTCGCTTGCCCTCGCGGGTGAAGGTGATCTCCTTGTCGGGTCCTTCGATACGCTCTTGAATCCAGCCCTTCTGCTGGGGATCGGAGATATGCATAAACTCGACGCCGAGCGTCTGGCAGTAGGTGCGCTGGAGAATGGCCATGATCTGCCGCAGCGTGCCGAATTCGAGCCCGAGGATGCGATCAAGGAATATCTTGCGGTCGTAGTCCGCATCGGTGAAGCCGTAGGTACCCGGATCGAGTTCCTGCGCATCCTTCGCCGGCTCGAGGCCGAGCGGATCGAGATTTGCGTGCAGGTGGCCACGCGCCCGATAGGCGCGAATCAGCATGAGTGCCTTAACCGAGTCGCGTGCTGCCTGCTGCACGGCGTCGGCCGATACTTCAACGCCTTTGGCCTTGGCCGTGGCCAGCACTTTGTCGCCGATACCCTTCTCGATCTCTCCCCAGTCGGCGTCGAATGCCGAGATCAGATCACCGTGGGGGGCCGGCGGCCAGTCGGGCCGCTGCCAGGAGGGACCGCGGGCGTTTTGGACGACGTCCGGCCCGGCGTCCTTGAGTCCGGCAAAAAACAACTGCCATTGCGCATCGACGGCCTGCGGGTCCGCCTCGTAGCGCGCATAGAGCTTGTCAATGTAATCGGCATTGCCGCCATACAGAAACGAAGTACGGGCGAAAGCTGAGTTCGCGTCCTGGCGTGACATTGAGAGTGATCCTGAGCCACAATCTAGGGCTTTGCCCCGTCAACCCGACCGATCGCACGAATACCGGTCGCACGAATCATGCCAATCCGGCCGGCCGCGCCATTGTGCGCCTTATTTATGTAGGTCTTGCGATTTATGTAGCTCTTGCGGCCTCGTAATTCGTTCACATTGCGCAAAAAACGCGAAACAATGAAATTTTTATTCCCTTGACGGGCTCCCGGGCCTCTGTCGATCCATCGGCAAGTCCGATGGACGCGATGCCGATTGTGAACCGCGCCGCGAAACACCTCTGCGCGCAGATGACGACAATCAGCCCTTCAGCGCCTCGACCAAGGTCTTGCCGAGGCGCGCCGGAGAGGGCGACACAATAATACCAGCGGATTCCATGGCGGCGATTTTCGACCCGGCATCGCCCTTGCCGCCCGAAATAATCGCGCCCGCATGGCCCATGCGGCGTCCGGGGGGCGCGGTACGCCCAGCGATGAAGCCGACCACGGGCTTCTTGCGCCCGCGCCTGGCCTCGTCCTTGAGGAACTGCGCCGCATCTTCCTCCGACGATCCGCCGATCTCGCCGATCATGACAATCGACTTGGTCGCCGCGTCGGCAAGAAACATTTCCAGCACGGCGATAAAATCGGTGCCCTTGATCGGGTCGCCGCCGATGCCAACCGCGGTGGTCTGGCCAAGACCCTCCTGCGTGGTCTGGAAAACGGCCTCGTAAGTGAGGGTGCCCGAACGCGACACAATGCCGACCGAGCCCGATTTGAAAATACTGCCCGGCATGATGCCGATCTTGCATTCGCCCGCCGTCATCACCCCCGGGCAGTTCGGTCCGATCAATCTCGATTTCGAACCGCTCAGAGCCCGCTTTATCCGCACCATGTCGATCACCGGGATGCCTTCGGTGATGCACACGATAAGGGGTATTTCCGCCTGGATCGCTTCCGCAATGGCGTCGGCCGCCCCGGCTGGCGGCACATAGATGACGCTCGCATCGCAGCCAGTTCTTTCGCGCGCCTCTGCGACGGTGTCGAAGACCGGCAGCCCCAGATGGGTTAATCCTCCCTTGCCCGGCGATGTCCCGCCGACCATCCGGGTGCCGTAGGCGATCGCGGCCTCCGAATGAAAGGTGCCGTTCTTGCCGGTAAAGCCCTGGCAGATGACCTTGGTGCTGCCGCCGATCAGAACCGCCATCAGGCTGCCCCCCTCACCGCCAGGACAATCTTCTGGGCAGCGTCGTCAAGATCGTTCGCCGACGTCACGTTGAGGTTGGACGTGGCGATGATTTCCTTTCCCCTGTCCACATTGGTCCCTTCGAGCCGCACCACCAGCGGCACCCGCAAGCCGACGTCCCTGACGGCCGCCACGACGCCTTCCGCAATGACGTCGCACCGCATGATGCCTCCGAAGATGTTGACCAGAATGCCCTTCACGTGGGGGTCCGAGGTGATGATCTTGAACGCTGCCGCGACCCGCTCTTTGGTGGCGCTGCCGCCGACATCGAGGAAGTTGGCGGGCGATTCCCCGTACAGCTTGATGATGTCCATGGTCGCCATGGCAAGCCCGGCGCCGTTGACCATGCAGCCAATGGTCCCGTCAAGAGCCACATAGTTGAGGTCGTACTTCGACGCCTCGATCTCCTTTTCGTCCTCCTCGGTAATGTCGCGCAACGCGACGATGTCGGCATGGCGGAAGAGCGCGTTATCATCGAAGCTGATTTTGGCATCGAGGCAGATGATCTGGCCTGACTTGGTGACCACCAACGGATTGACTTCCAGCAAGCTCATATCCTTGGCGACGAACGCCGCATGGACTTTGGCGAGCAGTCCTTCGGCCTGCCTGGCAAGATCGCCAGTCAGCCGCAGCGCTTGCGCCACCAGCCGGC
>Ga0099791_10000858_pt1 | contig 11598 bp, 8 predicted proteins | sample Rivendell_Oct201_7_FD_77318 | JGI IMG/M metagenome (GOLD analysis project Ga0099791, IMG submission 77318) | Vadose zone soil and rhizosphere microbial communities from the Eel River Critical Zone Observatory, Northern California to study diel... | ecosystem: Environmental > Terrestrial > Soil >... | reverse complement strand
GCGCAATCTTTGGCGATTGGGCCAGCAGAAAGCCGATCAGGACGCCCACGATCGCGCTGATCGGATTCAGCGTAACCAGGGTCGCCAGCGCTCCCAACCCGACCGGCACGATAAACGAGAGGGCCGCGATAAAGTTCACCCGCGGCGCGTTCAACGCGGACAAGTTGCGGTTCTCGCTCAGTTGAATGTTAGCCATACGTCTTCATCTCCTTCTTGCGTGTAGCGCAAGTTGTTAACTTGCGGTGATCCCTACCGACGAGATCGCAAATTGTCAATTTGCGCTACTTTCTTGCGTCTGCTGTGCAGATGCTCAATTACGTCGTCGAGCGAAAAGCCGCGCGTTCCGGTTTCCGCGATGAAATGATCGGCGAGTTCGCGCAGGTGCTTTTCGCGGTCGCGGCGGCCGAGCGACGCTTCCTCAGGCTGCGCAATAACGAACGTGCCAACGCCTCGCCGGGTTTCCAGCACGCCCGCGCGCTCCAGTTCGGCATAGACTTTAGCCACCGTGTTCGCATTGATGCGCAGATCCACCGCCAACTGCCGCACGGTCGGCAACTGCTCGCCGATACCCAGCTTGCCGGTAGCGATCGCAAACCTGATCGACCGCTCAAGTTGAGCGTAAAGCGGCGTCGGATGATTTGCATCTATGTGGAACATCGACTGACTTCGCTATTGTACTACGACAATAGTACACCGGAGGTTTCCGGTTTTCAACCGTAATTTCAGCTTTCAAGAGGAGACCAACCGCGAGCTCCAAAATCAGCCGCACTGTTTGGCTTAGGTGGAAGCCGTATGTTACCTTCTCTCTCTTTAAATCTAGCCAGCGTTGACCTTAAAGTTCGCACTAATTCGAAGGAGTTGACTGAGCAATTATGGCTACGCCCAGCGCAAACGACACGAACGGACACGTAGGCCGCGTCGTGCAAATCATCGGACCTGTCGTTGACGTGGAATTTACCGAAAAGTACCTGCCGCCGATTTACCAGGCGTTGCGGATTACTTCCGAAGGTTTTGACGTTCCCGATCCGATCAATGTAATCGCCGAAGTGCAGCAGCACCTGGGCGAAGGCCGCGTGCGCGCGGTGTCGATGCTGCCCACCGACGGCATGGTGCGCGGGATGCAGGCTACCGACACCGGCGGTCCGATCACGGTGCCGGTAGGTGAAGGCACGCTCGGCCGCGTCATGAACGTGATTGGTGACCCGGTCGACAACCTCGGCCCGATTCCGCATAAGCAGCGCTATCCAATTCATCGTCACGCGCCAACTTTTGAAGAGCAATCAACCGAACTCCAGATGTTCGAAACGGGAATCAAGGTTATCGATCTGATTCAACCGTTCGTGCGCGGCGGCAAGATTGGTTTGTTCGGCGGCGCCGGCGTGGGCAAGACCGTCATCGTCATGGAGCTCATCAACAACATCGCCAAAGCCCGCTCGGGCTTCTCGGTTTTTGCCGGCGTGGGCGAGCGCACACGCGAAGGCAACGACCTGCTCCGCGAGATGGTCGAGTCCGAAGTCATTCAGTTCGGCGCCGAGTTCAACCAGAACATGCATGACACCGGCTCGTTCGACATGACCAAGGTCGATATGAAAGCGATCGAGCAGTCGAAGGTCGCGCTGATCTATGGCCAGATGACTGAACCGCCGGGCGCGCGCCTGCGGGTGGCGCTGTCGGGTCTCACGGTCGCCGAATACTTCCGCGATCAGGGCATGGACGTCTTACTCTTTATCGACAACATTTTCAGATTCACCCAGGCGGGCTCGGAAGTTTCGGCTCTGCTGGGGCGCATGCCTTCGGCGGTCGGTTACCAGCCGAACCTGGCGACTGAGATGGGCGAGATGCAGGAGCGCATCACTTCAACCAAGACCGGATCGATCACTTCGATCCAGGCCGTGTACGTGCCCGCCGACGATTACACCGATCCGGCGCCGGCGACCACGTTTGCGCATCTCGACGCGGTCACCGCGCTGTCGCGGCAGATTGTTGAGCTGGGAATTTATCCCGCGGTCGATCCGCTCGCGTCGTCTTCACGCATTCTGGATCCGCGCATAGTCGGCGAAGACCACTACAACACGGCGCAGAGCGTTAAGCTGATTTTGCAGCGCTACAAGGACCTTCAGGACATCATCGCAATTCTCGGTCTGGACGAACTGTCGGACGAAGATAAGCTATCGGTTTCGCGCGCGCGCAAGATTCAAAGGTTCTTCTCGCAACCGTTCCACGTGGCGTCACAGTTCACCGGCCGCGAGGGCAAGTACGTCAAGCTCGAAGACACGATCAAAGGCTTCAAGGAAATCATCGAGGGCAAGCACGACGACGTGCCTGAGCAGGCCTTCTTTATGGCCGGCGGGATTGAAGAAGTCGTCGAGGCCGCGAAGAAATACGAATAGATAGCGAACTCAAAGCCAGTCGCTGCTCGATACCTCATGACGCATCATTCATCACTTAGATTATGGCTGATCAGCTACAACTCGAAGTAGTAACCCCCGAACGCCGCGTGCTTCGGGAAGCGGTGAACTCTGTCACCGTGCCCGGGCGCGGTGGGGAAATGCAGATTCTGCCCGGCCATGCCGCGCTAATCTCAGAACTTCAGGCCGGAGTGCTTAGCTACACTGAGAACGGAAGCAGCGCGCAATTGCATGTCTCCGGTGGCTTCGTCGAGGTCAACGACGATCGCGTCGCAGTTTTGGCCGAAATTGCCGAGCGTCCCGAAGAGATCGACGCGGCCCGCGCGCGCCTGGCGCGCGATCACACGGAAAAACAATTGAGTTCGTGGAGCGGGAGCGAAGAAGATTTTGAAAAAGCGCGCGCGAAACTGGAACGTTCAATGGTGCGTCTGCAACTAGCAACCAAGCCTTAGCCGGGAGTGCTGATTGCCTCTCGGATCTCGCGCACGGCCCGCTCCAATCCCACAAAGACGGCATTTGAGATGATGCTGTGGCCGATGTTGAATTCCTCAATCTCACTGATCTGCGCTACCGCCCCAACATTCCGCAACGTCAGGCCGTGACCCGCGGCGACATGCAAACCATACTGGGCCGCCAACGCCGCGCCTTCGCGCAGACGCCGCAGTTCCTGATTTGCGCGCACCGCGCCTTCGCCGTGGATTCCGTGCGGACCCAAAGTCGCTTCGGCATACGCCGCGGTGCATAACTCGACCTGCTGGGCATTGACCTCACGCGCCGCTTCGATCTGTTGCGGATCGGGATCGATGAACAAACTCGCGACGATACCTGAGTCGCGTAAGCGATTAACCGCGGCGCGGACGATGGCGATGTTAGGGCGCACGTTCAGTCCGCCTTCGGTGGTGATCTCCCTGGGGTTTTCCGGCACCAGCGAAACCGCATCAGGACGCACGTCGATTGCAATCTTGATCATCTCTTCCGTCGCAGCCATTTCCACATTCAGGTAGGTGGTGACCGCCTGGCGCAGGACAGTCAGATCGGCGTCCTGAATATGCCGGCGGTCGCCACGCAGATGAATGGTGATGCCGTCCACGCCGGCTTGTTCGCAGATCATCGCGGCGGCAACGACGCTCGGCTCAGGCGCGCGCCGCGCCTGCCGCACCGTCGCGACGTGATCGATGTTGACGTTGAGTCGTGCTGTCATTGTTTGCTCCAAATTAATAAGAATAACCACAGCGGACCGGAGAAGATAGAAAGAAAAACATTCGACCCTTTTCGTTTAGGCTTTCTCTGTTTCTCTGTGGTAAATGATCTTACACACCCTGCTTCGGCTCGGCCATTGCGGCCGAACGCGCCGCGTTCATCGCCTCGCGGTAAACGCCGCGAGCCACGCCACGCCGAATTCGCCTGACTTCGTCAACCATGCGAAAGCTGTCGCGCATGACCGCGACTTTGCTGGCCGCGTCATGATTCCATCGCACGGGAATCTCACGCAACCTCAAGCCGGCGAGGTGAGCGAGATAGATCCATTCCACGTCAAAACCAAAGCGTTCGATTTGCGCGGCCTCGATCAGCGGCCGGCACACGTCCATGCGAAAGGCTTTGAAGCCGCACTGCGTGTCCCAGTACGGCAGGCCGGTCGCCGCGCGAACGATGAGATTGAAAACGCGCCCGCCCTGTTCGCGTCGCCACGGCTGATGTGTGCCAATCAAGCTGCGATCGAGCGCCCGCGAACCAAACGCGAGATCGCATTCGTTGTTTCTGATCGGATCGACCAGTCTGGGCGTCTCAGCGATAGGCGTGGAAAGATCCGCGTCTGAGAACAGCGCGATATTCGCGCCGGCGGAAAGCAGTCCCGTGCGCACCGCATAACCCTTGCCGCGGTTTCGCTCATAGCGAATCACCTGCGCTGAGACGGCGCCGCATTCAGTGATGGCTCTTTCGGCGATCACGGTCGTGTCGTCCCGGGAACCGTCATCAACCACAATTAGCTCAGCGCCCTCTTCGGTCTCGTTCAAGTAATCGAGGATCGCGCGCAGCGTCGTTCCCAGCCGCGCGGCTTCGTTGTAAGCGGGAACGATGATGGACAGACGCGGGGGCATGGTTGGCAGGACTCATTCTCAATGAATCGCGGTCGAGGGACAAGCGCGGCGCCTGATTTCCAAGCGGAAAGTAATCTTGAAAGTCTGTCAGGCGCGGTGTATCGTCTGAACCTCCTTTCATTAGGAGTCAGGCCCGCTTGTGGGAGGGCGGGCCTCTGGCGGCGGGGTTGTGGGAGGCCTCGCCGTCTTTTTACGTCAGAACCGGGAGCGACCGGGTCCCCGCGCGGGTGATGGATGCGACCGGATCAAGCTACCCAACATTACCTGGACGACGCGAGATTAGCAGGACGACGCGAGTTCTTTTCGCGTTGCGTGCTTGACCCGGTCGCTACCGCTCCCGGTTCTGACACCAGCCGTCGGCTGTGCTATATTTTGATAGTTATATGACTCGCAACTTCAACATCGTCGCAGCGTTCGTCATCGTCACGGCCAGCCTGGCCGGGGGCTTGAGCGCGCGCTCGGCGCATCGTCGCGTGGAGCACGTCAACGCCAGCAGCGCCAAGCAAGCTTCAGCGGCGGAAAAATACGAAGCCGACAAAGTTGAAAACGATTATCGTGAGGCGATCACGACGGTCGAAGACAAGTACGCCGGCGAGATCGATTACGAAAAAGCCACCCAGGCTGCGATTCAGGGAATGCTTTTCACGCTCGATCCGCACTCGGTCTATTTTTCGGCAGCTGACTTCAAAAAGCTAAAGGAAGATCAATCCTCCAGTTTTTACGGCATCGGCGTGCAAATTTTGCGACACGATGACGGCGTGTACATTCAATCCGTGGTCGAGGGAACGCCGGCAGCGCGGGCGGGATTGCGCTATGGCGATCGGATCGTCGAAGTGGACGGTAAAGACGCGCGCGAATGGTCGAGCGAAGAAGTTTCGAAGAACGTCCGCGGCGAACGCGGTAAAGAAGTGCAGCTGAAAGTTGAGCGAGCCGGAAAAGAAGTGGCGGCTAACTTTAAGATCGTCCGCGACGCCGTACCGCTGCCTTCGATCCGCAACGCCTTCATGGTTGGCTCCGGCACGGGCTATATCGGATTGATCGGCGGCTTTCAGCACACCAGCGACGACGAACTCCGCGAAGCTATTGCCAGCCTCAAGAAGGATGGCATGCGCCAACTCGTTCTCGATCTGCGCAACAACCCGGGAGGATTGCTGGACCAGGCGATCGACGTCGCCAGCGAATTTCTGCCGCGCGACAAGGTTATTGTCTCAGTTAAAGGTAGAAGCGAATATCGCGAGCCCGTCGTTTACAAATCTACCGGCAGCGAGCCGGAAGATCTTCCGCTGGTGGTCTTGATAAATCGCAACACCGCTTCGGCGTCAGAGATCGTGGCGGGCGCGATTCAGGATCATGGGCGCGGCTTGATTGTGGGCGAAACCAGTTTTGGCAAGGGCCTGGTCCAACACATCTTTCAAATAGCGCCGTACAATGTCGGCCTGACGCTGACTACCGCGCGCTACTACACGCCGTACGGCCGTTCGCTGCAGCGCGACTATTCGAGCGGCTCGCTCTACGACTATTACGTCCGTCACGACCAGAACGAGAATCAACAGCCGACACAGCCCGGCCAACCGTCGCCCAACGAATCGGCGCCGCCGCGCGGCACGAACGCGCCGGCATTTCGCACGGCCGCCGGCCGGATTTTTTATGGCGGCGGCGGCATTACGCCCGACATCGAGGCACGTGCCCTGAGCGCCTCGCCCACCCGCGCGCGGATTGTCGAAGCAGCATTTTATTTCACGCGCGAACTCGCCGCCGGCTCGATTCCGGGACTCGACGCGTATCGCGTCGACAAAGTCGAATACAACCGCGCCCCGAAGAACACCGATTACCAGATCACGGATCGCGTTCTCGAAGCTTTCCGCAATTACCTGCGCAAGGATCAAACCCGCCATTTGCAGGTCGCTTCGGTTGATGCCGATCTCGATTTCGTTAAGTTGCGGCTGCGCGAAGAGATCATCACCGCGGCATTCGGCGCTGACGCCGGCCAAAGAGTTTTGCTTGAAAGCGATCCGCAGGCGCTGCGCGCAATTGGCGTGCTCCCGGACGCCAGGCGTCTGGCCGAAAGTGTGCGCAATGGAACCCCGATCAGTATGAATCTCAAGCCTCAACGCCGCGCGTTTTTCCTTGACGACCTGCTCGAAGGCGACGAGCAGGACGAAGTACTCGTCTGAATCCCATAAGACCTCGACAGTGTCATGATCCTCTAGTTTTGAGAGATCGGCTTGCTATGGAAGACGATCCACGAAGTCACACGAAGCGCCTTTGTTCATGCGTTTTCGTGTGGTTTCGTGGATCGTTCTTGTATGATCCGCAGCAACACACGAAACGAAACTCGGGCACTCATTAGAATCCATTTGACTTTTCCGGCACGTCAGCATAGAAGTGCCGTCGGTCGATCATTTCATCACTGAGGGAACTCCGCATGAATCGTAGAAGTTTTGTCGGCCACAGCATCGCCGGCAGCATCGGCCTGGCGACCGTTAACGTTACCGCCGCGGCCAAAGAAACGTCACCTGCTAAGGCTTCGACGAGCGCGCCCCCGGCGTTCGAGCTTGACGAGCTGACCATCGCCGATTTGCATGCGGGAATGGCTTCGGGGAAATACACCGCGGTCTCGCTGGCGAGAGCATATCTTGATCGCATTGACGCGATCGACAAACACGGTCCGGCTATTAATTCCGTCATTGAGTTGAATCCCGACGCGCTGTCAATCGCGGCTGAAGTTGATAAAGAGCGCAAGGCTAGAGGGTCGGGAGGGCGTCCCTTGCATGGAATTCCAGTTCTGATCAAAGACAACATAGACACGCACGATCGCATGACGACAACCGCCGGCTCTCTGGCGCTGGGCGGATCGAGTCCGCTTCAGGATTCGTCCGTCGCGAAGAAGCTGCGCGAGGCGGGCGCCGTAATCCTCGGCAAAACTAATCTGAGCGAGTGGGCCAACTTTCGTTCCAGCCATTCGACCAGCGGCTGGAGCGGGCGTGGCGGGCAAACGAAAAATCCTTACGTGCTTGATCGCAATCCATGCGGCTCGAGCTCCGGCACCGGTGCTGCGGTGGCGGCGAATCTCGCGGCCATCGGCGTCGGCACCGAAACCGATGGCTCGGTAGTTTGTCCTTCGAATGCGAACTCGCTCGTGGGTATCAAACCAACGGTGGGATTGATCAGCCGCGCCGGCATCGTTCCCATCTCGCACAGCCAGGACACGGCCGGGCCGATGTGCCGCACCGTCACCGACGCAGCAATTCTGCTCGGCGCGCTCGCGGGCATAGACTCGCGCGACGACGCGACCAGGGCGAGCGCCAGCAAATCTTTTGCTGATTACACGAAGTTTCTCGACGCCAATAGCTTGAAAGGCGCGCGCATCGGCATTCATCGAAAGGGCTTTGGTTTCAATGATGCGGTGGACAAGTTGATGAATGATTGCATCGATATCATCAAGAAGCGCGGCGCGATCATCGTTGATCCGGCGGACATTCCCACAGCCGGCAAGTTCGACGATTCGGAACTCGAAGTGCTGCTGTACGAATTCAAGGCCGACTTGAATTCGTATCTCGCCGCGTTGGGTCCGGGCGCCCCGGTGAAATCTCTGAAAGAAATCATCGACTTCAACGAGCAGTATCGCGATCGCGAGATGCCTTACTTTGGCCAGGATCTTTTTATCAAGGCGCAGGCGAAAGGGCCGCTGACTGACAAAGCCTATCGCGACGCCCTGACGAAGAACCATCGCCTGTCGCGCAAAGAAGGCATTGATTTTGTGATGGACAAGAACAAACTCGATGCGCTGATCGCGCCCACGGGCGGCCCGGGCTGGACTACTGACTGGATCAATGGCGATCACTTCACCGGCGGCTACTCGACCACGTCGGCGGTCGCCGGCTATCCTCACATTACTGTGCCCGCGGGTTACGTTTTTGGCATGCCGGTGGGGATTTCATTCTTCGGTCGCGCGTGGAGCGAACCAACTTTGATCAAGTTTGCTTACGCGTTCGAGCAAGCGACGAAAGCGCGCCGCGCGCCACAGTTCTTGCCGACGGCGAAGTTGGGTTGAATTTGGAGTGCGGTAGCAAGCGGAGCGCGACACCGCTTTGGATTACCGATCGTTTGGCCCTCACAACCAAAGCGCCGTCGCCGCTTCGCTCTGCCGGCGCACTCCAGAAAAAATCACGGCGACCAACGAATCACTCTCGACTCACCTTCCAAACTCTCCAGCAACTCCGCCGCCGTGATCTTCAATGTGGGAAGGACCAGGTGCGGAGCAATCTCCGCCAGCGGCTCGAGCACAAACCTCCGCTCGTGCATGCGCGGGTGCGGAAGCTTCAGGAACTCCGTATCACTCTTGAGGTCGCCGTAAAGCAGCAAGTCGAGGTCGATTGTGCGCGGGCCGTCCTTTACATCTCGAATCCGTCCCAGCGCGTACTCGATTCGCAGCAGCCGCGCCATCACCTGCTCCGGCGCCGGCAAAGGATTTCCCAGCTCAACCACCATGTTCAGAAAAGGCGGCTGTTCCACTTCGCTGACCGGCTGAGTCTCATAGATCGACGACACTCTGGTCACAACCAGCGCGGCTTCCATCATTCCGCGCGCGGCCAGCAAAAGATTCCCCGCCCGGTCGCCGAGGTTGGAACCGAGGGCAACGTAAGCCTTGCTTGCGTGATTGCGATTCAAGAACATAACCGAAGGTGGGGGCTATGCTACACTGATTGCGACGAATCAGTTAAGCTTTGATTTCAAAATCACCCCAGTGATGCCGCGGCTATTGGCATCCGGGCGGGTCGCCGGCCCCGCCATTACACAAATGGCTCGCAAAAGATTCCGCAGCAATCAACGGCACGAGCCGGTCACCGAACGCTCTTTCCAGGAGTACCTCTATTCAAGCGGCGCGCCGCAGACTTCGCGCACTGAGTTGATGCGCCTGGTGCGCGGCGGCGAAGATACCTTCCTCGAACTTAAAGTAAAGCTTTCGAATTCCGAGCGGATCGCACAGGAAATCGTCGCGCTGGCCAACACCGGCGGCGGCGTGATCGTTTTTGGCGTCAACGATCAGTTGCGCGTCGAAGGCATCGAAGAGGGCGAAGCCGTCCAGGACGAACTGGTTCGTATCTGTCGCGAAGAGGTTATCCCGTCGATCGTTCCTTTCATTGATCGCATCGCTTTCGACAACGGCCGGCGCATCCTCGCGCTGGACGTCGGTGGCAAGCGGCCTCCCTATCGCACTCCCGATGGCCGATTCTTTATTCGCGTCGGCGCGGAAAAGCGCGAAGCTTCGCCGGAAGAGTTAGCCACGCTGTTTGACGATGCGCGGCCCTTGTCATACGAAAGCCTGCCGGCTCTGGGCGCGAGCACGAGCGATATCGACGAAGCGCACTTGTGGAGTTTCGTGCGCGCATTTGCAGGCGGCGCGTTCGACGAAGCGAGCGCCAGAGACTATCCCACCGCCGAAATACTTGAACGTCATCTGTTGCTGGCCACAAATAACGGCAGCGAGACCATGCCAACCGTGGGCGGCCTGCTGCTGTTTGGCCGCGATGAAAGCGTCGCCCGGCTCTTGCCACGTGCGGCAGTCGTCGCGACCAGGTTCGGCGGCGAAAACAATCAAGCCCCGATCATTGAGCGCGTTGAATTGAAAGGAAGCCTGGCGACCGTCTACGAAGGCGCCGTGCGATTCGTCTCGCGCTATGGCGACTTGTGGGACGCGCGCCCTGCCGGAACCAGGTCAACCCCCGATGACGCGCCGGTGCCGGCGCGCGCGAACTATCATCGCGGCGTGGTAATGGAAGCGGTCACCAACGCAATCATTCATCGCGACCTCGCTTTGCGTGACATCACTACTCGGCTGAACGTCTTTGATCGATCAATCGAGATAGTCAATCCGCGCCGCAGTGCCGGGTTCGCCCCCGTTGCCCTAAAGGCGATTCGATACGGAATGCCGGAGCGATTGAACCCCAGGCTCGCCGCGATTTTTTCCAACTTCGCCTATGGCCTGACCCTCCCGCGCGGTGGTTTGCCGGTGCTCTTGAACGAATCGCGATCCTTTTCGAATCGTCTGCCCGACATCTCCGCGTTCAATGATGAATTTCGTTTGCGGCTGCACGGGGTTTGATCGATGCAGATCATGAGGTCAGTACCACCCGCGTTAGCGGGTGGGTTAAGATTGCGCCCACGATCCGAAGAGATTGGTTATTCGTTTCAGTTGAATGCCAAGTTGAGTCATGATCCCACCCGCTAACGCGGGTGGTACTGCCCTCATTATTTGAGGAGACCTTTGCATGAAAAGACGCCTGCTCCTAACGCTTGCCTCCCTTCTGTTCATCGCGCTCTCGATTCAATCCGACGCGATCGTTCGTCGCACCGTCGCGCTTGCGCAGGGCATATCCGATCTCAAACGCATTCCCGCGCCTGCGGACGTGCTCGGCTTCACGCCCGGTGACGATCGCAAGCTCGCCAGCTGGGCCAAGGTTGTCGAGTACTTTCAAAAGCTCGCCGCGGCCAGCGATCGCGTAAAGTTTGAAGAGATTGGCAAGTCAACGATGGGCGCCCCGTTTGTTTACGCGACGATCAGCGCGCCAGAGAATCTGAAGCGGCTGGATGAATTCAAAGAGATTCAGCGGCAACTCGCCGACCCGCGAACTCTCGGCTCGCCGACCCAATCGATGATGGCCGATCGCAAAGCCGCGAGTTTGATCCAGCGCGGCAAAACCGTCGTCGCAATCACCTGCGGGATTCACTCAACCGAAGTCGGCTCATATCTCTCCAGCATGCTCATCGCGCATCGATTGGCATTATCAGATGCACCGGAGGTTCAGGAGATTCTGCGCAACACGATCATTCTGCTCGTGCCTGCGACGAATCCTGACGGGGTAGACATCGTCAACAATTGGTATCAGAAGACTCTGGGCACACCCTACGAAGGCACCGATCCGCCGGAGCTTTATCACAAATACACCGGCCACGACGACAATCGAGACTGGTACGCGTTCACGCAGGTCGAGACGCAACTCGTAGTCGACAAGATCCTAAACGTCTGGCATCCGCAGATCGTCCACGACATTCATCAACAGGGCGCGTTCGGTTCGCGCCTGTTTCTG
>Ga0099791_10000857_pt1 | contig 11603 bp, 9 predicted proteins | sample Rivendell_Oct201_7_FD_77318 | JGI IMG/M metagenome (GOLD analysis project Ga0099791, IMG submission 77318) | Vadose zone soil and rhizosphere microbial communities from the Eel River Critical Zone Observatory, Northern California to study diel... | ecosystem: Environmental > Terrestrial > Soil >... | reverse complement strand
TGGAGAGCCCGGAGAAGTGAAGCGAGCTACTTAGGGTTGATGCACCTGATGAGGCGCCAGCCGTTGAACAGGTTGACCTTCGCGGTGATGTCCGGAACGAGGCCGACCTGATTCAGGAGCGGCTCGAGCGGGAGATTCGACTTCCAGCCGAGCCGGGTGCACACCGGAGCGACCAGGTCCTCGAGGCGCCCGACCGCGGGGCGCTCGCTCCGGAAGTGGTTGAGTACGACGATGTTCCCGCCGGGCTTCACCACTCGCTTCATCTCGCGCAGCACCCCGACCGGGTCGGGCACCGCGCTGATGGTGTAGGTGGCGACGGCGGACTCGAACTCGCCCTGCCCGAAGTCCATGGTGGTGGCATCCATGGTCTTGAGCGTCACGTTCCCCAGGGCCAGCTCGACGACCTTGTCCTGGGCCTTCTCCAGCATCTCCTCGGAGAGATCGATGCCGGTGAGGTGACAGTGGGAGGGGTACAGCGGGAGGTTCAGCCCCGTGCCGATGCCCACCTCGAGGACGTGGTCCCCCCGCTTGATGTCGAGCAGGCGGATGGCCGCCTCCCGCCCGGGGTGGAAGATCCAATCAAAGACGAAGTCATAGGCGGGCGCGTACAGCTTGTACGCCCTCTTGACCTGCCTCTTTTCCAGTGCGGCGTCCAATCCGGCAGCCCTCCGGTATGTACTGACACTTCCTGCCCCCGCACTTTTAGCATAGGGTGACGCAGCTTGCCAAGTGCTTTATGACTCCTTGATCTGCAAAGGGAAAGCAAACTTGCGGAGCAGTCGGCTTACAGGTCGGCTTCCTGGCAGAGCTGGCCCAGAACCTGGTCCGCGCCGAAGTACTCGAGCGCGATCCGCCGGGCTTCCCGACTGTGGCGCTCGTAGTCGCGGTTGACCTCTTCGATCGCGGCCCCGGCCTCCTCCAAGCCCTCGAAGGCCAGCAGGCCCGCGCCCGCCGGGATGTACTTGCCGAAGCCGGTGTCCAGGGTCACGACCGGCTTGCCGGCGGCCAAATAGCACACGCTCCGGTCGCTGAACCAGCCACTCCGTGTCCGGGCGACCAGGTCCTTCGACACCGTGAACTCCCCGCGCGACTGCTGGATGTAGCGCTGGTAGGTGGTCAGGGTCCGGGAGACCTGGAAGGCGTCCTGGAGGCCCCATCCGTTGCGGGCCAGGAGGTCGCGCATCGCCGGGTCCTCCACCTCCAGCGCCATCTCGAGCGCCTGCCGGGTGCGGCTCGGCAGGTCGATCACCCGGAGGAAGTTGAGGTGCTTGGACCAGAGATACGTCTCGCCCCGGAAGTGGATGTCCTTGCCCGCGTTCTTCCAGGTGGCGATCGTGGTGAACCGCTCCGCCGTCGGGTCGATGGGAGTGCTCCAGAGGTCCGGGATCACCGGAGGGCGGGTCGGGCGCCACGCGAACTTCTCGAGCGGGATGGGGCTGTCGGGCTGCCCCATGTTCTCACCGTACGTGAAGTGATGGGTGTGGTCCTCGAGGGCCAGGATGGCCTGCCGGTCGCCCTCCGCCACCCGGATCTGCTCGAACACCGGGTCGGTCTCCACGTAAACCCGGATCGGGCACCGCAGGTGCTCCTCGGACAGCCGGGTCGCGCCGCACACATTGAAGAGAGCGTCGGCGTCGCGGTAGAGGTCGGCGAGCCGCTCGCGGGACAGCCCGTGATGGGCGCCGGTCGGCGCGTCCACGTAGCCCCAGTGGTCGGCCAGCCCGAAGCGCCCCATCACATCCGCGAGAAAGGCCACGCTGTAGCTTGCGTTGTCCACGACGCTCTTGACCCGCGGGTCGTACGGGTGAGCTCCCGAGTCTTCCACGTAGTAGACGTCGTGCCCGAGGCGGGTCAATCCCAGCACGTAGTGGATGGCCTGCCAGCCGATGCCCCCCAGGGGGTAGCGCCCGGCGAGGTGCAGGACCACGATGCGCTTACGGGATGGCAAGCGGGTCTGCTTGGCGATCCGTGGCGCGCGCCCCGTACATCGCGGCGAACGGCCCCGGCCGCGCGAGCAGCGTCTCGAGGGAGCCCTGCTCCGCCACCTCGCCGTCCTTGATCACCACCACCACGTCGGCCATTCGTACCGTCGAGAGACGGTGGGCGATGATGAAGGTGGTGCGCCCGACCTGCAGCTGCTCGAGGGCCTCGATGATCAGCCGCTCGGTCTCCGGATCGAGCGCGGAGGTCGGTTCGTCCAGGATGAGGATGGGCGAATCGCGCAGGATTGCCCGCGCGATGGTCAGGCGCTGCTTCTCGCCCTCCGAGAGGGTGACGCCGTGCTCGCCCACGACCGTGTCGTAGCCCTGGGGCAGGCGCGCCACCATGTCGTGGATCCGGGCGGCCTTCGCCGCGTCCACGATCTCGTCCAGGCGGGCCCCGGGCCGGCCGAAGGCGATGTTCTCGCGGATGCTCACCGGGAACAGCAGCGGCGGCTGCAGGACCATCGCGACCTGGCGGCGCAGCGACTGGAGCCGGTACTCGCGCGCGTCCACCCCGTCGACCAGCACACGCCCGCGGGTGGGATCGTAGAAGCGCGGCAGCAGGCTCAGGAGCGTCGACTTGCCGGCGCCGGTCGGGCCGACCACCGCCACGCGCTGACCGGGGGTGACGTGGAGATCGATGCCGCGCAGGATCGGGACCCCCGGAGCGTACTGGAAGTCCACCCCTTCCCAGACCACCTCGCCGCGCGCCCCCTCGGGCGGGAAGCTCCGGCTGCCGTCGGCCACGTCCCGCTCCACGTCCATCGTGTCGAGGACGCGCTGCACGCCCACCCGCGCGCTCTGCGCCAGCCCGTAGACCTGGAACATGTTGTTGATGGGGCCGTACAGCGAGGCCAGGTAGGAGATGAACACCACCAGGCTGCCGACGGTCAGGGAGCCGTCGAGCACGTGGCGGGCGCCGACCCACACCACCGCCGCGGTGCCGAGGGCGATCACCAGGTTGACCACGCCCGAGTAGAAGGTCTGGAGCGTATAGAGGCGGAGCCCGGCGTCCAGGCTCCGCTCGCTCGCGCTCATGAAGCGCCGGTGCTCCTCGTCCTCGCGGGTGAAGGCCTGGATGACCCGCATCGCCTGCATCGCCCGCTGGACGACGCCGTAGACCTCGCTCTCGCGCTCGCGCATCTCGCCCGCCGCGGCGGTGATCCGCCGGTTGAGCCGACCGATGGCGAGCAGGAGCAGCGGGCACACGCCGAGGGCCAGGACGGTGAGCTCCCGGTCGAGATGGAACATGATCGCGGCCATCCCGCCCAGCAGCACGAGCGCGGTGGTGGCGGGGAACAGGCAGTTCATGGTCAACGCCTGCAGCGCGAAGGTGTCCGCGGTGACCCGGTACAGGAGATCCCCGGCCTGGGCCCGGCTATGGAAGGCCATGGAGAGCCGATGCAGGTGCGCGTAGAGGTCGCTGCGCAGGTCGCGCACCATCCGCTGCCCGATGCGGATGGTGGTGTAGTTGGTGAGCACGGTGAGGCCGCCGAGGGCGGCGTAGATCAATACGAGCGCGATGCAGGCGGTCAGGAGCAGGGCCGCGGGGCTCCAGCTCCCGCCGAGGCCGGCCGGAGTGGGCTGGCCGCCGAGGACCGAGTCGATGATGAACTTGATCGGCCAGGGCTTGAGCAGCTCGAGCGCGGTCGTCAGACAGACCTGGACCAGCGCCCACAGGATGCGCCCGCGGTGCGGCCAGAGGTAGCCGGAGACCCGCCCGGCGAAGCTGCTCACTTCACCTCGACCGCGCTGGCGTCGAGCGGCGGGGCGTAGTGCAGCCGCGCCCGCCGGGCCACACCCTGGAGCGCGTCGAAGAGCATCCGCCCCAGTGCCACCGAGTTCCGCAGCATCGCGACGGCGGCCACGACTCCCGCGGCCGCGCCGCCCGCGGCCAGCGCGGGCACGCCGAGCTGGAGGCCGAGCCCCGCCGCGACCACCCCGCCGGCCAGCATCCCGCGGGCGAGCCGCGAGGTCCGGAGCGCGCACTTCACGCGAAGGACGCGCCGCTCGCCGCCGTGGTTCTCCGCACACACCTTGATCCGCCCGCGCGACCAGATGCCGCCGTGCACCTCGAGGTCCCACTCGCTCCAGCCCTGGTCCACCAGCACGAAGTACTTGCGGGCCGCGAGGACCTCGATCATGCCGTGGAGGATCGTCTCCTTCTCGAGCGCGGTCTCGGTCCAGAACGCGGCCGAGAAGGCGCGCTCCCGCCACGACCAGGGCAGGGCCTGGACCGGACGCTCGGCGACCGAGGGCTGCGCCGCGGTGAGGCCGCGGACCCACCACTTGTAGCGCTCGAGCGAGCGCAGGAGCGGGCCGAAGTAGGTCAGGACCGAGATGAGCAGCCGCCCCTGGATGCCGCCCGCGAGGGTGTCCACCCGCGCCCGCATCGCGGCCCAGACGCAGCAGGCCCACGAGAGCGCGACCGGGGCCGCCCCGATCCAGTACCAGCCGCCCTTCACGGCGCCGTAGGCCAGGAGGAGCGCGCCGACCAGGTTCCACTCGAGAGTGAAGGGCAGGTACGAGAGTACGGTGGACGGGGGCTGGTAGAGGGTCTGGAAGAGCCCGCGCCCGAACACGCCGCCGTAGATCACCGGGCGGCGCAGCGAGAAGAGGGCGGAGATGCCGCCGTAGATACGCCCCCGCCAGCGCGAGTACCCGAGGGCGTTGAAGCGCTGGGGATGACGGAAGTAGAGCAGGGCCTCCGCCTTGCCGTAGCCCTTCTGCTGCCCGATGTAGGCCTTCATGGTGTTGCGGCGGAAGTGCCAGACCATGGCCGCCGGGCTGAAGCCGATGCGGTACCCGCGGTCCTGGAGCCGCCAGCAGACGTCCACGTCGTCCCCGGCGGAGCGGTAGATCGGATCGAACCCGCCGATCTCCTCCAGCACCTCGCGGCGGAAGGCCATGTTGCAGCCCGGGATGTGCTCGGCCTCCACGTCGTCCAGCAGCACGTGGAGCGGCCCGCCGGGGGACGCGGCCACGCACGCGGCGACCACCGAGTCTTCCGGGGGCGGCAGGTTGGGCCCACCCACCGCGGGGAGGCCGGTCTGGAGGAACGTGGCGACCAGGTAGTGGAGCCAGTCCGGGTCCACCACGCAGTCGGAGTCGGTGAAGGCGACGATCTCGCCGAGCGAGGCCGCGATGCCGACGTTGCGCGCGGCGCTCAGGCCCTTGTTCTCCTGGTGGATGACGTGGATGCCCTCGAAGCCGTCCGCGATCTTGCCGGTCCGATCGGTCGACCCGTCGTCCACCACGATCACCTCGAAGGCCGGGTACTTGAGATTCTGGAGCGAGGTCAGGCAGGCCTGCATGGTCGGCTCGGCATTGTACGCACAGATCACCACCGAGACCTTGGGATACTCGGCCAGCGCGGGCAGCCCGGCGGCCGCGTACCAGCGCTGCACCGCCTGGAAGGCGGGCTTGCGGCGCCGATCCCGGTCGACCAGGCCGAAGGCCCAGTTCGCGATGTCGCAGCCGCCGGTGTACCACTCGTCGGTGAACGAGAACACCACCGTCCCCGCCACGCCCATCTCGAGCGCGGTGCGCACCTGCCACGAGAGCGTCGCGGCCTGCACGATCTCCCCCTCGCGGAGCGAGTCGATGCCGAACTCGGTCAGGACCAGCGGCCGGTCGCCGGCCAGGCTGTGCAGGCGCGAGAGGTACCGGCGGAACTCGGGCTCCGAATGCAGGTAGACATTGAAGGCCAGGAAGTCGGTGAAGTCGGTCTCGAGGTACTCGGTGGAGGGGAAATTGGCGTAGCCCACCAGGGCGGTCGGCTCCGCGCTCTTGATCAGGCCCACCAGCTCCCGCAGGAACCCGGCGATCCGCTGGGGCCCGTACCACCGGACGATGTCGGGCGGGATCTCGTTGCCGACCAGGAAGGCACCCACCGCGGGATGATTCCGGCAGGCCTCCACCACCTCGCTGACCGTCCGCCGGACCACGTCGGTGATCTCCTCGGAATCGAGGAAGCAGACGTGCTCGGCCCACGGGATGCCCACCATCACCCAGAGGTTGCGCTCCGCGGCCATGTCCAGGAGCCAGCGGGGGGGCGGGGTGAAGAGCCGGAGGCAGTTGGCCCCGAGCTCGGTGATCAGGGTCAGGTCGCGCTCGACGACCTGGGGAGCAGGGTATCTATAGCCATCGGCATCCGGGGCGAAGGGTCCGTAGGTCACCCCTCGGAGCGGGACTTTCTCGTCGCCTGCGAAGAAGAACTTCCCTCGAACCTCCAGCCGGGGGCGCGACCCCACCGACTGCGCGCGCCGAATGGCACGCGACGTGGCTTCGAGCTTCACGGTCCAAGCCTCCTTGACCGCCCACCGGGCGGCCAGAGTCGTTGTTTTCGGTGAGGCGCTCGGTCAAATGCACCCATGGCATGACGGCCAAGAGGCTTGGGCGACGATCAATTCCGAGAGCCGGAAGTGCCCGAGACTCCGGGCCTCCTCCGGTCTGTCATTGAGGCAACCCTCATGCCAGTCCGCGTCATGTGCACAGGCACGAAGACCGTCAGGAACCTACGATTTTCTCAGGGCCTGCGACCTCGGAAGCTTTTGCATCCCGGTGGGCATGAAAATCGCTACACGTTTTTTACACGCTGCGAGGGTAAATCTTACCTTTGCCTCCCGGACTAGAGCAGGAATCGGATCAGGAGGGTGGCCAGGCCGAGGAAGGAGAAACCCGAAGACGTCGGTGAAGGTTGTGATGATCACGCTCGAGGCGATGGCGGGGTCCACGCGGAAGCTCTTGAGCAGGAGGGGAATGACCACTCCGACCACCGCGGCCACGATCATGTTGAGCGTCATGGCCAGCGCGATGATCCCGGCCAGGAGGGCCTGCCCCTTCCAGAGGTAGGCGATGGCGGCCATGACCAGGCCATTGGCCAGTCCGATGGGTCAGGGCCAGGGTGGTCTCCTTCCGCAGGAACCCGCCAGAGATGAGCCGCCGGCATATCCCCCAGGGCAAGCCCCCGCACCACCACGGTGGCGGTCTGGGTGGTCCCGATGCCGCCCATGGAGGCCACGATCGGCATGAACACGGCCAGGAGGGGGCCAGCTCCCGGATCGAGTTCTCGAAGAGACCGATCACGGAGGCGGCCAGGATGGCGGTCGCCAGGTTGATCAGGAGCCAGACCAGGCGCTTCGGGAAGACCACCCGGGCCGGGGCCAGGACGGTCTCGTCGCCGGCCGCCCGCCCGAGGCGCTGGATGTCCTCGGTGGCCTCCTCCCGGATGACGTCGATGATGTCGTCGACCGTGATCACCCCCGGCAGGCGATGGTCGCGGTCGACCACCGGGATGGCCACCAGGTTGTACTTCGCGACGAGCCCTGCGACCTCCTCCTGGTCGGTCTCCGGGGTGACGCTCACCGGCTCCTCCTGGCGCAGGAGCCCGACCGGGGCCGTCGGGTCGGCCGTGATCAGCCGCCGCCAGGGCAGGCTGCCCACGAGATGGTCGTGGTCGTCCACCACATAGAGGACCGGGGCGGTCTCGGCCACCGGCGACTTCCGGACCTGCTCGACCGCCTGGGCCACCGTGACGTACTCGAGGACCGCGAGCATGTCCGGGGTCATGAGACGTCCGGCGGTCTTTTCGCCGTACTCGAGGAGCCCCTGGACCTCCTCGGACTTCTCCTCTCGGCCTGCTCGGCGGGCAACTCCTCGAGGACCTGGGCGGCGTCGTCGGGCCGCATCCGGTCGAGGATGCTCGAGATCTCGCCCTCGTCGAGCGATGTCCGCGGCGTGGGCGTCCTCGAGGATCTGGTTGAGGCGCTCGCGGCGTCCCGACTCCAGCAGATCCCGGACGGTGTCGGTGAGCCGGATCGCCTCGCCCATGACGACGGGACTAGGCGGGGGGCGGCGCGGGGTCCTGCGGCGAGCGCGACGGCGGCGGGGGGACGGGCTGGGCCGCGATGAGCTGGCCCACCTGAGTCTCCAGCTGGCGGATCCGGTACCGCATCTTGAGCACCTTCACCAGGCCGCTCAGCGACGTGAAGACGACCCCGACCAGCAGGGACAGGAGGATCACGAGGGCCAGCGGCATCCCCTTCACGCCCCAGACCAGGAACCAGATCTCGACCGGGTCGCGGTTCTGCAGCGCGAAGATGGTGGCCGCGCTCCCGAGCAGCGCCATGAGCAGGTAGATGACGATCATGATGGAGAGCCCTCCGGCGGCCTGCCCGCTCCGAGCGCGCGCAGGAAGCGGTCGATGATGCGCTCCTGGCAGACTCCACCACCTCCCGGCTCGCTCGCGCCACGCCCGAGCTTCTGCACCGGGAAGATCGCCTTGGCCATCGTGCGATGGCCCCCGCCCACGCCCAGGTCGCCGAAGGCGGCGCGGGTGACGTCGCCCGCGCTCTTCACGTAGCCGACGTTGCGGACCGAGACGTGCACCTCGTCGCCCACCACCCCCGACACGACCGACCACTGCACGCCCTCGGCCTGCAGCCCGAAGTCGGCGAACTGGGGGATGAGGTCCATCGTCTCGACCCGGCCGAGGTGCGAGAAGAACACGCCCTGCACCACGCGCCGCTTGGCGAGGCCCTCGGCGAGGACGTCGAGCGCCTCGTGGGAGAGCTCGGGCCGCTCGATGCGGCGGAGCGCGTTGTGGTTGGCGAGGAGATACAGATAGGAGAACGCTTCCAGATCCGCCTTGGTGCCGCCGCGCTCGAGGCCGAGGGTGTCGGACTTGATGCCGTAGAGGAGCGCGGTGGCGAGCCGCTGGGTGATCTTGATATCGGCCGCGCGGAGGTACTCCACCAGGATCGTGGAGGTCGCCCCGTAGGACGGACGCACGTCCTTGATGCGCGCGTCGATCGGCTGCTCCATCGGATGGTGGTCGATCACCAGGTCCACCCGCTCGAAGCGCTCCTCGAGGAACGAGGGCTGCACGTCCACCATCGCCACCCGGTCGAACTCGGCGATGTCCTCCGCGCTGATCGCCTCGACCTCGATCTCCAGGATCTTGCACATCGCCACGTTCTCGGGGCGGGTGATGGTGCCGAACGTGCACATCGGGGCCGAGGTACGGGTGCGGCCAAGCAGGGTCTTGAGCGCGAGCGCGGAGGCGATCGCGTCGGGATCGGGATCGTCCTGCATGAGGATCAGGACCCGCTCCGCGTCGTAGAAGTGGGCCCGCAGGCGGTCGGCGCGGACCCGCTGGGCCGCGCGGTCCACCGCGGGCTGGATGATGCGCTCGCCGAAGGCGGAGAGCGGCACCACGGTGGCGCCCGACATCGGCCGGTCGTCGTCGCGCAGCACCAGCAGCGGGGCGTCGGGCGCGGCCTCCTTCACCGCCGCGGCCACGCGGCCCAGCTGGCCCGACGGCGCGGCCACCACCACCGGCCCGCGGCCGCCCTTGAGCGCCTCGTGCAGGAAGGCCGGATCGGTGACCCGGCCCGCCACCGCGCGATCGCCGTGGCGGCCGAGCCGCGCCCGCAGGCTCGCCCGGGAGACCAGGTAGAGCGGCCGCTCGCCCGGGAACGCGGCGGCGGCCACCATGTGCTCGAGGAGATCATCCGGACAAACCAGGACCGGTCGCATATGGCCCCATTCTCGGCCCACCCCGCGGGGGGGCCAAGCGAAAATCCGGCTAGCGGCGCCGGCCCTCGTACGCCGCGCGGCCGGCCTTCACACCGGCCTTGAGGCCACGGGTGAGGAGGGACACCTCCCGGCTCACCTTCTGCTGGGACTCGCCCAGGGTGCGGGCCAGACGGTCGAGGGATTCCTTCACGCTCGCACGCGCCTGGGCGACCTGTTGCGCCGCCTCGCGCCGCGACTTCGCGCTGAGGAGCCGCCGGCTGAGGCGGTTCACCGAGTCCTTGAGGCCGGCCTGGGCGCGCGCCACCTGCCGGGCCATCGCCTTCTCGATGCCGGCCAGCTTGACGCCGGTGAGCCCGCCCCGGGCCGCGGTGGTGCGCACGCTCGCGAGGTCGGCCTCGACCTGGGCCAGGCGCGTCTCGAGCTGCTTGATCTTCGCCTGCGCCCTGGGCGCGGGCGCTCTGCGTCGCTCGGTCATGGGCGTCTCCTCCGCCCTGCAGTATACGACGCTCGAGGCTTGGCCCCACCGCGGGTCGATGCGAGACTTGGGCGTGGCCGCCGAATCCATCTTCTTCCGGGACCTGGCGTACGTGTTCATGGCCGCGGTAGCCGGCGGCGCGCTCGCCCGGCTCGCGGGCCAGCCCCTGGTGCTGGGCTACGTGCTGGGGGGCATCCTGATCAGCCCGCTCACCCCCGGGCCCGCGGTCTCGGATCTGCACACCTTCGAGCTGTTCGCCGAGATCGGGGTGATCCTGCTCATGTTCTCGGTCGGCATCGAGTTCTCGCTGCGCGACCTGCTGCGCGTGAAGTGGGTGGCGCTCCTGGGCGGCCCGCTCGGGATCGCGCTCTCGGTCGCGATGGGGCTGGGGGTGGCGAGCCTGCTGGGCTGGACGCCGCTCCAGGGCGCCATCGTCGGCATCGTTCTCTCGGTGGCGAGCACCATGGTGCTCGCGCGCCTGCTCATGGATCGAGGCGAGCTGCACTCGCGCCACGGCCGGGTGATGATCGGCATCACGCTCGTCGAGGACCTCGCGGTGGTGGTCCTCATCGTGGTCATCCCCACGCTGGGCACGCTCGAGCCGGGGCGCCTGGTCACGATCGCGGGCACCCTCGGCCAGGCGCTGCTCATCCTGGTCCCGGCCGGCTACGTGGCGGCCAAGCTCATCCCGCCGCTCATGACGCGGGCGGCCCGCATGCACAGCGACGAGATGTTCCTGCTCGTCGCCCTCGCGGTGGGGCTCGGCACCGCGGCCCTCACCCAGGCCGCCGGCCTCTCCCTCGCGCTGGGCGCGTTCCTGGCCGGCCTCATCATCAACGGCTCGGAGTACGCCCACGAGACGCTGGCCCGGCTCCTGCCGCTGCGCGACGTCTTCGTGGCGCTCTTCTTCGTGACCATCGGCGCGCTGATCGATCCGGGCAGCCTGGTCGCCAACGTCCCGCTGCTCGCCACCATGGTGGCGATGGTGGTGGTGGGCAAGCTGGTGCTGTGGACTCTCGTGGTCTGGCTCTTCCGTCAATCCCTCTGGACCGCGCTGCTGGTCGGGGTGGGACTGACCCAGATCGGCGAGTTCTCCTTCATCCTGGTCCAGGTCGCACGGACCGCCGGCCACGTGGGCCCCGAGATCTACAACGCCACCCTCGCCGCCTCGCTGATCACCATCCTGATCAACGCGGCGCTCGTGCGCGCGGCCCCCGGCTGGATCGCCCGCCTCCGCGGGGTCGAGCAGAGCCGCGCCCCCGGAGGGGTCGAGCGCGCGGAGGCGGAGCACGTGGTGCTCTGCGGCTTCGGCCGCGTCGGCAGCGCGGTGGGCGAGGCGCTCGAGACCTTCGGGGTCCGCTTCGTGGTCATCGAGCGCGATCCGGACATCGTGCGCGGGCTGCGCTCCCGCGCGGTGCCGTGTCTCTTCGGGGACGCCGCGCAGGCCCGTCTGCTCGACGAGGCGGGTGCGGGCCAGGCCCAGCTGGTGGTGGTGGCGCTGCCCGAGATGGATCGGGCTCAGCTCGCGGTGCGCGCCGTCCGGGCGCTCAACCCGCGCGTGCCGGTCCTGGCGCGGGCCCACAGCGTCTCGGGCCGCGACGCCCTCG
>Ga0099791_10000856_pt1 | contig 11609 bp, 9 predicted proteins | sample Rivendell_Oct201_7_FD_77318 | JGI IMG/M metagenome (GOLD analysis project Ga0099791, IMG submission 77318) | Vadose zone soil and rhizosphere microbial communities from the Eel River Critical Zone Observatory, Northern California to study diel... | ecosystem: Environmental > Terrestrial > Soil >... | reverse complement strand
TGAAGCGGCATCAGCACGGCGCCGTTGGTCGCATCGAGCACGTTCATGTCGAACCAGTCCCAGATGCCCGCGTCGTACGTGATGACGTTGAACGCAAAGCTCAGCTTGATCGACTGCACGTCTGACGGCAGCTTGACGTCCTGATACACCCAGTCGGAGCCGGCGGGCTCCGCGCCGGGCTGCGCGGGACCGTTCAGCTGCCCGCCGCCTTGGTACGGCTGATCCCATCGACCGATCCGCGCCGAAAATCCACCTTCGATGCGATCTTCGCCAACCGCGCTGACGTAAGGGCCATTAGGCCCCGCGACCGACGGAAACGTTGGTGCGCCACCCGGCGTGAATCCCGGCGTCCACGCTTTCAAATCGCCGGTCTCGAACCCGCCGTTCCGCAACACGCCCAGCGCTGGCCCCGCCTGATCGTAATAGAACCGGAGGAACGACGCGGCGACTTGCGCAGCCATCGGGCCGAGCTCGTCGAACTGCTGCACCGCAATCGCCTGATCGATTGTCGCGGCGGTGGGATCGCAGCCGACCAGACAACTGAGCTTGTATTTCGGTCCCTTGGACGCGATTCGCCGGCCGCCGCTGTCGTAAAAGTAGCTGTTGTCCTCCGCCGCGGCGACGGGACCGGGCAGCGCGGGATCGAAGACGGTGTCGCTGCTGAAATAGTTCGCTTGCGTGTACGCCTGCAAGGCCGTGAGATGACTCTGCGCCGAGCCGAACGACAGCAGCGATCCCGTGGGCATCGCCGGCATTCGGCCGTTGTTGTAGCGCTCGAACGGATCGAACACGGGATGCGGATCGTTGCGCGTATGCGGTGGCGACGTGAGGTCCTCGAGCAGATGCAGCACGTATCCGACGTCGATCCATCCCTGCTCGCTCGGCTCGCCGCTGCTGTCTTTCGCGTTTCTGAACGCGATGTCCCAGGTGTGATCGTTGGTCAACGTCGCCGACGATCGCACGCCGTTGGGCGCTCCCGTCTCGACACAGGCACCGCTGCCGAACCCCCAGTCGAGCGACGAACACGAGGCCGTGAAGATCCCCGCGTTCAACCGCGGCGTGAAATGGAACATGAATCGAGGCCAGGCGTCCTCCGCGGCCGTTCCGATTTCGAGATTCGATTTGAGGTTGTCAGCGGAGCACGCGAACCGGTCGTCCTGAGAGACGAGAAAGTCCACGGCGACGCGGGTAATGTTGAGATGTGTCGGAACCTCGTGCGCCACTGCGGCACGAGCGGCTGCCATCACGGCGACCGCGCAAACGAGGGATCGAACGGCCTTCATGTCGTCCTCCCGGTTACCAACTGAAAATCACCCAACGCCCCAATGCATCCCGCGAGAGCCCGAATTCGATGTCGGTCGTCGTTCCGTCGGGCTCACGCCATGGACCGCGATAGACACGAACTTCGGCACTCGAGCTCACCAGCCGGAGCGCTCGGAGCACTGCGGCGAGTCGGGTCCGCTGTTCGGCACTCAGGTGGGACAGAAAGTCGGTCGTCTTTGCCGACGGTGCAAAAAAGACGCGCGCGGCGTTGATGTCGTTCTCGTCGAGTCGGTCGGCGAGATCGGAGAGCGCTTGTTCGGCACTGCTCGTCGCCTGGACGAACAGCCTCACGGGCTCGGAAAACACCGGCTGCGACAGATTGCGATACGAGGAAGACGCGACGAAAAAAACAATCGAGGGCGACGGTTCGTCCACCACGATCGTCGCGGTGAAGACATTGTCGCCCCTGAGCGTGTCTCCATGCGTGCCATCGTCGTACATCCGGGTCAACGGTAACGCGAGTTGCGTTTGCGCGTTGTATCGGGACAGAGTGATCGTATCGGGCCGCAATGTCGCGTCGACGTCGACCTGCGCCGTGACTCGGACGGCTGTCGGTGCATTCGCCGGGACCGCCGCGGGCTGGATGTCCAGCACGCGGATGTGCTGCGTGGCCGACGGCATCTCGGTGGTCACATCCACATGGGCGGTCGCAGTGTTTCTTGCCCGATCCGACGCTTCGACCGTGATGCGATTGCGGCCGGGGACAAGCGTGACGGCGCAATTGAAGAGCGATCCTGAAAGCGCCGCTTCAACACCGTTGCACGTGACGCCGTTCGACGCCACGCCGGACAATGCATCGGCGACCGTTCCCATGACGGTCGCGCTCAGGCCGGCAGCGGCACTGCCGTCCGCGGGGGAGTTGATCGTGATTGACGGCGGCGTTCTGTCGATATTCACGTCCACCGAAATGGTCGCCGTGTTTCCCGCAACGTCCCGTGCGGATCCCTGCAGCTGATTCGCACCTTCGCTGCTGACGACCATCGGCGTCGAACAGAACGCGATACCGGACGTGGAATCCGAACAGGTGAACGACACCTCGACGTTCTCGCTGTTGTGCCACCCGAGCGGATTCGCACCTGGCGTTTCGTTGTGCGCGATTTCTGGCGGATCGGTATCGACCCCGATGATCTCCAGGGCCAGCGACGCTCCAGGCTGACTGCGCAGCTCCACCGCGATCGTGTTCTGCTGGCGGAGCTGAATGGCCCGGTCTATGCGCGACACGTTCCGGTTGAAATCGCTCGGCGTCAGGATCGACGCGCCGTTCAGCCACACGTTGGCGGACGATACCTGATTGTTGGTCGCGCGCAGCGTGTAGACGGCGTTAGGGTTGGCCACGCTGAAGCTCTCGCTCACGGTCACTGGCGCGCCAGTTCCGCGCGTGGCCGTGTACGGTCCAAACGCAATCCAGGTGCATGGGGTGACGCTGCAGGTTCCGGTCGTGACAACGGCCGGCGCGGTCGAAGCCGTTTGCGCGAGCGCAGCGAGCGTGACGAAGAGTACAGCTCCTGTTGAGGAACTGCGCGTCCGCATGGCAGTGTCCTTCTGAAAAGAGTTGTGGGACCGGCGAATCCTAGGTGCACGGCTGAGCTGGTGCAAGATTAAACTGCGCCGCTCGCGCGTTTATCGTGCAACGCGCATCGGTCCGCCGAGTCTTCTCTCTCGAAGGACCTATACGAGCAGGGCCGGCTGTTTACTGGATTGAAGGCTGGCGTGCCGTCCACGCCGTCAGCCGACCCGCTTCGTGGCAGGACTGGCAGACGAGCCGGTCTTTCTTCGTCACGCTTTCGGGTGACTTGATCCACGTCTCCGCAATCTGCGCGTAGCGGGTGTTCGGCATGCCGGTGACGATCTTCTGTAGATAGGTGTTCGCCGTTTCGCGATTGCCGCCGCGGAATTCAGTTTCGGCGATGCCGGCGAGCGTCTCGCCCTTCAGATGCAGGGGGAACTTGTCGAGCATCGACTCCTGCGCCTTGTACAGCAAGACGTAGTGATCGCGCGCCTTGTCGATGGCCGTCTTGTAGTGGCGCTCGGGCAATTGCGACGCGAAGAACATGAGCGTGCCGCCGGCGGTCGCGTGGATGCCGAGGTTCATCGGCTGCGCGGCGACCGCTTTGTCCATCAACGCCAGCCCTTCACCAAACAACTGATCGCCCTTCGCATAGTCTCCCGCGGCAAAGGCACGCACCGCGCGGGTGACGGCGCCGGCGCCGAGCCAGTTGAGGGCGTCCATGTTGTTCGGTTCTTCCTTCAGGTATTCCTGGGTCTTCTGCATGCTGCGCTCGAAGCGAGCCATGTCGTCCGCCATCCAGCCGGCGAATAGATCCTCGCGAACCCATGTGTAGAAAGGGACGTTCTTGGGACGCTGTTCTTGCGCGGCCGCGGCAACGAGCGTGCAGGTGGCGAGGATGACGAACGAAACTTTCATCAGTCGGGCATGCATACGGCCTCTCTCCTCGAAAACGCTAGCGGCCGTCGGCTGATTTCGAGAACAGACGAACATCGCCGGCCTTGAGATGGACGTGCAGGCGATAGGGTCCGTGACCTTTCCAGTCGAACGAGCGGAACAGGCCTTCTTTCGACACCTGAAATGGCTCGGCGTTCAAGTCTCCGGCCCACACGGCCGCATCGACGCTGTGATAGTCCTCGGCGCGGCCGACATCGATGTTGAGATCGCCGGCGTGCATCTCGATGTCCTTGTTGCCTTCGATGTGCTGGATAGTGAGGTCGCCTGCCGTGAGGCGCACGTAGAGGTCGCTGCGCATCGGGACCTGGATGGTCACCTTGAAGTTGTTGCTCGGGCCGTCGGTCGTGATGGTCGCGTCCGAGCCGCGCACGTCGGCACGGGCCTTGACCCTCGACAACTGATCGGCGTTTCGAACGCTCCAGTCCAGCCGGATCCGGTTGTCAGGACTTCCGGAGATTCGGTACTCGCCGGCCGACAGGTCCATCCTGATGCGGCCGTTCGCGGTGAACGCCCGTTCCAGCGAGTCCGTGGCGCGTGATTCCTGGGTCGCCTGCAGTGCGGGCGCGGCGACGAGCGCCGCGCCGAGCATGGCCGCCGTGATGATAGTACGCATGTGACCTACAGACGGAAACTTCTGAGTGGTGGTTCCTTGTCCATCTCGAGGATCGCGCGCAAGAGCACGTCCGCTCCGCGAGCGCAATCGTCCCAGTGGGTCAGCTCTTTGGGCGAGTGGCTGATGCCGCCGATGCTCGGCACGAAGATCATCCCCATCGGTCCGAGGAGTGCCATCATCTGCGCGTCGTGGCCGGCGCCGCTCGGCAGGCGCGACGATGTCAGATCGAGCGACCGCGCGGCCCGTTCGATCCCCGCTTGCACCTCGGGCGATGCCACGGCCGGCGTCGCGCCCATCGTCTTCTTGAACTCGATGGTCGTTTGGGTATTGGTGGCGATCTCGCGCGCACGAGCGCGGATGTCGTCCATCATCGTGACGAGCTTCTGCGGCGAGAGGTCGCGAAGCTCGATCGAGAGCTGCGCGAGACCCGGAATCACGTTCGGCGAGTTGGGCGTGACCTCGATGTGGCCGACGGTTCCGACCTGGCGGCCTGGCGTCCGCGTGACGGCGTCACGCACCGCCACCGTGAGATGCGCGGCGGCGAGCAGCGCATCATGGCGTTCGGCAATCGGCGTCGTGCCGGCATGGTTGGCGAAGCCGGTGACGACGGCATCGTATTTGTCGATCGCGACGATCCCTTCGACGACGCCGATCGGGATGCCCGTCCGTTCGAGCGTCCCGCCCTGTTCGATGTGCAGCTCGAGATAGCAGTGATGCGAGCCTTTGGCGCGGCGCGCCTCCGCGATGCGATCCGGATTGCCGCCGATCTTGCGAATCGCGTCGGCCCGGCGCATGCCGTTCCACACTTCGTCGAGATCGGCGGGCGTGACGTCGCCGGCGGCGATGCGGCTGCAGGCAAGACCGCGGCCGAAGGCGAAACCTTCCTCGTGTGCCCAGACGACCATCTCGAGCGGATGCCGGGTAGGGATGCCGGCGGCATCGAGCGCTTCGATAGCCGCCAGTGCGGAGAGCGATCCGAGGTCGCCGTCGAAGTTGCCGCCGCTCGGGACTGAATCGATGTGCGATCCGAACAGGATCGGCGGCAGTGTGGCGTCACCACCCGCTCGCTTCGCGAAGATGTTGCCGGCGGGATCGATCCGCGGCTGAAGGCCCGCGGCCCTCATCAACCCCATCACGTACCGCCGGCCTTCGACGTCCGCGTCCGAGTACGCGATGCGGCTCACGCCGTCGGCGAACGTTCCGCCGGCCGGACGGCCGAAGATGCTCAGCGCCTCGATCCGTTCGCGTAGCGTGCGCGCATCGATGCGCACGCCCTGCGCGCGGAGGCGAAGGGCCGTCGCCGCGCCGAGCGAGGCCGCCGAGAGTCCGCGAAGGAACGTACGTCTGGAGATCACGGCTGCTCGCTCCGGTTGGCTTTGCCGATGCGTTCGAGCTTCGTGAGGTCGTACCGCTCACCGGGCGCCATGAAGAAGTACTTCTTGCCGTGTCGCTCCTGCGCGCCTTTCACGATCCGGCCGTCGTGGATCGCCACCCTGCTCGCGCCGGTGACCTCGAACTGCTGGCCGCGGACCACGATCGCGGTGCTTTCGTCGAGGCCGATGCCGAGCACGTCCGGGTGTTTGGCGACGACCTCTTCGAGATCGTCCTGGCGGTTGCGCGTCAGCATGTGCTGATCGATCGCGACGCCTTTGATGAGGCCGAAACCTTCTTCGTAACCCGGCGCCATCATGATGTCGTTGTTCTCGCGCGCGCCGCGCACCATGTACGACGCGAGGATCGATGCGCCCGCGGACGATCCGCCAACCACTCCGCCGCGCTCGAGCACGCGCTCGACCTCGCGCTGCGTCCGCGTATGCAAGTAGGCGTCGACGAGCCGCCACTGCCGGCCGCCAGGAAACCAGACCGCGCGCGCTGTCGTGATCGGCCGCACAAATTCTTCGGAGTCGGCGATCCTCCGATCCGTCGTATGCAGGAGCGTGATGTTGGTCACGCCGAAATCCTTGAACATCTTCAAGCCCGACCAGTCGTCGGGAAACGTGTCGGCGCCGTTGGCCGTCGGGATGACGACGAGCGGTGCGTCTCTGCCGCCGGCGAGATCGAAGAAGCGCGTGAGAATCTCGGGTCCGACACGGCCGCCGCCGACGATCACGAGCGCGCCGCGTTCTGGTCCTTTGGCGACCGGATCGGCGGACAGGGCGGGATGGGCGGGAAAGGCGGGAAAGGCGGGAAGCCAAAGCACCGCCAGCGCAACGAGCGTTTTTCCCATCCCGCCCCTCCCGCCGCTCCTGCCCATCCCGCCGCTCCTGCCCATCGCGCCCCTGCCCATACCGCCCAACCTGCCTCAGTTCTGCTGTGACGTGGACGCGGGACGCGGCGCGTTGCGCGTGCTCTGAATGAACTTCGCGATGTCCCTCGTCAGCGCCTTGTGCGCCGACGGCCGGATGTAAATCATGTGGCCGGCCTCGTAGTACGCAAACGACACGCGATCGACAAAGGTCGCGTCGTAGCCAAGATGCCAGAAGTTGAATTCCGCCCCGCCCATCACCGTCGCCATGTCGTAGTACCCGATCGTCACGAAGATCTTCATGAACGGGTTGTGCGACATCGCCGATCGCAGCGGCTCGGTCATGTCCATGTAGCTGTTCTGAAACTCGTCCCAGTTCCACGGCCGGACGTTGCCGGACGTCGGGTAATGCAGGTCCGTGTCCCACTTCAACTCGTTCTTCACGTAGTCCTGGAAGAGCGCGGTGTAGGGACCCTGCAGCGCGGAGTTCGAGAGGTCGAATTCGTCGTTCTCACCGGCGGCGTCGCGCTCAACGGCGGTGAACCGGCTGTCGAGACGACCGACGACGAGGCGCTTGTCGCGCAGCAGCTCTTTGCGAAAGCGGCCGGGATCGATGCGCAGGTTCGCCCGCTCGACGTACTCGGGTGAGAGACCGGTGAGCCGCGCGAGCTTTTGCGCGGTCGCCTTCCGCTCGGCCGCCGTGGCGCGATTGCCTTTTGCGAGCGCCGTCAGGTACTCGCCGAACGCGAACGTCCGCGACTCGTCGACCGCTTTCTTCAGGTCGCCGGCCAGTTCGGCCGGAAGCTTTTTGTGGTACCACGCGGTCGCCGTGTACGTCTCGACGTGTGCGGCGTACGCCACGTCGTTCTGCGGCGACGGCGAGAGCGTTTCATAGGTGAGCAGCGACGACACCAGCACGATGCCGTTCAACTCGATGCCGTGGCGGTTCTGCAGCTCCTGCGCGAGCCCCGCGGATCGGATGGTGCCGTAGCTTTCGCCGATCAAGTACTTGGGCGACGGCCAGCGACTGTAGGTCTTCAGGTAGTTGTTGATGAACTCGCCGAACGCGCGCAGATCGCCGCGGACACCGTGAAACTGCGCGTTGTTCGCGCCGGAAACGACGCGACTGAAGCCGGTGTCGATCGCGTCCACGAACACGAGGTCGGTCGTGTCGATGAGCGAATTCTCGTTGTCCACCAGCTTGTAGGGTGGCGCAGGCTGAAATCCTTCGTCGGCCATCTGCACATGCCTGGGCGCGAACGATCCCATGTGCAGCCAGACGGTCGCAGCGCCTGGTCCGCCGTTATAGAGGAAGGACACGGGTCGTGTCTTCGTGTCCTCTCCATCTTTCGTGTACGCGACGAAGAACATGCGCGCCGCGACCTGCCCGTTGTCGAGCCGAATCGGCAGCGTGCCGGCCGTCGCCGTGTACTTGATGTCACGGCCATCGAGCCGGATCGTGTGCGACGTCTGGGAGATCTTTTCTTCTTTTTCTCCGGCTGTCTCGACGCGCGGCGTCGAGTCGCCGGGCGGGGTAGCCTGCGGCGCGCCGCCGCGGCCTTGCCCGAAGACGGGCGACACAGACAGAACGAACAACAAGAGGAATGCAGGGTGTGTTTTCATGTGAACCTGACGCTCGGCTAAAGAGCTTGTGAAAGAATCACGTTGAACGCAAAGATCGCAAAGCGCGCAAAGCATCTTTTTCGAAAAGATTCTTCTTTGCGGTCTCAGCGGCCTTTGCGTTCACCTGATTTCTTCACATCCTCTAGAGTCTTCGCACTCCATGTCTATGGCCAAAGCCTTCGCGCTACGGGGATATCTTACTCTTCCTCTGGAGCACCTCCAGCTCTGACGACGTCCTCCTGCTTCACGCGATCGACGTTGAACTTCTGGGCGCTTGCGATGATCTTGTCGAGTGTCTCGTCGAAGTCGAAGGAGGTCGCCTTCGAGAATCGCGTGTAGTTGACGCGCGAGACGACGAATGGCTTGAGATACGGGCTGGTCAGTCCCTTGGCCTTCAACTTCTCGACGGCGGCGCTGACGGCGTCATCGAGTTTCAGTATTTTTCGGCCGCGCCGCTCGCGCTCTTTCACCGCCTTGCCGATCGGCTCGTCGAGGAACTCGTCAACGCGCCGCAGGATCGATTGATAGGCGCCGCCGCTCAGCCGAGGGCGTTCCTCATAGCAGATGCCGAGCGTCAAAAACGCTGGCTGCTCGAACTCGAACGAGAAGCTCTTCTCCGCGTCGCCGCTGGATGTTTTTCTCTGCGCGAGCGCCCGCGCCATGCGGATCGTCTCGAGCGACTTCTCGCGGAGGTTGTGCGCCTTCTCGGTATTGAGCGCGAGAATCTTGAACGCGACCTCGGCGTCGGGGACCAGGAGCGCGACGACGGTTCTCACGCCGAGCTTCTTCAGCGCCTGCAGCCGATGATTCCCATTCGGCGTCACGTACTGTCCATCGTCCCGCACCGCGACGATCGGATCGAGGAAGCGGCCGATCGTTTCGATGACGCCCATCAGGCGCTTGACGTGCGCATCGGACGGGTCGCGCTGATACGGCGTCGGCTCCACGCGGTCCACCGGCAGCGCGACCAGCAGCAGCGGCTTGCCGCCGAATGGATCGTTGTACCGGCTGAGCACCGCGCCGCCGTCCTCTTCGACCTGTGCCGCGAGCCGCTCCACGTCCGCTCCTGTGACATTCCGTGTCTCAGCGCTCGTCAGCCCGACTGAGGCGGGCGCGACTTTCTTACGGCGAACCGGCTTTTTTCGCGGGGGCATCACCATGAATGATATGGCAGTCAGGTTGCACCGGGTGTGAGCCTGAGGTGAATTATGCAGAGGTTCGTTTTTGCGGCGGCGGCCGTGCTGGCGACGACGTCCGCGGCGCTCCCGCCGAATGAAACCGAGCGGCTGGCGAAGGCCGCGAACGTCGTGCAGGACATCCGCAACTCGATTCCGCAGGACTATTGGAATCGCGCGCGGTGCGTCGTCGTCGTCCCCGAGCTGAAGAAGGCCGCCTTCATCGTCGGCGGCGAGTACGGAAAAGGCGTGATGAGCTGTCGCGCCGGCGACACGTGGAGTGCACCGGTCTTCATGCAAATTGCGAAGGGGAGCTGGGGATTTCAGGCCGGCGCCGAACAAGTGGATCTCGTGCTGCTCGTGATGAACGAGGCAGGTGTGCAAAAGCTCCTGAGGAACAAGGTCACGCTTGGCGCCGATGCATCAGTCGCGGCCGGACCGGTCGGCGCGGCCGGTCATGTCGGGACGGACGCCGCGCTGACCGCCGAGATCCTCTCGTACTCGCGCGCGAAGGGACTGTTTGCCGGCATCAACCTTTCTGGTGGCGTGCTGCGTCCCGACGAGGATGCGAACAAGTTGGCGTACGGTCCGACCGCGTCGCCGCGGACGATTCTGGCCAGCCGCGAAATATCCGCGCCGCCCGAGGCCACGCCCTTCCTCGCTGCGCTGCGATCGGTTTCAGCCGGTTCGACCAACACAGCGGCCGCATCTCCGGCGGCATCCACGCCGCCGACCGTGCGCACAACGACGCCGCCCACGACCGACGACGATGTACGCGTGCAGCTGACGAGCATGCAACAGACGCTGGACCGCCTGCTGGCGAGTGCGGTACCGTCGCCGGTCGGCACCACCGGCAGCGCGGTCGCGCCACCTGAGAGCGGCACGCTCGCGGTGGATCGCGCGGCGCTCATGCAGCTGCGCCAGCAGCTCGCGGCCGCGCTCGCGGCGCTCAATCGGCGATAAGGATTCGCGAAGGATCGGGAATTCGCGGATGGCCGGGGCGGAGCCTCGTCCGCCCCGGCAGCCGTTTGGTAGCCTTAGTGGCTGACGCGCTCGCGCTTGACAGACTTCAGCAGCACCGGCTGCGTGCCATAGTCTTCGAGCACGATCGTGTTGGTCTCTTTGTCGACGGTGATTTTCGTGGCGATTGACATCTTGCCTTCACCCTCGCCGTCGCTGTTCACGCGCAACTCGATGAAGGTGAACGGGTAATCGATCGAACGAGGCCGGTTCATCGCTTCCCAGAAGTTGATGCGGCGATCGGTCGCCATCACCACGCGCTCGCCGCCGTCGGGCAGAGGCGTGCGCTGCGCATAGTGCAGGTCCCATCCTGTGCTCTCCGGCGTCCGGAAATAGCCGACGCGCGGTATCTTCTGCAACACGTCGAGTAGCTTTTCCGGTCCTTTTTCGAGCAACACGGACAGCAGTCGCTGACGCTCGGCTTCAGTCGACCATCGGTTCACGACCATTTCGACGGTCGACGTGCGGCCGTTGTCCATGTTCACGGCCATCGCCGTGAAGCGTTCAGGCGTCCCGCGCGTTTGCGCCGATCCTGCGAGCGTCAGTGCGACGCACGCCGCCAGCGCCAGGCCCATCGTCGCCATGCGACGAGGCGATTCAGACATACTTCGACCCTCCTTCCAGCGTTACGGCTGGCGTTTGTGCAAGAAGTGGGTCACATCATTTGCGAGCCGCCGGCGTGAGCGTCGTCTCGCGGCGCTTGCCGTCGCGCATGTAGATGACCTTGGCGGGCTGACCGATCTTGAGCACGTCGAGCGCATACGTGTAGTCGTAGATATTGGCGATCGTCTGGCCGGCGATTTCGACAATCACATCGCCCTTCTGGAGCCCGGCCTGTTCCGCCGGTCCGCCGCCGATGACGCCGCTCAGCAGGAGACCCTTGGCGTCGGTGGCGTAGTCGGGAATCGTGCCGGTGAAGATGCGCACGCCGGCGCGGCCGCCGCCGCTCTGCATCTGCTGGTCGACCTTGGTGAATTGTGGCGCGTCCGCGGTGTCTTCGATCCGCCGCACGATTGCCGCGGCGAAATCGACCACGCGATCGAGATCCTCGTAGTCGATCTTGTCGGCAGTGTCGCTCGGCTTGTGGTAATCGGCGTGCGTGCCGGTGAAGAAGCTCAGAGACGGTACACTTGCGCCGTTGAACGT
>Ga0099791_10000853_pt1 | contig 11620 bp, 6 predicted proteins | sample Rivendell_Oct201_7_FD_77318 | JGI IMG/M metagenome (GOLD analysis project Ga0099791, IMG submission 77318) | Vadose zone soil and rhizosphere microbial communities from the Eel River Critical Zone Observatory, Northern California to study diel... | ecosystem: Environmental > Terrestrial > Soil >... | reverse complement strand
GAGGCGGGTGCTTTGAACTTGATCGATCATCGGCATTCAGTAGGAAACTTCGAGGGCTTGCTCGTGGACCATCCATCGTAACACGGGCGAAAGATGCAGCAAAATCGCTGTCTGAGGCCGCTCTAAGAAAGAATCGCGGAACGGCGCCCGGGGGCAAACCAGCTTGACACAAGTCCCGCGCGTGGCTGAGAATTACGGCATTCAAGCGGGTGCAGGTCCCCCTCGCCCAAGCGGAGAGAATCGGGTTTGCCGCATCGGGCATCCCATTGAGCGCAAAGGCATCTGAAGGACGTAGAGCTCGGGAATCCAACGAACGTGACATCGATCAGCCGGTTTCGTTCTTGTGCGCCGCTCGCGAATTCGCGCGAGGTCTTGCCCGGAGGTCTGGCCGCGATGAAAAGAATCTTCCGATTCAGTACCGCCCTAATCGTGCTCGCGATGTTGCTCACGAGCGTGACCCCGAGCTTTGGCAAAGGCCCGCGCGGTCTGGCAACAATCACCGGCACAGTGCGCGACAACAAAGGTCTGCCGTTGGCCGGCGCCGTTATTCAGATGATTCGCGAGGGCGCGAACCAGATCGTCAAACAAACCTACTCCGCGGCGGACGGTAGTTTCTCGGCAAAGATCCCCGCCGGCCGTTACTCGCTCAAGGCAATTGCCTCAGGGTTCAGTGAAGTTCTTTTCTCGTCAGTTCAAGTTAGTCCTTCTGCAGAGATCGCTTATCGCTTCAATCTTGAACCTGTCGGATCGGGCCGGACGCTGGTCGAGCAGCGCCCTGATCGCGACAACGTGAAGTGGACGCTGCGAGCGACGCAAAGCCGCCGTTCGATCTTTCAGGCTAACGAAGGCAACGATTCGACAATCGCCGCCGTGAACGCGGCCGACCAGGCCGCGAGCGACAGCGCCGAAACCAGCGACTCGCCGCGCACCGATCGAAACGGCCGGATACTCGCGCAGGGCGTGTTCGAAACATACTTTGACGATCCCGGCAACAGTTTCGCGCCCGGTTACGAAGGTGTGAACTTCGCCGTCGCGTTGCCCGCGTCCGAACGCATCGATCTGATCTTCGCCGGCCAAACCGGCATCGGCGCGACCGCGCCGCAGCGCTTTGAGACTACCGCCCGGTGGCAAGCAAACAATCGTCATCGGATCGATCTCAGTGCCGGTGCCGCGCGGTTTCAAGCGTTCGCCGCTAACGGCGGGAAGGCGGACGCGAAACGAGCGCTCGGGCAAATGTCCGTGCGGGCGATCGACGAATGGATTGTCCGAGACGGCGTCGTGGTCGTTATAGGAGTCGATTATTCCCGCTTTTTGGGCGCCGGCAATGGCGCTTCGATTAGTCCGCGTCTGGGAATTCAGTTTGACCGGAACGCGCGCACGCGCGTGAAAGCCGCCTACGCGCCGGGCGGCAATGAGACTGAGCAGCAAAGCTCAGCGAGTTTCGAAGAAGGCGATGTGATGTTCAAGCGATTGCAGGCGCAGCCGGTTGCCTTCGTGGGCGGCCGCGCGGTGATGGGCCGCAGTCGCCGTTTGGAATTCGGAGTTGAACGCGTGCTGGATAATCGGTCCAGCGTAGAGGCCACGGCCTTTCTTGATATGACCAGCGGCCGCGGCGTCGGTCTGTTCGCGTCGCCCCTTTCCGCTTTTTCCGGCGACACGTCAGCGGCTTTGGCGAGCGTCGCCAATCAGCAAGGATCCGCTCGCGGTCTGCGCATGGTGTACTCCCGTCGCCTCAACCATGTCTGGAGCGCGTCAGCCGGTTATTCGTTTGGCAGGGGGCAGAAACTCTCGCTGCGCGGCATCACGAATCCGGCAGAAGTTTTCGAGAGTGGCTTCTTCCAGACCGTAGCCGTGCAACTTGCCGGCGACTGGTCCAGAGGCACGCATGTGCAGACGGTATTTCGCTTCTCGCCCGAAGCTACCGTGTTTGCGATCGATCCCTTTGCCGGCCGGTTGGCAGTTTACGATCCGTCGCTCAGCATCCAGGTCACACAGGATCTGCCAACGTTCGGTCTGCCGGTTCGCGCGCAGGCGGTCATCGATGCGCGGAACCTTTTGGACCTTCAGACCCGGACTAATAATGGCGCCACGTTGCTGCAGATTGGTCCAAACGGCCGCACGCTGCGCGGCGGAATCCTGGTCAGGTTCTAAAGTCCGAGGCGGCGCGATCTCCAGCCCTCGTCCCCGCCATTTTCAGTCTCAGAAGGAATCCCCAGTGCTTCTCCAAAATCTCGGAACTGGTACAAAAACATGGATGCCTGATTGTGACCCTTCAACCTCAGGGTCTCGTCGCCTGCTGGAGTTAGTGCGAAAAGCTGAGCTTGCGGGCAAACCTGCAGTGGGAAACAAAGCGATTGATCCGTCGATTAGGCTTTTGGCTAGTTGGAACATCGGTTGCTTTGAATCTTAGTGTGGTTGTGTGCGCCTGGGCTGAATAGCCCCTAAGAGATAGATGAAAGGTTCAGTGCTGACAGGCCGAACGTGGTTGCTGCTGATTGTGGCGGCCCTGTTGATTACTGCCGGCGGAGTGAACTTGTGGCAGCGTTTGCGTTTCCAGCCACCACCCACGGACGGCGTTACCTGGATTGATACTGCGCAGGGAGTCGTCGCCAAAGCGGTCGAGCCGGGATCGGCTGCGTCCAGAGCGCGAATGATCCCCGGCGATCTTCTGATCGCGATAAGCCCCAATGGCCAGAGGTGCGAAGACGTCTCGCGAGGCAAAAAGTGCGACCCGATCAGGAGCGCCGTCGCCGTTCCAATGTACCTCGAAGGAGCCCGGGTCGGAGGCGAGATCCATTACCTTATTGAACGCCCTTCCTATTCGGCAGAAACCCGTTTCTACTACGCGGATCTCGATAACCTCGGAGCGATTCAGAATTGGACCGCCCGCGACGCTTATATCAACCTAATCGGTTTGGTATTCCTGTGCGTCGGTCTGTTCGTGGTTTTCAAGCAGGGAGGACGCGCGCCATTCGTGCTGCGCTTAGCCACTGCGTTCCTCGCGGCGTTCGTTTTTTGCTTCTATACGCCGATTGGGACTTACAAAGATCTCGATTTGGCGATTGCGTTTTTGCGTAGCGCGGGTCTCATCATGTTTGCGCCACTCTTCCTGCACTTCAGCGCAATCTATCCCGTTCGCTACCGCCTGTTCGAAGAAAGACGCTGGCGGAGCGTGCTTCTGTACGTTCCGGCATTCGCGCTATTGGGCGTCGCCGCGATCGTCTTCCTCCGCGACCCGTTGATTCGGGTGTTGCCATTCGCGAGTTCGCTGCTGAAATATTCACCCGAGTTCGCGGTCAGGTTTTACAAGGCGGCGTTCCTTCAATTTGCGATCGCGATGCTCATCAGCCTTGCCTTGCTGATCCGGCGCTTTGTGATCAGCAAGAACACCGTCGCTCGGCAGCAGTTGAAATGGGTAGTGTGGGGCGTCGTGCTGGCAATCGTGCCATTCACCTTGTTTTATGCCGCGGGCTACACCATCGGCGCCGACACTGCAAGTTCATTGACCGACGTAGCGGTGCTCCCATTGATTCTGATCCCGTTGTCGTTGGGATATTCGGTGGTCCGCTATCGTTTGATGGACGTCGAGTTGGTTGTGCGCCGCGCCGCTGTCTATGCCCTGACAACGCTGGCGATTGCGGTTGCGCTCGGCGCGATTGTCTATTTTGTAGGCTACGCGTTTGGCGGTAACGTCGCGTCTTCTGGTGAGATCATTAGCTTGCCGCTAATTATTTCAGTGGCGGCGATGGCCTGCATCGTGATGATCGCCGCGCCGGTTAAGAATTTCCTGCAAGAGCGCGTAGATCGTATCTTTTACGGCCAGCGCTACGATCTGCGGCGCAGTCTTTCGGATTTCGGCCGCACGGTTTCGGCAACCACCGCGCTGGATCCGCTGCTCGATTCGCTGATCACGCGCCTGCGCCAGGTGATGAACGTCGAACGGCTGGCGATCTTTATTGAAGACGAACGCGCGCCGGCCGGCTACCGCGTGGCGCGCACTGCCGGACTCTCGGCGCCAATGAATGTGCCCGCGGATTTCCGCGAAATGATTCGTACGCGCTCAGCCGAAACCGGCGTAGTCCGCGCGGATGATCTGGAGTCCGCGCCCGAAGGCAACGGTTTCGTGCGCCGGGTCCTGCATTATTACGTGCCGTGCGTCGTGCGCGGGCGCATGGTCGCGGTCATCGGACTCGGCCGTTCGGCCGATGGCGCGTTGCTCTCTTCAGAGGACGTCGAGATTCTCCGCACTGTTTCGGGCTATGTCGCCGTGGCCATCGAAAACAGTCTGCTTTATCAGGAGCAACAGCAGCACGCGGCTGAACTCGAGCTGCTCAAGGAATTCAATGAATCGATCGTTGAGTCGATCAACGTCGGACTGATCGCCGTAGATCTGTACGGGCGCATCACCCGCTTGAATTCCGCGCTGGAGGAAATGTTTTCCCTCGGGCGCGACGAAGCCATCGGCCTGAGCGTCGAAGACTTATTCGTGGAAGACTTTGCCGACACGCTGAAACAAGTGCTGGGTCCGGACGGTTGGCAGTTGCGACAGACGCGGCAGATTTACAAGTTGCACACCGCCACGCGGGCCGGCCGTTCGCTGGTGCTGAACATTGCGCTGGCGCCGCTCTGCGCCGACTCGCGCGAACAAACCGGCGCGCTGGTGGTTTTTGAGGACGTGACCGAGCGGCTGCAACTGGAAGATCAACTGCAACAGCGCGAGAAGCTTTCGTCGATTGGCATGCTGGCTGCCGGCGTTGCCCACGAGGTCAACACACCTTTGACCGGAGTCTCGTCTTATACGCAGATGCTTTTGGGCATGTTGCCGAAGAACGACCCGAAGCACGCGCTGCTCGAAAAAGTCAGCCGCCAGGCTGATCGCGCCAGCGAGATTGTCAACAACCTCTTGAATTTCTCGCGCACCGGGAGCGCGGCCGAGTTTGCCGGACTGGATATTCATCGCGTGCTCGACGACACGCTGCAATTGCTCGAGCCACAACTGCGGCGCAGCCAGATCGAAATTATCCGGGACTATGGTGACAATCTGCCGAAAGTTCATGGCAACTCAGTCAAGCTGCAACAAGTCTTTACGAATCTGATTCTGAATGCGCGCGATTCGATTGCCAACGGCAACGGGCGCATCACCCTGGCCACGCGCAACGGAGAAGACGACGGCTTGCTGGTAATTGAAGTTGCCGACACGGGCGTAGGCATTGCGCCGGAAGACGTGGCGAAGATCTACGATCCATTCTTTACCACCAAAGGCGTCGGGCGCGGCACCGGACTGGGTCTGGCCGTCACTTACGGCATCGTTCAGGAGCACGATGGTCACATCAGCGTCTCCAGCACGCCGGGGCGCGGCACGACATTTCGCATTACCTTGCCCACCGACGATTCACGCGCCCGTTTGCAGGCCGCTGCGCAATAATTCAATAATTTCTGATCGAGAGACACTGACGCGACGATTAGCCTTTTGCTATTTGTTTCGGTAATAATCTCGCGGTCTTAACGGTCCAGGTGCCAGCAGCCCGGGCGTCGGCAAGGGCTACCAGAACGGTTACAAGTCACCGCACTCCATCATGGCGAAAAAAGGTTCAGTGCTCGTTGTTGACGACGAGGAGATCATGCGGGATGTCCTCGAGTCCCTGCTTTCGCCCGAGGGTTATCGCGTCGACCTGGCAAAGACCGGCGAAGAAGGGCTGGACGCTTACACCAAGCGGCCGTACGACGTGGTGCTGCTCGATGTATCGATGCCGGGCATTGGTGGATTGCGCGCGCTGGAGGAGTTTCTCAAACTCGACACGGATGCGGTCGTGGTGATGATTACGGCATACGCCACGTTCGATACCGCGATCGCCGCCTGGGAAAAAGGCGCCTTTGGCTGCATTCGCAAGCCATTCCAGAACGAACTGATCAGCACCACCGTCGCCACCGGCATCAAACGCCGGCGCAAAGACGAAGAACGTCGATCGCTGCGGCGAGCCATGAGTCGCGAAGTCGATCGCGGCGCGATCGTCGGCCGTTCGGATATTATGCAGGAAGTTTTTCGGCTCGTGGAACAGGTCGCGCCCGCGCGTTCCACGATTCTGATCACCGGCGAGAGCGGCACCGGCAAAGAGCTGATCGCGAAAGCAATTCACGAGGCCAGCCCGCGGGCGACCCGCGCGTTCGTTACCGTCAACAGCTCGAACATCCCCAGCGAATTGTTGGAGTCGGAACTTTTTGGCCACACGCGCGGTGCCTTTACCGGCGCGGTCGCGGCGAAAAAAGGACTGTTCGAAGTTGCCGACGGCGGTTCGATCTTTCTCGATGAGATTGGCGACATTCCGCCCGAGACCCAGGTGCGTTTGCTGCGCGTGATCCAGGAGCGCGAGTTCACGCCGCTCGGCGATACCACGCCGCGGCGCGTGGATGTGCGCATCATCGCGGCCACCAACATCGATTTGCAGGACGCGGTGCGCCAGGGAACCTTTCGCGAGGACTTGTATTACCGGCTGTCAGTAGTGCCGATTGAACTCCCGCCATTGCGCGATCGGCGCGAAGATGTCTTGCCCCTGGCGCAGCACTTCATTCGCAAGTACAACGAAGAGAACGGCCGCCACGTTGCGGAACAGATCGCTCCAGAGGTGCTGTCCTTGCTTGAGAGTTATTCCTGGCCGGGGAACGTGCGCGAGCTTGAGAATGCGATTGAGCGCGCCGTCGTCATCGCGCCCAGTGACGAGATCAGTCGCGAATGCCTGCGGCCGGAGATTGCCGATCCGAGTTCAGCGCGGTCGGCGGCGCGCGGCGACTCTGGCGCCGGGGCGATTGATATCAGCCGCGGGATAAATTTCTATGACGAAGTGCGCCGCTTCGAAATCGATTTGATTCGCCGGGCGCTCGACCAGACGGGCGGGCATCAATCACGCGCCGCGCGCCTGCTGGGCATGAACCCCACGACCCTCAATTCCAAGATCAAGACCTACAACATCAACCTGCGGCCATAAGAGCAAAGGGCTAAGCGCTAAGCGCCCCTTGCCGTGCCGATTTCTTGCCAGACTGGATAATTAGAGAGTAATCTCTGCCCATCCCAGAACACCGCAGGGTTTGCGGATGGTTTCTTTCGGCTCTCACGTTTTTCCGGGAGTGATACGACTTCTTTCCGGCAACCTTCGGTGAATCCCGGGTTGTCCGGGAAAGGACCTCTCAACCCAAAAGGAGAAATAAGATGCCCTCAAAAAAAATCAAGAAGGCCCGCAAGACGACTGCCGGCCAGCAGGCGACTACGGACCTGCACTCTGCCCTGGCCAAGTTAAACTTCCACGATGTCTTTCGCTTTCATGGCGAACGTCCGCGAGGATCTGACTTTCACCCGTCCTCGACGCTCTTCGAAGGACGCTTTGGGCGGATGTTCCGCACGCTTCCAGCGGCTGAGTTTGCCGAGGAGGATCTCAAGAAACTCGCCGGGAAGATGGTGGCGCCGGCAGAAGCCCGAGCGACATCCGAAAACAAGGATGACGACGAAGAGAACCAGGGAATCAGCGCTGGCTACACTTATCTTGGCCAGTTCATCGATCACGATCTGACTTTCGATCCGGCGAGCAGCCTGCAAAAACAGAATGACCCTGAAGCGCTTGAGGATTTCAGGACGCCGCGGTTTGATCTGGATTCTGTTTACGGTCGTGGACCAAACGACCAGCCATATCTTTACGATGATGACGGCCAGCACATGCTGCTCGGCCGGCGACTCACGGGAAATCGGGATCCACGGGCGCGCGATCTGCAACGCAACCGTCCAGAGTCCGGCCGCCAGCGTGCCCTGATCGGTGATCCGCGCAACGACGAAAACGTAATCGTGTCCCAACTCCAGTCGATCATGATTCGATTTCACAACAGCATGATTGACTCAATGCCAAGAGGCAGCACATTTCAACAGATCCAGAATGCCGTGCGCTGGCACTATCAATGGGTTGTGCTTGACGATTTCCTGCCGGCGATCGTCGGGCGGGAGATGGTCCACGCCGTGCTTCCCCATCTTAAGAACAAGACAAGCATTCACGAGGACAAGCCAAATCTTAACTTCTTTCATTGGGAAAAAATTCCGTTCATGCCCATCGAGTTCTCGGCCGCCATCTATCGATTTGGCCATTCGATGGTGAGACCGATCTATCGTTTGAATACGACCCTCAAGGATAGGAACAAGATTTTCTTGCCGGACAAGAAGAACAGCCTGCCTCAGGAGAATAAGAGCCTGTTGGGTTTTCGTGAGTTCCCGAGCAACTTCGCAATTGACTGGCGCCTGTTCTTCAAGATGGGGGACAATCCGCATTTCGGACCACGCCGGCTGCAGAAGTCTTACAAGATCGACACTTCGCTGGTTAATCCCCTGGGCCATCTGCCGAAGCCTATCGGCGACAAGGTTCCCTCACTCGCGCAACGTAACTTGATTCGCGGTTGGAGAATGGGGCTTCCTTCGGGACAAACCGTTGCCCGATTCATGGGGATCGATCCAATTGCAGACAAGGATCTCAGAATCGGCAAGGCGACCGAAGACGACACGGCAACCAATCCGGCCATCACCGAAGTCTCGGGACGATTCGCAGGCAATGCGCCGCTGTGGTATTACATTTTGGCCGAGGCTCAACAGGCGTTTGAAGACAACTCCACACCAATCAGGCTGGGGCCTGTGGGCGGGCGGATTGTGACAGAAGTGTTCGTCGGTCTCTTGCTGGGCGACCAACACTCTTTTCTTTCACAGGATCCGACGTGGACGCCATTCGCGGCGTTCGCTAACAACGACAACGAATTCGGAATCGCCGAGCTCATCAAACAGGCACAGAATGCTTAAGTTAATCTCTTGCCAGATAGAATGCCCAGCGAGTACTCTCGGTCAATCCCAGAGCGCCGCGCCGGTTGGCGCGAGATGTTTTTCCAGGACTTCACCTGGTTTCGGAAAGGAAACCTGACCATGGCAAAATTGAAGGGCCTCACGGCCAAGGTTGAACCGCACCACCGGTACAAGACTCCGCACCAAATTTACGATGTCAAGACTCAGGCGAGCGGGAAGAGCCCGCGGAAGATTGCCGAAGCTACCCTGAAGAAAATTGCCGGCGATCTGAAGATCAAACCCGATCTCTCCCAGTTGAAATTCGACCAGGTCCGAGAGAGCATCCTCGGCAGCCATGTCCTTTATCAGCAATATCACAACGGCAAACCAATTTCCGGCGCCTGGATCCGCGTCGATGTCGACAAGGACGGCCGGGTCTTCAACATCCATAACGATCTGGTGTCTGAGCCGGCGATGGTCAAAACCAGAAAGGCCGAAGCCAAGCGCTCCGCCACAACTCAAACCAGACAATTGTCAGCCAGCGAGGCGAAAGCGATCGCGACCAAGGCCGCGGCTCCCGCGAAGGGAGACGCCACCAGGATCGTGAGCAGTGAATTGTGCTACTACAAATACAACGGCGTGCCGACTCTGTCGTGGAAGGTGATCGTAAAAACGACTCCGCCAATATCTGCCGCAAAGGCCCGGCGTCCAGCGGAGTGGAAAATCTATGTCGACGCCGTCACGGGAGCGATTCTCGATAAACACAACCTGCTCAGGTTCATCGATGGCAAAGGCAGAGTCTTCGATCCCAATCCGGTGGTGACCTTGAATGACACTTCGCTTGAGGATAATTCCACGATTCCGGACAAAGCCTATACAGAAGTTGTGCTAAGAGATCTGAAGACGAGCGGCTTTATCGAAGGCCCGTACGTGACCACGAAGACGACCCGGAATCGCATCAAGAAAAAGAACCGCGATTTTCGCTTCAAGCGCACGGATCGCGCTTTTAAAGAGGTCATGGTTTACTTTCACATCGACAGGTTGCAGCGACACCTACAGGAGATGGGCTTCACTAACGTGCTGAATCACCCGATTCCCGTGAACATAGATGGTCAGAGCGACGATAACTCTCACTATAGCCCGTCGGACAAGGATCTAACTTTTGGCACGGGCGGGGTCGATGACGCTGAGGACGCCGAGATTATTCTGCACGAGTACGGTCATGCGATTCAGGATAATCAGGTGCCGGGTTTTGGCCAGAGCAGCGAGGGCGGGGCAATGGGCGAAGGCTTCGGGGATTTTTTGGCGGGCAGCTTTTTCTCGGACGTTAAGCCGAAAGCTATGAAACCGACCGTCGGCAACTGGGACGCGACCGCATACAGCGGCGCCGAGCCGCCCTTTCTGCGCCGGCTGGACAGCAACAAACAGTATCCGAAGGATCTCCACGGCGAGGTTCACGACGACGGCGAGATTTGGTCGGCGTGCTTGTGGGAATTGCGCGCCGCGCTCGGTCGCGCCACCACGGAACAGCTCGTGATCGCGCATCACTTTTTGCTGGCGCGCGATTCGGGATTCGAACAGGGAGCAAATGCCCTGATTACTGCCGACAAGAACCTCAACAAGGGAGCAAACGAAAGCGCCATACGCGACGTTTTCGTCCGCCGCGGGATCCTGCCGAATCCAAAGCGCCGGGGCAAAAGAGCCGGCACGCCGTTTGACGAGATCAGACAAAACGCGATCAAGAAACGTAACGGCCGCGGGAAGTAGGCCAGGAAAAGAGAGCAAGCTTTGCGACGCCGAAAAATTGATGGTTGTCCGATAGCAGGCGCGCTCCAGTTGGTGTGCGACAGGTGGACCATGCTGGTGGTGCGCGATCTTTTTGCCGGCCCTAAACGCACCACCGAGCTGCTCGAAGACCTGCATCCGATCAGCAGCCGCACGTTGATGGGCCGGCTGCGGGAGATGGAACAGGACGATCTAATCGTGCGCAACAATTATGGCGGCTTGCCCCGGCGCGTGGAGTACGAACTGACGGAACGCGGCCGCAAACTGATTCCCCTGCTCAACGCTCTGATGAAGACCGGTCAGGTGATGGAATGCAACGAATGCGAAGATCGAAGAGAAAGCGCTGGTTACTATTGCGACTTCTGCCCTCTTGGTCGCGGCGAAACTCTCGTCGTCGAACAGATGCCGACGTTTGAAGAACCCAAGCAACCGGCAGCTTCGCGTCGTCCCAAAGATGATTCAATTGTTTTGTTGTAAGTTTTTTAGGATCGGACCTTAGATCGTATGAAGCTCTGCGTAGTACTAATCCTCTCGATAGTCCTCCCGAGTCTGATTGGTTTGCCCACTTGCAGCAGTGAACGTGCTTCATCCATGACTAAGAACGATGCAAGACCATGCCTTGATGTCAAACCACTCATTCACAGGCTCGGTTCTCCAAACAAGAATACTCGCGAAGATGCTAAGAAGGAGATCTTAGGTTTGGCAGAACAATCCGCAAGCTCTCGCCAGTGCATAATCTCTGCCATGATAGGGCTCGCCAATAAAGTAACTACTGAGCAGCCTAACGGCTTTATGTTGGCCGTAAAATCACCAAGAAGTTACGAGCAATGGCTTGAGCTTACAGAAATTCTGGGTGCCATGAAGGCGGCGGAGGCGCTGGATTTGTTGATCGACAACTTGGACTTTAATGATGGCAAGACCAATCTAGGAATCCGTCACTATCCGGCAGCAATCGCAATGGCAAGACTTGGTGATCAAGCAATTCCGGGGCTAACCAAAATTCTGAAACGAGGATCCTTGTCGAAGAAATAT
>Ga0099791_10000851_pt1 | contig 11624 bp, 7 predicted proteins | sample Rivendell_Oct201_7_FD_77318 | JGI IMG/M metagenome (GOLD analysis project Ga0099791, IMG submission 77318) | Vadose zone soil and rhizosphere microbial communities from the Eel River Critical Zone Observatory, Northern California to study diel... | ecosystem: Environmental > Terrestrial > Soil >... | reverse complement strand
TCGGGGCGCATTTCGGCAAGGACGGCCGTGCCTCGACCCCCGGCGAGACCCCGGCTGAAGCGGCGCTTTACGGCGCCGCGAACGCCCATGCCATGCTGATGGCCGGCTTCACCACAGTGCAAAGCATCGGGGCGGCGAGCGACGTGCCGCTGCGCGACGCCATCGCCAGTGGGCGGCTGCCCGGCCCGCGGCTGCTGACTGCCGTTACGCCGCTCAACGACACCAGCCTGACGCTCGATCAGGTTCGCGCCCATGTCCGCAAGGCCGTGGCCGACGGCGCCGATGTCATCAAGATTTTTGCCTCGAAGAGCATTCGGGAGGGCGGCGGGCAGACGCTGAGCGATGATCAGATCAATGCCGCGTGTGGAGAAGCCAAGGCCCTGGGCAAGCGGGTCTGGGTGCACGCCCACGCGGCCTCCGCGGTGCGTGCCGCGGCGCTCGCCGGCTGCACCACCGTCACCCATGGCTCGCAGATCACCGATGCCGAAGCCGACCTGATGGCCAAGCGCGGCACCTATTTCGAACCGCAGACCGGCCTCCTCCTGCAGAACTACCTGGAGAACAAGGCGCACTACATGGGCATCGGCAACTACAACGACGCCGGCTTCAAGTTCATGGAGGAGGGCATTCCCCTCAACGACGCCATGTTCAAAATGGCGATCCGCCACAAGGACCTGAAGATCAACATGGGAACGGATGCCGTGGCCGGCGCCCATGGACGCAACGCCAACGAGATCATCCATCGCGTCCAGGTGGGCGGCCAAGGCGCCATGGATGCCATCGTGGCGGCGACGTCGCTCAACGCCGAGGCACTCGGCCTCCAGGGCATGATCGGCACGCTCGCGCCCGGCATGGAAGCCGACCTGATCGCTGTCGAAGGCGATCCCTTGAGCGACATCACGGCGCTGCGGCGGGTGGTGTTCGTGATGAAGGGCGGCACGGTCTATCGGAACATGGCCAGGCGGTGAGGTTGATCTGATGCGCGTCCAATCCATAGTCCTGGCGCTTGCTGCCGTTGCACTCCTTACATCGCCCCCGTTCGCCACCGCCCAGCAGTTCATCACGATCCGGGCAGGCACGCTGATCGACGGCAAGGGCGGCGTGCAGCGCAATGCCGCCATCGCCGTCGACGGATCGCGGATCGTCAAGCTCGGCAACGGCGCGGCGGAGACCGTGACCCACGATCTCTCGCGGTTCACCGTCCTGCCCGGATTGATCGACACCCATGTCCACATCGGCGCCCATTTCGGCAAGGACGGCCGCGCGTCCAATACCGGCGAGACGCCGGCCGATGCGGCGCTGGCGGCCGCCGCGAACGCCTATGCGATGCTGATGGCGGGTTTCACCACGGTGCAGAGCATCGGCCAGCCGATCGACGTGCCGTTGCGCGACGCCATCGCGCGCGGACAGATTGCCGGGCCGCGGCTCCTCACCTCGGTGCATCAGCTTACCGATACCAAGCTCACGCCCGACGAGGTGCGGCAGTTCGTGCGCAAATCGGTCGCCGACGGCGCCGACGTCATCAAGATTTTCGCTTCGAAAAGCATCCGCGAGGGCGGCGGCCAGACACTAAGCGACGCGCAGATCACCGCCGCCTGCGGCGAAGCGAAGACACTGGGCAAGCGCATCTGGGTGCATGCCCATGCGGCGTCCGCGGTTCGCGTTGCCGCGCTTGCGGGCTGCACCGCAGTGGCGCACGGCTCGCAGATCACCGACGCCGAAGCTGACCTGATGGCGGCGCGCGGCACCTATTTCGAGCCCAATATCGGCTTGGTGTCGCAGAACTACATCGAGAACCGCCCGCGCTATCTCGGCATCGGCAATTATGACGAAGCCGGCTTCAAGTTCACGCAGGACGGCATCCCGCTCAAGCTCGCCATGTTCAAGATGGCGCTCCGCCACAAGGGCCTCAAAATCATCATGGGAACCGACGCCGTGGCGGGCGCCCACGGTCAGAACGCCCGCGAGACCGCCTACCGCGTCCAGGTGGGCGGTCAGGGAGCCATGGACGCCATCATCGCGGTGACCGCGCTCAATGCCGAGGCGCTGGGCCTCGGCGACCGCATCGGCGCACTCGCGCCGGGCATGGAGGCGGACCTGATCGCAGTCGACGGCGATCCGCTGAGCGACATCACGGCGCTGCAGCGGGTTGTATTCGTGATGAAAGGCGGCGAGGTCTATCGGAACCTGGCGGGGCGGTGAGCGGGGCTAATACTGCCCTGCGAGAGACGCTTCCAACGAAGCAATCTCATCGGGCATGAGGTCAAACAGGCGATAGACAATAGCGTCGATTTCCCGCGCCGCCGTCTCGATCTCAGCAGTCAAACGCTTTACCTCCACAGCATGCTCCGAAAGGTATTTTTCCCATTCGGCGCGCTTTCTTATTGGAATTTCGGCATGGAACACGCGCTCCACCTCGGCGCGGAATCCGCCGAAGTCGAGATCGTACCATTCTTCCAGCTTACGTGAGAGCCTCCTCTGCTCAGGAAGAGCGAGATCAAGGATGCGATGAGCGACCGCTGACTCGATGGAAAGCCGTGCAGCAGCATTGTCGGTGCAGGTGTTGGAGAGCCTGGTTATTCGTGCGTGTTCTCTTTTGGGGATCGCCGCGATCGGCGTCTGTACGACAAAATCGGAACGCAAACGAAGATAGCCGCCTCTGGCGATATTGGTTACCGACGACAGAAAGAACCAGCAGAGCTTGCTGTTTAGAAAAGCCAGCAGGGTAGGGTCAGCCGATGGAATGAAATAGCAAGTGTTGGCGAGGAAATATCCGTTTCTATCGAGAGCAAACGGATTCTGCGCCGTAATATCCTGATAGACAATTTTTTCGTGCGCGAAGACCGATTGATACGCCAACTGCGCCTGTTGCAGCTCAAACCACTCCTGCTTGGTAGCGCGCTTCTCCAAGTCCGGCTTGAACGGCAATAGCCAGTTGCGGATCGCCGGATAGTCGTCGATGTTCACCTTGCCTTTTGGCGTATTGATGAGGAAAAGTCCATCTGGCTCAACTCGCCATCGCTTGATGTTCTCGCCTCGCAGGAACGGTTTCAACAAATCAGCGGACTTCGGCTCCTGCGCTACCAGCCGGTCTCTGGTCGCAGTGTCGACGATGAAGGCCTCATTGAGGCCCGGTCTTGATACCGTAGAGCGGTGGCCCATAGACCTCGCCCAGCGTTTTCCTGCCCTTGACGATCTTGTCGCGCAGGTTCGCCAGCGGCGCTGCTTCAAATTGCCATGAGCCTTGGCCGAGCCGCGTTCGCGGCATCGTCTGCGCCTTCAACGCGAACTCGGCCTCAATATCATTCGGCAAGGCATCGACCTTGAGAAACGACACTGCGCCATCGCGGCCCGCCTCGCCCTTGCGTAGGGTGACGATCGCCGGATAGGTCGTGACGCCCTCGAATATCTGCAGGTCGCCGAAATCGACCACTGCTTCGACCGCGACACGGTCGCCAAGAAAGCGCCGCAGATTCTCGCCCGAGCCGGTGCGGAAAAAGGTCGAGGAGGAAATATAGCCGAGCCTGCCCCCCTCTTTCAGCACGCCGACGCCGCGCTCGAAAAAGTAGGCATAAAGGTCGGCGCGGTCGGCGGCGACCACGTAGCGCTTTTCGAGGTAGGGCTTGACGGGCTTGATCAACTCCATGCGAACATAAGGCGGATTGCCGATGACGACATCGAAGCCGCCGCCTTGCGCAAACACGTCGCCAAAGGCTGCGCGCCAATCGAAGGGGCGATCCGTGAACGCGGAGTCGTCGATCAGGCTATTGCCGATCTTGATCGTCGCTTCCAAGTTCTGCAGGTGATGTTTATTGCGCGCGGTCTTGAGCCAGAGCGCTAGGCGCGTGATATCCACCGACTCGGCATTGAGGTCGACGCCGTAGAGGTTCCGGGTCACAATCTCATCGAATAGGTCGAAGTCGATAGGCTCGCCCAGCGCGGCGAGGCGTTCGACGACGCGCCGATATTCGGCGGCGAGGAGGTCGAAGGCGGCAACAAGGAACGCACCGGAGCCGCAAGCCGGATCAACGATGGTGAGCTTGCGCAGGACTGCCGCATAATCGAGCCAAAAGGCGCGCTCGGACGTTTCACCGGCACGCCACGAAATTGGGTCGCCGTTGTTGGGCAGGACGGCGCTCTCGGCGTGGACCGCGAGGAGCGCGGCGAATCGTTCTTCAAGCGTGCGGCCGACCGTGCGCTCGACAAGAAAGCGGGTGACGATTTCGGGCGTGTAAACGACGCCTTCGCGCTTGCGCTTCGACACCTTCGGAGGGGCCTCGCCGCGGCTCTCGGCTCGCAGCTTTTCCAGGTCGGTGATCGACTGTTCGAAGACGTGACCGAGCACCGTTACCGGCACATCGCTGCGGTAGTCCCACTGGCCGAGCTTTGCCAGTTCTGCTGCGAGATCATCCGGCAGCTCCAGCTTGTCGGCAGCTGGATCGGCGGCAAATAAACCACCATTATAGGCCCAAATGTACAGTGAGTCGTTGCCCTGATCGACGTTGCGAAATAGGGCGTGAAAATTTCGCCACAGCGGCTGAGGAAGAAATTCGTTGCGAGCCGCCAGCGCTCGCTCCAGCAAGCGATCCGGCAACAGATCGGTACGCTGAGCGAACGCGATGAAGAGTATGCGGTCGAGCAGTTTCTGAGCCAACTCGATTGCGGATAACAGTGTGAGCTTCGGGCCGTCTACCGCCCCGGTCAGAAAGCTGATCAGCCGATCGCGTAATCCCTTGTATTCGCTATAAAGATCATTGGTGATGTTCTTGTATGCGCCATCCGTGTCGCGCAACAGGGCGTCGGTCGCGCCACCGAGCAGACGTTCAGCGGAAAGGATGAGGCACAGCCGGGCGTGCTCCTCCGGGTCGTCGAGCTTGGTCAGATCGAACAACTCGTAAGCATCGCGGCCTCGCCCAAATCCATAGAGCCTGATCTCGACACAGTTCGAAACCAGCACCCACCGCGAACCTGGCGCATCAATGGCGTAATCCCAGGCTTGCTGCACCGGACTGCGGCCGCGACCTGGCATGATGGCGTCCAGATCGCGTGTACCAGGCCCCTTCAGTTCGAACGGAGCCACGATCTCGTCGGGTCGGTCGGGCATGCCGAAACGACCAAGCTCAACATCGACTGACCCACGGCGGATCGCACGTTCAAAAGCAAGTGTGTAGGGAGGCTCCGAATCGATCTGCGTGTATCCCAGAATATCTCCGAGCACTCTCTGGACGAAAAGATTGCGGACTTCAGTCTCTTTTCGCTTTGCAAACGTCGGAGCTTTGATCGTTTTGACGTAGCTCCGGACGGCTTCGGTCTGCGGTGTTGATAGAACCGGGGTGAAGCGTTTTCGGGCCTCTGCAACGACCTTGTAGTTAAACAGAGGCACCCGTAGCGTGCGCGACACGTTCGGACGGCCCGAACGGCCGCTCCGTCCGCCATCGCTGAGATCAATCCCGGCCGCCGCAAAGAGATCCATAAGCTCAAATACTGATTACATGCCGCCTGGTCGACTACCCGGTCACGGAAACCAACAACTTCCGACTCCAGAGCCGGAGCAGTCGCGATCGACGAGGTATCAAAAGTTGTATGTTGTCAACTCTACAATATCCACCATGACATGATGACCGCACGGAATTTCGAACGTGCGCCAAGTCCGGTCGGCTTTGCAGATAGCCAGATATTTGTCGAAAATCGGCTGCGGATACGATGCCGCCCGGATGTAGGTCTTCTTCGCCACCCGGTCGCGTGCGCCTGTGAGCGGGATCGGCTGGAGCGCGACGCCGACCGGTTGCGGGGTCACCTTTGAATCGACCCAGGAATGGTCCTTCTCGTTCACGTCGAACGTTATTTGCCGGTGAGGTTCAGTATTGCATGGATGACCAGTCGGCTCTTCATCACACACGTTCGATTGTCGAATCCCGACCTGGCGCAAACATCCATGTAGGCGACCCACTGATTTCTGCATTCTCCGATAAGTCCGAAGTCGGAGTCCCTTTCGCCGTGGGCATATCGCCCGCTCTTGGATTTCGCATACAGGCACTCTCTGTACTCATTTTCGACTCGCATGGTCGCATTGGAGGATTGACTTTGCACCGGCGCGATCGGAGCTAATAAAATCACAGCAGACACGACTACCAAAAGACGCACGCGCCCCCGGCTTGCGCATTTGCGCAAGGCACCAAAGCGCGAGCGCACGCTACTCGTGATGATCGTGTTTGTGACCGTGTTCGTGATGAACGTGCCCGCGATGATCGTGCCCGTGATGGTGGAGATGTCCGTGCCCGTGTTCATGCGGGTGTTCATGCCCTTGGGCATGGTGATGCAGCCGCTGGCGCGGCCGCGGCCCACGCGGGTCCTCGCTGAACACGAGCGACTTGATGGTGACCGGCACCGTGTTCGACGGCATGCGGATGCGGCCGAGGTCGATATAGTCGAAGTCCATCAGCATGACGCCGTCGATGACCAGGATCTCGCTCGTGACGTTAAGCTCTTCGCGCAGGATCGCGCCCAAAGTCTGCGCGACGTCGCCATCCAGCATGATGTAGATCGCCTGGCGCCTGGCGATGCGGTCAGCGAGGCCGCAGCGGATGCCCTCGGCGAATCCGGCGAGGCGCTCGTAAGACGGGGCGCCGTGCCAGCGCAGCGCCAGCGCGACTTCGCGGTCGGCATCGACGTCGAACGCCACGAGATGGCGGCGGATCGCTGCCGCTACCACATCGGGATCGATCATCTCGGAAGGCAGATAGTCGGGCTGGAGTACCTGGAGATTGCGCCGCGGCAACAGGGCGCCGGGCGCCGAGATGTAGCTCGTGTTGCCGGACAACTGGACTGAGTATTCCGATGCGCCGAGCGCGGTCGCCCGGATGCATTCGCCGGCCGGCAGCAGCGGCCAGGGCAGGGCGCCTGCGTCGATGCGCCGGCGGATGGCGTGGCCGAGCCTTCTGCCGAGGTCGGCAAAATCGCGATCCTCACGGCCATAGAGATACTCGCCGACGCCGCCTGAGAACATGATCCCGTCGACCGGGCCGAAATCCGCAATCGGATCGGTGAGGTAGAGATGCGCGATATCGTCCGGCAGCGGCCGGGCCGCGAGCGCGGCGACGAGCGCATCCGCCATCCCGTCCGCGACTTTATCGAGATCGGACGCGCCGGCGACGTCGCCCCGGTTCCATGCAAAGCCGGCGCGCTTGGCGTGGTATTTCCCGGCGGGATCGAGACGGACGATGAGGCCGTCGTGGTCGACCACCTGAAGCCGGCCGCCGATGTGGACGGCGGCAGTCGCCACCACCTTGCCGTGCTCCACCACCGCGAGCTTGGTGGTGCCGCCGCCGATGTCGATATTGAGGATGCGCTTGCCCTCGGCGCTCGACACCGTGGCGGCGCCGGAGCCGTAGGCCGCGAGCATCGATTCCATGTGATGGCCCGCCGTGGCGCAGACGAAATCGCCTCCCTTCTCCGCCACGATGCCGGCGATCGCCTTGGCGTTCTCGCGCCGCAGGGCTTCGCCGGTGAGAATGACGGCGCCGGTGTCGATGCCGGCCGGATCGATGCCGGCGGCGTTGTAGGCATCGTCGATGATGGCGCCGAGCTTGGCCTCGTCGATGTGCTCCTCGCTGCGGTAGGGGGTGAGGGCGACGCTCGATTGAAACAGCGTTTCGCGCGACACCACGAAGTAGCGGCTGGACAGGTCCTCGCCGAGCCGGCGCAGATTGACCCGGGAAAAGATCACCTGCGTACCGGACGAGCCGATGTCGATGCCGACGGTCATGAGGGAGACGTGGTCGGCAATCCAGATCGGATTTTCCTCCAGCGGGCCTTCGTCGGGGAAGTCGTGGTCGTGATCCGCATAGCCGTCGTGGGTGTGTTCAAGGTCGAGTCCGTAGACATGATCGGCGAGCGTATGGCTCTCTTTCGCTTTGGGCTCCTCGGCATCCGTCATCAGGAAAACTCCAAATCAGCGCTTGCCATAGCACCCGCTATGCACTTATTCATTAAACATCATACCCGAGACATCCTGCCACCGGAGGCTTCCATGCATCGTACCGCGCTTCGCATTGCCGCCGTTTCGCTTGCCCTTGTCCCCACCGTCGCATTCGCCCATCCGGGCCATGAGGGCCCGGGCCTGGTCACGGGCTTCCTGCATCCGTTGGGCGGCGTCGATCATATCATCGCCATGGTGGCGGTTGGCCTGTTGGCGGCGCGGCTCGGCGGACGGGCGTTATGGCTCGTACCGGCAAGTTTCGTCGGCACCATGGCGGTGGCCGGCCTCGCCGGCATGGCGGGCCTCGGGCTGCCCTACGTGGAAACCGGCATTGCGCTCTCGGTCGTGGTGCTGGGCGCGGTCGCGGCTTTTGGCGTGGCGATGCCGGTTGCGGCTGCCATGGGGTTGGTGGCGTTCTTTGCGGTTTTCCACGGCTATGCCCACGGCGCCGAGATGCCGGAAACGGTGTCGGGCCTTGCCTACGGGGCGGGCTTCGTGGCGGCGACTGCGCTGTTGCATGGCATTGGTATCGGGCTCGGCCTGATGATCGGCCAGGTCGGTCGCAGCGCGTTGCATCGTGGGGCGTAGCGCGACGGCAGGATCACGTTGCCAGAGCGGAGCGAAGCGTAATCCGGGGGGCGGACTGTGTCACAGGCGAGGCCGGCCCCGCATTATGCGGCTACGGCGCTAAGTGAAGCGCATTGTATGCGCCCATGGAGCGCCTCTCTCAGAACGGCGCCGGCGCTTGCCGTAGCAACGGCGCAGTAAAGCGATTGCGCCCTACGCTTGCTACAAATCCTCGGGGCGCAAGCCAGTATGACGCGCGATACGCGCGAGCATTTTCGACCCAATTTCTTCTCCGTCATGAAACGCAAAGACGAAGTTGGGTCGCCCTTCCTTGACCAGAACGCGATGCGATCCGCGTTGCCGTGCGATGCGCCATCCTGTTCGCTGCAAGGCCGCAAGTACCCCGACGCGCGCGGACGGCCGGCCATTCGGTCATGCTGCGGAAAAGATCTGGGGGAATCCTGGGACCGGTTCGCCGTTTTCTACCCGATCTGCAAGGACACGTAGCGCCAGCGCCTCGACCTTCACAATGGCTTCGTTGCGGCTTTGTCCGTAGGCCATCACGCCCGGTAGGTCCGGCACCTCGGCAATGAAGCGCCCATCGGTCTCTTCTTCCACCTCAATCCTCAGCATAAGATTGCCATCTCCAAATACGTACCAACTATTGTTACGATAGCACGCAGAATAGGTTGAGCTGAAGGCGATTCAGAACGGCGGATAACGCCTCTACCTCAACCGTCTGCACCACCGCGATGTCGCCTTCGGGTCATCAGAGCCTGGCCGACCAGGTGGCCGGCGCGGCGGGACCTCCTTTGACAGCTAACTCGCCAAGCCCGGAAGCTCGAAAATCGGGTGGTTCTTTTCTGCTGGTTGCCTCCGGGATTTGGATTTTGTCAATTTAGGACTAATATCCTATAAAAGGTCCGTCAGCTCGCGCCGTTTTTGGCAAAACGAAATACCCCTTTTTCTGCAAGTAAATTCATGGGCTTGTAGAGGGGCGGAATCCACCTGCTGGATCGCCATCGCGCTCACGCCCAATTCGACCGCCGAGGCCAGTTCCGATTGCGCCCTCACGCCACCGAGCGCGTCGGCAGCGCCGGCAGGTCGACCAACTCCGCCTCGTAGGCTGCGTCCATCTTCGGCGTCAGACCGTTCCGCGATAGCGCCTCCGCAAACGTCCGGCGGATTTCCGGCGTCTCGTCCGCATAGTCGATCTGGTCGCCGCCGATGCGGCGGCTGATCCAGGCCTTCGGCACGCCCTGGGCGTTGCGGATCGACACCACCTCGTGCTTGAAGGCGAGATAGCGCGCCGGCGTGGTGCCGGTGTTGAAATGCTGATGCAGCCACATGTTGGGGGGCACGATCAGCGTGCCGACCTGCCACTCGTAGCGGCGCGGCGCATCGCCCTCCGGCCACATCAGCGAATAGCCCTCGCCCGACAGGATGATGACATGGGCGCCCGGCCCGTGGCAGTGGGCTTTCTTGTAAGTGCCGATCGGGAATTGGGAGATGTGGCTGTTCATCGAGCCCTTGGCCATATTGAAACGGATATGGCCGCCGCCGGCGCCGCGCTCCTTGGCGGCGATCAGCGGCAGGTTGACGGCGTCGGCGACGAAATTGGTTTGCAGCAGCAGGCCCTTCTGCTCGCCTTTGGCGCTGAAATAATCGGGCTCGCCGTTGAAGCGGCCGCGGAAGTCGTGCTTGGTGCCAAACACGAAGTCGATGTCCTCGTAGAGATTGATGACCGGCGGCGCGTTGGTCACCGCCACGTAGCGGGCTCCCTCGCGGCCCGAGCCGTTGAAGTGCTGGTGCCAGGTATTGAGCGGAATGGCGAACAGGGCGCCGGCCTTCCACTCGAAGGTGATGCGGCTGCCGGCATCGTTCCACACCGAGGTTGAGCCGCGGCCGTCGAGCACCAGGATCATTTCCTCAAACAGCTGGCGTTGCGGCGCCAGTTTCTGCCCCGGCGCGATCTCACACACATAGCAATCGTTCGAGGTTCGCGACGCTTCGTGGTTGATGAAGACGCCCTTGCCGCCCCGCCGCGCCCACGGCTTCAGCTCGACGGTGTGGAGGCTCGGCACGTAGTGCGCGCCGATGATGTCGAGACCTTCGGCGCGCACCCAGCGCGTATAGGGGGTCTCCCTCTCGGTCGCGAACTTCTTCGCCAGCTCTTCCGAAACGATGGCGGTCTCTGCCATGCGGGTCTCCAGACGTTGATGACGGCCTCTCCGGCACCCGTAGAGTGCGTGAAACAATTCGGACCTCATCCTGAGGAGCGCGCTCTTGCGCGCGTCTCGAAGGATGGATGCACGGCACCCGAAGTCGGGCCTGCCCGACTTCGGCACGAAGATCGCCGAAATCGGCAACAGCCGATTTCGGTTGCTCGCTGCCATCGTTCGAGACGCGCCCTGAAGGGCGCTCCTCAGGATGAGGTCTTCATTTCTTCACACGCTCGTAGAACGAGTTGAGACTTTGCGAAGTCCATCGACAGTCACGCCTGTGGCGCCGCTGAGGATGGGTTTCGCGTTCGCTCAACCCATCCTACACAGCCTCCGCGAGAAAGTCGTCACGCTCAGGTGGTGTGAGATGCGCAGAATTGCTATTCAGCCCTCCCGCCCTCCCGGCATGCCGGAAAGGGCAGGGAGGAAGGACCTTGCCATGGCCGCAACCCGTTCCGCTACGCCATCGGACGAAATCACCGCAGCGCGCGGTTTTGTCTGGGGTGTCTCCACATCGAGCTACCAAATCGAGGGGGCCGCCAAGGAGGACGGCCGTGCACCCAGCATCTGGGATACCTATTGCACTCAGACCGGCCGGATCGCCAACGGCGACACCAGCGACATCGCCTGCGATCACTATCATCGCTATCCCGAAGACATCGGCCTGATGCGCGAGCTCGGCGTCGCGGCCTATCGGTTTTCCGTGGCGTGGCCGCGGGTGCTGCCGCAGGGGCGTGGCGCCGTCAACGAGGCCGGCCTCGCCTTTTACGACCGCCTCATCGACGCCGTGATCGCCGCCGGAATCGAGCCTTGGCTGTGCCTCTATCATTGGGACCTGCCGCAGGCGCTGGACGACC
>Ga0099791_10000850_pt1 | contig 11625 bp, 11 predicted proteins | sample Rivendell_Oct201_7_FD_77318 | JGI IMG/M metagenome (GOLD analysis project Ga0099791, IMG submission 77318) | Vadose zone soil and rhizosphere microbial communities from the Eel River Critical Zone Observatory, Northern California to study diel... | ecosystem: Environmental > Terrestrial > Soil... | reverse complement strand
GCGAGCTGGCGGAGCGTGATCTGGGACAGTCGCAGCCAGGAGGCGCGCCGCCCGGGGTCGCTTTCACTCAGGATATGGCACTCGTGATAGAAGTGGCTGTAGAGCTGGGCCAGGTTGTAGGCGAAGTCGCAGAGGACGTTCGGCGCCCGCCGCTCATAGGCCTGATGCACGGCATCCCCGAGGCTCGTGAGCGCCAGCATGAGGTCGCGCTCACCGGCCGTCTGCGGGGCGATCAACGATCCCCCCGCGTCCTCGTCGGAGATCTCCGCCTTCCGAAAGATCGACTTGATCCGCACGGCGGCGTACTGCAAGTACGGCCCTGTCCGCCCTTCGAAGCGCAGGAAACGGTCGAGGTCGAAGACGTAGTCCGACGTGCGAACGTTGGAGAGATCGCCGAATTTCAACGCGGCCAGTCCGACCTGGCGGGCCAGCCGCCGTCGCTCCGCCTGGGAGAAGGCCGTCGCGATGTCCGAGTCCTGCATCCGCTGGAGCGCCGACTCCGTGACCATCTCGATCAGGTCCTTCAGCTTCATCACGCCGCCCGCGCGCGTCTTGAAGGGCTTGCCGTCGGGACCATTCATCGTCCCGAACGCGAGGTGCTCGAGCCGGGCGTTGCGGGCCAGGCCCGTCTTGCGCGCGGCGCGGAAGACCTGGGTGAAGTGCAGGCCCTGGCGCTTGTCGACGACGTAGAGGATGGCATCCGCGCGCAGATCGCCGGCGCGCTCGTCGACCGCGGCGAGGTCGGTGGTGGCGTAGGTGTAGCCGCCATCCGACTTGACGAGAATGAGCGGCGGCATCTCCTGCTGGTCTCCGGGTTCGGCCACCGGAATCACGACGGCGCCTTCGCTCAGGACGGCGTGCTGCTGGGCCAGCAGACGCTCGACCAGTCCCGGGATCCGGTCGCTGAAGTGGCTCTCGCCCAGCCAGAGGTCGAAGCTCACGCCGAGCGTCTCGAAGTCTTCGCGCAACGCGGCCACCGAGACGGCCACGAGCTGACGCCACAGCTCGCGATAGCCCGGCTGGTTCTGCTGCAACCCCACGGTGGCTTGTAGCGCCTCGCGCAGGCTCTCGTCGCTGGACCGGGTCTGAGCCGCGGCGGCCAGGTACATCTCCTCCAGGTCGTGCACCGAGAGCGCTGCCGCCGCCCGCGCGGCGGTGGCGGCGTCGAGCGTGGTGATTCCCCGGCGGTGCTGGAGCTCCGAAATGAGCATGCCCATCGGCGTGCCCCAGTCGCCGAGATGGATGTCGCTGACGACCTTGTGTCCGGCGAACCGGAACAGGCGCTGGAGCGAATCCCCGATGATCGTCGAGCGCAGGTGCCCGACGTGCATGGCCTTGGCGATGTTCGGCCCCCCGAAGTCGAGGACCACCGTGCCCGGTTCCGGGATCAGTGGGCATCCGAGGCGCTCGTCGCGCCCGACCTGCTCGAGGAACGACGTCAGGAACTCGTCCCTCACGGTGAGGTTGATGAAGCCGGGCGGCGCGAACGAGACGTTGGAGAACAGGTCACTCGGCTGGAGCCGAGCAATCACGTCGTCGGCGATCGCCTGGGGCGCACGCCGGTGCTTCTTGGCCGTCGCCAGCACGCCACTGCACTGGAACTGCCCCAGATCAGGCCGCTGCGACGACACGACCTCACCCAGCGCAGGGTCATATCCCGCCGCCGCGAAAGCCGAGGAGACCTGCTTCGTCAGGACGTCTCTGAGTGGGGTCACCTGCGCTGGATTCTAGCAGGCGCCGGCGGTGCCGCCTCCGGAAGCCTGTCGCCGCCGCCGATGACCGCTGGGGGGAGATCAACCATGCCATCTATGCACGTGACGCTGGCCTTTGTGCTCATGTTCTCAGCCGGGCTCCTCGGAGCCACGGCCCTCCAGCTCATCCGAGTGACCCGGTCACTCGTGGGACTCGAGGCGTCGGCGCAGACCCTGCGCTCGCGGATGGCCGTCGTCCGGTTGTTCTCCGAGTAACCGGGCCCGAGTGCCGGCGTCGCATCAGCGCCGGCGTAGCAGTCGAAGCAAGGCCGCGGCGAAGCCGAGGCCGGCACCGAACGCGAACGCCGAGCGCACGCTGATCAGGACTCGCAGGCCGTCGCCTTTTACCTCGTTGGCGACGAGGATGCCAATCACGCTCTGACGGACCTGGGCCTGCCGCGCCAGGACGACGCCCGCCGCTGCCTGATCCAACACCGCCGTGTCCCGTGCGAGCACCGCCTGGGCCGCCGCCTGTTCGAGCGTGGCTTTCTCCGCCATGGCGATCCCGATACCGCCCTGGCTCAACCGCACCGTGCCGCCCGTGATCTGTAGCGCGCCGCCCTGTCGGATCGCAACGTCCTGCGCGTTCACGCGGCGGGCGATGCCCTGCCTGATGGTGACCGCCGGGGCCTCGACGTCGTGTTCCTCATGTGCCATGGTTGCCTTCCTCCCTGCTATAAACGATCGCATGAAAATCTACCTCGCGGTGTTCGCCAGCGTCTTCATGGCGGAGCTCGGGGACAAGACTCAGCTTGCCACGCTCACCTATGCGGCGAGCCCGGGTGCCAGCCCGCTCGGTGTGTTCGTTGCCGCGGCGGCGGCACTGATCCTTTCGAGCGCTCTCGCGGTACTGATTGGATCACGGATCGAGCGCTGGGTCGCGCCGGCGCAGCTTCAGCTCCTCGCCGGCCTCGCGTTCATCGGCATCGGGACGTGGATGGTGATCACGCGGTAGCCTGGCGAGACGTTTCTCGCGCCCGATGGTTGACTATTGACTGCGGCCGATCACGGGCGTATTGGTGGAGGAGACGGAAGACGAAGGCGCCAACTTTCCGTCGTGGTCGCAACCGGAGCGGAGGTCATGATGGAGACACCACCGGGCCGGTCGGGCGCGCTGTCCAAGGAGTGATCCGGCAGCGCGCGGTTGTAGAAACACCGTAACACCAAGATCCCGGTGCACACCGGGACGCGCAGCTAAGTCTGCGCATACCGAAAGCGACGAGCGCTCGGGGGTCGGGACACCGGTGCCCGCCCCCGAGCCGCCTTCTTCACTTTCCCTGTGCGATTATGAGCGCGTGGGTTTTCTCTTCAGGGTTCTGATCAACACCGTCGCGATTTACTTTGCGGCGACCGTCGTGCCCGGCCTCACCATCAGTGGAGTGCTGCCCGCGCTCGGGGCGGGACTCGTCCTGGGACTCATCAATGCGATCGTCCGTCCGATTCTGGTCGTGCTCACCCTGCCGGTGACGCTGCTCACGCTCGGCCTCTTCCTCTTCGTCCTCAACGGCCTCTGTCTCTGGCTCACCGCGCAGCTCGTACGCGGCTTCGTCGTGTCGGGATTCTGGGCGGCGGTGTTCGGCGCTCTCATCGTCAGCGTGGTGAGCTGGCTCCTGACGGCGTTCGTGAGTGACCGCGGTCACGTCCAGGTGATCACGCGTTCGGACGCGCGAAGGTTCCCACGCTAACCAGGTCGCTGGCACCCTGGTTGCTCCATTCCGCGTCCATGAACATTCTGCGCGCCCTCACTCTGACCGCCATCCTCGCCCTTGTCACCGCCGGGACCGCCGTGGCCGGCGAGCCCACCGATCAGGTCCGACGCAGCGTGGACGAAGTGCTCAAGATCGTGCAGAGCCAACCCGATGGGCCCGCGCGACGGACAGCGGTCCGCCAGGCGGCCAACCGTCTCGACCTCTACCAGGGTCAGAAGATCACGTACGTGGGCGCGACCATGGACGTCGACCAGGCCACGGTGAAGACGCGCATCGTCACCAAGCAAGGTAACGAGGTGCCGGTGGACTACCGGTTGCTGCGCGAGAAGGACGGCTGGCGCGTCTACGACGTCATCATCGAAGGTGTGAGCCTGGTCGCCAACTACCGCACGCAGTTCAACAAGATCATCCAGACCTTCTCGTACGACGATCTCGTCAAGCGGATGCGGGCCAAGGACTTCTCGGCGCCCGAAGGGAATCGAGGCCGCCGCAGCTGAGTCGCGCGCCATCGCTCACGCGCTCCGGCGCTCCGTCGTGAACCCTCGACAGCGTGGAATTGACGCGGTCGAGCGGCAGTGGTATTTGTCTAGACAATTTTCAGCCGGAGGCCACCCGTGGAATACCGTCCAGGCGTGCCCCGCTATCTTCAGATCGCCGACGCTCTCCGTCGCGATCTCCGCGGTGAAGGAGAGCGGATCCCTTCCGAGCACCAGCTCTGCGCCACCTACCAGGTGAGCCGCCCGACGATCCGACAGGCTCTCGACGTCCTCGTGCAGGAGGGGTTGCTCTACCGCCACGCCGGCCGGGGCACGTTCTCGACCCCGACGCCGGGCGGGGGGGACCGCAAGCTGCGTGTGATCGGATCGGTCGGCGACATGGTGGCGATGGGCGAAGAGACCTGGTTCAAGCTGCTGAGCCGCGAGGTCGTCCCCGTTCCGGCCAACATCGCGCAAGCCCTGAGGCTCCCGCCAGGGTCCACGGCGTTTCGCGTCGTTGGCGTCCGTCACGCCGACAACGGCCCGTTCCAGCACGTGACGGCGTACGTCCCCGAAGCGATCGGTCGTGCCTTGAGCGATGAGGACCTCTCGAAGACGTCGATGATCGGCGCCATCGAGCGCCACTTCGCCACCTCGATCAAGTTCATGGAGCAGGTCACGGAGGCGACGCTGGCGCCGCGCCACGTGGCCGAGCTGCTCCAGCTCCGGCCGCGCACACCGCTGTTGCTCTTCGAGCGCACCTACTTCGCGTTGAGCGGTGAGCCCGTCGAGCACGCCCAGACCTATCAGACCAGCCGGCGTTACCCCTATCGCATGGTGCTGTCCCGGGCGGAACGCCGGAGCTGAGGGCGGATGCCGTACCGGGTTGGATTCGACGTCGGCGGTACGTTCACCGACTTCGTGCTCCAGTCACCGACCGGGGAGCTGACAACCGCCAAGCGGCTGACGACGTATCCCGATCCTTCCGCTGCCTGCCTGGCCGGCCTCGACCAGCTGATGGCCGCCGTCGGGTGGGACGAAGTCGCCCAGGTCGTTCACGGCACCACGCTCGGCTCCAACATCGTCATCGAGCGCAAGGCCCGCGGCGTGGGCTTGCTCACCACGCGCGGCTTCCGTGACGTGCTCATCATCGGACGCGAGAAGCGCTATCAGGTCTACGACCTCCAGATCGAGAAGCCGGCGCCGTTGATTCCGCGCCGACTCATCGGCGAGGTGACCGAGCGCGTCCTGGCCGACGGGTCCGTCCGCACCCCGCTCGACGAGGAGGACGCGCGCCGCGCCGTCCGCGAGCTGGCCGCCCGCGGCGTGAGCACGCTGGCTGTCTGCTTCTTGCACGCCTACCGCAATCCCGTTCACGAAAAGCGGGTGGCCGAGCTGGCGGCCGACGAGGCGCCCGGGATGCAGGTGACGCTCTCCCACGAAGTCTCGCCGACGTTTCGCGAGTACGAGCGCACCTCGACGACCGTGGTGAACGCGTACGTGATGACCGCGCTGCGCGAGTACCTGCGGGGGCTCGGCGCGGCGCTGAAGGAGCGCGGGTATCGAGGGCGGCTGTTCGTCATGCAGTCGTCGGGGGGTATCGCGACCGCCGAGGCCATGGAGCGCTATCCCGTACGCATGATCGAGTCGGGGCCAGCGGCCGGCGCGTTGATGGCCGCCGCCTACGGCGAGCTGACCGGTCATCGCGACCTCATCGCGTTCGACATGGGTGGCACGACGGCCAAGCTGGCCCTCGTCGAGAACGGGCGACCCGGAACGACGACCGCCTTCGAGCTCCATCGCGTGAACAATGCGCCGGGCAGCGGGTTGCCGATGAACATCCAGGCGATCGATCTGGTCGAGATCGGCGCAGGCGGGGGCTCGATCGCTCGCGCCAGTCTCGGGGTCATCGCCGTCGGCCCCGAGAGCGCGTCCTCCACGCCCGGCCCGGTCTGCTACGGCCGTGGCGGCCTCGAGCCGACGGTGACCGACGCCAACCTCGCCCTCGGCTATCTCAATGCCGACTATTTTGCCGGCGGCACGATGACGCTCGACGGCGTCGGCGCCGCGCGCGCCATCACCGACCGCGTCGCGCGTCCGCTGGGCCTGTCGGTCGAAGAGGCCGCCTGGGGCATTCACCAGATCGTGACCACGAACATGGAGCTGGCCACGCGCGTGGTCTCGATCGAGCGCGGACGCGATCCGCGGGCGCTCACGCTCGTCGCCTTCGGCGGCTCCGGCCCCGTGCACGGCTGCCGTCTGGCCCAGGCGCTCGGCATCCCTCGGGTGATCTTGCCCGCGGCCGCCGGCGTCACCGCCGCCATCGGTCTGCTCGCCGCCGAGGTCCGCTTCGACGTCGCGCGAACCTATGTTCGCCGCGTCGACGCTGTCGACGTCGCGTTCGTGAGCGCCATGTACGACGACATGACGCGACAGGCCGCCGAGGTCGTGCGCGAGTCCGTCGTAGAAGGTGACGTCGTCATCGCGCGCTCGGCCGACGCCCGTTACGTGGGGCAGGGCTACGAGCTGACGGTGCCGGTGCCGGCGGGCGTCCTCGACGCCGCAGCGCTCGCCGACGTGCGGCGGTCGTTCGACGAGATCTATGCCGGCCGGTACGGCTACGCGAATCCGTCCGAGCCCGTCGAGATCGTGACGTGGAAACTGTCGGCCACGGGCCAGACGAGCCCCGTTCGGCTTCGCCGTGCCTCGGACACCGGGCGAGCCCCTCACACCAGCGAGGAGGCCGGAGAGTCGAGCGCACGGAAACCGGGCCGCCGAGCGTGGTTTCCCGAGACGGACGGCTGGATCGACACGCCCGTATACGATCGCTATCGGCTCGCGCCCGGCCATTGCCTCCGCGGCCCGGCCATCGTGGAGGAGCGGGAGTCCACGACGGTGTTGCCCCCGGGCGTGACGGCGACGGTGGATGACTACGCCAGCCTCATCGTGAGTGTGAGACCGTGAGCGCGCCTGATCCCATCACGCTCGGCGTCATCTGGGGCGCGCTCCAGTCGATCGCCGTCGAGATCGGCACCACTGTTCACAAGACCGCTTATTCGGAGCAGGCGCGCGAGGGCCAGGACTTCTCGGTGGCGGTGTTCGATCCGGCGGGGCGCATGGTGGCTCAGGGCCCGTACTCGCCCGGTCACATGGGCGCCATGTCGTTCGCGGTGAAGAATGCGCTGGCCGCGCACCCGGTGAAGAGCCTGCGCCCCGGTGACGCGATCCTGCTCAACGATCCGCTGCTCGGCTCGGGTCACTTCCCCGATTTCTTCATCACGCAGCCGGCCTTCCACGACGGCGCGTTGATCGGCTTCGCCGTCAACATCCTGCATCACACCGACGTCGGCGGCCAGCGTCCGGGCAGTCAGGGTGTCGTCGGGATCTTCGATTACTTCCAGGAAGGACTGCGCATCCCGCCCACCAAGGTCTGGCGCGAGTACGAGGAGGACGAGGCGGTCGTCGGTATCATCGCCGCCAACACGCGCACGCCCGACAAGGTACTGGGCGACCTGAGGGCTCAGCGAAGCGCCCTGCGCGTCGGCGAGCTGCGGCTCGTCGAGCTGGTCGAGCGCTACGGTCGAGACGTCGTCGGCGCGGCCATGGACGAGATCATCGCGCGTACCGAGGCGAGCATGCGCACCGCGATCCGTCAGGTGCCGTCCGGCGTGTACCGCTTCGAGGACTTCTTCGACGACTATGGCCCCGGGACCGATCCGCTGCGCGTGGCCGTCACCGTGACGGTGGACGGCGATCGGATGACCATCGATTACGCCGGGTCGAGCCCGCAGACGGCCTCGGGAATGAACTCGTACATCAACTACACGCGCTCGTACTCGTATGCCGCCGTCAAGTGTCTCGCCGATCCCTTCGGCCCGATGAACGAAGGCGCGCTCAGGCCGATCACCGTGAGCGCGCCCGAGGGCTCGTTCCTCAACCCGCGGCCACCGGCGGGCGGTGGTCCGCGAGCGATCATCTGTTACCGGACGTTCGAGGCGGTGCTGGGGGCGCTGGCGCCTGCGATTCCCGAGCGCGTGGCCGCCGCCTCGTCGCACTTCGCCAACCCGACGTTCGGCGGCCTGGACCGCGCGCGAAATCGAAGCTTCGTCGCCTACGAGCTGGTGCTGTCGGGCACGGGCGGTCGCGCGACGAAGGACGGCTGCGAGGCCATGTCGTCGGCGTTCAATGCGTCGAACATTCCGGTCGAGGCCCAGGAGGCCAATCAGCCGATCGTCGTGGAACGCTTCGAGCTGATCCGCGACTCCGCCGGACCGGGGACGTTTCGGGGCGGCTGTGGGATCCGGCGGGACATGCGCTTCCTGGCCGACGACGGCAAGCTGACCAACCTGTCGGAGCGGCAGAAGTTCCCGCCCTACGGACTCTTCGGTGGCAAGCCGGGCATCCTCGCCCGGACGCTGATCAATCCGGGTCCCGGGGAGCAGCTCGTTCATAGCAAAGAGTCGAGGGAGTTCGCCTACGGCGACGTCATCTCGTTCCAGCAGTCGGGCGCCGGCGGCTATGGCGATCCGCTCGCCCGGAATCCGGCCCGCGTGCTGGACGACGTGCTGGACGATTTCATCGGGATCGATGCGGCCCGGAGCGACTACGGCGTCGTCATCACCGGCACGGGGATCGACCTGCAGGTCGACGAGACCGCCACTGAACGCCTGCGTCAGGCGATGAAGACGCGATGATCCGGTTCACGGCCGAGCAGGAAGAGTTCAGGAAGACGGTCGCGCGCTTCGTGGACGCCGAGGTGGTGCCGGTCGCCGACGCCCTCGACGAGCGTGCGGAGTTTCCCGCGGGGCTCTTCAAGCGGATCGGCGAGCTCGGGTACTTCGGCCTGCGCTATCCCGAGAAGTACGGCGGGGCGGCGAGCGACATGGTGACGTACTGCCTCTTCGCCGAAGAGCTCGCCCGCGGCTCGATGTCGGTGGCGGCGGCCGCGGCCATGCAGTCCCTCATGGGGACGTACTTCATCTACAAGTACGGCGGCGAGCGCCTGCACGAGCGTTACCTGGCGCCCGCGCTGCGCGGTGATCTCGTGGCGACGTTCGCGCTGACGGAGCCCAATGCCGGCTCGGACGTCGCCAACATCACGACACGCGCCGAGCGGCATGGTGACGGCTGGGTGTTGCGGGGCGCCAAGACGTGGGTCACCAACGCGCCCGTGGCCGACGTCCTCACCGTCGCGGCCAAGACGTCGCCCGAGCGCGGAATGAAGAACATCGCGCTCTTCCTGCTCGACCGCACGACGATGCGTGGCATCACGCTCGGCAAGAAGATCGAGAAGATGGCGGTGCGGGCGTCGGAGACGGGCGAGATCCTCCTCGACGGCGTCGAGGTACCGGCCGAGCACTTGCTCGGCGGCGAGACGGGCGGCGTCGAGAAGGTGGGCACGATCCTCTCCGAGATCCGCGTGATGACGGCGGCGCTCGCCGTCGGCCTGGCGCGCGCCGCCTACGACGCGGCGCTGGGGTACGGCCGCGAGCGGCAGGCCTTCGGCAAGCCCATCGTCGAGCACCAGGCCATCGGCTTCAAGCTGGCCGACATGCTGACGTCGCTTCACGCGGCCACGCTCATGACGTATCAGGCGGCCGCCGGCCTCGACGCCGGCCGCGCGATCACACGCGAGGCGGCGATGACGAAGCTCTTCGCCTCCGAGATGGCGGTCAAGGTGACGGACGAAGCGGCGCGCATCTTCGCGTCGTACGGCCTGGCCATGGAGTATCCGGTCCAGCGGTACTTCCGTGATGCGCGCTTCCTGCTGCCCGGCGGCGGCACTTCGGAGATCCTTCGCCTCGTCATCGGGCGCGAGCTCGACTATCGCCGCGGCGAGGTGTTGTCATGAGGCGCGTCGACGCACTCGAAGATCTCATGGCTGCCATCAAGCGGCGCGACACGGGCGCCGTCGCGCGGCTGCTCGACCGCGACCCCGCGCTGGCGACCGCGCGGAGCTCGACGGGCCAGACGCCGGCGATCGTGGCGATCTACGGGCGGGCCCGCGAGGTCCTGGATCTGTTCCGTGCGCGTGACGTTGCGTTGGACGTCTTCGAAGCGTCGGCAGCGGGCGACGAGCGCCGGGTCCGCGAATTGCTCGACGCCGATCCCGCGCAGGTCCGTGCTCACGCGCTGGACGGCTGGACCGCCCTGCATCTGGCGGCGCACTTTCGTCACCCGCGCGTGGTCGAGCTCCTGCTCGCCAGAGGCGCCGACGTGAATCTCCGGTCGCGCAACAACCACGACAACACGCCGCTTCACGCCGCGCTGGCAGGAGGAGCGGACGCGGGCCTCGTCCGGCGGCTCATCGACGCCGGCGTGGCCGTGGATGCCAGACAGGGAGGCGGTTACACGGGGCTCCACGAAGCGGCGAGCATCGGCTCGGAAGAAAACGTGCGTCTCCTTCTGGCGGCTGGGGCCGACGCCGCGGCGCGCACCGACGACGGAAAGACCCCGGGGGATCTGGCGATCGAGCAGGGACACGCCGCGATCGGCCGTCTGTTGACGGAGCGTCTCGGATGAGCGAGTCGTCCGCCATCCTGGCCGCGATGTACGAGGGCAATACCGACGCCCTGGCGGCGCTGCTCGCCGCGCGTCCCGAACTCGACGTCTTCGAGGCGGCGGCAGTCGGCGACGCGGCGCGCATCCGCCAACTGGTGCGAGCACGCCCGGCTCTCGTCGAGGCCGTCAGCGGGGATGGCTGGACCGCGCTGCACCTGGCCGCCTACTTCGGCCAGGGCGAGGCGGTGGAGCGCCTGCTTGCCGCGGGAGCGGACCCGCGCGTGCCCTCTCGCAACCGTCTTGCGAACACTCCGCTGCACGCGGCGCTGGCCGGGCGAGCGAATGTGAGGATCATCACTGCGCTGCTCGCGCGCGGCGCCGACGTCGAGATCCCGGCGTCCGGCGGCTATCGGCCACTGCACCTCGCCGCCGCCCGCGGCGACGTCGCCATCATCGAGATGCTGCTGGTCCGGGGCGCGCGGGTCGGAGTGCGCGCCGAGGACGGTCGCACGCCGCTCGCAATCGCGGAGGAGCACGGGCACACGGCGGCGGCGCGACGCCTCCGAGGAGAGATGCCATGAGGAAGGTCGCCCTGGTCGGCGCGGGAGTCTCGAAGTTCGGGGTCCGCAAGGCGGGCTATCGCGACCTGATCTGGGAAGCGGGCAAGGCGTGCTTCGATTCCGTGCCCGGCGTCGGTCCGAAGGACATCGAAGGCCTGGTGGTGGGCTCCGTCATGCCCGAGCGCACGGCGTTCCAGAGCCACATCTCGTCGCTGGCCGCCGAGGCGCTCGGCATCAAGCCGTCGGCGCTGTCGGCTCGCACCGAGCACATGTGCGCGTCGGGGACGGTCGGCATCCGCTACGCGTACGCGTTCATCGCGGCCGGGCTCGCCGACCTGGTGATGGTGCTCGGCGTCGAGAAGCTGAACCTGCCCGAAGGCGCGGAGGCGATCCTCAACATGGGCGCCGGTGTTGACCGCGAGTGGGAGGCCGCATTCGGCCTCACGGCGCCGCCATGCTTCGCGCTGGCCGCCCAGCGGCACATGGCCGAGTACGGCACGACCGAGGAACAACTCGGGCTGGTCGGCGTCAAGAATCACAACCATGCGGCCAAGAATCCCAACGCCCACTTCGGCAAGGGCGCGACGCTCGATCAGGTGCTCTGCTCGCGGATGATCTCGAGCCCACT
>Ga0099791_10000849_pt1 | contig 11629 bp, 9 predicted proteins | sample Rivendell_Oct201_7_FD_77318 | JGI IMG/M metagenome (GOLD analysis project Ga0099791, IMG submission 77318) | Vadose zone soil and rhizosphere microbial communities from the Eel River Critical Zone Observatory, Northern California to study diel... | ecosystem: Environmental > Terrestrial > Soil >... | reverse complement strand
GATCAACTGGCGTGGCAAGATCGGAAACGGTGCACGGCCCTCGACCGCGTCGGCGAAGGACTCTGCCAGCGCGTGCAAAGAATCGACCGGTGCGAATGTGTGCTCCATTGCCGGTGTACCGATATAGCCGGTCCTCAGATTTCTCTCGCCGCGCGCCTCGACATCGCCTTGCGTACCAAACACGTGAATGCGCCAGAGCGGCACGGCTGAGCGCACGGTCGCCATTAGGCCGGTGGCGCCGCTTGCAAATTCCATCAGCACCGCGACGGCATCGCGCGGATCGGGCGGCGGCTTCGCGGCACATCCCTTCGCGTGCACTTGCCGGATCGGACCAGCGAGATTGACCAGCGCGTCAAGCACGTGAAGGCCGCAGCCCGTCATGCCGAGCGCCGGTGATTCGGCGGGGTCGTCGCGCCAGCCATGGGAAAGCAGGGGAAGCATGCGGATCGAGTGTTCATTGGAGAAATGCCCTTCGACGTGCAGGATATCGCCGAGCGTGCCGCCGTCCACGATGCGTTTGAGCTGGCGCATCGATGAAAAGCAACGCCGGTTGTAGCCGCAACCAAGGGGCACACCGGCATCCCGGCAGGCCGCAACGGCCCGCTCGGCCCCGGCACGGGTGAGCGCGAGCGGCTTTTCGCACCACACCGGCTTGCCGGCTGCCGCGACCACAATCACCTGCTCCACATGAAGCGAGTGGGGCGTGGCAAGAAAAACCGCGTCGACCTCGGGATCGCTCGCTGCCTCTGCGAGCGCGGTCGTCAAGGCAAGGCCATGCCGCGAGGCAAAATCGCGGGCCTGCGCCGGATCGCGCACCACGCCACGGACAAAACGGATGCGGTTCGAGGTGCCCTGTACCGCCGTGACAAGCGCCTGGCCCCAACGTCCGAGACCGCAAATGGCGGCGTTGATCATGGATTTCCTGATTTCAACAGCAGCCCCACATTGCCCGACAGTATCTTCTCCCCATCCAGCCCGAGCGCCCGCACATCGCGAACGAAATCGCGTACCGCCTCGCGGGCGCGGATTTCCTGCGGGTAATCGGTGGCGAACACGATGCGCTCCGCAGGAATTTCGACCAGCGCCGTCCTCACTGACCCGATCGCCCCGCAGAACCCGGCCGTGTCGAATACCATGTTGTGCCGGAGATAGTGGTCGAAATCATGCTTCGGCGTGGCGCCATGGCGCGCATTGCCGGCAGTGCCCCAGAACGTCTTGTCCTGGTAGCTGCGCACGCGTCCGAGCATCGACGCGATGCCGCCGGCGAGATGGGCCATGTGCACGATGAGGCCGGGGTGGCGGTCGAATACCCCGGAATTGATCAGCCGGATCGTCGCCATGATGAGGGAGAACTCGCGTCCGACCGAACGGGCCATATCGTAGCCGTCGAAGGATTGAGAGAAATTGAGCTTCAGCGCCGGATGCACGAAGACGAACATGCCGAGCTTTTCGCATTCGCTCCAGAACGGCTCGTAGTCGGGCGCATCGAGGAACTTGCCGTCGGCCTCCGACGTGATGACGACGCCCTGAAACCCCAGTTCATGCTTGCAGCGGCCGAGCTCTTTGAGCGCCTCCGGCCCGCCGAGCGGATGCGCATGGGCGGCGCCGATGAAGCGGCCCGGATAGTCGCGTTCGGCCTGCTTGGCTTTCTGGTTGCAAATCTTCGAACGTTCAAGATCGGCCGCCATGCCGGCCGCGCTCGTGAGCCAGGCGGCGTCGATCCCGGCCGCATCCATCATACGGACGTGCCCGTCGAGGTCGTAGAGGAGCGAGTGCACCGTGTAGCTCGGCGCCCCGTTCTCGTCGTAGTGGAGAACGAGCCGGTCGCCCGGGTCGTCCTTGATGAGCTCGCGCGGCGTGAAATGGTGCTGGAAGTCGACGATCATTCCGAAGTCCCCGTTTGGCCGGGGACTCTTATCTGCTCACGATCCGCGCGCCTAGTGCCGCGTTTGTACAGTTGATTCCGTCGAATCACTTAAGCGGCGTCGTCGCCGGGCTGGCCCCGGCAACCCCGAACACAACCGCACAAAGCAAGAATAATCGGGGTGGCCGGGGCAAGCCCGGCCACGACCGGGAGAGAGGCCAAGTGCTTCAACCCGATCGGAATCCTAGATCACCGTACGAGAGTATCACGCAGCCTTGCGCATCAGGCCGGCGATCCAACCGTTCTTCTTGTGCAGGAACGCTTCGAGCCTGGCGGAATAGTCCGGCACGACCGCGCCGATGACCGATCGCCGTTTCGCCAGCGCGGCGCGCCATGCCGCCACCTTCGGCACGGCTTCGAACAGGCCGAGGTCCACAAAGCGCTCGAAGGTATCGAAATAGCGGAACACGGGCGCAAACACCACATCGACGAGACTGAACCGTGCGCCCGCGAAATAGGGACCGGACGTCAGCGTCCTCTCGATCTGCTTGAACCTGTCCGCGAGCATATCGCGCTTTGCCGCGAAAGCTGCCTGATCCGGGGTGGTTTCGAGCACCCAGATGTCGGCGAGGACTGCGGAGCCAAACTCCATCCAGGCGCGGTGCTTGGCGCGCTCGATCGGATCGTGCGGGTGCAGGGGATGAGGCGTCGTCTCCTCGATGTATTCGACGATAGGGGCAGATTCGAACAGGACGTCGTCGCCGACGCGCAGGAGCGGCACCTTGCCGAGCGGCGATATCGCCCGGAACCATTCCGGCTTGTCGGAAAGATCCACATCGACGCGGCGAAAATCGACGCCCTTCTCGGCGAGCGCGATCGCTGCGCGTTGAACAAAGGGACAGAGATCGTAGCTGACGAGCGTGAGATCGGCCATGACAGGAGCTCCGGAATTTGAGATACATGCGAATGCATAGGTATGACATTTACATGCATTGGCAAGTAAATCGATCGTGAGGGTGACCCCGCATGGCAAAGCCATCCAAGCCTGTCGTTGACGCCTGGATCGCGCTCAACCGCGCCCAGCGCCACGTCTTTGCCGCGATCGAGGCCGAATTGAAATCCGCCGGGCTGCCGCCGCTCGCCTGGTACGATGTGCTGCTTGAGCTGTGGCGGGAACCGGGCGGCCGCCTTCGCCAGGGCGACCTCGAACACAAGATGCTGTTTCCCCAGTACGGCATCTCGCGGCTGGTCGATCGGCTTGAGCGTGAAAGGCTGGTTCACCGCGAACGTTGCGAGGATGATGGGCGGGCCTATTGGGTGGCAATCAGCGACAAGGGCCTCGCCCTGCGCCAGCGCATGTGGCCGGTCTATGCGGCCGCTATCCAACGCCATCTAGGGGAAAAGCTGCCGGAGCAGGAGGCCGCCCGAATGGCCGAAGGCCTGCGGAAATTGGTTCCGTGATCGGTCATTTGCGATCATAATTACGAGATCAATCGGCCGAGCCCGGCACGGGGAGGCCGGCGCGCATCTTATTGACGCAGCGCGTGACGTGGATCCGAAGAGTCTGCAACTTTTCAGGGTCGGCAGCGAGGAGGAGCCCGATGAGCGTCGCAACGGCAAAGTTTTCCGCCATCCTGTGGAGCTTCGCGCAGTTGATGAAGCTGCAGGCACGCCGGCATGAGAATTTCCGCCATCGCCTGCGCGAGCGCAATGTGGTGGCGCAGATCAAGGCCCGCGACGAGGAGACGGGACGCTGGTTCGAGGTGCGCACCGGCAAGGTGAGATCGGGCGGGGGATTTCACAAAGCCCCCGACATCACGCTCGCATTCAAGGACGCAGCGCTAGGCGCCTCGCTCCTCACGCCGCCGGTCAACTGGCTCGACCAGATCAATGCGCAAAAGGATTTCAAGCTCACGGTCGACGGCCCCGAGGACCTCACCAACTGGTGGGCCCAGATCATGATGGCGACACTGACGGCCGGCTGGCGGTTCGGCACGCCGCTTGCCGACGGCACCATGCGCTATTGCAACATGACAAACGGCGGCCCGGTGTTCGTCCACGTCAAAGGCGGCAAGATCGTGCGCATGACGCCGATCGATTTCGACCATTCCGATCCGCAGCCCTGGACCATCCGGGCGCGCGGCCTCGAGCTGACGCCGCCGCGCAAGACCACGCTGGCGCCGCACGGGCAGAACGCGAAGTCGATCGTGTATTCGCCGGACCGCCTGCTTCATCCCATGAAGCGGGTCGACTTTGATCGGAACGGCAACCGCAATCCGCACAATCGCGGCAAGTCCGGCTATGTGCGGATTTCCTGGGACGAGGCGCTCGACCTCGTCGCCTCCGAGATCAAGCGGCTCAAGAGCACGTATGGCCCCGGCGTGATGGCGGTGTCCCACGGCTCGCATCATACCTGGGGCAATATCGGCTACTATCTCTCGGCCCTGCATCGTTTCCGCAACGCGGTCGGCTATACCCAGGTGCATCACAATCCCGACAGCTGGGAGGGCTGGTACTGGGGCGCGGTGCATCATTGGGGTTATACGCTGCGTGTCGGCCAGTCGGAGACCTACGGCACCGTCGAGGATTGCCTGCAGAACTGCGACATGATCGTGTTCTGGGCGGCCGACCCGGAAACCACCAGCGGCTCCTACGGGGCGCAGGAGGGCACCATCCGCCGCCAATGGCTCAAGAACCCCCGGCTCGGCATCAAGGTGGTTCACGTCGATCCGTACTACAACGCCTCCGCGCAATTCCTGCCGGGCAAATGGCTGGCGCCGCGACCGACCACATCGGTCGCCATGGCAATGGCGATCGCCTATGTGTGGATCAAGGAAGACCTCTACGACAAGGAGTATGTCCGCACCCACACGGTCGGTTTCGAGGTGTGGAAAGACTATCTCCTCGGCGTCGAGGACGGCACGCCCAAGACCCCCGAATGGCAGGAAAAGGAGACCGGCGTTCCGGCGAAAGACGTGCGGGCGCTGGCGCGGGAGTGGGGCAAGAAACGCGTCTATCTCGCGCCCGGCGGCTGGGGCAACGGCCATGGCGGCGCCTGCCGCAATCAGACCGGCATCCAGTGGGCGCGCGTCATGGTGTGCCTCACCGCCATGCAGGGGCTCGGCAAACCGGGCGTCAACATGGGCAATCTGCAATGGGGCTGCCCGCTGGATTTCAATTTCTATTTTCCGGGCTACGCCGACGGCGGCATGTCGGGCGATCTCGAGAACACCTCCATGCCGGTCGAGCTTTATCAGCGTATGCCGCAATTGCCGACCATGTCATCGACCTTCCAGCGCATCCCGCGCATCTGGATGCCGGAGGCAATCGCCGACGGCAAAGCCGAGGGCTACGCCTGGGTCGGCAAATCGATCGAACACCAGTTTGCGAAATTTGCCTATCCGGCGCCGGGCCACGCGCCCGTGAAGATGCTCTACAAGTACGGCGGCTCGATGCTGTCGACCATGAACAACACCAACCGCCATGTACGGATGTACCAATCGGAGAATCTCGAGTTCGTCGTCAATCAGTCGATCTGGTTCGAGGGCGAGGCTAAATTCGCCGACGTCATCCTGCCGGCCTGCACCAATTTCGAGCGCGTCGACATCAGCGAATGGGCGGGTCTCGGCGGCTACGGCCACCACGGCCAGCAGCAGCTCAATCACCGGGTCATCGTATTCCAGGCGCCGGCGATCGCGCCGCTCGGGGAATCGAAATCCGACTACTGGATCTTCACCGAGATCTGCAAGCGGCTGGGCCTCGCGAACTACTTCAACGAGGGCATGAACGAGATCGATTGGGTCAAGCGCCTGTTCGATGCTTCCGACCTGCCCAAGCACATATCGTGGAAGGAGTTCATCCGCCGGGGTTACTACGTGGTGCCGGCCGAGAAGGAAAAGCTGCGCGCGCCGGTGTCCTTCCGCTGGTTCTGGGAGAACCGCAAGAAAGACGTTCCCGAGGCTCACCCGTTGCCGTCCGACTATGCGCAGGAATTCCAGCGCGGACTTCAGACACAATCCGGCAAGCTCGAATTCGAGTGCAACAGCCTCAAGCGCTTCAACGATCCCGAGCGGCCGCCGATCGTGAAATACGAACCGTCATGGGAGGGACGGCACTCGGGCGCGGTGTTCGAACGCTATCCGCTTCAGCTCCTGACGCCGCACTCGAAATACTCGTTCCACACCCAAGGCGACGGCAAGGACTCGTTCCTCCTCAACATCGCCGACCACCGCGTCAACGTGAACGGCTATTACTACTGGGTGCTGCGGCTGAATGCCAAGGACGCGGCCGAGCGCGGCATCAAGAAGAACGATCTCGTGAAAATCTTCAACGACCGCGGCGCCGTCATCTGCGCGGCGCTGCCGACCGAGCGCCTCGCCCGCGGCGTCTGCCACGGCTATGAGTCCTCCGCCGTCTATGATCCGATGGGCGAGCCGGGCAAGTCGGTCGACCGCGGCGGCTGCCTTAACCTCCTGACGCCGGAGCGCACGCAGACCCGGTCAACCCATTCGCTCGCAGGCGCCAACGCGTTGGTTGAGGTCGAGCTGTGGGACGGCCGCACCGAGCACATGTCGGCGGTGTTTGCCGAAATGGAGAAGGACAAGGAGGTCAAGCGCATGCTCGACGCCGCGAGCCTGGTGCCGGCGAAGTGACCTTCTCCCTCCCTTCTATTGGGATGTCTTTGGGCAGGGAGAAGGCTGGGACAAGAATTCGTGACTTGACCGCCGCCTCCGAGGCTGCGAAGCACTGACGCGCAACCCGTGGATCATGATGGCGCTGGTTCGCACAATCTTCACGATCATTATTGCTGCCTCTCTGGCGGCGCTGCCGGCGCGCGCGGGTGCGATTGGCTCCGTCGGGTCCTCGACTCCCGTTGTTTCTGTGACGGCCAATTGCGCCTCGATGGACGATGGTTCGTGCCAGTCCGCGAGCGCAACGCCCGAATACACAAGTGACGAATACACAAGTAACATGGCGCCAATGTCGGACGACTGCGACCGTTCTGGCGATCACGGCCCGATAGCGCCGGGAGCGTGTTACACATACTGCAACAACCTCTCGGCGCTTCCGGCGATCGTTCCTGCTGGGATCGATGTCGTGTTCGTCACTGCCATCCGGCCTGCTGCCGGCCCTGTGATGGACGGAATCGGCGTTTCCCCCGAGCCTCCTCCCCCCAAGCTCGTCTGAAATCGCAGGCCTTCAGGGCGTCGCCGCGCGGTCAATGCATCGCGTGTGCGCTGCTGACAGCAGCCATTGGCGGCACGAATCCGAGCGCCACAAGACGCAACAATCGCATTTTCTCGCATTGACGGCGACAGATGTCGCAGCATGGAGCTTGGATATGGCCGAGCAGGGCAACACAAAATCGAAAATGCCAGTGCAGAAGAACGCGCTGCACGAATACATGGAAATCGGCGCGGCCTTCGCGATCATCGCCGGCATTCTCCTGATCCTCGATCAACTCGATTTTCTTCCGCAGCGGTTCGCGATCTCGAATGACATGAGCTATGCGCTCGTGTTTGTGATCGGAGTTGTCGCGTCGATTTCCACCTGCATCGCCGTCACCGGAGGCCTTCTGGTTGCGATAGCGGCGAAATACAATGAGGCCAGCGGAAGCCTGACGGCGCTTCAACGTCTCAAGCCGCACGTCTATTTCAATGTCGGACGCATTATCTCCTACACGCTGTTAGGCGGCGCCATCGGCGCGCTGGGCTCCGCACTCACGTTCTCGGCCGAAATGAATGGCATTCTCACCGTCGCCGCGAGCGTGGTGATGATTTTGCTTGGCCTGCAAATGCTCAAATTGTTCCCATCGCTCACGCGCTTCATGCCGGCCATGCCGAAGGCGCTCTCGCACCGCATCCACGGCCTGGCCGAGCGCCAGACCAAGGGAGGCGCTTTCGCTTTCGGCGCGGCCACCTTCTTTCTGCCCTGCGGGTTCACGCAAGCGCTTCAGCTCTATGTTCTTGCAAAGGCTGATTTTGCGACCGGCGCTCTGACCATGCTCGCCTTTTCGCTCGGCACGCTGCCGGCGCTGCTGTCGCTGTCGGCGGTGTCGAGCTTTGCGACCGGCGCTTTCCAGAGACGGTTCCTCACACTCGCCGGCGCAGCCGTCATCGTGCTCGGCCTCCTGAATATTCAATACGGGCTTGAACTCACGAGCGGCAACCTGAGCTCGGCTCTGTCCCGAGGCACCGCGCAACCAGCGGATCAGGTCGCGGCCCTGTCGGACGATGGCGCCACCCAGATCGCGTCGATGCGGATCGTCGGCTACCAGTACGTTCCCAATCGATTCACAGTCGCGCAAGGCGTGCCGGTGCAATGGTGGATCGATGCCAGCGAAGCGGCGGGCTGCGGCCGCATTCTGATCGCGCCGAAGCTTGGAGTGCGGAGATTGCTGTCTTCGAACAGCACCACCGTGATCTCCTTCATCCCGCAGGAGACCGGGGATTACGGCTTCAACTGCGCCATGGGCATGATGACGCGCGGTTCCAAATTCACCGTCGTCGCCAAAGGTCAGGGCTAAACACCATGGCGACAGCGACATTCGAAATTGGCGGCATGCACTGCGCCGCCTGCGCGGTGCGCAACGAGCGCACCCTGCGAAAGATTCCCGGCGTTCGCGACGCCAACGTGAACCTCGGCACCCGCCGCGCGCGCGTGGAGTTTGACGAGGCTGCGGTGTCGGAACCTGTGCTTCGCGAAGCGATCGCGGAGAATGGGTATGAGGTCCTGGCTGGCGAGGGCGCAGATCATCACCAACAGGTCCGAGACGAGGTGCGCGCCGCCCGGTCGCGCGCCTTCTCGGCAATCGCGCTGGCCACCCCTGTCGCGCTGCTCGCAATGTCAGACGTTGCGTTGCCTTGGACCTATCTCGGACGAAACGCGAGTATCTGGATCGAGGCGACCTTAAGCAGCGCCATCATTCTTGGCCTTGGTGCGAGCTTTCACCGCGGCATGCTGCTTCAAGCGCGCAATCTTGCGGCCAACATGGACACCTTGATCTCGCTCGGGACGCTGGCCGCACTCCTTTACAGCCTGTGGGGAATGTTCGTCGGCAGCCAGCATCTTTATTTCGAGACCGGCGCCGTGATCGCCGCACTCATTCTGCTGGGGCGATATTTCGAGGCGCGCAGCCGCGGTCAGGCCGGCGAGGCGATCGAAAAACTGATGGAGTTGGGCGCCAAGACGGCGCATGTCATCCGCGACCGCGAGGAGCACGACATCGCCATTGAGCAGGTGAAGGTCGGCGATCTGTTGCAGGTGCGACCCGGGGAAAAAGTTCCGGTCGACGGCAAGGTCGCGAACGGATCATCCAGTGTGGATGAATCAATGCTCACCGGCGAAAGCATGCCGGTCGCGAAATCCACCGGCGATGAGGTCTTTGGCGGGACCATCAATATCGCCGGCGCGTTTCAGATGACGGCAACAAAGGTCGGCCAGGACACGGTGCTGGCGCAGATCGTCCGGATGGTTGCCGAGGCTCAGGGCAACAAGGCGCCGATTCAAAGGCTTGCCGACAGGGTATCCGAGGTGTTCGTGCCGATCGTGCTCGCAGTGGCGCTGGCGACAGCAATCGGTTGGTACTTGGTGACGCAAGATGTCAGCCAGAGCTTCGTGCCGGCGGTTGCGGTGCTGCTCATTGCCTGTCCGTGTTCGCTTGGCCTGGCGACGCCGACGGCGATCATGGTGGGTACCGGCGTCGGCGCGCGCCGCGGCATCCTCATCAAGAACGGCGAAGCGCTGGAGCGCGGGCGCAAGATCGACGTGGTCGTTCTCGACAAGACGGGGACGCTGACCGAAGGCCGGCCGGCCGTCGCTGGGATCTTCGCGATCAAGGCCGGCGTCGGCATTGACGACGTTCTTCGCGTTGCGGCGAGTCTCGAGCAGATGTCGGAGCATCCGCTGGGCCGGGCCATCGTACGCGAGGCGAAGGACCGGGGCATCCCGCTCGCCGCCGTCCACGATTTCGCAAACGTCGCCGGCAAGGGCATCCGCGGCAGGCTCGAAGATAGCGCCGTCGCCGTCGGAAACTTGCGCCTGATGACCGAGGCCGGTGTTTCGGCCGAACAGTTTCTGCCGCAAATCCAGAGCTGCGAAGCTCACGCGCAGACCGCCATCGTGGTTGCCTGCAACGGCGAAGTGATCGGGATCGTTGCCGTGGCCGACACGTTGAAAAGCGATGCGGAGGCCGCAGTCCGGCAACTGCGCTCGCAAGGTATCACACCGATAATGATCACCGGCGACAATAGAAGGACGGCCGAAGCGGTCGCCGCTCAGATCGGCATTGATGAGGTCTTTGCCGAGGTACTCCCGCAGGAGAAGGCGGAGCGCGTGAAGGCCCTCCAGGCAACCGGGCGGCGCGTCGCGTTCGTCGGCGACGGGATCAATGATGCGCCTGCTTTGGTGCAGGCGGACCTCGGCATCGCCATGGGAACCGGAACGGACATCGCGATCGAGGCCGGCAATATCGTGCTGGTCAAAGGCAGTCCGCTCAAGGTCATCGAAGCCCTCAAGCTGTCGCGGCTGACGTTCAAGACGATCAAGCAGAACTTGTTCTGGGCGTTCGTCTACAACATTGCGGCCATTCCGCTCGCGGCGTTCGGGCTGCTCAACCCGATGATCGCAGCGGGGGCCATGGCGATTTCGAGCGTCAGCGTCGTGGGCAATAGCCTGCGGATCAGGAGACAAAAGCTCACGTGAGGAGAACCGGCCATGATGCGCGAAATGATGGATGGTGCGATGGCGTGGATGATGGGAGGCATGGGCCTCGCTTCGATTCTCGTCCTTCTTGTCCTCGTTCTCGGTGCTGCCGCGCTGCTGAAATATTTGTTCTCAACGAGATGAGGCAACATGTCCATGGAGACCGCAATGCGTTCGTTTTTCTTTTGGATGGTCATCCTGGTCAGCGCGAGTTGGTGCGAGTTCGCACTTGCCCAATCTCAAATCGACCAGCGGGGCCAGCGTGCATTTGGCGCATGTGCCCCATGTCACTCGCTCGAATCCGACCGCAACATGACCGGCCCGAGCCTCGCCAATATCTGGAACAGACGGGCAGGCAGCCTGCAAAGCTTCGAGCGCTATTCCGATGCGTTGAAATCGTCGGAGGTCAGATGGGATGACAAATCGCTCGACGAGTGGATAAAGGATCCGCAGCACTTCATTCCGGGCAATCACATGACGTTCCAGGGAGTGAAGGATGCGCGAGCGCGGGCCGACCTGCTTGCGTTTCTCCGCAAGGCAACCCAGCCGGGCCAGGCGCCACAGCTGGCGCAGCAGCCCGGCGGCATGACCGGGATGATGGGCGGGGGCCGTGTTCCAAATCTTAAGAAACTCGACGCGGAAGACCGCGTGCAGTCGATCAGCTATTGCCGCGACACGTACAAGGTCATGACGGCAGACGGCAAGAGGCATGACTTTTGGGAACGAAATTTACGCTTCAAAACGGATTCCGGCGCCGAGGGACCGGAAAAAGGGGCGCCCGCGCTCCTTGGAGCCGGAATGCTGGGCGACCGGGCCGACGTGATCTTCGCTGATCCGGGCGAGATCAGCGAGTTGATCGTCGCGCGATGTTAGCACTGCGACTTGACCCGCAGGCGCCGCGAACTGCAGCGTGACCAGCGTCACCATGGTAAGATGGCTGCAATGATGTATGAGACAATTGCTGTGTGGCCATCCTTCGAGACGGCCGCTTCGCGGCCTCCTCAGGATGAGGTCCGTTGACAGACCTCATCCTGAGGAGGCCGCGAAGCGGCCGTCTCGAAG
>Ga0099791_10000848_pt1 | contig 11636 bp, 10 predicted proteins | sample Rivendell_Oct201_7_FD_77318 | JGI IMG/M metagenome (GOLD analysis project Ga0099791, IMG submission 77318) | Vadose zone soil and rhizosphere microbial communities from the Eel River Critical Zone Observatory, Northern California to study diel... | ecosystem: Environmental > Terrestrial > Soil... | reverse complement strand
GCATGAAGAGTTCAAAAAACTTTCACGACCTAGTGGCGTGTCTCTTCCGAATTACTATGATGACGGCCAGCTCCGCGGATCGCCGGACGTCCTCGAGCGAATCGGTGTTGAACCCGCTCGTCGTCTGGAGATCGATCACCCGTGTCGCCGGACCGACGTACGGCTGGATTTCCGATTCCGGTCCCACCGCGACGATGGTGTCCCCGCCGATCGCCATCGCTTCCGCGACCGGCCGCGCCTCGTCGACGGTGACGATCTTGCCGCCGCGCAGCACGAGATCCGCGGGCCTGACAGCCGTCCGCGTCTGTGCGCGCAGGTCAGCAATCGTCGTCGCGGCCAAGAGCAGCGCCGCGCCCGACACGATCCGAATGAACCCGTGCATCGAAGCCTCCCGCCTGAGAAGGCCTATGATATCTGACGCTCGGCAAAAGAGCTTGTGAAGGAATCACGTTGAACGCAAAGATCGCAAAGCGCGCAAAGCATCTTTTCGAAAGATTCTTCTTTGCGGTCTTCGCGGCCTTTGCGTTGACGTGATTTCTTCACATCTTCGTAGCGCGACGGCTTTAGAGCTTGTGAAAGAATCACGTTGAACGCAAAGGTCGCAAAGCGCGCAAAGCATCTCTTCGAACAGATTCTTCTTTGCGGTCTTAGCGGCCTTTGCGTTCACGTGATTTCTTCACATCCTCTTAGGAGCCGAGCGGGAGGGTCCGGAGCGAATGACGTTTCGTGTGTCTCGTGCTTTCGTGGTTTCGTGTCGGCTGACGGTGATGGCTTGTGTGGCGGTGACTGTCGTGCTGGCTGCAGACCAGACCGACTCGCCGTCGCACGATCAGGATCCCGGGCGCCCGGTGATGGGGATGGTGGACTCGCCGACGGTGAAGGTTCTGCGCGGCCTCAACGTGCGAGAGTTCGAGGCCGAGATGCAGCTCATGAATCAGGCACTCGGCGTCGGGTGCGGACACTGCCACGTCCGCGGCAACTTCGCGAGCGATGAAAATGTGCGCAAGGCCTCGGCGCGCCGTATGGTCGAGATGACTCGAGCCATCAACCAGCAGTTCTTTCCCAGCTTCCAGCCGGCCGAGGGCGCGTCGCGCCTGGGCAAAGTGACCTGCTTCACCTGCCATCAGGGATCTGAGAAGCCGAAGTCACCTGAATACTAAGTTCGCGGTCGTGATAGCGCCTGGATATCTAGTATCCGGACGTCGCGTCAACTCTGCTGTGATTTCAGGCCGTTTTTCGCGGCGGACTCCCGGGACGCGCTTGGGTGTAAATCTTGATCACACCTCCTGCGTCCCATTCCACGGAGAGACCCCATGTCGCAAATTTTTGTGGTGAGCAACGACGACACAGATCTGACAGCGATGCTCGGCGTTCTGGCCAACGCAGGCTATTCGGCGACCGGCGCCACCACGTTCGAAGAAGCTCAGCAGCGGCTGGCCAGCGAATCACCCGATGTCGTGATCGCCGACGAACGCCTCGGTGCGTTCAACGGGCTGCACGTTCTGCTCACGGCGCGCGCCGAACATCCGTACGCCGACTTGATCGTGACCACGACCGACAGGAACCGCGGACTCGAAGCCGATGCCCGCAGTCTCAACGTGCACTGCATGGTCAAGCCACGCAATCTCGCCGACTGGGTCGCGCCCATTTCGAGCCTGCTGCCTACTACGGCTCGCGTGGCCTGATCCGCCGGTTCTACGTCACATGTAGCTTGCGCAGGCCGGCGACGGCGTCGATGAGCGACCGTGGATCGATCGGCTTGCTGACGTGCGCGTGAAAGCCGGCCTGAAGCGCCTGCTGCCGATCTTCATCACGCGCGAAGGATGTGAGCGCGGCGGCGGGAATGGATGCGAGCGCCGGCGAGGCGCACGCGCGCACTCTTCGGATCAGCGTATAGCCGTCCTCGCCGGGCATCGCGATGTCGGCCAGCAGGACGTCCGGCGGATCGCGCTGTAGAAGCTCGAACGCCTCCGCCGCTGACGCCGCGGTCCTCACCGACGCGTGCTGGTTTTCCAGATACTCTGCCACGATCGCGCGGCTCTGCTCGTCATCGTCGACCACCAGCACGCACACGCCGTCGAGCGACGCCGCCGCGCGTAACGGTTCGGCGTCGGCGCGCGCTGTCGGCGCTGACACGCCCGCGTGAGCCATCAGGGATGCCGCGGCCGCGGTCGCCATGCCAGGAAGCGCGACGGTGAAGGTCGCCCCGCATCCTTCGCCGCCGCTGTCCACTCGCACCGTCCCGCCGTGCGCTTCCACGAGATGTTTCACGATCGACAGACCGAGTCCGAGACCGCCGTGGTGTCGCGTGGTCGATCCATCGGCCTGCCGGAACGCTTCGAACACGTGGGGCAGGAAGTCGCGCGGGATGCCGCGGCCGGTATCGGTTACGGCGATCTCGACGCCGAGGTGTGCTCGACGCACGCGTACGTGGACGGCACCGCCGTCAGGCGTGAACTTGACGGCGTTGGTCAGCAGGTTCCACACAATCTGCTGAAGGCGCGCGCCGTCGCCCTGAATCGCGTCGATGGCGGCGTCGGCATCGACGGCGATGTGAATGTGATGCGTGTCGGCCAGGGGCTGCACGATCACGAGCGCGTGACGCACGGTCTCGAGCACGTCCACCGCGCCGTATTCGAGGCGAAGCTTGCCCGACATGATGCGCGCCACGTCGAGCAGCTCGTCGATGATCTGCGCCTGGCACCGCGCGCTGTCGTAGATCGCCTGGAACGCGCGATCGCGCCGCCGTTCGTCCATCGCGCCGCGCCGCAGAATATCGGCCCACCCGAGGATGGCGTTGAGCGGCGTCCGCAGCTCGTGCGAGACGATCGCCAGGAATTGATCCTTCAGTCGATTGGCCTGCTCGGCGCTCGCGCGCGCCGCCTTCTCGCGCTCGAGCAGCTCGAGACGGCTGATGAAGATTTGGTAGCTGCGATACGTGAGATAGACGGGCGCGAGCGTCAGCACGGCGAGCCACTGCTGACCGCGGTCGATCACGACGGCGGCGATGGCGCCCGCCGTGCCGGCCACCATGAAGCTGGCGCCGCTCCACAGAAAGTCGTCGTACCACACGCGCCACGCCGATCGACCGGTCGACAACGCGATCGCGCCGGCGACGAGTCCCGTGTTGAAGACGAAGTACGTCGCGATCGCGCCGACCAGCGGCTTCGCGATCGCGGATACGACCAACGGTCCGGACCACCCACCGAGCCACCCGTACACCGCGCCTGTTGCCACGATCGCGATCGCTTCGGCCGCCATGCTGAACACGGTGCGATACACCGGGTATGGATGTCGGATGTTCAGCGTGCACTGCGCCAACACGCCGACGACGGCGATGACCATCGCCTGTTGCGGCCCGAGCAGCAGGAGCGCGGTGAGATCGGCGGCGTACGACATCGAGAGCGTCGATCCGCTCGAGGGCGCAATGGGAAGATTGACTTTCCAGATGGAGGTCAGACAGCCCGTCACCAGCAGCACGGCGAACAGGCCAGGTCGCGGATACGCCCGCGGGAAGAAGGCTGCGAAGACGCACGTACCGGCGGCAATCATCGACGCGACGTACAGTCGCGCCGGATGCGGCAATGAAATCCACCGCAGACCAGGACGCTGTGTCATGGATCGTTACGGATCACACGCGTACCGACGCGATCAAGCAATGGCCGTGCCTCTACGTGGTCCAGCTGGATGGCACGATGGGGCCCAGAGCCAAGACGATAGAATCAGCAGTCGACTTCTCCCAGGAGGTCCCCATGCCCCGAATGACCCTGCTGGCGTGCTGTATCGTCGCCGGATCGATCGCCGTGCACTCGCAGTCGCGTGGTCCGGCTGCCACAGTGGTCTATGAGGGCGGCCGTGTGATCATCGGCGACGGGAGTGCGCCCATCGAGGGCGGATCGTTCGTCGTGCAGAACGGTCGCATCACGGCGGTCGGCCGGAAGGACGCGGTCACGGTCCCGGCCGGCGCCGCGCGTGTCGATCTGACGGGCAAAACGGTGATGCCCGGCATGATCGACGTCCACGTTCACATCGGCTACGAGGGCTACACGAGCTGGGGCGCCGGGAACTACACGCCGCAAAACGTCCTGGATCACCTCCAGCGTGAAGCTTTTTACGGCGTCGTGGCGACTCAGTCGGTCGGCAGCAGCCCGACCGATCCGTCCATTCAGTTCCAGCGCGATCAGGCCGCCGGGAAGGTTCCGCCGGCCTCGCGATTCTTCTTCATGCCCGGGATGGCGCCGCCCAACGGCGGGCCCGACGCCGTCCTGCTGAAAGGCACCACCGCGCTTCATGCGGTGAACGAAGTCTCGACGGCCGAGCAGGCGCGCGCCGCGGTGCGGGCGATGGCGGAGAAGAACATCAAGAGCGTCAAGATTTGGGTGGACGACCGGCGAGGCACGTACCCGAAGATGACGCCAGAGGTCTACACCGCGATCATCGACGAGGCGCACACGCATCGGATGCTGGTGCATGCGCACGCGACGACGTTGCCCGATCAGAAGGCGGTCGTGCGAGCTGGCGTGGACGTCCTCGTGCACACGGTCCAGAGCGAAAAACTCGACGATGAGTACCTGGCACTTCTGCGCGACAAGAAACCGTACTGGACCACGGTGATTGGGCTCGGCGATCGCACTGAGGTGTGCGACAACGATCCGTTCGTCGATCAGGCGCTTCCGGCCAAGGTGGTCGCGACCATTCGCGCGACCGTCGAGCCGCGGCCGCTGGCGCCGAGCTGCGGACCACGATCGCCGAATGCCGCGACGCGCGAGGAGATGCTCGCGTACAATTTCCCGAAGATGATCGCAGCCGGAGCTCGTCTGGTGCTCGGGACCGACGCCGGGATTCATGCGGGTTACACGTTCGGCTCCGCCGATCACCACGAGATCGCGCGATGGGTGCAGTTCGGGCTGACGCCGTCGGACGCGATCGTCGCGGCGACCGAGCGGCCGGCCGAAGTGATGGGCATCACCGACCTGGGGACACTGGCCGTGGGGAAGAGCGCCTATTTCGTCGTGCTGAATGCCAACCCGCTGGACGACATCCGCAACACCCGGCAGATTGCGAGCGTCTACCTGCGCGGCGCGGGGCTCGACCGCGACGCGCTTCTGGCGAAGTGGAAGAAGACCAAGACGTCCCCGTAGGACACGGGCCGCAAACGTACACGCGGACAGTCGGTGCAACGACCGCCGCGAGCGAACGAGCGAGCGGCGACAGGTCGCGGGGGTGGGGCCCGGCGACATAAACAAGCGGTACGTCGCCACAACGACGCCGAGCGGCGAGGGCCCCACTAAACTACTGTTTCGCAGCGTAAGGCCCCACCTCCGGTTTCCCTTGCGTGTTCGCGAGTGGACCCAGTTCCGCCGCCACGCCGCGCGCGATGGCGGCCGTTTCGCTGCCAGCCTGGAAGCACGTGAAGTCCGCCCGGTCGCGCCACGCGAGCGGACCGCACAATCGCTTGCCCGCTTTGATCGCCGCATCGTGGACGATGTTGATCGCGCGCTCGTAGTCGGGCGTGCCCTGACGATAGCCTGAGAAGTTGCCGAGGTCGCCGCTTGCCGCGAAGACCGCGGTCACGCCCGGAACCTGGGCGATCTTGTCCGCGTCCTTGAGCCCTTCGAGCGTCTCGATCATTTCGATCAGCACGACGTTGTCGTTGATCGTGTTGCGATAACCGCCCGGCACGTTGCCAAACATGTTCGCGTCAAATGCCTGGCCCCCGCCATTGCTGCGCCGGCCGAGCGGCGGGAAGTACGTCCAGTTGCGCGCCTCCGTCGCTTCAGCGACGGAATCCACGGTCGGCACGACGATGACGAGTGCGCCGGCGTCGAGGGCGTGCTGGATCTCGCGCTCATCGGTGTACGCGACGCGCACGCCCGGAACCGCCTTGGCGTTCGGGCAGGTGCGCCACATGCGCGCGACGGCCCCCCAATCGCGATCGTTGTGCTGCATCTCGGTCCAAATGAAATCGTAGCCGGCGTTCGCCATCGCGCAGTACGTCGCCGGATCGGTGGCGCTGAAGACCGTGCCGCCGGTCACTTTGCCGCCCTGCATCATTTTGATCTTCACTGGATTCCAGATCTTCGAGCCCGTCGGCGGATTGAAGGCGGATCCGTACTTCCAGGTGGCTGGATCGAACGGTCCTTGATTGACCGCGCCGGCCGGCGCGATCGCCCTCGCGTTGCTGTCCTTGCCGGCTGCCGCCGCGAGCGGGAACGTGCTCGTGCCCGGCGCAGCGTTGTTGGCGTACGGATCGGCGGACGTCGTCGTTGGGGGCGGCTGTTGCGGCGTCTGCGTCTGGGCCACGAACGTGCCGACGCCCAACGCCACACAGACCATCGCTGGGAAAAGCACATGCCTCATGATCATGCTCCTGTCATATTGCGAGTTTGCGCAGCGAGAATACACCCGGACGCACGTCAGCGGCTGAGCCCTTTTCCAGTCCCGAGATGAGGGCGCACACCGGCCGCGGCCGTGAGGGCTTGCAGGCCCGCCGGCGTCGCCGCGCAGAGGCCGGCGTCGGGCGGCTCCGGCGGAATCGCGCCATGGGGGGAATCGTGGCTGCCCATCCTGCGACCTCCAATCGTGTGGCGAGGAGACGGGTCAGGATAGCCGACGCCAGGAGGGCCGTTGCGCAGATTCGGAGTGGAGCCCCGATCAGTTCGAAGCGACGGGCCCGACGCTGAAGACCTCGCGGTGGTTCAACTGTTTGCCTGTTCGGCGATCAGACGTTCGGCGCGCCGGAGCAGCGTTTCGGTTTCTTCCGTCAGGCGGTCGCACTCGGAGGCGTGCGCTTCGGCTTGACGCGCCAGCCGCTTCGCGCGCAGCAGCAGCGCGTCGGTGTGTCAGTCTCTGCGAGGGGATTGGGTTCGGTTGTCTTCACAAGCGTGGCTTTCGACGTCCAGGCGCTCGATCCGCGCGTGCAGTCGGCCGATGTGCATCCGGACTTTTTCGGCGTGAGCGATTTGCGCCGCGGCATCGCAATTCGACGCCAACATTTCCAGATGCTGCCGCTCCAACTCGGCGTGCTCGACCTGGAGGCTCCGTCGTTCCGCTTCCAACCCCGGGCTGAGATTCCACCGGTAGGCGAGGCCAGAAATGTCGCGGTCATGCATGCGCTCAGGATCGCCGCGCCCACCCGCCGAGACCATCGACGCAACTGTGATTGTTTTGTCGTTGTTTGGTCGACACGCTCGCGCGGTGGCCGGCGTTCTCGCCGTCGTTACAATCGACGACATCCCTTGGAACCCGTAGGTCAGGGTGTAAAATTTGCGCCGGAGTCATACGTTTGAAACGTTCCAATGTGATGTGTGTGAGCGGCATCGCCGTGTGGCTGGGGTTGTCCGCCACGGGCGGCCTTGCGCAGCGGCCTTCGACCTCAGGCCGACCGGCGCCGGTCAGTTCCCACCTAGCGACGCCGGACTACAACGCGGTCGTTCGCCGCTACTGCGTGACGTGCCACAACGACGCGCGGAAACCTGGCGGATTGTCGCTGGCGTCGTTCGACGTCACGCGCGCCGCGGATCACGCGGAAGTGGCCGAAGCGATGATCCGTAAGCTGCAGGCGGGCATGATGCCGCCGCCGCTGTCGTCGCGTCCCGATCCGGCGACGTACGCCGCGCTCATCGCCGCGCTCGAAACGAACGTGGACCTCGCGGCGGTCGCGAAACCGAATCCGGGCGTTCGCCCCTTCCAGCGGCTCAATCGTCCCGAGTACGCGCGCGCGATTCGCGATCTGCTCGCGCTGGACGTAAACGCGGGCAGCTGGCTGCCGCTCGACACGAAGAGCGCGAACTTCGACAACATCGCCGACGCGCAGTCGCTCTCGCCGACGCTCCTCGAGGCGTACCTCAACGCGGCCGCCGCGATCAGCCGCATGGCGGTCGGCGACCGCAACGCATCGACAGTCGATTCAACCTACACCGCGCCCGGGTACCTCTCGCAGCATCCGTGGGATCACGTGGAGGGCGCGCCGTACGGCACGCGCGGCGGCATGGTCGTCGATCACGTGTTCCCGGCTGACGCGGAATACGTCTTCGAGATCGCGATGGTCTCGGGATCGAACGCCAGATTCGAGGACATTGACGTCTCGATCAACGGCGAGCGCATCGCGCTGCTCGAGTACGAACCCGGACCTGCGGCCAGCGCCGACGGCCGCGGCGGCCGCGCCATCCGGACCGAACCCATCGTCGTCCGCGCGGGGCAGCATCGCGTCGCCGCCGCGTTCGTGCGCAAGGTCGACGGCCCGTACGAGGACTTGATTCGTCCGCACGACTGGTCGTTCGCCGGCGGCGGATCCGGCGGCCCGGGGATCACGACGCTCCCGCACGTCCGCGACGTGACGATCAAAGGCCCGTACAGGATCACGGGCATGTCCGAAACGCCCAGCCGTCAAAAAATCTTCACCTGCCGGCCGACCATGCCTGGCGAAGAAAAGCCCTGCGCGCGGCAGATTGTGTCGCGCCTCGGCGGCGACGCGTACCGGCGTCCGCTGACCGCCAGCGAGATCGATCGCCTGATGCCGTTCTACGAGAAGGGCGCGGTCAAGGGCGGCGGGTTTGAAGGCGGCGTCCGCGCCGCGCTCGAAGCGGTCCTGGTGAGCCCGCACTTCATCTTCCGGCTGGAACAGGAACCCGAGGCGGCGAAACCCGGCGCCAGCTATCGCGTCGCCGACGTCGATCTCGCGTCGCGCTTGTCGTTCTTCCTCTGGGGCGCGCTGCCGGATCAGGAGCTCCTGACGCTCGCGAGCAAGGGTCAACTGTCGGGTCTTTCATCACAGGCCGCGCTCGACAAGCAAGCGCGCCGGATGCTTGCGGACCCGCGAGCCGATGCGCTCGGTCCGCGGTTCGCCGCGCAGTGGCTGCGGCTGCAGGACATCGACAAGGTCCACCCGGATCCGAATCACTATCCGAATTTCGACGACAACCTCGCGGCCGATATGCGTCGCGAGACGGAACTGTTCTTCAACAACCTGGTCCGCGAAGACCGCAGCCTGCTCGATCTCTATCGCGCCCACTACACGTTCGTGAACGAGCGCCTTGCGCGGCACTACGGGTTTCCGGGCATCGCGGGCGATCACTTCCGTCGTGTGCAGTATCCAGACGACACCCGGCGTGGACTGCTCGGGCAGGGCAGCATCCTGGTGCAGACCTCGCTCGCCAACCGCACGTCGCCGGTGCTGCGAGGCAAGTGGGTGATGGAAGTCCTGATGGGGACGCCTCCGCCGCCACCGCCGCCGGACGTGCCCACGCTCGACGAAACAGCCGAAGCCAAGAACGGCCGGCTGTTGACCACCCGCGAGCGGATGGAGATGCACCGGTCGAATCCCACGTGCAACGCCTGTCATCGGTTCATGGATCCGATCGGCCTGGCGCTCGACAACTTCGACGTGACGGCGAAGTGGCGCGCCCGCGAGAACGGCATGCCGCTCGACACCAAGGGCGAGTACTACGACGGGACGCCGGTGACGACGCCGGCCGAGCTGTTGGGCGCGCTGATGAAGCGTCCGGCGCCGCTCGTCCGGACCTTCACGGAGAATCTTCTGGCGTACGCGCTCGGCCGGCGCGTCGAGTATTTCGATCAGCCGACTGTTCGCGCGATTGCGAAGGCGGCGGAAGCCAACGAGTACAAGATGTCCTCGTTCATCCTCGGCGTGATCAAGAGCGACGCCTTTCAGATGAAGCGGGCGGAGCCCGTCGCGACCGATGAAGGGAAAACGCTCGCGCGCCAGTAGTCGGATAGTCGTTGCGAATCATCGCCGCGACCCAAAGGCGAGCGGTGGCAGGCGCTGGAGGTGGGGCCCCAGCGCAAAGTAAAAAAAGAGGAGACCCGACGTGGAATTCATCACTGGCAAGCAGATCCCCCGCCGCACGTTTCTCCGCGGAGTGGGTGCGACCGTGGCGTTGCCGTTCCTCGATGCGATGGTGCCCGCGGGCAGAGCAGGCGTGCATGCGGCGACCACCGAGCGCACTCGGCTTGTCTGTATCGAGGAAGTGCACGGCCTTGCCGGCTGCAACAACTGGGGCGCGAGCAAGCATCTCTTCGCGCCGGAGACGACCGGCCGCGAGTTCACGCTCGTCCCGGACAATCCGTTGAGTGCGCTCGAGGGATTCCGCGACCACATGACGATCGTCAGCAACACCGACGTCAGGAACGCCGAAGCGTTCCTCCTGCCCGAGATCGGCGGCGATCACTTTCGTTCGAGCGCCGTGTTCCTCACGCAGTCGCATCCGAAGCAGACCAACGGGTCGGACCTTTGGGCCGGCACGTCGATGGATCAGATGTACGCGAAGCGCTTCGGCCAGGGCACGCCGATGCCGTCGATGCAGTTCTGCATCGAGAACCTCGATCAGGCCGGCGGCTGCACCTACAACTATTCGTGTGCCTACACCGACACGATCAGCTGGGCCTCGCCGAACGAGCCGCTGCCGATGATCCGCGACCCGCGCGTCGCCTTCGACATGCTGTTCGGCGCCGGCGCCAGCGCCGACGATCGTGCGGCACGGCGGGACACGCGCAAGAGCATCCTCGACTGGATTTCCGGCGAGGTCGAGCGTGTGCGCCGTCAGCTCGGGACCGGCGACCGCCAGCGTCTGGACCGCTACATGGATAACGTGCGCGAGATCGAGCGCCGCATTCAGGCGGTCGAGGCGCACAACCGGAGCGGCGAAGCGAGAGCGCTGCCCGACGCGCCGGCCGGCGTGCCCGATTCGTTCACCGAGCACATGAAGCTGATCTTCGACATTCAGGTGCTTGCGCTGCAGACCGACATGACCCGCATCACGTCTTTCAAAACCGGGCGCGACGCGCAGAACCGCGTGTTCCCGGAATGCGAGTCGAAACAGCCGTTCCACCCGGCCTCGCATCACGGCAATCGCGAGGAGCGGATCATGGAGTTCAACAAGATCTGCAAATTCCGCGTCGGTCAGCTTTCGTACTTCCTCGAGAAGATGAAGAGCACGATGGACGGGGACGCCAGCCTGCTGGACAAGACGCTGATCATCTGGGGATCGCCGATGGCCGACCCGAACATCCACAACCATCGCCGGTGTCCGCTCGTTCTGCTCGGCCACGCGAATGGCATGTTGAAGGGCAACCTCCATCTGAAGGCGGCCGACAGCACGCCGATGGCCAACGTGATGTTGACGCTGCTGCACCAGCTGGGACTCGACGACATGAAGTCGTTCGGCGACAGCACGGGTGAGTTCTCGTTGTCGGCATCGACAACGACGACGGTGGCGTGAATGCGACCACGAAACCACGAAAGCACGAAACCACAACTCTTTTTCGAATTTTCGGCTTCGTGGTTTCGTGGCTTCGCGTGATGAATGTGCGGCTTGCTGGAGACGCACGATGAGATATTGCATGACCGCGGTTATTGCGCTGTGTCTGACGGCGCTCCTAGCAGCCCGTGGTGAAAGTCTGGCTGCATTCGACGGGCGATGCATCCCCGCCGGCTGCGTTGCTCCTCGCTCAAATACTCCCGGTATTCTCGGTCGTCGCGCCTTGCCTACGAAGCGCCTCGCCCGTCTCGGTGCGACGCCAGACTTTCACCACGGGCCGTTAGACGGGAATGGGACGCGGATCGTTGACCGGCCCTCGTTCAGGCCGCAGTTGGACGGTTCTTCGGCGAAGGATAT